>Ga0209273_10000188_pt1 | contig 109231 bp, 90 predicted proteins | sample tdAd471_FD_187126 | JGI IMG/M metagenome (GOLD analysis project Ga0209273, IMG submission 187126) | Marine sediment microbial communities from the Atlantic coast under amendment with organic carbon and nitrate - tdAd47.1 (SPAdes)... | ecosystem: Environmental > Aquatic > Marine > Coastal >... | reverse complement strand
GACAAGCACTTCAACCTGCCGTAACTTCGTGACAATCTCTTCCGGTTTGTGCCGCTTGTTGGGCATCTTCGATCCTCCGTTTTCCTAAACATAACGGTGGACCCATTTCTTTGGGGAGGCTCATTTCCAGTACGACTTCAGACTGCATGGGATTCATCGTTTCAATGCGGGGTTGAGGACATCGCGCAGGCGGTCACCGACGAGGTTGATCGACAGGACCAGGAATAGCAGCGCAATGCCGGGATAGATCGAAATCCAGTACAGTCCGCTCAGCAGATACTGGTACCCATTGGAAATCAGCAGTCCCAATGAGGGTTGTGTTTCAGGCAAGCCGATACCCAGAAAGCTCAGCGTGGCTTCCAGTGTAATGGCGTGGCCGATCTGGATGGTCAGGACGACCAGCAGCGGAGAGATGCAGTTGGGCAGGAGGTGCTTCCAAAGCACGCGGAAGTGGCTAAGCCGCAATCCCCGGGCCGCCTCGATATATTCGCGCTCGCGCTCAACAAGTGCGGATCCACGGACCGTTCGGGCGTAGTAAGCCCATTGCACCACGATCAGCGCAAGGATGGTTTTATCGGCACCCCGACCAAGTATTGCCAGCAGGATCAACGCGACCAGTATCGGGGGGAAACTCATCTGCAGATCGACAATCCGCATGAGGATGGAATCGACCCGCCCTCCGATATAGGCAGCGGTTAGGCCCAGAAACATGCCGATGACAAGCGCAGCGACCGCACTGACGCCACCCACGATAAGCGAAATCCTGATGCCATAGAGTATGGCGCTCAACAGATCCCGCCCCAGTCCGTCGGTTCCCAACAGGTGAATATACCCGCCTGAACTCGCCGTTCCCGGTGCGAGGCGAGAGTCGAGAATGGACAATCTCGACAGGTCATATGGGTCTTGCGGTGCGATCAGGGGCGCAAAGAAAGCCGCGCCAGCCATGATCACCAGAATAGCCAGACCGATAAGGGCTGCCGGGCTGGCAGCAAATTCCGCCAAAAACTCAAACAGCCGCGACCGGCTTGTGTGCCATTTTACTATACGGGTTGTCTCGGTGGCCTTTGGCACAAGCGCACCTTTTGCGACGGAACTATCAGTCATCGGTTGCTTTGTCCTAGTCTGACGCGCGGGTCGAGCGCGGAATACAAAATGTCAACGATCAGGTTGATCACCACGAACATCACGACGATCACCATCAGGTAGGCGACGATCACTGGACGATCTAAAACATTGATGGATTCAATGATCAGCTTGCCCATTCCCGGCCAACTGAAGATCGATTCAGTCACCACCGCGAAAGCAACAACCGAGCCGAATTCGATGCCGATGACCGTGACAATCGGAATCATGATGTTCTTGAGCACGTGCGTGAACAATACGCGTCGCGGCGGGATGCCCATGGCGCGCGCGAAGCGCACATAATCCTGCGGCACCACTTCGCGTACACCCGCCCGGGTAAGGCGAATGAACAAGGCGATCTTGAACAGGGCAAGATTCAACGCCGGAAGGAAAAGATGACGCAAACCGTCAACGGTCAAAAAGCTGAACTCAACGCCAAGAACCGAGACAGTGTCGCCTCTTCCGAAAACCGGGAACCATGAGAGGTAGACGCCGAACACAAGAATAAGAATGAGGCCAACCCAGAAAGTGGGAAGTGAGAATCCCAATATCGAACCGCCCATTATGGTGCGCGCGTACCAGCGATCAGGGTTGAGGCCGGCGACAAGGCCAAGCGGGATACCGATGAGGATCGCAAGAATTGTCGCCGTCAGCGCCAGTTCCAGCGTCGCAGGTAACCGCTGAAGTATCAATTCGATTGCCGGAATATTGAAGGCAAACGACGTCCCCAGATTTCCTTGCAGGGCTGATTTCAGGAACAGCAGGTATTGAATGTGAAGAGGCTGATCGAGACCGAAGGCCCTTGCAACCGCATCTCGTGTGGCCTGGTCTGCGTCCGGGTTGATAAGAATCTCGACCGGATCGCCAATCGCGTAGACTCCCACAAAAACAATGAGAGACATGACCAGCACAACAAGTGCGCCCTGCATCAGCCGTTTGGTAACAAATACTATCAAGTGGCTATACCTTTACGCTCAGGTTTAGTTTTGATGGGTACCCAGGGCCCGAATGAAGTGTCAGCTGCGCAATCCGGCGCGCTCCGGGGAGACCTTCAGGACCGCCTGTTTGCGGATTTACGTCGAAGTGAGGAAAGTTGCTGGCCGCAATGTCCAGGCGCAGCCTGTGGCCAGCCTGAAACCGATTTGCCGTGGGAAATGCCTGAACCCGGATTCGATTGATTTTTCCGGGCACCAATGGCTCAGAGACGGTCTTTTGCGCCCTGTACCGCAGCCGGAGAATGCCGTCGGTCACGTTCAGACACGGCCCATCATCAGGATAGCAATCAATAAGCTTGATGGTTACATCCGCGTCCACCACGTCGGCGCTGACATGGAGATCGGCCTCAACTGGTCCAACGACATGCAGGTCTTCAGTCAATGGTCGTGTTGTCAGGGTGACTACATCCGGTCGTGTACTGCGAACTTTCCCGGATGTCCTTGTGACAGGGAATTCTGCTGAATGATCGAACATGCCTCCCTGCATGACAGGCTCGCCCGAGTTGATGGCGCCGCCCAGTGTTTCGACGGGTTTGTCGGGATCACTAACCCAGTCCGCGCGCCAGTTTATTTCAGGCTCTTTGTCGCGACACAGCTCGCCATCACAAACAAATAACTGCAACGTCCGGCAATCCTGAGGTGGCCAGCTGTCAGAAGACTGCCAGGAGCCACCATGCAGGATGGTGCCATCGGGCAACTCCTTGCCTTCCCCGCCCCCCATTTCAAAATAACGCACGGCTGGGCCAGTCTGCTGGCCGCCGGAGACCATCTGCTCAAACCAGCGAACCCGGTAGTCTGATAGTGGTGCGCCAAGGACAGCCTGCGGCAAGGCTTCGGGCCCGAGGTCCGTCGCGCCAGCAAGTGTCGTGTGTTTGGCATTGTGGTTCCACGGCCCGATGATCAGTTGTTGGTTCATCGCACCTGATTTTGTGACAGCGGTGAATGCCTGAAGTCCATTGAGCAGTGATGTGTCGAACCAACTGGTAACAAACATGGCGGGAACCGCGCTCAACCGAGACACATCGCTCGCAGCATAAAGCGCAGGATGCTGCCAGATCGGACCAAACTCTCCTGATTGCCAAAAATGCATCAGATTCGACAGATGATGCGGTGCGCTATCCAGCGGGGAGTGGCCAGTGGTCCAAGGTCCGCGATTCAACCAGGTGCGCACATCTTCGTTCTTCAGCGCCTGTGCGCCTTCATCATCGCCGCTTGCCAGTGCGTCCCGGATGGCCTGTGCATGTGTCCAGGTCGCCTGTTTGAGATCGAAGGCGCCGCCCTGCCGAATGCCGCTTTCATGGGCGTCGAAAAAACCCCCGCAATCAAAGAGCGCCGCTTGCACTGTTGCACCGGCAGCGATCGCGGCCATCTGACAGAGTGCGCCATACGAAAATCCTGTCGTGGCAATACGACCGTCACACCAGGGCTGATCGCGCAGCCAGGCAATCGTATCGACGCCGTCATCGCATTCCTGCAGATACTTTGTGAAAGTGCCTTGAGACTGCCCGGTTCCGCGGCAATCACCTATTACATAGATGAAACCGGCAGCATTGAAGGCAGCCGCAATCTTTGTACGCGGAACCGGTCCTGCGTGCGCCCCATGCAGCTCCGGCTGGTCGGGGTTCTGCCTCCCATATGGGGTCCGCTCCAGCACCACCGGGCGTGGACGGGCAGTCAGTTCACCATGGATATCCGCGGCCAGATTAACGCCATCGCGCATCATGATGACCACGCTGCACAGATCCTGTGCAGCGTGGCTTGAGCTTCTGGTTGTCTGCCCAGACGTCATCAATCGTCCGCAAGCGTAAGGCCGAGCGCCAGCGTCATTTGATCCTGACGTGCGGCATACTCAAACCCCTTGCGAGAAGCCCAGACATTCAGTTGATGGTGCAGCGGAATAATGCCGAACTCACCGAAGGCAACAGCCGCAGCTTCCTGCGACAACCTGGAAGCTTCATCCAGATCGAATGTGGACATGGATGCGATGGTCAACCTGTCAACTTCAGGATTAGAATAGCGCCCACGGTTGGAAGGTCCGTAACCAGCCTCTTTGTCATGGGTCATCAACACACCACGCAGACCGTGCCAGGCGGTACCTTGGGCCGAGCCCCAGGCAATGAAGAAGATTGAGAACTCCTGAGCGCTGCCACGTGCGAAGAACACGTTGGACGGCATGGTTTCAACTTCAGTTGTGATGCCAACACGCTCGAACATCTGAGCCAGTGCCTGTACGATCTGGCCATCGGCCACATAACGATTGTTGGGGCCGTGCAAGGTCATATGGAACCCTTCAGGGAAACCAGCTTCTGCAAGCAGTTCACGGGCACCATCAGGATCGTAGGTTGTCGGCTTCAGGTCCGGATTGTAGCCAACCATTGTGGGACTAGCGAGCTGGCCAGCCGGTTGACCGAGACCGAGCAGCAACCGATCAATAATGGCATTGCGATCGATTGCCTTGGATAAGGCCTCACGCACCCGAACATCGAGGAGCGGATTATTGATTTCCGAACCGTCATTCGCAGTGATGAACGGCGTCGACTCGCGATCCGTATCCATGTGAATGAAGGTGGTGTAAACATCTGGCGTCGTCCAGACCGAGACCCCGTCGTCGTTCTGAAGCGTCTCGTAGCTGTCCGGTGGAACCGCATCGACGAGGTCGATATCGCCAGCAAGCAAGGCAGCTACCCGGCTCGCATCATTGGGCATCGGAATGATTTCGACATTTTCGAATTCTGAAACACCACGCCAATAGTCATCGTTTCGTGTCAGCTTGAGTGCTGTGCCAGGGCGCCAGGAAACGAATTTGAACGGCCCCGTGCCAATCGCTGCGGTGCCATCGTTATAGTCGGCAGTAGTTGCCCCCTCGCCGGCATGACGTGAAATGATTGGAACTTCTGCCAGGTCGAACAAGATCTGGGCGGAAGGATTGCGGGTCTTGATATGCAGGGTCAGATCGTCAACAGCTTCGATTTCCTCAACCTGCGACAGGAACTGGCCAAACGGCGCAGGGCTGTTGGGCACATTCGGCGCCCGTTCGAAGGAAAAGATCACATCGTCGGCGGTGAACGGAACGCCATCGTGCCACTTGACCCCTTCACGAAGCTTGAACTCCCAGACACCACTATCGAGAAAAGTCCAATCCGTAGCCAATGAAGGCGTAAGCTCAAGATCAGGATTGCGCATGATCAACGTGTCAAATACGTTTGTGACGGCGGATTTGCTGCTTCCAATATATGAGAAGTGCGGATCCACTGACTGGGTCTCAGTACGCACACCGATGCGCGCATCCTCGGCCACCGATGCATTGGCCAAGGCGATGGTGGTTGCAACCACCACACCCACATGGGCCAGCATTCTTGATATTGACATTATAATCCTCCCTAAAGGTCTTGAGGCGGCTGACTGTCGGGTCAGCCCGTCTCTGTGAGGAGCGTTTTTGTTGCGGCTGCTTCAAAACGCTGCTTACCGGCCCGCACATGAGCTTCACCTAATGTGCGGGCCGCTTCTCCATCACCATTGGCGATGGCATGCATGATTTCGCCATGCTCGCGGTTCGATTGCGCCATGTCGGGATGACGAACCAGCGATAGCTGACGAAATAAGTGTGCTTCCTTGATCAACGCATCGAGCATTGCCGTAAGCTTGGGGCTCCCGGCCATGGCGATAAGTTCGTCGTGGAATTTCAGATTGAGTTTGTAATAAAGAGCAGCATCCTCCGCGTCGGCTGCCGCGTTCATTTTCTGATGCAAACTTTCGAGAACGTTGCTGTCTTTCGCATCACTCTGTGCTGCAAGCTGGCAGGCATGCCCTGTCAGCACCGCGCGCAGATCGTATATTTCGAGCATGTCTTCGCGTGAGATGCTGCGCACATAGGCACCCTTGTTCGCAATGATTTCCACAAGGCCCTTGCTCGACAGCAATCTTGCCGCTTCGCGGATCGGCCCCCGGCTCACGCCCAGTTCACGCGCCAGGCTCACTTCATTGATCCGCTCGCCCGCACCAAGTGAGCCGGTGAGAATAAAGCCCTCGATTTTTTCCGCGATCAGCGACGACAAGGTGTTCGTGCGCCTGAGTTCCAAAAGGTCCTGAAATTCTTCGGCCACAGCTATCTCCGACAAAAGTTCTTGCACTACAGTCTATTGTTCGCGATAAACTGTCAACAGTTTTATGGAGATTGAAATTCATGCCAGATTCCCCCGCCCCGTCTTTTGCCCAGAAAAGCGACGTTGGAGTAACCGAAGCCGCTGTGAGCTTCATCACCAGCTCGCGTTACGAGAACATACCGAGCGACGCGATCAGTCTGTCACTCAGATGCATGGTCGATACGGTGGGCCTCTATGCCGCCGGGTTACGCGAACCGTCCACCCGCATCGTTATCGAAGGCGCAGAGGATGATGGTGGACGGCCCGACACATTTCTTCTCTCGCGGGGCGAAAAAAGAGTTCCGGCGCAGGCGGCGGCCAGAGTCCTCGGCCAATCGGCGCATTCCCACGACTTCGACGATACACAGGTCAGCCGTGACCCTGCTCATGTTTACGGCTTGCTGACGCATCCCTCCACCGCGCCGCTTTCGGCGACGATTGCAATTGCGGATAGTCTGCCTGCCATTACCGGAAAGGACTTTGTCACTGCTTTCAACACAGGCTTTGAGGTGTCGTGTAAAATCTCGGAGTGGCTCAAGCCGGATCACTATCTGCGGGGACACCATTCCTCAGGCACCGTGGCCACCTTCGGGGCGGCGGCATCTGCTGCATGGCTGCTCAAACTTGATCAACAGCAGACGGCACACGCGCTGGGGCTGGCTGCTGCAATGGCTGCCGGTGTGCGATGCAGTTTCGGCACCATGGCGAAGCCCTGGCATGTGGCGCGCGCGAGCGAAAACGGCGTGTTGGCGAGTCTCATGGCGAAACGCGGCTTCACCGCCGATCCACACTCACTGGATGGACGCTGGGGCTTCCCGGAAGTGCTGGCAGGTGGATTCACGAAGGAAAAACTGTCTCAGGGGTTCGGGTCGACATGGTCGATTGTTGAACCCGGCGTCAGCATCAAACCCTATCCCAGTGGTATTCTCACACATCAGGCCATGGACATGGTGCTGGAACTTGTTCGAGACAATGATGTGAAACCCGATGATGTGGCCCGCGTGGACTTTTACGCCGGTGACAACATCCTCAATCCAATCCGCTACCATCGAGCAGAGAATGGTTTGCAGGCCAAGTTCTCGATGGCGGCGCTGATTAGCATGCTCATTCTTTACCGACGTGCTGGAGTTTCGGAATTCGAGGATTCTGTTGTCCAATCAGATGCTTTCCAAGCCATGCAGTCAAAAATTTCCACGCATGTCGATCCGCAAATCAATGCAATGGGTTTTGATCTGATCCGCTCTCGCATCGAAGTTACCCTGAAAAGCGGCACCGTGCTGACTGCCGAGGCCGATACCCGCTATAGAGGTGGGCCGGATTTCCCCATTAGCGACGCAGAACTCGAGGAAAAGTACCGGCTTTGTTGCGACAGAGTTGATCCATCGGTTCAGGATCGTATTTTAAAGAGTATCCGTGATCTGCCGCATTTGACCGATGCACGAGAACTGCTGGATGCGTTGCGGCTGATCACCGATTAGGTGCACCCTGCGGAACTGAGCCGAATGATAGTGGCACGGGAACTCAGTCTGTGCCTGTAGATCCGGCTAGCTCCAAAGGTCTTTTTGCTTTTTCTGCAGATGACGCTCAGCCGCTTCATAGTCGCCATCGGTCATCGCCTTGCAATGCGCAAGCCAGGCGGGCGTGCCTATGGGAGGCGCGGAGCCTTTGTCGCCTGACTTGCGCAAATGAAGCGTCATTTCCATCACCTCGACGGCGCGCTCCAGAATACGTATGTGGCTGCGGCGGTCCTCGGCACTCAAACAAAGGCGCTTCGCAAGTTCGGTCGTTCGCTGGGCGATGGCACCCGTCAGTTGACGGCCAAGTTCCGCAGTTGCCGCCCCCCGGGGCTCGGGACCAATAACACCCGGCAATGGGGCTGACGCAGCCACTGCATCCAACCGCACCAAATCCGGTCGAAAATTGAGCAACAGCGATGCCTCACCCAATCCTGCGTGGTCACCGGCATACATATCCGTAACTGTGTCGTATTCGGTAAGCGGCAGCACAAAGGCATTGGATCGCTTGATCGCTGCCAGTGCTGCGCGCTTCATCGCCAGCGTTTGTTCAAGACCAAAATGTCCCGCAAATGCCACTACAACATCGAAGCCCATATTCGCGTATTGTACATAGACCTCTTCAAACAACGGCTCCACAAGATCGATGGGCAGATCAAGCGTGTAGGGAAATGGAACCCCGCCGACCGCCCACCATGAAACCGGCGCCAGAACAGCATCGGCCTTCTCGGCGATCGCCCTGGCAAGCTCTCCGGCAACGATCCCGTCTAGCCCTGTGGGCAGATGATGACTGTGCCATTCGATCGTGCCCATTGGCAGCACCAGAATCGGAGCCTTGCTTGCGAGGTAACGATCAAGATCTTCTGGAAATGCTTCCGACAAATTCAACATGGCTTAATCCTCAAACCGGACCACGGTCCGGATACCTTCTTGTTCTGTCTTGGTGAACAGGCGCGGCAATTCTGCAAAGCTGATTGTGGCTGTATGCAAGGGGTCAATCTGCAAAAGCCCTTGTGCATACCAATCTGCGAATAATGAAAGATCATGCCCGGGAGCGATGTCTCCGTAGATACAGCCACAAATTCTTTGCTGCTGGCTCATAAATCCGCGCGGCAACAAACTGATGGCCTCTTTACGGCCGGTTGCGCCGACAAGCGTAAGCTGTCCGCCACGCGCCAGCATGGAAACCCCAGCTTCGATCAGGATTGGGTGACCAACCAGTTCGAACACATGGTCCACACCTCGCCCCTCGGTGAGTGCACGCACCTGCGCAACGATGTCGTCATCTACAAGAATAAGGTCGGTTGCACCGAACCTCTTGGCCAGTTCAAGATGTTCAGGCTTGATATCGATGGCAATGATCCGCCCTGCCCGTGCCAAACGCGCGCCCTGAACAGTATTCAACCCCACACCGCCGCAACCGATTATGGCCACGTCGTCGCCATCCCGGATCGTTGCATGGCGCAAAGCTGCACCAAGTCCCGTTGCCACGGCACAACCAATCAATGCTGCCTCTTCATGTGGGATGTCGTTCCGAATGGGAACCGCGCTCGCCGCAGGCACCACCACATAGTCTGCGAAACACCCAGCGCTCAACATCGTTGCAATTGGTCTGCCACGCCAGTGAACACGCGGCTGCGCTGTTTCAAGAACTGACTCGCAAACTTCGCGCCGGCCGCTTTGGCAATTCCTGCAGGCTCCACAAGGTGTATGCCAGCTTATGGCGACATAGTCCCCGACTTCAGGCGCTGACACGTTCGCGCCGACGGACTCAACGACACCCACACCTTCATGACCCAGTACAACCGGTGTGGTACGGGCATATTCAACATAGCCGAGATCTGTGTGACAAACCCCTGCGGCCTTCATCTTGATGCGCACCTCACCAGGTCCGGGGTCTGACACACAAACTGTTTCAAGTTGCGGCATTAGCCCCAGATCCGGGAGGACCAGAGCCTGCGTATGAATGGCTGTCATCAATCAGTTCTCCGCTCTGCACATAATGCAGGTCAGTACGCCCCTGTGCCGGAACCGCCGCGCATGATGGATGGCCCGGCGCTGGTGCCTAGCAACACCGCCCCCGCATTCAGAATGTTTTCCGCGTCCTGGCGGCTCCTGATACCGCCGGATGCCTTGACCTTGGAAGTCGTGGCAATGTCAGCCATGAAACGGATCAGTTCACCCGTCGCCTTGCCACCAACGCCCCATCCCGAGGAGTTTTTGACATAAGTGCAGCCGGCTGCTTCGGCTTCCAGAATAGCGGCACGGCGACTGCTTTCGGCCAACGGTTCGAGTTCGAGCATTGCCTTCACAGGCCGACCGGCTGCGGCCTCGACAATCGCCGCAATTTCAGTGCGAAACGCCTCATTCTGACCGCTGAGCAGCAATCCGAGATTTGGCATAAAGTCGATTTCATCAACCCCTTCCTCTACCAGATGCCGCATCTCTTCGACCTTTGATCGCGTCAACGACCCGCCCATCGGGTAAGCCATCGCGGAGCAAACTTTGACGTTCGTTCCGTCCAGTTCGCGCCGACACAAAGAGATCCAGCATGGCTGAACCATGACACCATTGAATCCGAATTCGACGGCATCGGTACACAGTGCGATAATGTCCTGATCGGTCGCCGTTGGCGAAACATCGGTGTGCTGGATTTTGACAGCAATTTCTTCAATTTTCATAAGTCTTTAGCTCACTTTTCAGGTTGTGAATTGATCAGGACGCAAGCGCACTAGTCCGTTCATCCGGCGCGTGCGGCACCAGTTTTGGAAACGCTCCTCAGTGTCGGAGCTCAGGCGGAAACGGTCAGGTTAGTTACCGCACGGCGGGTGAACCAGCGGTCAGGAACTGGCCGATTTCCGCGCGGGTACCCAGCGCCGGGACAACACCCAGCCTGGTGCAGGCAAAGGCACCACATGCGGCCGCATACTCAACTGCATCGGGCAACGCACGTCCCTCAGCCAGCGCCACAGCAAGGCCTGCGTTGAAGGCATCACCGGCACCTGTCGTATCAACAGGGGTCACACTCGCTGGCGGTACAATCAGATCGTGACTATCGGACAGAACCAGAGCCCCCTCACGTCCCAGTGTGACGACAACGGTTCCGACACCGCGGCGGCGCAACTCAAGCGCCAATTCACGGGAGGACGCAGGGGAATCTGGCGGCAGTCCAAGTAGAATGCGCAATTCGGTTTCGTTGGGCGTCAGGACGTCGACATTAGCGAAAATCTCGTCCGGCAACACGCGCGCGGGCGCTGGATTCAGGATCGTCAGCGCGCCACCGGCACGACCAATCTCCAAGGCACGCGCTGCAGCACTGGTGGGAATTTCAAGAACCGCCATCAAAATTTCGGACTGTTTGATCCGGGCTGAAGCGGCGTCGACCATTGCCTCGTTCATTTCGGCATTGGCGCCCATATCGAGGATGATGGAGTTTTCACCCTCGGGGCTGAGAACAATGACCCCGACGCCTGTCGCCTTATCCGGCATTGACACCACGTGGTGTGCATCAACACCTTCGGATTGATAGAGCTCGTGTGCAATATCGGCCAGCGCATCCGAACCGACACACGCAACGAGTGCAGCGTCGGCACCAAGTCTGGCGGCAGCCACCGCCTGATTGGAGCCTTTGCCACCGGGACCCATGTCGAAGTCCGCCCCCGGTAATGTCTCGCCGAAGACGGGAATGCGGGAACTACGAATTGTCATGCCAACCGCAAAACTGCCCACTACTGTAATGCCGGAACCCATCAGGAGCCCTCCTCCTGTTTACTGCCTAAGCCAGACACCGATGCTTGAAGTAATCATCCAGCAATTGATGTCTTTTGTGCGCCGTTGAAGTTATGCGCTCTGACGGGTTCAAGCCTGCATAAAGCTGCCAGCAGGTACAATTTCGATCGGTTCATAGTTTCCGTATTCACGCACGCGCTTGAATGGCGCGTTGTCCACGGCATTGTACGAGCAGATATAGCCCCAGCGATGTGTGTCGCTGTTGTTGGCATCCGACCGGTGCAGCAGATTGCTGTGAAATACCAGTCCGTCCCCGGGCTCCATCTCCACATGGAGGTGCTCGAACCGCTTCAGGGCCTCATCCAAGTAGGAGGAATCCACATTTGTCTGACCATCCTCACGCACATGATCGAGACGCCCCAATATATGAGACCCCTTGAGCACCTGAAGGCACCCGTTGGCCTTGTTTGACTTATCCAGCGCGATCCAGATTGAAAGCATGTTGGGCGACAAACAGCCATTGTTGTACCAATACGCGAAGTCCTGATGCCACTCCCAGGCGCCGCCTTCACGCGGCTGCTTCATGGTCATCTTGTGGCTGTACAGATAGGTCGGCTCACCGATCAGGGTTTCTGCCGTGTGCACCAGTCTTTCGTCACGGGCAAGCAGCCCGTACTTGTCAGCGCCAGCACTATTCCACATCTTGAGCATTGTCTGTTTGCCAGACTTGTCACCTTTTGCCATGACTTCACCCTGCTCAGCTTCCGCCTCGAGCTGACCTCTGGCGTGCGCACGAAAATTATCCACCTCCTGCTCAGAAATCATGCCGGGCACTACGTAGTACCCATCTGTCGAATACTGCGCGCGCTGGGCGTTTGTCGGAATATGCATCTATTTCCCTCCCTGGCGGAGCATTTCTGTCCGCCATATCTCGTATGCGGAACCATGCATTGGTCCCAACTGAGGACAGTCTGCACGCTGCCTCGAAATACGAAATAGACACCTCGTGCAAAAATTTGTATTTTCCGAACATGCAAACACCTCCTATGACGACGGTTCATGAGAGCTTCCATTACCTTCCAGATCCCTTGTGGAACAAAGCTCTCATATCGGTACTCCGCTCTGGAAAAATCACCGCAGGACCGGATTACCGGATTGAACGAACATTCTGCCCTGGTCAGGACCTGTTGTTCTGTGCGTCGGGACAAGGTTCGATTTTCGTCGATGGGGTCGCAACGCCTGTTCATCCGGGTGATTTTGCATGGCTGCCGGGGGAAGTGCCGCACGGACATGCCGCAAACAAGGACGACCCGTGGACGATCTATTGGGTGCGCATTGACTGTGCCGAGATCCGAACGGTTCGCACAAACCTGCTAGGCCGCCACGGTGGCGTGATGCCGATACGTGACGGCGTCGCTGTAATTGGCTGGTTTGAAAGATTGTTCGATTGCATGCGTGACAGGGCGCCGGGGTGCGACGTCGCCTTGAATGCCTTACTGGCGGAACTCTTTTGGAGGCTACACGATGAAAGTCTTTCACTGCCGGGCCGGCAGTTGCCGGCCGCGTTGTCGCGAGTGACTTCGGCCATGAGCGCTCGCCCCGGCGACGCCTGGACCGAAAAAGAACTTCTACAAGTCGCGCGCATCAGTCCGGGGCATTTGCGTCGGCAGTTCCGAAAATTTTTTCGGATGTCGCTACGTGAGTGGTTGCGACGCGAGCGCATGATGCTCGCCCAGGACCTGCTGGCAAGAACCGATGCGAGCATCACCTCGGTTGCGGAAACCTGCGGATACTGCGACATCTACCACTTCAGCCGCGAGTTTCGGCGGGCCATGGGCCAATCGCCCTCTGAATGGCGCCGTGTAGGAACGGTCAAATATTCTTCTTCCAAGCGGCGCGATCAAGACGTCCAATAACATGACAAATGTGTTCGTCCTCAGATTTTGTCATGTTAACGTGCAGATGTATGGTCGCTACAATTGCCCAGGTTCAAGATCAACTACACCCGGCGTTGCGGCATTGTCAGAACAAAATTCTTGAGCGAGGCCAGGCGGCCGCCTAGCCTCTCGGGATGACCCAACGCAGCCCATTCCGGCACTTCAAGTCTTTGCCCGAAATCATCCGCCTGACGGTGATGATATACGTGTGATCGCCTCTCTCGCTTTGCAACGTGGAGGATCTGCTGCACAAACGCGGGATTGAGATCAGCCATAAAACAGTTCGGTTCTGGTGGAACAGGTTTGGCCCGCAATCAGCGCATTCGATGCTTTTCGAACAAATCTAGGGCGTTGTCATCGAACGTGCCGCGCGCAATGGCGTCGATATCGAGTCTGCCTGCCTGTGCTTCAGCGAGGAATTCGTGCACGAACTCGATGCGGTGTCGCGCCGTGCCCAGACTGGGGAATGTCATGCCGCGCGACACAGGTTTGCCGAGCCGGGTCCAGCCCCGGAATACCTCCTTCAGCAGTTTTCGCTTGGACCAGCAGTCGTAGCGCGATTTGGTCATGACGACTGCTGCATCCGAAAGGCGCATCCGCGGCGGCAAGCTCTTCTGAAACATGACGAACAGGAGCTCCGCGATGCTTCGCTCCTCGACCGGCGCATCGTCGCCATAGCCGGCCAACCTCTGGTCGAGCGCATCCTGCATCAGCAGCATGTCGCAATAGGCGATGGTCTCGTTGACGTTGCGCAGTTCTTCCTCGTTCATGGGTCCCTGGAACCTCGGACCATCGACCGGATCGATCGTGATATCGTCGGGGTGAGGCAGGAATTCAGGAGGCCTCTCGCCGCGCTTTTTGGCATCTGCCAGGGTTTGCGATGCCCGGTTCTTGTAATCGGACCAGATCCTGTTCTTCCTCTCGACGTCGCGTGCGTGAGCGAGTTCGGCAGTGCGGATCAGGTCGATCGACAGGCCTTGAGATCGGGCATTGCCCTTCAGCGCAGTGGTGTTGATCGATTTGACGATCGCCTCGACGACCGAAACTTCGGTTACCAGATCACCCTCGCGTATTCGAACGGGGCTGCGTGACGCCTTGAGCACCGTGTCGAGCGTCGGCTGGTCGGCAAGCGTCAAATCCTTCGCGATGCCGCGGGGGCGTCCTTTCGGATTGCCGGATTGCCCCTTTCTGAACTGTGCATGTTTAGGCGGCCGGCCATAGCCGACGCCGAGCACTTCCTCGCGTATACGTTCGCGGACGTCGTTGCCGAGCCGCTTTCCGATCCTGTTCTGATCATCATTGGCTGTCATGAGTGTCCTCCTCTGTCACCATCACCACCCGGTCCTTCGTTTGCTGGTTCAGCCCGCGCTTCGGCGGCCGCCTCAAAGTCCTGCCCCGTCTCAGCGAGCACGGCACGCTTGCCGGTAAAGCGCTGCCAGCGCGCAATGATCGTGTCGCAATAGAGCGGATCGTATTCCAGTGCGCAGGCAACCCTGCCGCAGGCCTCGGCTGCGATTACGGTCGAGCCCGATCCGGCAAAGATGTCGAGCACCGTCTCACCGCGACGAGAACAATCCCTGATGGCGTCGGCGACCAGCGCGACCGGCTTTACCGTCGGATGCATAGAGAGTTCGTCACCGCGATTGGCGCCAAGACTGCTGATGCCCGGATAGTCCCAGACATTGGTGCGGTAACGGCCAGTATCGCCAAGGCCGAAGCTGTTGGTATGCGGTTGCGTCCCGACCTTGAAGACGAAGACCGGTTCGTGCTTCGACCGGTAGAAAGAGCCCATGCCACCATTGGTCTTGTTCCACACGCAGAGGTTCTTCAGTTCCGAGAAGGCCTCTTTGCCAGCATCAAGCAATTCGCGCATGTGACGCCAGTCCATGCAGACGAAGGCAATGGCGCCATCCCTGGCCACCCGGGAGGCATTGCCGAGCGTCTCGGCGAGGAATGCGGTGAACTCGTCCGACGTCATCTCGCCAGCCGCAAAGGCGAACTCGCGATGCCTGATGGCGCCAAGCCCGCCAACATGACCGTCGATCGGCACGTTGTAAGGCGGGTCGGTGAAGATCAGATCGATGGTTCTGTCACCAATCAGGCGATCGATATCCGGCGATGACATCGCATTGCCGCACAAGAGGCGATGCGGACCCAACAGCCACAGATCGTCGGACCGGGAGACCGCTCTTTCGGAAAGCGGCGGCACCAGGTCGGCGCCGTCCGGTGTCGAGGGCGAGGCATCGCGCGCCTGATCAAGCGTCAAATCCACCTCGGCGAGCGAGAACCCGGTCAACGTGACGTCGAAGTCGATGTCGATCAACGCCTGCAGCTCGATCGCCAGGATCTCGGTGTCCCAGCCGGCATTAAGCGCAAGCTTATTGTCGGCCAGGATGTAGGCGCGCACTTCATTTTGGCTGAGATGCGACAGTCGCCGGACCAGGACCTCCGCCATTCCAATCAGTTTCGCCGCTTCCACTCGGCCGTGGCCAGCAATAATCGCATTGTCATCGGTGATCAGAACCGGGTTGGTGAAGCCGAAGCGTCTGATGCTCTCGGCGATCTGGCGGATCTGACTCTTCGAATGTGTCCGTGCATTGTTGGAGTAGGGAGCAAGTTTCTCAACAAGGCACAGGTCTTCCTTTGGCAAATGCATGTGCATCTCCATTCTATCCGCCGGAGCGGCGGAGAGTGTTCATGTTCAATGTTACGCGACCGAATCTGAGTTCTGCGAACAATAGCAGAACATGGATGATAATAGGGCTTTGTGAAGGGCCCAGGCAGCGATACGCTCGCCTTTCACAGATCCATCCCCGGCTTCCACATCTTTCGACAAAACTCGGAGAGTTCTTCTTCGTTGCCCTGGAGAGGGAGAGATGAAGTTCTTTCGCGGTGGAGCGATTGGAATTTTCATCCGCTGCAACTGGCCGAAGTTACGCTACAAGGTCGGGAGACAGGTCGTGCGCGAAATTCAAGGCTCCCAGGATCGCTGATGTTCCAATCCCCTTGTCGCAACACCGACCATGCGACACCGGTTGTGATTCAGACAGGCGGGTAAGCCTCGGCTGAAAGGGATTCATGCTGCACTTTCTTCGCGCACTCGGTCCCGCTGTTGCCAGCGCGTCCCCCGTTGAAGCAATCAGAGCAGGAACCGGAGCGCTGCTCGGGCTCGGTGTTGCAGCGTTGTTTGCCCTTTCGCCATCTATCGGTCCGGAGCTCGGTCTTTACCTGATCGCACCGTTCGGCGCGACTTCCGTCCTCTTGTTTGCCGTGCCGAACAGCCCCCTTGCACAGCCCTGGTCTGCCATCGTTGGCAATAGCGTTGCTGCGTTGGTTGGTATAGCTGTCTGCCTTGCAATCACGGAACCTGTCTTGCAGATAGCCCTCGCCGTTGGGCTCGCCATTTGTGCGACGATAATGTGCCGTGCAGTGCATCCGCCCGCGGGCGCTGTGGCTATGACAGTGGCCATGACGCCCGAAGCCGTCCAGGAATTAGGATTCAGTTTTGCGTTCACTCCGGTTGCGACGGGGACAGTCCTCCTTGTTGTCATGGCAGCGGCCTACGCGCGACTAACCGGACGCCGATACCCGTTTCGCCAGTTCGATGAACCCAATAAGCATGGCACCCGTGACATCTCGCCGATGGAGCGATTGGGATTGTCGGAGCGCGAACTGACCCACATCCTGGAAAGATATCGCCAATCGTTCAATCTGGGTGTTGAAGATCTGGCTCGCCTGATTGGGGCCGCAGAGATGCAGGCCGCTACGCATCGGACGGGGCCAATGAGTGCGACAGATATCATGTCGCGCAATTTGGTCACTGTTGGGCCAAATACCCCACGAACCGAAGTAGCCGAGTTGTTCCGGCGCCACAAGTTCACGTCACTGCCTGTCGTCAGCCTCGAAGGCCGCTATATGGGCATAATATTCCAGATGCACCTGATTGCTCGCACGCGCGAAGACGCGTTTCGCCTCAACAGAAGTTTTGCCTTGGCCATGAAGCGGCTACTGGATAATGGATGGGACAAACCGCCCGTGGCGGGCGACATAATGAGCGTTGTCGGACCGCGTGCGGTACCGGAAACCCCGATTGCCGCCCTTCTTCCGCATTTGGCCGAAGGTGAAGTGGACGCGGTTCCGGTCCTTCAGAATGACGGGATCATTGGCCTTGTGACGAGAACAGATCTCATCAGTGCGATGGCGCGCAGTAGCCTGCGGTAGATTCAAGACGAATACGTCCAGACGCCGCGGCGAAAATCGACAGCGCCGCATCGATCCGTCGCAGCGTGCATGGCGTTCAATGACCTGTTCCGCACAACGGCAACCCGGTCCCGTTAAACGACACCCCTCTCTCGCCAGACGCCACTTCAATCCCGCCAGAGGGCAAAGCCATCCCGTTTTGTGGCATCGGTTTCCCACCTAACCGCAAAGCGATCCCGCGTCACGGCAATCCGATCCCGGATAACGACAAGGCGATCCCGCCAAACGGCAGAGAATATTCCCTGATAACTGCGCTGAATCCCCGATTGCCCTGGCTCCGGAGACAGTCTCCCGGCGCCCATCAGATCGTCAAATACCTGAAATCGATAGAGATTTTGATATGCCAAGGGACGAAAGGACGAAAGTCCGGCGGATTCCCTGTTTTTTGCCGGCAGAACAGGGAATTCAAGCAGAGACTGGTTCGCTGAAAATAAAATCCACAGCCAACCACCCTTCACAAAATACCGTTTCCAGTTTCGCCGCCGGATAGCTGCGCAGTTTCCGCGGGTTAGCAGGTCGGCCTCCAAACAAAGACTGCATTTCGACCCGGAAATCGGCTGAATCGCCGAAAGTCTCAGTCGGCTGTCTTAGCCCCCTAAAACCAGGCCATTATGCTGTTACGAAGAAGGAGCAAATGATGGCCCGAAAGCGTTATTCGGATGAGGACTGCCTGAAGCCGTTGCGGGTGCGTGGCCCTAGGTCCCTTCGCGAAGCGAACACGTCAAGGTCCTTGTCGCTATGAGATCCAAGCCCGACCGTACGCCAGCATCCACGAGTCACATCGTGGTTGTCTCCTAATCTCTCAGGATGAGAGAAGCGCAGCGGCTGCCCAGCATCATGGCTGGCGCGGAGGTATTGCCGGCGACGATGGTCGGCGCGGCGGACATGTCGCAGACACGAAGACCATCGACGCCACGACAGCGCAATTCCGAATCCAGTACCGCATCGTCGTCGTTCGCCGATCCGATACGCGCCGTGCCGCTCGGATGGTAGTTGGTCTTCACGAAACGCCGACAGTGTTCGGCCAGCGCGGCATCGGACAGGTCTTCGTCGGAAGGCGCCAGTATCCTGGATACGTGCGCACCAAGTGGCCCTGTCTGAAGAACCCGTCTCAGAAAACGGAGGCCTTTCGCCATATCGTGAATGTCCCCGTCGTCCTGCAGGAGTTGTGGCGAGACACTCGGCAGGTCGTGAGGATTCTCCGAACGGAGTGTGACGAAACCGCGCGAACGAGGCTTCAGCAGAACCGTGCTGATGGTGACACCGTATGTCTTGCTGAACGACCGCTGCAGATCGCGGTCCAGGTAAACGATCGGAACACAATACGCCTGGATTGACGGAAGCTCTTCTTCTCCGTCCGGATTGAAGAAGGCTCCGGCCTCGAAACCCGTCGAGTTGATCGGTCCCGAACCGAAAAGCAGGTACTGCAAGCCGTTCTTCAGCATGCGCCAGCCTTCGCCCTGGCGGAAATAGCCGTGGGGGCCGTCGAACAAGCCGATTATCGGCACCTCGGGATGGTCGGCCAGATTGGCACCGACGCCAGGCAGATCGGCCAGCACGCCAATACCATGTCGGCGTAATTGCGCGGCAGGACCGAGACCCGACAACATGAGGATTTTTGGCGTTTGCAGCGCGCCCGCTGCAAGGATCACATCGGAGGACGAACCGGCTGTGTGGCGGTTTCCAGAACGATCGACATAGGTCACACCGACCGCTTTGCGACCCGAAAACTCGATGCGTTCAACCGTTGCGCCCAGGCGTACCGTGAGCCGCGTATCTTCACGCAACGGCTCCACGAAGGCATGCGCGGCGCTGCAGCGTTTGCCGGCCCGATTTGTGAATTGATAGAAGCCGGTGCCGTACTGGGCCGTACCGTTGAAATCCGGATTAAAGGGCAGACCGAGTTCTTGCATGGATTGCAGGAACCAACGCGCCGTTTTGTCGATATGCGGCGGGTCTGATACGAGCAACGGCCCATGAGCGCCGTGCAGATCGTTGCTGAAGCGGTTATTGTCTTCCATTGCCCGAAAATGGGGCAGCACGTCCTGCCAGCGCCATCGTGTTCCGGAAGCGGGCCCGCCCGCATAACTGTCCCACTCTTCGTAATCGGCAGGGCGGCCGCGAATGTAGACCTGGGCATTGACACTGGAACCGCCTCCGAGAACATTCGCCTGCGGGATGTCCTGGACGCGACCATGCAGATGATCCTGCGCCTCCGTGCGGTGGTAGGTCATGTACCGACTACCGTCGGTCAACTTGTAGACACCCGGCGCCAGATCGAGCAACGGGTGGCGGTTCGACCAACCCGCCTCGAGTAGCAGCACTCGCCGGCCGCCTTCCCTGACGAGGCCGGATGCCGCAGCACATCCCGATGCGCCACCTCCGATCACGATGTGATCAAATTCCTCCACGACGTATCCCTTCAGTCGCCCAGGCGAAGCGAGCGCATCGACAGACCGCCGTCGACGAGGAGTTCCGAGCCGGTCATGTAGCTGCAGGCCGGCGAGGCCACGAAGGCGATGCAGGTGGCGACCTCTTCCGGAGATGCGGTTCGGCCAAGCGGGATTTCATCGGTCAGCCGTTCGAGCACCCCTAGACCGTATTTCGCGAAACCGGTCTGGATCGCGCCCGGCGTCACCATGTTCACCCGCACATCCGCATGCGCGAATTCAACCGCCGCCGATTCTGTCAAGGCGCGCAGACCGAACTTCGAAGACCTGTAGGCAAACTCGTTCTTCTGCACGCTCTTTGTCGCCGTCGACCCAACCACGACCACTGCTCCTCCTGCCGGCAATGCGGTCGCGAACTCCCGCAGTGCGAAGGCGGCACCGAGCAGATTCGTCCGGTAGGTGAGATCCAGTTCGTCCGCAGTCAGGCTGGCCACGGCCTGCGCCGAATGTCGCGCGGCATTCAGAACGATGATGTCGACTGTACCGAATGCTTCGCGGGCCAAACGGACGACAGACATCGCGCCCGCTTCCGTCGAGACATCAACGGTCGCGTATCGATGCCTGTCGCGGTTGGCGTCGGCCAGGGGATAGTCGTCATCGAAGGAGCGATCCACGCTGAAGACGCGTGCGCCTTCAGCGTGGAATATTTTCGCCGCGGCCAGACCGACGCCCCGCGCCGCACCCGTTACGACCACGACCTTATCCGTCAGACCGAGGTCCATCGGTTACTTTTCCAGATTCGGTTTTTGGGCGATCAGATCCTGGAGTTCTTCCACGCTGACATCGCCACGATCGATGATGCGTACGATGCGTCCATGCTCAAGCAAGACGATACGGTCTGCAACCGGGATCACATGGCTCATGTTGTGGTCGATATACATCACGCCAAGACCCTGATTTCGTGCTTCCCGGATCGAAGAAAGGACATTTCTCGTTTCCCGCACCGAAAGCGCTGCCGTCGGCTCATCCAGGAGCAGCAGCTTGGCTCCAAAATGGTTGGCACGCGTGATGGCCACCGATTGCCGTTCGCCGCCCGACAGCGCCCATACCGGTTCGTCGGCCGACCGGATGCGGGTCAATCCAAGCTCCGACAAAGCGGAAAGCGTCTTGCGGCGCATTTCCTTGCGGTCGAGAACGTTGACCGGACCGACTTTCTTCGTCAGCTCCTTGCCGAGGTAGAAATTCTGCCAGAGGTTCAGCTGATCGACGATCGCGAGATCCTGGTAGACGGCCTCGATACCCAGGGCGCGGGCATCCGCCGGCGTCTTGAAATCGACCGGTTTGCCGAGAAACTTCAGTTGCCCGCTCGTCGGCTGCTGATATCCGGCGAAAATCTTCAGCAGCGTCGACTTCCCGGCCCCATTGTCCCCGACTAGACCGACGACTTCACCGGGCCAGACAGACAAACAGACATCGAAAATGACCTGATTTCGTCCATAGCTGTGGCAGACGTGGTCGAGTTCAAAAACCGGATCGACACTTCGATCCACGTCACCCTGCAGATGCAGTTCATCGGTTTCGATTTTGGAAACGGACGTCATGCCGTGCCTCCCGAATAGCGCGCGATTTTCATATTCACGATGACAACGACGACCAGCATCACGCCGATGAAGGAAACGTAGAACGAACCAGGAGCGCCGATAAGCACCAGGCCGATCTGGATCGACGCCAACAGGAACGCTCCGATCACCGTACCCCATACGGTACCCGAGCCGCCGAAAAGAGACGTGCCGCCAAGCACAGCCGCAGTGATCGCGAGCAACTCGTAAGTCGAACCCTGAGCCTGGGTTACGCCGTTGAGATATGCGAACTGCATGCACCCGGCGAGTCCGGCCAGAACGGAGCTGATGACGAAGTTGATCCGCTTGACCCGGATCGTCGGAACGCCCATCGCTTTTGCCGGTCCGGGATTGCCGCCGGTCGCCAGCGTCCAGTTTCCGTAGGCATGCCGATTGGTGACGAACCAGAAAACAAGCGCGATGACGAACAGCCAGAGAACCGGCATGAAGAACGGCGTCCCCTCGATCTTGCCTCCGAGCAGCTGCATCGAAGTGCTTGGATCGAACATCACCAGTTGGTGCCCGCTGATCAGCAGGTTGTTGACGCCTTGAAGAACGAAATACATGCCGAGTGTCGCGATGAAGGACGGTATCCGAAAATAGGTCGTCACGAACCCGTTGATGACGCCCACCAATCCGCCCACACAGAGCGCGATGACCAGAGCGACCCACTCGTTCATATCGTTCGAAACGAACAGGATCGCCCATACGATAGGAACAAAGGCAAAGTTCTTTCCGACAGAAAGATCGAATTCGCCAGACATCATCAGAACGGTCACTCCGATTCCAACAATGCCGATTGTCGCCGCAATACTGCTGACGGCTGTCAAGTTTATGCTCGACCAGAAATTCGCAGTCTGAAGCGTGAAGAAGATCGCCACGACCGCGAGGCCGATAGCCGGTGTCACTTCCTTCACACCGAGTATCGATCGCCATCCACTAAGCATGAATTTTTTTCCTTTTTTTGTCGTTGAAAGGAAGCGGCTGACCGTTCCTGACAATGAGGTGGGGCGGTTGGAGGCCCGCATGATGCGAGCCTCCGGCAGAAATCAGCACCGCCCGGCTTCGATACAGGAAATCACCGTCTCGACGTTTTCCTGGGTCACCAGTGACGTACCGGTATCAACATTTACCGGCGTAAGATCATATCGAGCGAGATGGGCGAGGTTCGCAACCGCGTAGTAGCTCTGCAGGAATGGCTGCTGATTGATTGCCATCTGGATCTTGCCCTGCTTGATCAGCGCGGCGGTTTCGGCGCCGATATCGAACGTCACGATCGGTACGTCGAGATTGTTGTCCGAGACGAACCGCGCCGCCGGGTTGGCCGCGGGGCCGCCAAGACCGGCAATACCGCAGATATCCGGGTCTTTCTGCATTGCGGCGCTGATCAGACCGATATTCTGGCCCTGATCGAGCGTCGCCGAGAGATCCGTATGGGTATAGCCGGCCTCGTCCAGGACGCGTTTGACACCATCGGCGCGCAGTGTGAGCACAAATGCCGTCGGAACCGGGTTGACGATCAGCACCTTGCACGACGTCTCGGGCAGCGCACCGGTCGCGAGCCACGCACGCGTCAACACCTCGCCCGAGTACATCTCGTTTTGCCCGACGAAGGCCAGGCCGGGGATGCGTTCGTCATCCGGCTCGTTCTCGCCCTCGAAGCGGTTGTTGTTGTAGAGAACGACCGGGACACCGGCATCCAGCGCCGCAGTCGTGACCGCTTCCATGGTCTTGGAGGTGAAGTCGATCGCAATGCCGGCGGGCTCGGAGGCAATCGCCGCCTGGATCAAAGGCACCATGCCGGCATCGCCACCGGACTGGGATTCCGGCGCAGCGACAATGACGTTAACGTCAAAATCCTTGCCGGCCTGCTCGGCGCCATTGCGCTGCGTGATCCAGAACGGATCGCGGCTGTCCGGCGCGATCACATAGATCTTGGGCTTTTCCTGCGCGTTTGCCGTGAAAGCCGGCGTCAGCCCGACGACGGCCGCCGTCGCGGCAAGGCACAATTTGGTGAATTTCTTCATGGTTTCACTCCTCCTCTGAGTTTCGTTCGTGGCCTGAACCACATTCAACCGAGTCTTCGTATTTCGCCCGTCAAATCGACTTGCGCGAAGACCGTTTCCGCCGTCGAACCAATCGACATGCGAATTCCCTCGCCTTCGGCTCGGACCAACGACTAGGCGCTGGCGAGAAAAGGCTCCCTTTTTTCCATTTGAAGCATCGCCCGCGCCTCATCCGGCGACGCGATTTCACGCCCGAGGTCATGGGCGATACGAACCGCTTTCTCGACAAGCTCGGCGTTGTTGCGCGCGTATTCACCGGGTGTCAGGAACGGATTGTCTTCCATGCCGACGCGGATGTGGCCGCCCAGCGAAATCGCAGCTGAAAGAACCTTCCACTGCTCGACAGGATCCATAACGCTGGTATTCCAGATGAAATTCGGAGGGCAGTGATCCGCCATATAGACCATTGCCTGCGTTGTCGGAGGCGTCCAGCATCCACCCTTCCATCCGAGGAAGAAGGTCGTCCATACCGGGCCGTCGAGAAGGCCCTTTTCCATCATGCGCATCGCATTCCAGACGCCACCGTAGTGAAAGGCCTCGACTTCCGGCTTGATACCGAGTCGCCGCGTGATTTCGCAGTATTCCTTCAGCTCCTCGCGGTCATGGATGGCATAAAGCTCGACCGGCTCGTTTCCGGGCTCGTAGTCGAAGCACTCATCGTGTGCGTTGAAGCAGGTTGAAATCATGTCGGGACGCTGGTCTTCCATCAGCAGCTTGCGCTGCGGGAACCGTCCGTTTGCGATTCCATATTGAATGATCGCGTCCACATTGTCCGTGATCCCGGACCGCAATTTGTGCCAACCGGGAATATCCAGATCAGACAGCTTGGTTCCGTCCTCCTGGATCTTCGCATCCACGGTATACGGACCGTGAAGGTGACAAATCGAGGCTCCGGCGTTGACCGACCGAACATAGTCTTCCGCAACCACATCCAGCCCCTTCGGAGTCGGATTGTTGGGGTTCGATGGATAGGACATCGTGGAGTCGCATGTCACTGTAATAATTAACTTTTCCATAATTAGATCGTCTCCTCCATTACTGATTTTTGATCATTGTTCTTCTATGCCGCGAAACGCGTATCGGGCGGTCCGCCGGTCCCTACGTCGAGCGCCAGAATGCTGCCGGCGAGCGGCTGTATCGAAAGCGCTTCCTCGGACAGGGAGTAGCGGGCCGTAGTTATGAAAAGCGTTCGCCCATCCGCTCCGCCAAAACAGAGGGATGTGGGTATCTGAACGGGCAGTTGAATTAGGCGGTCGAGTTCGCCACGAGGCGTATAGCGCGCTATGCGCCAGCCGCCCGCTTGCGCCAGCCAGTAGCATCCGTCCCAATCGACGATGGCGCCATCAGGTACGCCCTGCGCAACATCGAGTTGGATGAACACCCTTCTGCGGCGCATCTCGGCGCTTTCTGGATCGCAATCGAATGCCCAAACCACGCGCCGACGACTGTCGGCGTGATATCCGGTTCGCCCATCCGGCGAAAACGCGACACCGTTCGCGGCGTAAATGCCATCAACCACCCGCGCGCAGGTCTGGTCCGAGTCTACACAGTAGAGCGCGCCGCTTGGCTCGCATTCGTCGAGATGAAGACTGCCGACCCAGAACCGACCGAAGCGATCGGTACGACCATCATTGAACCTGTTTTTCTTTCGATCGGGCTCGGGCGTGAGGAGGGGAACAGGCGCTTCGCCGGGAACGTATCCATAGATTCCGTCCCTGCGCGCGAGAATGAGGCCCCCCCCACTCCTCAGCGCGAGAGAGCCAACGGGACCGCCCACGGTCCAACTGGCATCTGCTCCGGTCGCTGGATCGATCCGATGGACTTCCCCTCGGAAAATATCGACCCACCACAAAAGATTCGCCTGATCATCCCATACCGGACTCTCGGCAAGGTGGGCATTCGCTCGCAGAACGACTTCAACACCAGCCATTTGCCCCCTCCCCTCTAGAAACCACGCTTTTCTCTTCGATGACTTCGGCTGAACCCGAAGAACCGTTTGTTCATTTATTGAACAACATGTTCAGCATTTTTATATGATCATCTGCATGTGACGCTGTCAAGCAATATTAGGTTGCGTATTGATTAGAGAATACGCCTCGGCGCGTTTTGGGATGGCAGCAGAACTCCGCGCCGGTCACGGAGTTCTCAACAGCCACAACAGCGACATCGGATACTTTCTGAACCGAAGCCCAACAGGCATTTACGCGCCTCCCGGGAGACCGGCAGGCGGCATCTAATTGAATAAGCGAGAACGAAAGGCGGCCTGGCGCGAGTGCGGCCAGCGTTACGGCCTCAGACCGGACCATGGCGATTGCGATTTATGGAAATTCGAAATCGCACATACAGGGAGCGCGAAGGCGACGGGCATCCGGAGAACAGAACCCAGTTTATTTATTGGCACTACGACGTGGCAGAAATTACAGAGGGCGGCCACTCTTTAATCTTGAGCGCCATCATCCCAACTCGGCCATGCGCTCGGAACGCACGTCACAAAAGCCCGCCATCAAAGCGCGACATTTGGCGACAACAGATGGCTTATGACTTTCGCGACGGAGCTAACCTTCTCCGCGCTGTCGATAATCGTGGACCGGTCGCTGCCACTGATCCCAATCGCGCCAATCGGGCGCGACCGTGAGTTCATCAGCGGCGCCGCCACACACCAGGTGCCGTCGATATGCTCCTCCTCATCCACGGCAAAGCCGCGTCTGCGGGTCGCTGTGAGGTCGCTTAAAAGCGCGTCGCGATCCGTGATGGTATTGTCTGTATAACGCTCAAGCGTCTTGTTCTGGAGGAGCTCGCCCACCTCGTCGGCGCTCATCATGGCAAGGATTGCCTTCCCGAGCGAACAGCAGTGCACCGGCGCCACCTTCCCGAAACGTGAATACACATTCGGCAGCGACGGCTTCTCTATTCCCGCCAGATACAGAACATCTCCACCGAGCAGCACGCCAAGATTGACCCGCTGCCCCGTGTCCTGCGCCAAAGTGTTCAAGTATGGAATGGAAGCGATACGAACGGGATTGTGATCGAGTTGCGTAGCCGCGGGCGGCAATACGCCCAGACCGACTTCGTAGCCCCTGCCATCCGGCGTTTGCTGGATAAAGTAGTGGCCCTCAAGTGTCTTAACCAGCCTGTGTGCCGTGCTCCGGTTGATGTCCATGTCGGAAGCGATCTTGGCAATTGTCCGCCCTGGATGCTCCTGGACGTATTTCAGGATATCGAGACCCTTGGATAGGGTTAGTGCAGCGCTCTTTTCGGCAACAGGCATTTCTGAACTCTTTCGGATAAACGCGCTTGGCGGAACAATTCGGATTGCGACCGAGTCGTCCACATAATGAACACAGTGTTTGCCGTTGTCAAACCGGCGCCAGACAGCTTTGCAAGCGGTGGCTTCGAAGTGAAATGATTTTCGATCATTCTCCGAAAACAAGCTCCGGAACAAACAGCGTAATCTGAGGCAAGAAGGTTATCAGCCCCGCGACAATTACAACCGGAACTAAAAACGGCATCAACGCCCTGAAAGTATCAATCAGATCGAGACCGCCGATCTTGGCCATAACAAAAGCCAAAACGCCTATCGGGGGCGTCATCATCCCGATCATGACATTGATCAGCATCACAATACCAAAATGAACGCGATCAATACCGAATGCGTCCAGTGAAGGCAGAAGGATGGGTGTCGCCACGAGTATGATAACCACGGGATCCAGCACGAGCCCGCAGATGAACAGGACGACGTTGACAACCAGCAGGAGCTGGGTCGGCGTTCCGGCGAACGATATCGCGAATTCCGCGAAGCTGCTTGCCGCCCCTGCCCTGACCAAAAGCCATCCGAACAGCGTCGCGCTACCAAGCATGACCATCATCGTCGCTGTCGTTTCGAAGCAATCGCGAAGTTCCCTGACGAATGAGCGAAATCCCAGTGTGCGGTACACGAGGGATCCGATGACAATGGCGTAGATGGACGCGACCACGGCCGCTTCGGTAGGCGTGAAAATCCCCAGTGCGATGCCGCCGATGATAATTGCCGGCGCCGCAAGAACCGGCAGGCTCGAAATGAGGCTGGTGAACAGCACCCCGACCGTCGCGAGCGGCTCACGAGGATATCCGCGCCGAAGCGACATAAGAAATACCATGACATGAAGCGCCAAGGCGACAAGCAATCCCGGTACGAGGCCAGCGAGAAAGAGCTGTCCGATGGATACACCGGCCGTGACCCCGTAAATCAGCAGTGGCAGGCTAGGAGGGATCAAGGGACCGATCACGCTCGACGCCGCCGTAATACCAACCGCAAAGGGCGCATCGTACCCGCGATCGCGCATCGCCTTGACTTCGATCGTGCCCAACCCGGCAGCGTCGGCCAGAGCCGTCCCGCTCATGCCCGAGAAAATTACACTGGCGACAATATTGACGTGCCCGAGACCGCCGGGGACGAAGCCCACCAGATTGTTCGCGAACCGAAAGAGCCGTTCGGTTATTCCCGACGAGTTCATCAGGTTTGCAGCGAGAACAAAAAACGGCACTGCGAGCAACGGGAACGAGTTCAGCCCCTCGAAAAAGAGCTGCCCTGCAGCGAGAAGCGGCGTGCCCGAGATATACGCAAACGCCAGTGACGATATGCCGAGCGCGGCGAAGACCGGCACGCCCAGGATCAGAAGAATGAACAGCGAGCCGAAAAGAACGATCATGACTCGTTCCGATCGCCAGAAGCTTCATTGCCGAGAGAAAGAACCAGTCTCACAAGGCCGAAGGCGCAACCGATGAAAACGGAAGCATAAAAGTAACTCATGGAGATCTGCGATGACGGGCTTTTAAGATAGGAAAACCGCCCGATCAGATCGAAATAGATGAACATCACGACGCCAAGGAAGATGGCGACCGCGATCTTTCGAACAAACGATACAAAGCGCATATATTTTGCGCTGAGAATGCGCTCGGCAAGCTCAATATGTATATGAGAGTCGCGACGAATACCCGTCGATATCCCTAAATAGACGATATAGATGAGCAGATATCTGCCGATCTCCTCGGACCAGGCGATCCCGGTGTCAAACAGGTATCGCAGGATTACGTTGAGCCCCATCAGGACCAGCAGGCAGAACAGCAAAAACGAGCCGAGCCAGTCTTCCAACGGAAAGTCCACGAGTTTTCGACGCATAGGAAAGCCCTCCGACAAGGACCGCCGAAGGGGTCTCCCTCCGGCGGAATCTCATTATTCTCCGGGTAACCAGGCGACAGAGGGCGCTCAAAGAGCGCGGATCGCCGCTACCGTTTCTTCGGGCATCTCGCCCGACCGGATCTTGTCGTCGATGACCGATTCCGTGGCTTTCTGGTAGGCATCAACATCAACGTCGATGAATTCGACCATGTCCGCATTCGTCATGGTTTCGCGCAGCGAGTCCTCAGCTTCGAGATTCAGCTCTTGCGCCGTCATCGCATATGAATCCGCAGCCTTCTGCAGGCAGGCCCACTGATCGTCGTCCAGTTGTTTGCGAACGTGTTCGCCGACGATCATGAACGAGATCTCGAAGGAGTGGTAGGTCAGGTTCATGTAGTCGACGACCTCGTAAAACTTCTGCGCATATACGAGCGGCAACGACATCGTCGATCCGTCCACCAATCCCTGCTGCAAGGCCAGATAGACCTCGCCGAACGAGATGGGGGTCGGGATCGCTCCCACGGCAGAGGGAAAAACCGTCCAGGCAGGAGAATCCGGCGTCCTGATTCTCTGCCCCTTCATGTCATCCGGATTCGGATAGGCGGAGTTGGCCATGATGTGGAAGGCGGAACCATAATATGCGGACATCAGGTACTGACCTGTTTTCTCATGCCACTGGTTCATGATGTCTGCCATCACGTCGCTGGCGATGTAGGTCAGCGCATGATCGCGATCGCGGAAAATATACGGCAGCGTGCTGATTCCGATCAGCGGGAACTCGTTGCTCAGGAAAAACGTGCCGGAATTTGCGATATCGACACCGCCCACGCGAATTGCATTGTTCAGAGCCGACTCATTGCCCAACTGGCCGCCCGGAAAAATCTCGATCTCCAAGGCCCCGTTGCTGCAACTGGACGCAGTTTCCGCCGCCACGACGGCCGCCTTGTGAACCGCGCTTTCGGTATCCAGGATGTGACCGAACCTCAATTTAACGGCCTCAGCGTTCGCCGGCAGACTCAAGGCCGACGAAACGAGTCCGACGCCCATCAGCAACACTGCCTTGCTCGCAAATCTCATCATGATTTTTCCTCCCAGTTTCATTTTCTGAATGTTCATTTATTGAACATAGTGTTTATTATGCTGCCTTATGTTGCAATTGTAAACCGGGCGTGTTGAAATTGCGGTACGGATGCCAAAACCGTGTCATGAGTTCGAATTGAAACGATGATCCGAATGGCGATGCCGGAAGCGCTAAGCATCGCACCACCACAGGAGGAGCCTTCCCGATGAAAGCCGCAACTGTCCGGCGCGTTGGAGCACCATTGGAACTGTCAACGCTTCAGCGCCCGGTGCCCGGTCCGACTGAAGTCCTCATTCGGACGATTGCGTGCGGAATATGCAGAACCGACCTGCATGTGCGCGAAGGAACCGCCTACCAGCCGTCGCTGCCCCACGTCCCCGGGCACGAACCAGCGGGCGTCATCGAAGCACTGGGAAGCTGCGTGACCGGCTGGAAAGTCGGCGAGCGTGTCGTCCCTCACCTTTTCGAGTATGCGGATGACGGTCATCTCGAAGTGCTGGGTGTGACGCGGGACGGTGCCTTTGCCGAGTATTTCGTCGCGCGAGCCGAGAATCTGGTGCGGATCCCATCGAATGTCTCGCCGATCCATGCTGGCCTGGCGGCCTGTGCGGGCGTCACCGCCGTGCATGCGATCAACCGCGGCGACATCAGCAAAGGCGACCGTGTCGCAATTATCGGCGCCGGCGGAATAGGCGCTCTGCTTATCCAGCTTTCTCGTGACATCGGTGCGCACGTCACTGCGATCGATCTGAATCGCGAAGCCCTGATGGCGGCTCACAATGAAGGTGCGGCCGTAACCGCAACGCCGGAATCGGCGAAAGAGACCAAAGCCAATTCCTTCGACCGGGTCTTTGACCTTGTGGGAAGCAGCGACACTTCGCAGCTCGCCTGCGATCTGGTCCGCGACAGGGGCCGGATCATCATTATCGGCGAAAGCGACGAGTTCCTGAGAACGACTTCGACCGTGATCGCCCAACGCGAGCTCGAAATCATCGGTTCACGCAACGGCAGCAAGGAAGAGCTCGCGGAAGCGTTGCGCCTGATGAGCGAGGGGGCGCTTCTTCCGCGCATCGATCGGACAATTTCCCTCGCTGAGTCCGATCCGGCGCTCGACGAAATGGCAAGCGGCAGCACGAATGGGCGGATCGTCATCGTTTTCTGACCGCATACGGATCGTCACCGAAGGTTCACGACCATCGACTTAACGGCAACGCCTAGCTTTGTTCATTAATTGAACGATATGTTTTTATTGAGATCATGAAGGTTGCATGCTAAACACGCGGCTAGGCAGCATGCTCAAGCATGCCGCTTCATTTCCAAGGAGGAGATATTCCGATAATGCCCAACGCAATCAATGATGATGGATATAGCGTCGGCTACGAAGACCTGTGCCATTTCGTATCAAGCCTGTTCATGGCAGCCGGCAGCAACGAGCAGGAAGCCCGTCTGATTGGAGACGGCCTCGTTGAATCCAACCTCGTTGGGCACGATTCACACGGCGTACTCCGCGTTCCGATTTACCTCGCGGACATCGCCAAGGGCGTCGTGCGGTGCAATACAAACCCAAAGCAACTTTCGAGTTTCGGCGCGTTCACCGCATATGACGGCATGTGCGGCATGGGCCATGCCGCGGGCGAAGTCGTGGTCGAGGAAGGCATACGGCTGGCGAGGGAATTCGGCGTCGGAATCGTGACGCTGTGCAATTCCGGCCATCTTGGCAGGATTGGACGCTGGTCGGAGAAAGCGGCCGCCGAAGGCGTTCTCTCCCTTCACTGCGTCAACACATCAGGCGGCGCTCCCGCCGGCGTGTTGCTCGCCGCGGCTTTCGGCGGTCGCGATCGCAGAATGTCCATCAATCCCGTATCAATCGGCCTTCCGCGACCGGAGCAGGCGCCCATCATACTCGACGCCACAATGGCGGCGACCGCCGGCGGCAAAGTCATGGCCGCGCGGAACCGCGGCGACCTCGTTCCAGAAGGACAAATTATCGACAAAGAAGGCCAGCCCTCGCGCAATCCGGACGATCTTTTCGAAGGCGGCGCCATTCTCCCGTTTGGCGATCATCGCGGCTACGGCCTCTCATTCATGATCGATGTCATGGCAGGCGCCCTGAGTGGCGGCGGCTGCAGCGGCCAGACCCGCTATCCTCACATGAACAACATGTTTTCCCTGTTCGTCAGCCCAACGGCCAACAATGCCGCGACGATGGCATCCGATCTGGAAGAATTCTCCAACTGGGTGTGCGCCAGCGAACCGATCGATCGCGAACGCCCCGTACTCCTGCCGGGCGACATCGAGCGTCAGACGGCGAAGAAACGCAGAGAATCCGGCATACCGCTCGATTCCAGGACGTTTTCGGATTTGAACGCGCTTGGGGAGACATACAACGTTCCCCTCCTGGCAAGCTAGACTGGCGAGAAATGCGATGACCTCTGCAAAAGCGTCCCAAATCAAACAGAAGCTGCGCAACGGCGAGATCGTCTACTCGGCGTGGTTGACCTTTCAATCCGCGGCGGTGGCAGAAGTCATCGCAGGCACCGGCTTCGACGTCGTGCTCATCGACATGGAACACACGTCCATGAATCTCGAAACGCTGGAGGCCAGCATCGCGGCGATGAGCCGCTGGGATCCGGTTACTATCGTTCGCGTCCCAAGCCACGACCGCGGCATGATCAAGCGGGTTCTGGACCTCGGCGTGGATGGCATCATGGTGCCGATGGTCATGAACGCGGCGCAAGCGCGAGAAGTCGTCGCTGCCACCAAGTACCCGCCGACGGGTGTGCGTGGCTATGGCCCGCGCCGGGCGAGCAATTACTTCCGCGACGCCGACTATTTTGAGCACGCCAACGAGAATACGATCGTGATGGTTCAGATCGAACATCCCGACGCCGCGAAGAGTGCCCAGGAGATCGCGAATGTCGCTGGACTGGATGTCTTGTGTCTCGGTCCGGCCGATCTGGCAGTCAATTGCGGGTATCTGCATGATCCGGACCATCCGACGGTCCGGGACGCGGTCGATATGGTTTTCAGTGCCGCACGTTCGGCAGGAATTCCTGTCTGCATGGGACGCTACGAACCGGCTTCCGCGCAACGCGAACTCGTCGAAAAAGGTGCTCGTTTCGTTATAGCTTCGGATGATCTGGTGGTGCTTCGCTCCGGTCTCGAAGACCATCTTCGCGATGCACGCGCGCATATCGCTGGCGAGCCTTCCGGTCATGAGCGGGAAGAGACCAGGCCTTCATACTAGGAAAGGTTTCAAGAGACATGAATGCAATCCTGGCAGCAGGAACCGATGCATGGGGCATCTGGCACGCTTCGCATCCTGATCAGATACCCTGGGAACGATATCTCGATGAAGTCGCATCGGCTGGATACGACTATGTCGAACCCGGGCTTTATGGCTACCTGCCTACCGATCCTGAAGAAGCCCGAAATGCGCTTTCCGCACGCAATCTCAAGGTGCCCGGCGGAACGTTCTTTTGCGATGTCTCCGCGATGTCGGAATTCCGGAAAATCGCGGACGACTTCTCGCGAACGGCAGACTGGCTTTCAAGCATCGGCGCAGATTACATCGTCTTGCTGGATTCCTTCAGCCGGGATCCCGAAACCGGCGAACAACTCAAGAGCCAGACGATGGGTCCTGACGAGTGGGGCTGGTTCACCGAAGCGCTGCACCGGTTGGGAGGCACGGCAAAGGACGAGTTTGATCTGAGCCTTCTTTTTCACCCGCACTGTGACGCGACAGTGGAGTACGAGCCCGACATTGCCCACTTGCTCAACAGCACCGATCCCGCACTCGTGAATCTCTGCCTCGATACCGGTCATCATGTGTATTCGGGTGGGGATCCGGTTACCTTCTGGCGCGAACATCACAGGCGTATTCCCTACATTCACCTGAAATCCATGAACGCTTCCGTGCTGGAGACGGTACGCCGCGACGACCTTCCATGGGCCGAGGCGGTTCGGCGCGGCGTTACGGAAGAACCCGCGAGAGGAATGGTCGACTTCAATGCCCTCATCCACGAATTCAGGGAAATTGGCTACGAAGGCTTTGCGGTCGTCGAACAGGACATGTTTCCCTGTGATCCGGCGGTTCCCCTGCCCCTCGCCAAACGGACAATCGAATTCCTGACAAGTATCGGATTCGTCACGAATTCAAAAAACTGATCCCTCTTCGACCAGCATGAGGCGGGACACTCCCAAATTCGAGGCAAGATACCCATGAAACTTCTGCGCATCGGCGCCAAAGGCGCCGAGAAACCCGCCATCGTTCATTCCGACGGGACGATCCGCGACCTGTCCTCCGTCGTCGGCGATATCGCCGGCGATGCCCTCACCGATGAGGGGCTGGCGACAATCGCCGCGGCCGATCTCGCCGCACTGCCCGTGCTCGATGCGGACAGCCGCATCGGGCCCTGTGTCGGCCATGTCGGCAAGTTCATCTGCATCGGCCTGAACTACGCGGATCATGCCGCCGAAAGCGGCATGGCGGTGCCCGAGGAGCCGATCATCTTCTTCAAGGCGACCAGCGCGATCACCGGACCGAACGACCCTGTGATCATCCCCAAGGGCAGCGAGAAGACCGACTGGGAAGTCGAACTCGGCATCGTGATCGGCAAGACGGCCCGCTACATCGGCGAGGACGCGGCGATGGACCATGTGGCCGGCTACTGCCTCGTCAACGATGTGTCCGAACGCGCCTTCCAGATCGAGCGGGCGGGCCAGTGGGTCAAGGGCAAGAGCGCCGACAGTTTCGGCCCGATCGGCCCCTGGCTGGTGACGCGGGACGACATCGCCGATCCGCAGAACCTCGCCATGTGGCTGGAGGTCGACGGACACCGCTACCAGGACGGCTCGACGCGCACGATGGTGTTCGGCGTGGCGCATCTGGTCAGCTACCTGTCGCAGTTCATGAGCCTGCAGCCGGGCGACATCATCTCGACGGGCACCCCGCCCGGCGTCGGCATGGGGCAAAAGCCGCCGGTCTATCTGAAAGCAGGCCAGACCATCCGTCTCGGCATCGAGGGCCTCGGCGAACAGACGCAGACGACCGTCGCCTGGGACGAACTGGAAGACTGATCAACAAACCCGCTCGACCTGTCAGCACCACCGCTTCCTTTGCCGAGGAAGTCGGGCGGGAAGGCGCTCAAAAAGATTGCCTTCTCTGCGAAGCAAAATAGCGAAGACGAATTGCGATCGGCTATGCCCGAATAGATGCTGGCAATCTGCGTAACGCCTTGAAAGTGGCCGTTCTCTCAATGACGGCTTTGCACCCCAAAGCGGACACGCCAATGCCCTTCGCTGGACTTCCGCTTCTGCTCCGGAAACAGTTTCTGAATAGCCGGAATGCGTTGTGCAGAAGTTGCCGTTCTGATTCACTCTCCGCGTTTACCGGCCCAGCACTTGCGGTGGATCGAACGCGGTGACAATCGGCGGTTCTGTTTCCAGACGTTTCGCTTCAATCAGACAGGTCTGGGCGCTGGGGCCTTGAGCGAGGGTCGATGTCGGCAGATCGCGTGTCAGCGTATTCGGATTGCCGTGTCTGCAACACTCCGGATCATTGTCCCAATCGGGGTCATACCAGGCTCCGGTCGCTATCATGACGACGCCCGGGAGCAGGTCCGCGTCGAGCCTGACCGCGCTGATGCAGGCGCCGCGATCATTGAACAGGCGCACCAGATCGCCCTCCGCAATGTTGCGGGCGGCGGCGTCTTGCGGGTTCATCCGACACGGTTCGCGGCCCTGCAGCTTTCCCGCGCGGCTGTGGCTGCCATGATCGAGCTGGCTATGCAGGCGGCGCTCCGGCTGATGCGAAATGAGGTGTAGCGGGAATTTTGCCGAAATTTTTGAACCCAGCCATTCCGACGGTTCGATCCAGACCGGATGGCCGGCATGGCCGAACCCCGCGAGCGTTTCCGAAAAGATCTCGATACGGCCGGAGGGCGTCGGCAATGGATGCCCAGCCGGATCTGCGCGGAAATCACTCAACATCGTGACGGGTTCGTCCGGGGGCGCAAGCCTGATGGCCCCGGAATCGAGAAATTCCTCGAAGCCCGGAAGGTCATGACCCTTCGCCGATGCCCTTCGCCTGGATTCCTCGTAGATCGCCCGCAGCCATTCGCCTTCGCCCCGCCCTTCCGTGAACGCGTCATCGAAGCCGGTCTCATTGCTGCCGCTCGGGCGCAACCGCTTGGCGATTCCGGCGAAAATTGCGTGGTCGTTGCGTGACTGACCGTATGGATCGGCCGCGCGCTTCATTGCGAATGCGTAATTGTCGCGCGGCGACGCGGCGATGTCGTTGCGTTCCAGTCCGACAGTCGCAGGCAGGACGATATCGGCATGGCGCGCCAGCGGTGTCCAGAACGGCTCGTGGACGATGACCGTCTCGATGCGCCGCCACGCCCTGCGCAACCGGTTGAGGTCCTGGTGATGATGGAAGGGATTGCCGCCCGCCCAGTAGACGAGGCGCGTATCCGGATAACGGTAATGGCCGCCATCATAGTCGAACGGCGCGCCCGGATTGAGCAGCATATCGGCTATCCGGGCGACCGGTATGAAGCTTCGAACGGGATTGCGACCGGTCGGGAATGCCGCCCATGGCATATGCGCGCGGTGGCTGCCGACGCTGCTGACCGCGCCGAGGCCGAGGCCGAAACCGGTGCCCTTGATGCCGATGCCACCGAGTATGGCCGCCAGCACGACAAGCATCCAATAGGCCTGCTCGCCATTCTGCTGGCGGGTCAGCGACCAGCTTGCATTGACCAGGGTCGGTGTGGAGGCCATTCGCCGGGCCAGCGTGACTATCTTGTCGGCGGGGAGCCCGGTGATTTCCTCGGCCCAGTCAGCGGTCTTCGGCATGCCGTCCGCGGCCCCCATCAGATAGGGAAGAAACCGGTCGAAGCCCGTACAGTGGCTCTTCAGGAATGCCTCATCGTGGCGATCCTCGTTGATGATGGTGTGCGCCAGTGCAAGCATCAGGGCGACATCTGTGTTGGGCCGGATCGGCAACCAGTCCGCGTCCAGTTCCGGCATCGTATCCGCCCTCGCCGGACTGACATTGACGAACTCCACGCCGGCGGCGCGCGCGGCGCGCATCTCCGCCTGTTGAGCATGGCTCCCGGTGCCACCGGGGTTCATCTGCGAATTGCGCGCCGCCATGCCGCCAAAGGCGACGACGAGCTTCGCCCCCTCCCCGATCGCCTTCCATGAAGTGTGTCCGAGCAGGAGAGCCGGCATCGGCGCGACGATGTGCGGAAGGATGACCTCGGCTGCCGCATAGGAGTAGGAATCCTTCGATGTCGTGCAGCCGCCGAACAGGTTCATGAAGCGGCGCAACTGGCTTTGGGCGTGATGGAAGCGTCCCGCGCTCGCCCAGCCATAGGAGCCGGCATAAATCGACTCATGGCCGTGATCGGTGCGCACGCGATCGAGTTCCCTGGCGACAAGGTCCAGCGCGTCGTCCCAGCCAAGCTCGACATAGCTGTCGCGCCCTCGCGCTTCGCGATCTCCCTCCAGCCATCCCTTGCGTACGACCGGCGCCGAGACCCGGCATGGGCCACTCAGCGTGTCGAGCATGGCGTCGCCGATCGGTGACGGTTCGAGATCGTCCTCGAATGGCGTCAACCGTGTCGGGCGCCCATTCTCGGAATGGACGCGATATGCCCCCCAATGGCCGACGGTCAGGGTCGTCGATGGGTCTGGATCGTCGCGATCGTCAATCATGGCCATTCTCCGTGGTGAACCCGCCATGTCTGTCCGGTTCCGCGGGTTTGGTCAGGCTGTCTCCGGACCTTCCGTCGCGATCAGGAGACAGCGGGCGTCCGCTCCAAGACCGGCATTCTCGAGCGCGGCAAGCGGTGCGGCCCCACTCGGCGTGGTGGAAATGCCGTGACTTGCGAGCAGGCGCGCCGAAGCTTCGGCTTCTTCATCGGTCACCGTCACGAAAGCATTGGCGTCCTGGCGCAGGGCCTCGAAGGCGATCAGCGAGGCATCCTTGCAGTCGAGCCGACCCATGTTCGACTCCGGGCCGTCAGCGCGCGTCAGCTTGCCGGTTTCGATGCTTTTCAGCAGGCAGGGCGCGGCGTCGGGTTCGACGATGGTGATCCTGGGCTGGACCGGCCATTGGTCGCGGATATGTGCGGAGATGGCCGCCGCCAATCCGCCAACGCCGGCCTGAAGGAATACATGCGTCGGCCAGTCGCCCGTCTGCTCGAGAATGGAACGGCATTCTTCCCCGAGAACCGTATAGCCTTCCATGACAAGGGCCGGACGGTCCGTGTATCCATCCCATGAGCCATCCGCGAGCAGCAGCCAGCCATTCCGGTCGGCGGCGTCGATCGCATATCGTACGCTGTCCTCGTAGGAACCGTCGACGCGGAGCACCTCGCTTCCGGTCTCCCGAATGCGCTTGGCAAAGCCCTCGGGGACCGCGCTGCACAGCACGATGATCCCGCGCGCGCCGAAGATACGGGCGCCGGCCGCGACCGACAGGCCGTGATTGCCGGCGCTGGCCGTGATGAAGGTCATCCCCGCCGCGGCTTGGCGAGCCTTTTCGCCAAGCAGGTCGGCGGTTCCGGCGGCGTCCTCGATCATCTGGGCGACGGCAAACACGCCACCGAGCGCCTTGAAGCTGCCCAACCGCATGCGGCGCGTCTCATCCTTGACCCACAACGCGCCGATGCCCAGCGCCTCCGCCAGGTCCGGCATGAGGCGCAGCGGCGTGGGCTGATAGACCGGGCATTGCCGAAGCATGGCCAGCGGCCGGTCCGGGACGGCCCGAAATCGACGCGGTATCGCGCCGTGGTTCACAGGCGAATTCTCTTTTTTCATTCGCGGCAAGATATGCCCCGCACTTGACTGAGAAACATCAAAATTGCCCAATAAATGAGAAAATTAAATTCCCGAAACACTATTTATGATCTGCCCGCATCGAACAATGTCCGCAAACTCGGGCCGGTGGGCCTGCATTGAGCGGTTGGAAATCGGCTCCGGACAATTGGCCTCCCTTAAGCCGCGCAGACCGGCAGGAAAAGGACAAATTCAGCATGGAAACCGCGCGCGCACCGGAAACTCCAGCACGGACAAGTCTCCCAAAGGACCTGTGTCGGCAAATGGGCGAATGGCGGCATGACCTGCATCGCAATCCGGAACTCGGATTCAGCGAGAAGCGGACGTCGGCCATGATCGCCGCGCATTTGCGTTCGGCCGGAATCGCTGTCCACGAAGGCGTTGGCGGCACCGGCATTGTCGGGGTGCTTCAGCGCGGGACAGGCAGCGGCGCCATTGCCATCCGGGCGGAGATGGACGCCTTGCCGATCCCGGAAGAGAATGATTTCGGATACGCATCGGCGACGCCCGATACCATGCATGCCTGTGGACATGACGGTCATGCATCCATGCTTCTTGGCGCAGCGTTGTACCTCGCCAGACAGGGAACCTTCGACGGAACGGCGGTGTTCATCTTCCAGCCGGACGAGGAAAACGGGCGCGGCGCGCGCGCGATGATATCCGACGGTCTGTTCGAGCGGTTCCCCATCGACGCGATCTATGCGCTCCACAATTTGCCGGGCCTCGCCCCCGGACGCGTGGCGGTTCGTTCGGGAGCGGTGATGGCCTGCGAGGATACGTTCCGCATCGAACTGACCGGCAAGGGCACCCATGCCGCCATGCCGCATCGCGGCGTCGACCCGATCGTTGCCGGCGCGCAGGTGGTCACCGCCTTGCAGACAATCGTCTCCAGGGAAATGGATCCTGTCGAAAGTGCGGTTGTCTCGGTGACAGATTTCATGACCAGCGGCGTTCGCAACGTCATCCCTGGCCAGGTGGTGATCACCGGAGATGCCCGATCCTATTCGCCGCAGACAGGCGATGTCATCGATGCAGCGATGCGCCGGATCGCCTCGGGCATCGCCGCCGCGCATCGCGCCGAATGCGCGGTGCACTACAATCGCGAATTCACGGCCACCATCAACACACCGCGCGAAGCCGACATCGTGGCGCGCCTTGCGGCGACCTTGTTCGGAGCGGGCGAGGTTGACGCCGATTGCCCGCCATTGCTGGCGTCCGACGATTTCGGGGCCTTTCTGGAGCACCGTCCCGGCGCCTATTTCTTCCTCGGCAACGGCACGGACGGTTCACATGGCCGCGCGCTGCACAATCCGCGCTATGATTTCAACGACGACATTCTCGCCAGGGGCGCCGAATTCTGGACGCGTCTGATCGAAACCCGATTGCCGGCCTGAGATCAGTTGCCCATGAGCGATGTCCGCCTCCAGACCCTGTCCGCCGACAGCGCTCCGCAGCGCGGATTTTCCTCGTCGGAGTTCGAGCAACGACTTGCCGGAGCCCAGGCCCGAATGGCGGAGACCGGTTTCGACGGGCTTCTCCTCACGACCGAACCTGAAATCCGCTATTTCACGGGCTTCCTCTCCCGCTTCTGGCTGAGCCCGACCCGGCCCTGGTTCCTGCTGGTCCCGGCGTCCGGCAAGCCGGTCGCCATCGTGCCGTCGATCGGGCGCGAGTGTTTTGAGTCAACCTGGCTCGACGATGTGCGGTGTTGGGATTCGCCGCAGCCGCATGACGAAGGCATCACGCTCGTCGCCGATACGCTTCGCGAAGTGTTGGGTGAAAAGGCCAGGATCGGCATTCTCGAAGGGCCGGAGACCCATCTTCGTATGCCGCTCGGGGATTTTCGCAGGCTTTGTGCTTCGCTGCCGAATACGGTCTTCGCCGACGCAACAGGCCTGATCCGGCAATTGCGCATGGTGAAGTCGCCGGCCGAGGTCGAGAAGATCGCCCATGCCTGCGGACTTGTTTCCGGCGTCTTCGGATCCTTTGCGGAGCAATTGCGCGTCGGCATGACGGATATCGAGATCTTCCGGCGCTTCAAGATCGCCTGTCTCGAAGCGGGTATCGACGATGTCGACTATCTTGTCGGCGGTGCGGGACGCGGCGGCTATGGCAACATCATTTCGCCGCCCTCGACACGGCGGGTGGAGAATGGCGATATCCTCATGCTCGACACCGGATCGACATTTGACGGTTACTTTTGCGACTTCGATCGCAATTTCGCGTTCGGTCCGGTTTCCGAGGAGACGGCCGGGGCCTATGACGCGCTGCTCGAAGCTGTGGAAGCCGGACTGCAGGCATCGCGTCCGGGCGCGACCTGCGCCGAGGTTTTCCATGCCATGCAGCGGGTCCTCCGGAAGGACTTCCCCGGCGAAGGCGACGTTGGCCGAATGGGTCATGGGCTCGGCATGCAACTGACCGAATGGCCGTCCTTTGCCGCCAATGACGACACCGTGCTGCAGGCCGGCATGGTGCTGACGCTGGAGCCGTCTGTCGGCCTGCCGGGCGGCAGGATGCTGGTGCATGAGGAAGACTTTCTCCTGACCGAAGAGGGGCCGGTGCTTCTGACCACCGCAGCGCCGGCCACCATTCCCGTCATCGCCTGACGACAGCTTCTACAGCGGCACGTTCGCGCCGACCTTGGTGCGATCCATGACCACCGAGGTGCGGAAGCGCTTGACGTTGGAGTCCTTGAAGAACAGCCGGTGCGTCAGGTGTTCGTAGTCCTCCATGTCCCTGGCGAGCGCGATGATCGCGAAGTCGGCTTCACCGGTAATGTAGTAGCACTGCTGCACCTGCGGTTCCGCGCGGGCCTTGCGGCGAAACGCGTCGATCTGGTCGATGCGCTCGTGCTCCAGTTCGACAAAAACCAGGAACGTCATCGCATAGCCGACCGACTTCGGATTGATCAGCGCGCTTTCCGCCATGATCGTACCGTCGGCCTTCAGATTGCGGATGCGGCGCTGCACGGTCGCAACCGAAAGCCCGCTTTCCATGGCGATGGCCTCCAGCCTCTCGCGTGAATTTTCCTGTAGCATTCTGAGGATTGTCTGGTCTGCGGCGGATAGGTCCATGTTGATTACTACCGGTCAATTGGGGTGCAAAAAATAGCGGTTTTTATCATCTGCGGCATTGGAAGTGAACAATACCATCAAATTCCTTTGCTACGCTACGATCTAGCATCACAGAGAGAACGGTTTGTCAAAGAGCTTCGATCTCGTCTTCCGGTAACCCTGTTTGCGTGGCGTATCGCCGGGCAGCCACTGAAAAGGTCATGACTGCTGACTGAGGTTCCCAACATCATCGAGTTCCGGAATGTCCACAAAAGCTTCGGCAGTTTGAAGGTTCTGGACAGTCTCAATCTCGAAGTCGCCGCCGGTGAAAAACTCGCCCTCATCGGGCCGAGCGGATCCGGAAAAACCACCATCCTCCGCATTCTCATGACGCTGGAAACGATCAGCGCGGGTCAGGTCGTCGTCAATGGCGACTATCTCTGGCACGAGGAGAAGGACGGAAAGCTGGTCGATGCCAGCGAAGCGCATCTCCACAAGATGCGCAACGACATCGGGATGGTGTTCCAGCACTTCAACCTGTTCCCGCATCTCAACGCGGTCCAGAACATCGAGCAGCCGCAGGTTCTCGTCCGCAAGACGTCAAAATCCGAAGCGCGCGACAAGGCGATGGAACTGCTCGGCCTCGTCGGTCTGAGCGACAAGGCCAATCACTTTCCGCACCAGCTTTCCGGCGGGCAGCAGCAGCGCGTGGCCATTGCGCGCTCGCTGGCCATGGACCCGAAGATCATGCTCTTCGACGAGGTCACCTCGGCGCTCGATCCCGAGCTCGTCGACGAGGTTCTGACCGTCCTGCGCAAACTGGCGTCCGATTCCGACACCACCATGCTCACGGTCACCCACGAGATGAACTTCGCCCGCGATTTCGCGGATCGCGTCCTGTTCTTCGACAAGGGAAAGATCGTCGAATCCGGCGATCCGAAGATCATCTTCTCGGATCCGAGCGAGCCCAGAACCCGCGCCTTTCTCAGCAAATACATCAATGTTTCGTAACTCCCGCCCCCGACCGAAAGGAAAGACCATGATGAAATCCTCCACCCGACAACGCCTCGGACTGACGCTTGCCGGCGTATTGGTGACGATGCTCTCGGTATCGTCCGCATCGGCCGAAGACACGCTCGAGAAGCTTCGCAAACAGGGATACGCGACCGTTGCGGTCGCCAATGAGCCGCCATACAGCGATATCAAGTCCGACGGCTACGTCTCAGGCGCTGCGCCGGAAGTCGCCCGCGCCGTCATGAAGAAACTGGGCGTGCCGGAACTGAGGGCCCAGGTCGTTCCCTACGGCTCGATGATCCCGGCGCTTCTGGCCCGGCGCGTCGACATGGCCACGTCAGGCCTCTACATCAAGCCGAACCGCTGCGAAGCGATCATCTATTCCGAGCCGGATCTCTGTGGCGCGGAAGCCTTCGCCGTCGCCAAGGGCAATCCGCATAACATCAAGACCTATGAGGATATCGCGGCCAATCCGGAGGTCACCATGACCACCTGCGCCGGTTGCGCCGAGGAGCTTTATGCGACCGAACGCGGCGTGCAGCCCGCGCAGATCAAGGTATTCACCGATCCGCCGAGCGGCATCAAGATGCTGCAGCAGGGCCGCGTCGACGTCTTCGCGCTGTCCGGCCTCGGCACAAAGGATCTCCTGGAGAAGTTCGACGACGACAATCTGGAACTCGTCATGCCGGTCAAGGGCGTCCCGATGGGCTGCGCCGGTTCCGCGTTCAATCCGGAGGACACCGCTTTCCGCGAGGCCTACGACAAGGCTCTCAGCGAGATCAAGGCGAGTGGCGAATTCGCCTCGATCATCGAGCCTTTCGGCTTCTCCGCCGAGGCGACGATGAGCGTCAAGCGCGACGATTTCTGCCCCGGCAACTGATCTGCGGTTTCCCAATTGAAACGAGGGCCGCGCGGACGCCGGGCGGCTCTCGAACGGAGCGGGCATGGAACTGATCGTCGAATTCTATCCCCTGCTGGTCAAGGGAACCCTGCTGACCATCGAACTCACCGTGGTCAGCGCGGTCATCGCCTTGGCGATATCCTTTACCGTCGGCCTCGCGCGCCTGTCGCGTCACTGGATCGTGCGCACCCTGGCGCTGATCTATCTGGAGTTCTTCCGCGGCACATCCGCACTGGTGCAGATGTTCTTCATGTTCTACGTGCTGCCGCTTCTGGGCATCAGCCTGTCGCCCTTTCTTGCCGGCGTCATCGCCTGCGGCTTCAACCTCGGCAGCTACGGTTCCGAAGTCGTCCGAGGCGCGATCAAGTCCGTCGGCAAGGGCCAGTCCGAAGCCGCTCACTCCCTGAATTACACATCCTATCAGCGCTATCGCTACGTCCTCATCCCACAGGCCGTACCGATGATGATACCGCCTTTCGGCAATCTGCTCATCGAGCTGATGAAGCTCACCGCGTTGACGTCGCTGATCACGCTGTCCGACCTGACCTTCGCCGCCCAGATTATCCGGTCCCAGACCGCGATGACCCTGGAGCCGTTCCTTCTGATCCTCGTCATCTATTTCCTGATCGCTTCGGTCCTGGTCGGCTTCACCGACTGGCTGGCGAAATCGATCGCGAAACGACGCGGCATGACGCCTGTGAGGACAAACTGACATGCATTGGGATTGGGCCGTCGCCGCAGAAGTTTTTCCGCGCCTCATGGCCGGGCTCGTCGTCACCGTGCAGGCGACATTCGTCGGAGCCGCGCTCGCCTACGCGCTGGGGCTTGTCCTGGCGATTCTCAAGATGTCGGAAAACCGCGCGGTGCGCTGGACGGTGTACTGGCTGTCGGAGTTCATCCGCCGCACGCCGCTGCTGGTGCAGCTCTATTTTCTGTTCTACGTTCTTCCCGATCTCGGCCTCTTCCTTTCGCCGTTCCTGGCCGGCGTGATCGGCCTCGGCCTGCATTTCTCGACCTACACTTCGGAAGTGTTTCGCGCCGGCATCGAGAATGTGCCGAAGGGCCAATGGGAAGCGGCGAAATCGCTCAACTACACGATGGCGCAGACATGGACGCGTGTGATCCTTCCCCAGTCCATCCCGCCGATGATCCCGCCGTTGGCGAATTACCTGATCACCATGTTCAAGGAGACGCCGCTGCTCGCCGCGATCACGGTGGTCGAGCTGTTCAACGCGGCCAATATCTATTCCAACAGCTACTACAAATATCTCGAGCCGATGACGCTGGTCGGCGCGCTGTTCCTGTTGGTGTCGATCCCGTCGGCCTATGCGGCGATGTGGCTGGAACAAAAATATTCCCGCAGGAACTGATCTGCCCGACGCCGGCTGAAACTTCGAAGGATATCCTCATATGGGCCTCGCATTTGAGACGAACGAACGCGACGAGCCCCGGCTAGGATTGATCGTCCTGCAATCCGACGAAACGATCGAGAACGAGTTTTGCCGGATGATCCCGTCCGAAGCGACGTTGCACGTTTCACGCGTGCCGAGCGCGGATGAGGTCACGCCGGAAACACTGGCCGAGATGGAGCACCACATCTCCGCGAGCGCCCGCCTGCTGCCGCTACCGGCCCGTTTCGACGCCGTGGGCTATGGCTGCACTTCGGGAACCTCAGTGATCGGCATTGAACGGATCGGCGATCTCGTCCGCTCCGGAACCACGACACGGTCCGTCACCGAACCGGTTTCGGCCTTGATCGCCGCGTGCGCGGAATTGGGCGTATCCCGCCTCGCATTCCTTTCGCCCTATGTCGGGAGCGTTTCGTCGAGGATGCGCGCGGTGCTGGCCGAGAACGGGATAGACACGCCTCTTTTCGGCTCCTTCGAAACGAGCGAGGAGGCACTTGTCGCGCGCATTACGCCTGCATCGATCCTTGAAGCGGCGGTGAGCCTCATGGATGATCCGGCTGCGGAAGCGATCTTTATCTCATGTACGAACCTGCGCACTCTCGACATCATCGAGGAGATCGAGGACCGCACGGGAAGACCGGCCCTTTCCAGCAACCAGGTGCTGGCCTGGCATTTGTGCCGCCTCGCAGGGATGGAGATTCGCAAAAAAGAATTCGGGACGCTCCTCTCCGACAATAGCTGACCCCGCGCGACGGGATGCGGCGCTAGGCCAACTGAACCGCTTCTCTAACGAATGCTGTTTCACAACAGAGGCTTATGTCTTGTTACCGGCGTCTTCCCTGAACTGATTGACACTGGCCATGGCGCCAGCCTCGACGAAGCGGGCGTCGGAACCTATCGTGACGAGATCGATTCCATCGGCGGCAGCGCGTGCCGCATAGGCGGGCGAGCCGCAATGGTGGCAGCATCGGAGACCCGCGGCTGCCGACCGCGCCCGGATATCGGCGATCAAGGCTCGCATCTCAGGCTCTTCCCGGTCGAAGCCCGGCGAAAAGCCGTGCGAGAGCGAGAGATCGGCTGGGCCGATATATATGCCCGACAACCCCGGCACCGACAGGATCGCATCGAGATTGGCGACAGCGGTCTTCGTTTCGACCATTGCGAAGACGAGGACTTCCTCATTGGCGATACGCGCATAATCGTCGCCCCATGCGAAGCGCGCTCGCACAGGGCCGAAACTGCGCGCGCCGTCCGGAGGATACCTACATGCGGACACGAGGCGTTCGGCGTCCTGTCGCGTCTCGATCATCGGCGCGATGATCCCGAGCGCGCCAGCATCCAGCGAACGCATGATCGCGGCCTCGTCCAGCCATGGCACCCGAACAATAGGGGCGGCACCCGATTTCTCGATCACCGGCAGGATTGAAAGGAGATCGGCGTAGTCCGCCGTGCCGTGCTGCATGTCGACGGTCAGCGCATCCCAGCGCGCCTTGGCCATCGCCTCGACATTGAGCACCGAAGGGACCGCGATCCAGCCGTTGACCGCCGCGCGCCCCTCCGCCCAGACGCGACGAACAGGGTTCAGGGGCGACATGTCAGACCGCCATCATGTGGCTGAGCTTGGTATTCTGATAGTCGCGGATCGCCTCGCGTCCGCCTTCGCGGCCCATCCCGGAGTGATCGACGCCACCAAACGGCGCCTCGGCATGCGCGATCATGAAGGTGTTGATTCCGACCATGCCCGCATGGAGTCCGCGCGAGAGCGCAGCGGCCTTCGCCTGGCTGGAGGTGAAGGCATAGGCTGCCAAGCCGTAAGGCGTGGAATTGGCGCGCGCGATGGCATCGTCAAGCGCACCGAAAGTCGCGACAGGCGCGACCGGACCGAAGGGCTCCTCGCTCATGATATCCGCATCGTCCGGCACGCCGGCCAAAACAGTCGGCTGGAGGAAATATCCCGCGTTGCGCCCTTCCGGTCGCCTGCCGCCGGTCACCAGTCTCGCACCCTTTTCCTGCGCGTCGGCGATCAGGCGCTCGACCTTCTCGCGGCCCGAGGCCAGCGTCAGCGGCCCCATCGAGGTCTCTTCGTTCTGGCTGTCGCCGAGCACGAGCTTTTCGGCCTCGGCCTTCAATGTGGACAGGAAACGGTCGGCCACGCTTTCCTCGACATAAAACCGGTTCGGCGCGATGCAGACCTGGCCGGCATTTCGGAACTTGAAGCCGGCGCATTGCACCGCCGCGGCCTCAACGTCTGCGTCCGCGCACACGACGACGGGCGAATGGCCGCCCAGTTCCATCGAGCATCGTTTCACGGTCTGCGCGGCCTCGGCCATCAGCATCTTGCCGACACGGGTCGAACCGGTGAGTGAGACCTTGCGCACCTCGTCCGCGGCGAGGATCGCGGGGGTGATATCCGTCGCACGGCCGAGCAGAAGTTGTACCGTACCCGCCGGCACGCCGCCCGCGACGAATGCCTCGGCGATGAGCGTCGATGTCATCGGAACCTGCTCCGAGGGCCGCACGAGGATGGCGCAGCCGGCGGCGAGCGCCGGCGCCATCTTGCGGACAGGCAGATTGACCGGAAAATTCCAGGCGGTGAATGCGGCGCATATGCCGACAGGCTCCGGTTCGATGATCAGCCGCCCGCCCTGGCGCGACGGGATGGTCTCTCCGAACAGCCGTTCCGCCTCACCCGCGAACCACTCGATCTGTTCGATTGCCGCGCCGACCTCGCCGGCCGACTGGTTGTAGGGCCTTCCGATTTCGAGAGACAGAGCGCGGGCAATCGCGTCGGTACGGCCCCTCATTTCCTCCGCCACCTTCCGCAGGATGCGGCCCCGCTCCCAGCCATGAACCCTGCTCCATTCCGCCTGCGCCTGACGGGCGTGCGACAGCGCCTCGGCGACGTCGTCGCCCGAACAGGCCGGCTGTTCCCACAACACCTCCTCGGTGCAGGGATTGATGACGGGAATTGGAGCCGCGCCTCCGCTTTCGCGAAACTCGCCTCCGATCAGAAGCTTCGGTTGCATGCCAGCCATGGTCCTACCTCGCGTCACAATATCTCGGGTTCCGGCACCGCAGCGCCGAAACCGGTTTCCAGGAAATCGAAGTCACAGCCCTGGTCGGCCTGCAGAACGTGATCGGAGTAGATCCATCCGTAGCCCCGGCCGAACTTGCGGTCGGGCCGAACCCAGCCGGCCCGGCGTCGGTCGAGTTCGTCGGTATCGACCTCCATGTCGAGACGGCCGGCGCGGGTGTCGACAGAAATGGTGTCTCCGGTTCGAACCAGCACGAGCGGACCGCCGACATGCGCTTCCGGCGCGACATGCAGGATGCATGCGCCGTAGCTGGTGCCGCTCATGCGCGCATCGGAAATTCGCAGCATGTCTCGCACGCCCTGTTCCAACAGGTATTTCGGGATCGGCAGCATGCCCCATTCCGGCATGCCCGGCCCGCCTTGTGGCCCGGCGCCGCGCATGATCAGCACATGATCGGGCGTGATCTCGAGCGCCGGATCGTCGATACGCTGCTTCATCTCGCCATAGCTTTCGAACACCACCGCAGGACCGCGATGTTTCAACAGACGCGGATCGGCGGCAGAAGGCTTCATCACAGCGCCGTCGGGCGCGAGATTGCCGCGCAGGACCGCCATGGCCGGCTCTTTGGAGACGGGGTCGTCAAGCCGGCGGATGACATCGGGCAGATATGTCTCCGCGCCTTCGATCTCCTCGCCCATGGTCCGGCCGGTAACGGTGCGCGCCGCCGGGTCTATGTGATCGCCCATATTCGCCATCAGGGCGCGAAGGCCTCCGGCGTAGAAGAAATCCTCCATGAGATAGGTCGCGCCCGAGGGCCGTATATTGGCGAGAAGCGGCACACGCTGGCCGGCGGCGTGGAAGTCATCCAGGGTCAACGGAAAACCGGCACGCCGGGACAATGCGATCAGATGGATGATCGCGTTGGTCGAACAGCCCATCGCCATCGCGACATGCAGCGCATTGGCGAAGGAGGCAGGCGACAGGACTGTCGACGGACGCAGGTCCTCACGCACCATCTCGACAGCACGCCGCCCGGTGGCGGCGGCCATGCGGATGTGGTTGGCATCAGCGGCGGGAATCGAGGACGCGCCGGTCAGGCACAGGCCCAGCGCATCGGCGATGCCTGTCATCGTGGCGGCCGTGCCCATGGTCATGCAGTGTCCGTAGGACCGGGCGATCCCGGCCTCGACCTCCTGCCATTCGGCAAGGCCGATCCGTCCGGCGCGACGCTCGTCCCAGTATTTCCAGGTGTCGGAGCCGGAGCCCAAGACCTCGCCTTTCAGATTGCCGCGCAGCATCGGGCCGGCGGGCATGAAAATCGCCGGCAGATCCATGCTGATCGCGCCCATCAAAAGCGCCGGCCCGGTCTTGTCGCAGCCGCCCATCAGCACCGCGCCGTCGACGGGATGCGACCGCAACAGTTCCTCGGCCTCCATCGCCAGGAGATTGCGATAGAGCATGGTCGTCGGTTTGACGAAGTTCTCCGACAGCGACAGCGCCGGCAGTTCGATCGGGAAGCCGCCGGCCTGCAGTACGCCGCGCTTGACGTCTTCCACGCGCGTCTTGAAATGTGCGTGGCAGGGATTGATGTCCGACCACGTGTTGACGATGGCAATGACGCGCCGGCCTTCCCAGTCCTCGCGCGCATAGCCCATCTGCATCAGGCGGGAGCGGTGGCCGAAACCGCGCAAATCGTCTGCGTCGAACCAGCGGGATGAACGCAATCGGGTCATTGCGAAGCCGTGACCCCGCCATCGATATAGACGATCTGTCCTGTCATGTAGCTGCCGGCCGGGGCGGCGAAAACGATCACCTGACCGCACACTTCCAGCGGATCGCCAATGCGGCCAAGCGGATTGCGTTCGAGAATGAAATCGCGGAACTCCGGCTTGTCGAGATGCATGCGGATGCGATCCGACTGGATGAAGGTCGGGGCGACACCGTTGACGGTGATGTTGTGCGGCGCAAGCTCCATCGCATGCTGTTTGACGAGCATGGCGAGCCCGCCCTTGGTGGAGCAATAGGCGGAATATCCGCGCCCGCGCAGCGCCAGTTGCGAACGGACCGACAGGATGTGGATCTGCCGTCCGCCCTTGCCGCGCGCGATCTGATCGCGCGCCGTCTCCTGGGCGAGGAACATCGCGGATTTCAGGTTGGTCTGGTAGACTTCGTCAAAGACATCCTCGGTCACGTCCATCAGATGCTGCTCGCGCTGGATGCCGACGCAATTCACCAGCGTGTCGATGCCGCCCATGGCGCCAATGGCCTCGGCGGTGGCGTCTCGAACAGAGCCGATGTCCCGCGCATCCAGTTCGAAGCCATGAGCCTTTCCGCCCGCGTCGACGATGCGGTCGGCCAGCGCCCGGGCCTTGTCGATCTTCGGGCCGGCAATCGTCACCACCGCGCCGTGAGCCGCCATGGCGGTGGCGGTTGCCTCGCCGATCGCTCCATAGCCTCCCGGTACGAAAACGCGCATGCCCGTGATGTCGAACAGCCTGGCGATCCGCTCCGGGTCGAGACGCGGCGTGAGGCTCGCGGGTTGCTGGTTCATTGCTCTATCTCCACTCCAGCCGCGGCATAGACGCTTTCCATCAGTCGCAGGGTCTCCAGATTGTCGAGGCGATCGGTCTCGAACGGCGTCCCGTCGCGCAGTCCCCGGACGAAACCCGCCATCACCGTGTCGAAACACTCCTGGTAGCGGCCGAGAAGGTCGACCTCCTCAGCCTCGCCCTCCGCACCGACGATATGGATGCGATTCAACTCCATCAGGATCGTGCCCTTGGTGCCGATGACCTCCAGCCGATCGCCGTGAAGCTGCGGATATCCCGGCGCAACAAGGCAGCCGTCGGCGGTGGCGATGAAACCGTCCTCGCCGGACAGCAGTATTGCCGCCGTGTCCTCGCCCGGCAGCCCTTCGGCGAGACGGTTGAGCCGTGCCGCGACGACGGTGAGCTGCCCGCACAGGCAGCGCAGAACGTCGATATGGTGGATCATCGTCTCGAAGACGAGATTGCGGGAAAAGCCCGTGAGATAGGGCTGGCGCTCGATCAGGAAGGGCGGAGCACCGTCGCGCGGGCACAATCCCGACCCCCGGCAGGAGATCGCCGCGTGACGGACCGCACCGATGCGGCCCTCGCCGATCCAGCGGCGAACGGTCATGTAATGCGGCCGGAAGCGGTAGTTCTCGTGCACCATGAAGCGGACGCGGTCGCCCACATAATCGATCAGCGCCTCGGCTTCAGCGACCGTTTCCGTCAGCGGCTTCTGACACATGATATGGACGCCATGATCGGCGGAGATGCGGGCAACCGGCGCATGCGCGCCGACCGAGGCGGCGATATCCACGGCGTCAAACCCGCCTTGCGCGAACATCTCACCCGCCTCGGCATGGACGCGCAAAACCCCGAATTCCTCGGCGCGCGCTTTCGCCTTGTCGATATCGGTGTCGCACAACGCGACGATCTCAGCGCCCGCGGCCTTCCAGGCGCGCAGGTGGTAGAGGCTGATCAGTCCGCAGCCGACCAGAGCGACGCGCAGCGGCTCAGCCATCGGCGCCTCCAATGGTTCCGTAACCGTAGAACCGGACGCTGCCGCCCTGCCGCGACGTGCGCGACACGCCATAGACCGACTTGCGAAATGCGCTCATGCCGCCCGCTCCGTCAGAAGATCGCCGAGATAAGCGCGCGCCGGCTCGTGCGCCAACAGGTCGTCATACGAGGCCAGCGGCGTGACCGAGCCCTTCTGGACAAAGATGAAGCGCTCGCAGATCTCCTCGACGATCTCCAGATGGAAGCGCTCGTTGGGGTGGACGCACAGGAACACCAGCCGGCCCTCGTCGCGCAGCCGCCTGAAGAAATCGAGCATGAAGCCGATATAGCCGTCCTGCGTGTTGAACTGCGGCTCATCAAAGAGATGCAGCATCGGATAGTCCGATCCGGCATTTTCCAGCAGGGCGTTCGGCGTCCATGACCGGAAATGACGAACCTGGTAGGATTGGTGATAATGAATCGCCAGCCGGTCGCGCTGGTCCGTGCGCACGCGGTGAATGTTGCGCCCCATCACCGAGACTTCGCCCGATGTCGGCGCATTGGAGCCGGTGACGAGTTCGAACAGCGTCGTCTTGCCGGAGCCGTTCGGCCCCATCATGCCGACGATGCCCGGTTCGGCGATGGTAAAATCCGCGGTCAGCCGGAAGGTCGGCGTGCGGTCGAAAACCGATCTTGTGTAGACCTTCTCCAGACCCTTTACTTCGAGCATCGCTGTCATCGTCACATCCCGATCAGCCGGCGGCGCGAAGCCGCGTTGTCCAGCAATTCGCGCGCGTCGCCTTCGTGGACGATACGGCCGCGATCCATGACGTAGACCCTGTCCGACACCTCCAGCGCGGCCAGCGCGTTCTGTTCGACGATCAGCGAGGCGATACCTTCCGCCTTCATCTTCCGAACCGTCTTGAGCACGTCCTGCACGATCTTCGGCGCGAGCCCCTGGCTCGGTTCGTCGAACAGCACGATGCCAGGCGAGCCGAGCAGCGCGCGGGAGATCGCGACCATCTGCAATTCGCCGCCGGACATCGCCTCGCAGTCGCGCACCATCAGGTGATCGAGCGCCGGGAATATCTCGCACACCTCCTCATGCCGCCAGGCGCGAAACCGCGTCCTGCGTGCGCCTAGCGCGAGGTTGCGCCGGCCGGAGAGCATCGGGAAAACGCGGCGGTCGTCCGGCACCCAGCCGACGCCCATTCGCGTGATGCGATGGGTCGGCATCCGCGTGATGTCCGTGCCGTCGAAGCGGATCTGGCCGGCACGCGGTGGCGACAGTCCCAGGACCGAGCGGATCGTCGTCGTCTTTCCCGCGCCATTCGGCCCAAGCAGTGCGACGACCTCGGCCTCACCGACGCGCAGCGACGGGCCGAACAGGGCCTGTGTCTCGCCGTGAAAGGTTTCGATACCGGATATCTCAAGCATCACGCCAGTTCCCCCAGCGCTGAGCGGGCGACCCACTTGTTGGCCATCAGTTCGGCCGGCGTGTCCTCGGCGATCACCTGTCCCCAATGAATGACGGAGATGCGGTCGGCCAGTTCGAACAGGAAGCGCATGTCGTGCTCGATCATGACGATCGTGTAGCTCTCGCGCAGGCGCCGGACGAGCTGCGCCAGTGCGCGCGTCGCCTCGGCGCCAAGGCCCGAAGTGGGCTCATCGAGAAAGACGATCTTCGGACGCGCCGCCAGAGCCACCGCGATTTCGAGCGCCCGGCGCTGGCCGTAGGAGAGCGATGCCGCCTTGTCCCACGCCTTTTCGGCAAGATCGACCTGCGCCAGGATCTCCAGCGCGGCGTCGGTCAGCGCGCGGTCGATGAAGACGTTGCGCGACGGGCTGAAGGTCATCGCTCGGAACTCCGGCAGAGCCAGCATGACGTTCTCGATCACCACCGTGTCGTCGAAGAGGTTCATGATCTGGAACGACCGGGAGACGCCGAGCCGCGCGATGCGGTGCGGCTTCATCCCGGCGATATCTCGCCCGGCGAAACGGATCGTGCCGCCATCCGGGGCGTAGTGGCCGGTCAGGACATTGAAGCAGGTGGTCTTGCCGGCGCCGTTCGGCCCCATGATGCCGTGCACCGCGCCTTGCTCGACGCTGAGCGAGACATTCTCCAGCACGACCCGCGCGCCGAAGCGTTTCTGGATGTTACGCGCCTCGAACAACGGCATCTCAGGCGCTCCTCTCGGCGGGCGCGGACACCGGCGTCTTCACCGGCGCGCGGGCGAACCGGGCGCGGACGACATGGGCGAGACCCGCCGCCCCTTCCGGCCGCACCATCACCATGACGACGAACATCAGCCCGAACCAGAGCAGCCAGGTTTCGGTGATGCCGCCGATAATGTCGCGCGCGATGAAGTAGACCAGGACGCCGAGCACCGGCCCCCAGAAGCTGACCAAACCGCCGCCAACCAGGATCATCATCACGATCAGGCCGGACTGGTGCAGGCTCATGACGTCGGGATAGGCGCTTTCCTGCGCCATGGCGAAAAGACCGCCGGCGAGACCCGCCACCGAGGCGGAAAGCGTGAAGACCAGCCACTTGATGCGCCAGACATCGTAGCCGGCAAAGCGCGCGCGCATCTCGTTCTGGCGGATCGCCTGGAGGACGCGGCCGAAAGGCGCGTTGACCAGCCGCCACAGCCCCAGCATTGCCAGCCCCAGGATCGCAGCCGAGAACCAGTGCAGCGACGTGTTTTCCTGCAGGCTCACCCGCAGCGGGCCGACGACGAGGTCAGGCCGCGGAATGCCCAGAAGTCCGTCCTCGCCCCCGGTGAGCCAGCGCAGCTTGATCGCGCAGAACCAGAAGACCTGCCCGAAGGCGATCGTCAGCAGCGCAAAATAGATGCCGCGACGGTGAGCGACGAACAGGGCAACCGCCGCGCCCGCGATCGTCGCCGCGAGCACGGCAGCCAGCAGCCCCCCCCACAGGCTGACCCCGACATGATGTTGAAACAGACCGAAGGCGTAAGCCCCGACACCGAGATAGGCGCCGTGTCCGAACGAGTGCAGCCCTGCATAGCCGAACAGCAGGTTGAACCCCATCGCATAGAGAATCCAGATGGTGATCTCGATGCCGAGATAGCTGTAGAGCCCCACGGCCTCGAGCCAGAACGGCGCGGTGGCGAGCGCCAGCAGAAACACGATCATCGGCGGCGTGAAGGGCGATCCGCCACGGGCGGGAATATCCGACAGCGAGATCATCAGTTCTCCAGGGCGCTCTTGCGGCCGAAAAGACCGCGGGCGCGGAAGCCGACCACGAGGATCAGCAGAATGTACATGGACAGCATCGACCAGGCCGCCGCGTAGGCGCCGGTGATGCCGACTGCGAGGCCGACGAGCATGGCGGCGGCGACCGCGCCCCAGAAGCTGCCGACGCCGCCGACGACGATGATAAGAAATGCCGGGATCACGACATCGATGCCGATATGCGGCCGCAGCCCCCAGATCGGGGCCATGATGACGCCCGCGAGGCCCGCAAGGGCCGCACCAAAGGCGAAAACGGCCAGACGCAGCTTGCCCAGATCAAAGCCCAGGGCCCGGACCATCTCGCTGTCGTGGCTACCCGCCTTGATGATCGCGCCATAGGGCGTCTTCTCCAGGAACAGCCAGACGAGAAATATCGCCAGAATGGAAAATGCGGCTGCGTAGAACTTGTATTTCGAGAAGATCAGACCGCCCATCAGGAAGGCCCCGTTGATCGCCTGCGGCACCGACAGGCTCTGTTCCCCGGTTCCCCAGACCAAGCGGATGAGCTCCTCGATCACCAGCGCCGCACCGAAGGTCAGCAGCAGACCGTAGAGCGGCGCCTTGCCGTAGGTCGGGCGCAGACACAGTTCGAGGATCATTCCTGCCCCGGCGGCGCAAAGAGGGCCGAAGATCAGCCCCGAGGCATATCGCGCGCCCGGCGACAGGCTGCTCCACCAGACGCCGAACTCCGTGCCTGCAAACCAGCTTCCGCCGATCGTGGCGAGAGCGAAATATGCGCCAAGCGCGAAAAAGGCCCCATGGGCGAGGTTGATGACCTCCATGACGCCAACGATCAGCGTGAACCCGAGAGCGATCAGCGCAAAGAGCAATCCGAGCGTCAGCCCGTTCACGATATGAGGTATCAGACTGTACATGCGTTATTCCCAGGCGCTCCGGAGAGCGGTGGTCGGTTGCCGCGACCGGCCCCGGGAGGGGCCGGCCCACCTTTCTTCACCAAGCGTCAGGCGTCGAAGCTTGGCGTCTCGTCGTAGCTTTCCAGCTTGCAGGCAGCGGCAGCACCCTCGTCGCGCACCTCCTCCGGAGCAGACTGGGTGAGGACCTTGAACATGTCGTCCTTGTTGTCGCCCATCTCGGTATTCGCGGTCGCCAGATAGACCGTCTGCTGCACCTGGTGCGTATCGGGGTCGATCCAGGCATCGTGATGCTGCATGCGGCTCTCGGCGGACATCTTGTGCCCCTCAAGCTGCTTGATGACCGCGATATTGTTGGTGCTATCGGCCCTCTCGATGGCGGCGAGCAGTTCGCGGGTCGCCATATAGCCGTTGTAGAAGACATTGCCCGGAACCCGCATAGCCGTATCCGGATAGGCCGCCTGGTAGCGCTCGACGAACTCCTTCACGCCGGGCAGATCGAGCCCGTAATACCAGGTCGTGCCGAAGACACCGAAAAGATTGTCCACCGGCAGGCCGTAGACGTCCGGCCAGTCCTGCTGGTTATTGATCCAGGCAGGCTTGGAGCCCATCCCGAGCTGGGCGACCTGCTGGCGCATGGCAACCTGGTCGTCGCCACCGACAGCCGCGGCGACCACGTCGGGATTGGCTTGCTGGATTTTCAGGAGCGCGGCGCTGAAATCGCGGGTCCCCTGCGGCACAAGAATCTCCTCGACCACCTCGCCGCCATACTGATCCAGCAGCTTCTTCGTCGCGGCTGCGGTGTCATGGCCCCAGCCATAGTCATTGGTGAGCAGCATCCACTTCTTGCCGTAGGCGTCGATGGAGTTCTTGACCGCCGCCTTGGCGAAGTTGGTGCCGTTGCCGTCCCAGACGAACTTGACGCGATGGCAATTCTGCCCGCTTTCGGTGGGCGAGGACGAGTTGGTGTTCAGGTAGATCACGCCGTAGCGCTGAGCCACCTGGCTGATCGCGTTGGCGACGCCGGAGCTGACCGCTCCGACAAGGAAACCGCACTCCTCGCGGGTGATCAATCGCTCGGCGACGCGGCTTCCCGTCGCGGCGGTGGTCTCGGTGTCGAGATGCTGGAACTCGATCTTGCGACCGAGCACGCCGCCCTTGGCGTTGGCCTCGTCGATGGCCATCAGCATGCCGCGCCGGTCGGATGCGCCGGAGTTGGCATACTGGCCGCTTGCATCGGACGTGATGCCGATCCTGATCGGCTTGTCGGACGCCTGTGCATAGGCGCGATTGTGTTTCCACGGACCCGCAAACGCGGCGACTCCGCCGACAGCCGCTGTCGCGCCGGTCAGCAGGCCTCGCCTTGAGAATTTCTTATTGGACATCGATTTCCTCCCTTGAGCAGACCCGCCTCTGGCGGGCCATAACCGGCGCGACACCCCTCCCGCGGGCCAATTGAACGCCGTATCAATTAGTGTGAAAATTTATTCAATCCGTGTCAATGAAAAATTCATTCACAAACATCGAATGCGTGCTATACCACTCGGAATGAACGAAAAAAGTTTCGCGAACGGGCCTGCGGCGCCCGAGACATTCGACGGATTGCGCCAGCGGGTCCGGGACCGTTTCCCGACGCTGAGCCCGCATCTTCAGCGCATCGCGCGCGCCTCGCTGGAGGAACCGAACAGCTTTGCCCTCAACACGACCCAGGTGATCGCCGACGAGCTGGAGATCCAGCCCTCGACCCTGATCCGCTTCGCCAAGGAATTCGGCTACAAGGGTTTTTCGGAGTTTCAGCGGGTCTTTCGCCAGCGCCTGATCGAAGGGCAGGCCGGCGTGCGCGGACAGGTGCTGGAGGACAGCGCGAACATGCCGCCACCCGATGCGAAGGCGCTGCTCGACGCCTCCGTCGCCGCGCATATGGAGGCGCTCAAGCATTTGTCGGAAACCTGCGACCTGGGCGACCTCGCCACGGCGATCCGGATGATGAGATCCGCCCGGCATGTCTATATCGCCGGGCTACGGCGCTCGAGCCCGATCGCGGAGTACCTTCATTATGGCCTGCTGCGCGCCGAACGGGCCTGCTCGATGCTCGACTTTTCAGGCGGGATGGCTGGGCCCCAGATCGCGACGATATCGCGTGAGGACCTGCTGGTCGCGATCGCGTTTCCACCCTATTCGGTGCCCGTTGTGGAAGTCGTGATGGATGCCGACGTCGTTGGTCGCCGTATCCTGACAATCACCGACACCGCGGAAAGTCCGCTGGCGCGGCATGCGGAGACGACCCTTCTCGTCGGCTCTGAATCGAAAAGCCACCTGCAACCGATCTCCGCCGCAATCGCACTCGTCCAGACGCTGATTACGGCGACCGCACAAGACGAGCTCGACTGAGCGGCTGGAGTGAGCGTGGCAAATCTATCTCGTAAGAATTCACTGATGCCGGTTTGAGGCCAGCAAACCGCGCCTGAATCGAGCGAAATCCGTCGATTGTTTGCCCAAGGCATGTGTGGACGGGGACGCGATCCCAGATGCCCGGCGCCGCCGCGCAATTACATCCCAACTACAATGAGTTCAGGTGCGGATATTACAGCGAATAGTCCGCTTCTGGCCCTAAGCTGCCCTCAAATCGCAAGCTCGTGATCCTGAGTCTGGCTCTGGTTGCTGGCGGACCGCGGCTAAGGTTCCGCGAAACCCTGCAAGAGAAGGGGCTGCCAGGAGGGATCAGCCCGAACTGACCAATGCCATACGATCCTCGCGGAGCCATCGGATGATACCGGACTCCTCCGGGAGAAGCTGTTCCGCCAAACCGCCGGCGAAGGCCAGGAAGTCCGGGAGGTTCAGTCCGTTTACGCCGACAACCACGGGAATATCCCGATCGAGCGCTTCGACAATCAGGCTGCAGAAGCCGCGCCCGGCGGCTTCCTGCTTGCCGAACTTGTTGATGATCAGGACATCGGCACCGGCGAAACGCGCCGAAACCTCGGCGACGGCCTGTTCGAGTGCGCCCGCATCCAGCCTGCACCCGCGCGAGCCGGGCCCCAGGTTCTGGTTTATGACAAGGAGCGGACCGTCCGGCAGGACACGCAGGGCGGTCTCGCAGGGATGTTGACCGGGTCCGACAGGGGCTGCCTGAACAACGCCCGAGGGCCGGATCCCTTCATTGCTCAACCGGTCTGCGACGCGTCCCAGGATCAGACCTGCGGCACCGCGCCCTTCCATCATCACATAGCCAAGTTTCACGATCATTTCCCCCAGCTGCAACGCCCGGCCCCTGCCTCGGGGCCGCCCGTCCCACCTGCGGGGTGGCGGCCCGGAAGCCTGGTCATGGCACGTATGGTCAGGCCGACGGCTGGCTGAAGACCGTCACCTCCGGCAGCGGGCCTTCGTAGAGCTCAACTTCCGCCACGCCGGTATGACCGCAATTCCCCTGCGCCAGTTTCGAGGTGGCGACACCGGTCGTCAGGATGTTGACGTCACCATAGACACAGAGACTGCCGATCTCGCGCGGATTCTCCGGATCGAACCAGCCGCCCTCGTTGATACGAACGACCCCCGGCATGATCTCGTCGGTGATCTTCAGGCCGGCAAGCATTTGGCCGCGGTCGTTGAAAACCCGCACCACGTCACCATCGGACAGGCCGCGCTGCTCCGCATCCGCGGGGTTCATCCAGCATGGCTCGCGCTCCGCGATCTGATAGGTTTCGCGGTTGACGGTGCCGCAGAGCTGCGAGTGGAGCCGCATCTGCGGATGGTTCGCCGCCAAATGCAGCGGGTACTTCGTGGTCGGACCGCCAAGGCGTTCGATCGGCTCCATCCAGGTCGCATGCGGCGGACAATCGTCATAGCCGTATCTCTCGATGGCCACGGAGTAGAGCTCGAACTTGCCCGACGCCGTGCCGAGCGCATTCAGCAACGGATCTTCACGGAAGTCGGCATGGCGGACAAAGTCCTCCTGAGCCTCCGTCACGGGGAAGGCGAGCGGCTTGTTGCTGTCCCAGAAGACATCGAAGACCGGCATCTCCATTCCCTTGGCGCGGGATTCGATCTTGGCCGCCTCGTAGATCTTGCGGATCCAGTCCATCTCGGTCAGCCCCTGGGTGTAGGCATAACCCTGGCCGAGCTTTTCGGCGATGTCGGCGAAGATGTCGAAATCGCTGCGCGCCTCGAAGACGGGCTCCACGATCTTCTTCATCGGGACGATGTGGCTGAGGGCGTAGTCTCCGACCTGCTCGATGTCGTTGCGCTCATAGGAGGTTGTCGCGGGCAGCACGATATCGGCATGGCGTGCCGAGGCAGTCCATTGCACATCATGCACGATGAAGGTGTCCAGCTCGCGCCAGGCGCGCAGCATCTCGTTGCGGTCTTGTTGGTGCGAGAAGGGGTTGCCGCCAACCCAATAGGCCATATTGATGAGCGGCAGCTCGATCTCGTGCCCGTTGAACTGCATCGTCTTGCCGGGATTGAGCAGTGTCTCGACGAAGCGCGAGACGGGGATCGAGACCGCACCGCCCCCCGCCAGCCATGCCGCGCCCTCGGTCGTCTGCCCCGAGGCATCGTCGACAGCCTTCAGGATCGGCGTGGTATGGGTCGGCGATCCGCCCGAGGAATAGTGGTAGCTCAGCCCGTAGCCGCCACCCGGCAGGCCGATCTGCCCCAGCATCGCGGCCAGCGTGATCAGCATCCAGTGGACCTGCTCGCCATGGTGCTGGCGCTGTGTCGAATAGCCGAGCGCGAGCATCGTGCGCTTGCTGGCGAACCGCCGTGCCAGATCGCGCAGCGTGTCGGCCGGCAGGCCGCAGATATCAGCCGCCCAGTCCGCCGTCTTGGGCGTGCCGTCGCTCTGGCCGAGAAGGTAGGGCAGGAATTTGTCGAAGCCCGCCGTGTAGCGGTCGAGAAACGCCTGGTCGTGAAGCCCCTCTTCATAGAGCGTATGGGCGATGCCCAGCATCATCGCGACATCGGTCTGGGGACGCGGCGCGATCCACTCTCCGTTCAGCGCCTCGCAGGTTTCGGTGCGGACCGGGTCGATGCAGAGGACCGGCGTGCCGGCTTCCTTCATGCGCGCGATACCGGGCCAGGCGCCATGATCGGCAACCTGCCAGGAAATCTGCGAATTATTGAGCGGATTGCAGCCCCAGAACACCATCAGCTCGCAGTTTTCCGCGAGATTGTTCCAGGTCGTGCACTGCTCGTAGACCTCGAGCGAGCCCGAGACATAGGGCAGGATCACCTGCGCCGCGCCGGTGGAATAGTCGCCGGAGCTGTTGGTGTAGCTGCCGGTCAGGTTCAGCATCCGGCGAAGCAAAGTCTGGCAATTGTGGATCTTGCCGGGGCTCTTCCAGCCGTAGGACCCGGCATAAAGCGCCTGTTGTACGTAGGTCTCACGCACCCGCACGATCTCGTTCGCGACGAGTTCGATTGCCTTCTCCCAGCTCACCCGGACGAAATCGCCCGAGCCGCGGCCGTCCGGATCGGCGCCGGGACCCTGTTCGAGCCAGGCGCGCCGCACCATGGGGTAGCGGATGCGCGATTCCGAATAGAGCGAGTCCATCACGCCGGGAAGCTGCGGCGACGGATGAGGGTCTTCCTCCCACGGCTTGAACTCCACCGCGCGGCCGTCCTCGACCATCCCGTAGAACACCCCCCAGTGGCAGCCGGAGAGCACACCCTGCGTCCCGCTCTGCGCGGCAGCGCCGCGTGCAAAGAGCGGCAGGCCGGCAAGGCCGAGCGCGGCGGCAGATCCCTTGAGAAAGCTCCGCTTGGAAAGCATCGGACCGTCCAGTGTTTTATAGGAGTTATTGGTCATAGCCTGTCCTTTCAGATCGAAACCGAAGCAAGAGCCCGGTCCGGGCCCGCCTCGCCCGATTAATTCTGTTCTGCCTTCTCGACGAAGGCGTTCAGCAATTGCGCAACGGCCGCGTAGTAGCCGTTGCCATCCGCCGCGGTGAGGGACGCCGCGAACCGGCCCGCCCAGCGCAGCTCGTCAAGCAGAGCGGGAACCAGCTCGGTCCGGCCCTGCCGCAGGGCCTCGGCCAATGCGGCAAGCTGGATGGCAATATGGTCAGGCGGTTCGCAACACGTCTGGTCAAGATGCAGGTCCAGCTCGCGAAGAAGCGCCTGCATCCGGCCGACTGCGGGCCCGTAGAGGCGACCCGTTCCGTCCCAGACACTGGCATAGGGCGGCAGGCCGCGCTGCCGAAATATGCCTTCGAAAAGTGCTGTGTACCGGCGCTGGAGCGCGACGGTCACTTCGGGCGCGCTGCCGTTCGCAAGCTTGTGGCAGAGCGCCTCGGCTGCGTCCCGGCGGTCAAGAACCACCCCGATCTGCCGGATCGCGGCCTGGCCCTCGGTCGAGCGCCCTGCCCTGATGCGTGCCGTATCGGGCGCGGTCAGAAACTGGAGCGCGAGCCAGTCCGCAACCAATGCGAGATCAGGGTCGGCGTCGCGCTCCGCCAAGGGTGCGAAATTCAGGGCGGCGCTCATTCGACCGCTCCGTCACTCGTGTTGAGATCCTTCGAATGGTTCTGCACATAGGCCAGGATCAGACGATACTGATCATCGGTGAAGGAGGTGAAGCGGCGCATCGCCTTCATCGTGCCGATCCACTGGTTCGCCGTGAAGTGGGTCTTCTGCGGCAGGACGTGACACGCGGAACAGGCCTTCTGGTACGTGTCCTGGCTGTAGTTCCAGACCGCATCGCGATCGGCGTTCAGATCGGTTGCATCCGACCAGAGCGTGACTTCGACCGGGACCCAGGACTGGCCCGTATCGGCATCGGTCTCGGGCTCGCCACGCTGGACGGCCTCGATCGCCGCATCCGAGAGAACCGCCGTCATGACCCTCTGGCCCTTCGCCTGATAGACCACAGACGGAGCGTCGGTCATCTGCCAGCCCTCGAGCCGCAGTTCGGCCTTGTCCCCATCACGGGCTGCGACCGTGGCGAGCGCGCCGCCGAGAAGCTTTCCGTCCTCTTCAGAGCCGCCGTCAACGTCGGCCGCGTCAAGCCAGACATCCTTCGTGCCGATCACGGTGGCCTGCGCCCCCTCGGCAATGTCCGAGGCGGGCGAAGTCGGCAGGTCGGGTGCCGCCGCGATGACGTTATCGAGCATCACCAACTCGGCGGTATAGTTCGGCTCGGGCATCCCGGGCGCGGGCTTGTCCACGGCGGGGACGTGCTTGAGATAGAGCGCCATGGCTTGCACGTCTTCGAAGGGCAGCCGCGACGTATTCTCGATGACTTCCGCCATGTCCCCATCGGCAGTCCGCCCGATCGGGTTCACACCCGTGTGCAGATAGTTCGCGATCGACGCCGCGGACCAGAAACCGATTCCGGTCTCGTCAGGCGTGATGTTGGGGAAATAGCCGGTGCCGTCGGTATTCGGTCCGCCGCCATAGCGCTTCGATGCGATCACGTTCCCCATGAAGCCGCGCGGCGAATGGCATTCGGCGCAGTGGCCCGCGCCTTCGACCAGATACGCGCCCTCATGGTAGGTCGCCTGGTCCACCCCTTCGGGGACCGGACCGGGCTCGAACGGCTTTCCGTCGAGAAAGGCAAGCCGCCAGACGCCGACGCCGCGGCGGATGTTGAAGGGGAACTTCAGCTCGTGATCCGGCACCTCGTCGGCTTCGGGCGACAATGTCATCATGTAGGCATAGAGGTCGCGGACGTCTTCGCCGGTCAGCCGCTGGTAGGACGTGTAGGGGAACGCGGGATAGAGGTTTTGCCCATCCGGCAACAGGCCGTCCGGCCCGACACCCTGGCGCAGCGCGCGGTCGAACTCCGCCAGCGTCCAGTCGCCAATTCCGTGTTCCTTGTCAGGTGAGATATTCGGCATGTGGAACAAGCCGAACTGCGTGTCGAGCGTCTTACCGCCCCCCAGGATCGTATCCTCCTCCTGCCCGGGCGTGGCATGGCAGGTGGCACAATCCGAAGCGACAAAGACGGCGCGTCCGTTTGCGAGGTCGGCGCCCTCCAGCGCGGGGAGATCGCGGGCGGGATGGACGGCCGACCAAGTCCAGGGAGACGTCAACACGAGAAATCCGACGCCGCCCAAAAGGACGAGGCCGCCCCCGATCTTCATTAGCGATCTACGGTTCAAAGTCATGGTCTGTGCCTCCGGTCCGGCCGACTGGGAGTCATCGGCCATTCATGGCGTAGCACCAACAGCGCGATAAGAGGCTGACAGCCTGTGAACAGATGTAAACGGCATGTAAACACACCGCGATTGGGGCATGCGCCTTGCCAACGACTCGATATACTGATGGAAGCGCCAGCATCCCCAACGCCAGCGAGATGACGATGCCCCTGTCCCCTGACCGCTTGTCCGAAACACTGCGCCGCGAGAGCGATGCGCTGGTGAAGGAAACGGTGCGGCTCGCGCTGGAAACAGGCTTCACCGACCAGACAAGTTCCATGCGGGCGGCATGGACGGAAGCGACGGAGCGCCTCAACGATTGCATCGTGGCGTATCTGTCCGACCCGCTGCGCCATGGCCGCCTCGACGGGCGGCACAACTACCGAAGCGACGAGCGGTTCGACGCCCTGCGGGAAATCGCCTGGCGGCACCACGATTCCGGTGTCCCGCTCGAGCTGAATCATGGGCTGTTCAGGCTCTACCGCCGTGTCTACCTCGATCATCTTGGACCATTGCTGCGCGCCGAAGACGGGTCGTCCGGCGACGGCCCGGCGGACCAGCCTTCCCTCGCGGACCGGCTCGAAGACTTCTTCGACGAGGCGGACCAGGCCATGCTCGCCCCGTGGGCGATGACCGGCGCGAAGGATGCCGCGCTCGGCGACAGTGTTCGCCGCCTCACCCGCGAGCGCGATCAGTATTTTGGGGTCATCGAGAGCCTGCGCGGCCCGGTTTTCATTGCCGACGAAGACGGTCAGCTCGTGAACGCCAATCAGGCGGCGCTGCAGTCGTTTCTTGGCCTGTCCGAGGCCGGTGGCCTCACCTACCGACTAGCACTTCAGCCGCATCGCAGCGAACTCCAGGCGGTGATCGACGAGATTTTCGCCATCCCGAGCGAACGTCGCAGCGCAGTCTGGCTGCAGACCGAGGACGGCAGCCGCTGTTTCGACATCCGCGTCCGAGGCGTCGAGGATACCGTATACAAGCTGGACCGCTGGCAGATCATCCTGCTGCACGATGTGACCGAGCACCTTCGCGCTGTCGAACGCGCACGAGATGCCGAAAATACCATGTCGCTCTTTCTCGCCGCGATGAGCCACGAGATCCGTGGCCCCCTTCACTGCGTGCTCGGAGCCGCCGATCTTCTGGAGGGTGCCGATCCGGCAGAGGCGGAACGGCTTGTCGAACTCATAGGGGTCTCGGCCCGCGGCCTCAATGCGACACTTGAAAACGTGCTCAGCTTCTCGCGTTTCGAGCATCAGTCGCCGCAACCGAGGCCAGAACCTATCGCCATTGGAGACGCGCTCGCGAATTGCGTTCGCATGCAGGAAATCCTCGCCCGGCAGCAGGGCGTCCCGCTTCGGCTCGACATGGTGCCCGAGGAGGTCACGGGGGAAGTCCTGCTCGACTGGTCGATGACCCAACAGGTTCTCGGTAACCTGGTCCGGAATGCGCTCAGACATGACGACGGCCGGGGCGTGACGGTCAGCCTGCGCACCGATGCCGACACGCTGTGCTTCCGCATTGATGACCACGGGCCCGGCCTGCCCGCGGAAATCCGCGAGATGCTGGCGCAGGGCGTGGCCGAACTCCGGCCGCGTGCCACCGGGCGCGAAGGTTCGGGGCTCGGGCTCGCCATTGCGCAGCGAATGACCCACGCACTTGGCGGACAGATCATGGCACTCGATACAGCGGCCGGCGCTTCGGTCGAGGTCCGGCTGCCGCTGGTTCCTGCCGAAGCCGCTCCGCAGCTTTCCGTGCCACGCGACCATGGCGGGCAGTACGATGCCAGTTGTCTTGTCGTCGATGACGACCCGATCAGCGGGCTCGTGACAGGCGCCATGCTCGAGCGCCTCGGCCTCTCGGTCGATCATGCTGGCGATCTCGCCCAGGCAAGAGCGCTCTGTGCGGCCCATCCCGACGCTTACGACTACTTCATCGTCGACTATCGTCTCTCGGACGGCACGGGGAGCGATTTCGCGCGGTCCCTGCGAACAGACCCTGCGTTGCGGGGAAAACCGGTGCTCTTGCTGAGCGCCAATGTCGGCGTGGTCCGCGACCGGCCAGAGGAGGCGGAGATGTTTACGGCCGTCCTCGAAAAACCGCTCGACGCGGTCGCTCTGGCGCATGCGATCCAGATCCCCACACGGCCGCCGGTGGGCACGGCCCTGCTCGACGGCCTGTCCCTCTCCGCGCAACGGCGCATGGCCGAAGCCTTTACCGAAAACTGGTCGGAGTTGAGGGAAATGCTCTCTCTGGAGACGTCCGCCGCGAAAGACCCGACGATCGCAAGCCGGGCGCACAAGCTGGCGAACGGCGCCAAGATATTCGGCCTGACCGAGTTGGCGGAGGCGCTGCGCGCACTCGAAGATGCATACGAAGCCGAGGCGCCGGACGCCTCCGCGCTCGAAGCGGCACGGACGCAGGTGTTGCACCACAGCTTGGCGCCAGGTTCGCTGGACTGCATTGTGAAAGACCCGGAATGACCGACAAAGCCGACATCCTCCTCGTAGATGACGACGTTCTGGCACAGCTTATGGTCGAGGATATCGTCGACCAACTCGGTCACCGCTTCAGCTACGCTCCCGATGGTGAATCCGCCTCCAAGGCGCTCACCGAGAAAGACTTCGACCTGGTGCTCCTCGACCGGCGCCTTCCGGACACGGACGGGTTGCTTCTCGCCCCGCAGATACGGGATGAGAACAAGGCTCCCTTCATTGTCTTGTCGAGCCTCAACTCACCCAACGACCAGGTCCTCGGCCTCGGCATGGGGGCAATGGACTACGTCTGCAAGCCGGTCGAACCCGTCATTCTGAGCGCGCGCATCAAAGCCTGCCTGGCGGCACGCCATAAGTCCCGCGAGCAAACGCAGTTTAGCGTCAGTGATTCGCTGCATCTCGACGCGCGGTCGCGTCGGCTCAGCGTTGCCGGGAGGACGGAAACACTGTCGCCGGCCGAGACACGGCTGCTTGTATGCCTGATCCGGGAACTCGGCCGTCCATGCAACCGGATGCAGATCAGCATTGCCATCTGCGGGCGGGAGTGGGTTTACGGAGATCGCACCATCGATGTCCTGATTTCGCGCTTGCGCCGCCGGCTGCGGGGCAGCAGCGCACAAATCATCACGGTCCACGGTCTCGGCTACAGTCTCATCGAGGACGGATGATCTCTCTGCACGGGTTTGCTGCAGTCGTTCGATTTCCACTGTCAGCCGAAGCCATGGCCCTTTCCAGATCAATGACTTAAGCGAGAACGCCTGAACCGCTTGGGCTGCTGAAGATCGTAAACGACGACCGGCGCAAAGAAGCAGACTGGTCGCTCCCGGTAGCCAGGAACTCAGAAGGCGGCGCCGTCGGCGGAGAAGCGGTGAATGCGGGCGCGGTCCAGTATGAGCGGAAGCGAGTCGCCGGGGCTCACCTGCAAGTGCGGCGGGGCACGCATTGTGACCGGCTCCGGCGTGAAACCGGTCTGCACGTAAACGAGCGATTCCGCGCCCAGCTTCTCGACGATCTCGACGGTGCCGCTAAAGTCGGCCTCGCCGTCGCTGGCGATCGAAATATGTTCCGGACGCACGCCAAGGCGGATCGGACCCTCGGGCAGTCTCGCCGCCTCAATCGGCAGCATGGCCGGGCCGAAGGCGGCAGCCGGCGCTCCGCGGCTCGTGTCGATATTCGCCTCGATGAAGTTCATCGACGGTGCGCCGATGAAGCCCGCGACGAAGGTGTTGGCCGGCTTTTCGTAAAGCTCGATCGGCGTGCCGACCTGCTCGATGCGTCCGGCATTGAAGACCACGATGCGGTCGGCGAGCGTCATCGCCTCGGTCTGGTCATGGGTGACATAGACCATCGTGGCGTCGAGGCGCTGATGCAGCCGGGCGATTTCGAGGCGCATCTGCACGCGCAGCGCGGCATCGAGGTTCGACAGCGGCTCATCGAACAGAAACACCTTGGGATTGCGGATGATCGAACGGCCGATGGCGACGCGCTGGCGCTGCCCGCCGGACAATTGCCGCGGCTTGCGCTCGAGAAGCATCTCCAGCTGCAGCGTCTTGGCGACATCGGCGACGCGACGGTCGATCTCCTCGCGCGAGACCTTCGCCAACCGCAGGCCGAAACCGATATTCTCGGCCACGGTCAGGTGCGGAAACAGCGCATAGGACTGGAACACCATTGCGATCTCGCGTTTCGACGGTGCGACGTTCGTGACGTCGCGGTCACCGATCCTTATTTGGCCGCCGCTGACGGTTTCGAGCCCGGCGATCATGCGCAGCATGGTGGACTTGCCGCAGCCGGACGGCCCGACAAAGACGACGAACTCACGATGCGCGATGTCGAGATTCACGCCGTTGATGACCTGGACACTGCCGAAGGACTTGGTGATGTTTTCGATTGTCAGACGAGCCATTTTCTATCCTTTAACCGCGCCCATGGTCATGCCCTTGATGAAGTAGCGTTGGAAGAAGAGGAAGACGATCAGCGTCGGCAGACTGGCGATCAGCGACAACGCGCCTTGCACGCCCCAGGCAACAGAGTACTGGCCCTTCAGATTGACAAGCCCGAGCATGATGGTGCGCTTTTCGTCGGACTGGGTGAAGATCAGCGGCCACAGGAAGTCGTTCCAGATCCAGGTGAATTGCAGTGTTGCCAGCACGGCGAGCGCCGGCAGGCTCAGCGGCAGGGCGACGCGGGTGAGGACCTGCCATTCATTGGCGCCCTCGAGGATCGCCGCCTCGCGCAGTGCGTTCGGCACGGTGGCGAAGAAGTTGCGCATCAGCAAAGTGCAGATCGGCAGGCCCATGGCGATGTGCACGAAGATCACCGGCCACAGCGTGTCGATCAGCCCGACCGCGTTGAACAGGCGATAGAGCGGGATCAGGATCACCTGCGGCGGAAAGAACATGCCGGCGATGATGACGAGGAACAGCGCCTCGGAGCCGCAGAACGGCAGCTTGGCGAAAACGTAGCCCGCCAGCACGCCGAGCGCCAGCGACACCGACGTCGCCGGGATCGCCACCATCAGCGTGTTGAGCAGGTACCGGTGCACCGCCGGGTTCTGCAGGACCTCGGTGAAATTGCCGAGATAAAGCCGGTCGGGGATCGACCACAGATCGCCGAGCGCGATTTCGCGTGTCGTCTTGATTGACGACAGCAGCACCCCCGCGGTCGGCGCGAGGAACAGCAGCGCCAAGCACACCAGCACGATGAAGATGACCGCCGGCCACGGATTGAATTCCTTGCCGGCGGGATGGATGGCGTGGACGTCAGCCATAGATCTCGTCGACTTTCTTAAGTTCGCGGAAATAGATGCCGATGATCGTCAGCGCCACGAGGAACAGCACGACGGAGATCGCGCTGCCGTAGCCCATCAGATATTTCTTGAAGGACTCGTTGTACATGTGCATGGCGAGCGTGTCGGAGGAGTTGAACGGCCCGCCCCCGGTCATGATGTAGAGGATCTCGAAACCCTTCAGCGAATTGATGACGGAGAGCGCGACGACCACAACGGTTGCCGGTGTCAGAAGCGGGATGACGACGATGCGGATGCGCTGCCAGATCGAGGCGCCCTCGATCTCGCAAACTTCCAGCAGGTCCTCGGAAATCGAGGTCAGACCGGCCAGGTAGATGACCATGGAAAGCCCCGTCTGCTGCCACGACCACGCGACGATGACCGAACCGAGCGCCGTGCCGGGTTTGGCCAGCCAGGCGAACGACAGGTCGCTGCCGACAGCAGCGTTGACGGCAGTGTTCAGAAGCCCCCAGTCAGGCTGGTAGATCCAGATCCAGATCTGGCCGACGACGACAGCCGACAGGCAGATCGGGAAATAGAAGATCGACTTGAACACCGATCCGCCGGGGATGCGGCTGTCGATCAACAGCGCAAGAACGAGCCCCAGAAGCGTCGGCAGCAGGATCGCCGCCACCATCCAGATCACGGTGTTTACGGCCGCGTTGAAAAACAGCTTGTCGGTCCACAGCTTGGCGAAGTTCTCGAACCCGACATAGTCGTACTCGGACGAGAAGCCGTTCCAGTTGGTGAAGGAATAATAGAACGAACTGGCCAGCGGCCAGATCACCAGAAGTGTGAAAACGCCGAGCGGCAGGGCGAGGAAGACAAGGCGCCAGACGCCGGTTTCGCGCTCCATGGACCGCACTCTCCAAAAACGATGCCCGGCCGCCGAAACGGCCGGGCGGATTGTCGATTATTCGGCGAAGGCCTTTTCGGCATCCTCGGACGCCTGGGCCAGGATGTCGTCCACCTTGGACGGATCATCCATGAAGCGTGCGAACATGGAAAGCCCGACCTCGGCGACCGGCGGCGGCGTCGACAGGTCATAGTTGAAGACGAAGGCATCCGCTCCGGCAACCGCCTTCAGCGCGTGCTGCATGACCGGCGTATAGGCCGAGTCGTCGACATTGACGTTGGCCGAGAGCGCGCCCTGGATACCGGCCCACTTCGCCTGTACGTCCGTATCGGAGATCATGAAGTTGAGCAGCTTCTCCGCGTCTTCCGGATTGGCGGCGTTGGCCGAGATGACCAGTCCGTCGACCGGGCCGACAACCGCGTTCGGTACGCCTGCCTCAACCTGCGGGAATTCGAAGAAATCGTAATCGCCGCCGGGCTCAAGGCCGATGCCGTTCCAGTAGCCGGTGATCCACGTGCCCATCAGCGTCATCGCCGCGTCGCCGCGCGCCACCTTGTCGGAGGCGTCCGTCCACGTGTCGGCATTGGCGTTGTCAACGAAGTAGCCCTTGTCGATGAGCTCCTTCCACATCGCCATCGCCTTCTTGACCTCATCGTCGTCATAGGAGGCGGAGCCATCCATCAGCTTGGCGCGGTAGTCCGGTCCCGCCGTACGCAGGATCAGGTAGTCGAACCAGAACTGTGCCGGCCACCGGTTCTTCGAGCCGAGCGCGATCGGGGTGACGCCGTTCGATTTGAGCGTTTCACACATGGCCAGGAAATCGTCCCAGCTTTCCGGCATCTCGGTGATGCCGGCCTCTTCGAGCACGGCAGTGTTATAGAACATGCCCGCGTAGTGGTAGCCGAACGGCACGAGGTAGCGCTTGCCGTCATACAGCGTCGCGCCGTCGGCGACAGATTTCGCCACCACGTCGTCAAGGCCGTTGGCATTCCACATGTCGTCGATCGGTCGCAGGCTGTCCGAATCGATCACGAACTGCGTGCGTGCGCCCGCCCAGTAGGAAAAGACGTCCGGCAAATTGTTGCCCGCGGCGCGCACGAGGATGCCCGTCTTGAAGTCCTCGTGGCCGATCGGGCTGTCCTTGACGGCGATTCCGGTCTCGTCCTGGAATTCGGCGAAGATCTCCTTCAGGCCACCGAGCCCGAGTTCGCCGGTGAAATAATGCGAGATGGTGACTTCGCCGTCCGCGGCAAGCGTTGGCCCGGCAGTCATCAGCGCCGGCACGGCGATTGCCGTCATGAGCAGGTTGCGTCTCGAAAGCATGGACATGGGCTCCTCCCTTGGAATTAGTTCGTATATGTTGAACATATTGCCGATACGGCCGGCATTCACGCTTAAACTAACACCTATGTCAACAAAAAGTGTTGCATATGGGTGGAAAATATGGCGAGTTTAGCGAAATTGGCGCTCTGAGACGCATCAGTTTGACTATCTTGTACTTTTGGTATGTAAATGTTGAACTTTACGTCACAGACCGTCGAAAAGGACCGGACCATCATGCGTCTACTGCAATCACTGACCCGCGGGCTGGACACGCTCGACTACATGCGCAGCGAGGACAATCCCGTCCGGCTGACGGATGTCGCCGGCGCGCTCGGTGTGGAGAAGTCCAATGCCGCGCATGTTCTCAAAACGCTGGTCGCGGCCGGTTACGCAGAACAGGACGGCAACCGCCGCTACCGGCTGACGGCCAAGGCCGCCCCCGCCGCCCGCTCCGAGCATTCGCTCGAGGACATCGTCGCCTGCAAGGAGGCGTGGCGCCCTGCACTTGAGGAACTCGTCGCCCGTACGCATGAGTGCGCGCATCTCGCCGTCCTTGTCGAATCGCGCGTCTGGTACATCGACAAGATCGATTCCACCCTGCCGCTCAAGGTCGACCATCCAATCGGGTCGCTGTCGCCGCTGCACTGCACGGCGCTCGGCAAGGCGTTCCTGGCTTTCGGCGACGCCCGCCCCCAGGACGACCTGACCAGCTATACACGCACAACCATCACCGCGCCCGGCAGGCTCAAGGCGGAGATCGCCGTCACGCGCCAGCGCGGATACGCCATCGACGACGAAGAGTTCGCGCCGGGCATCCGCTGCGTTGCGCGTCCGGTCTACGACTCCAACGGAACCGTGATCGCCGCCATCGGCGTATCCGGCCCCAGCGTGCGTGTCGACGACGCGCGGCTGGAGGAACTCGGCCGGATCGTCATGTCGGTTTCAGCCAACAACGGAAAGGACATCGCCTCATGGCAGGAAAGCCTATCGGCGTAGGCATCGTCGGCACGGGCCGCATATCGGACCTGCACGCGATCGAATACGGCCGCAATCCCGACGCGAACATCGTCGCGCTGTGCGACCGCGACAGCGGTGCGGCCGAGGCGCGCGCCGCCGCCTGGGGATGCGCCGACGCCGCCATTCTCGACGACATGGACGCGCTTCTCGCGCGCGAAGATGTCGACCTCGTCGAGATTCTGCTACCGCATCACCTGCACCTCGACGCCGCGATAAAGGCAGTCGAGGCCGGAAAGGCCGTGTCGCTGCAAAAGCCGATGTGCCTGTCGATGGACGAGGCCGACCGGCTGGTCGAGGTGGCCGCCGCGTCAAAGCGGCCCTTCAAGGTGTTCGAGAACTTCATCTTCTATCCGCCGGTGCTCAAGGCGCGCGAACTGGTGGACGCCGACGCCATCGGTACGCCGCTGTCGATCCGCATCAAGAGCAATCCCGGCAAGAGCGCCACCGCGTGGGACGTGCCCGCCGCGGCGAATGCCTGGCGCCAGCAGAAGGCGCATTCGGGCGGCGGACCGCTGGTCTTCGACGACGGCCACCACAAATTCGCGCTCGCATGGCACTTCATGGGCAACCCGGAAGCCGTCCACGCCTTTATTGGCCGGACCGAGACCGCCAGCGGCTCCGTCCTCGACGCACCGTCGATCGTCTCCTTCCGGTTTTCCGGCGGACGCATCGGCAATCTCGAGGTCGTCTACTCGCCGGAACTGGAGATCATCACCCGCCACTACGCCCAGGACGATCGCGTCGAGATCACCGGCACCAAGGGCGTCATCTGGATCAATTGCGGCCATGGACGGCTTGGCGATCCACCGCCGGTCGCGCTCTACCGCGATGGCCAGATCACCACGTGGCACGACCTCGCAACCGGCTGGGAAGAGAGCTTCGTCCTTTCGACGCGGCATTACATCGACGTCGTGTCGAACGGCGGTCGTCCGGTTCTTACCGCCGACGAGGGCCGCCAGGTCCTGCGCTTCGCGCTGGCCGCCGAAGAGTCTGCGCAAACCGGCAAGCCTGTCGAATTCGGGCCACGGGAGGCCGTCTGACCTATGGACGCACGCAGATCATCCGCACCCTTCCCCGACACGACGGAAGCACGCGCCGCATTTCTTGCCGAGGCCGGCGGGCTGGAAGCGGCAATTGCCGGTGGCACGCTCGGCGAAGCCATGACCATCCCGATGGCCGAGGCCCTCATCCTCGGACTGATGCGGCAGGGTGTCACGACCTATCTTGCGATCTTCGGCCACGGCTCGACCGCGCTCGGCGAGGTATTGCGTGCCTATGAAGCTGTCGGACTGGTGCGCACGTTCCAGTTCCGCAACGAGGTCGCGATGGCGCATGCGGGGACGGCACTGCGCTGGATCTACGGCGAGACCTGCGCCGTCGTCACGTCCATCGGCCCGGGCGCGCTGCAGGCCATGGCCGGCTCGCTCGCCGCCGCATCGAACGGCGTCGGCGTCTATCACATCTATGGTGACGAGACGACGCATGGCGAGGGCTACAACATGCAGCAGGTGCCCAAGCCCGGCCAGGGCCTGTTCGGGCAGATTACGGCGGCGATGGGCGCGTCCTACACGCTGCATTCGCCCGGCGCGGTCCGCGATGCGCTGCGCAAGGGCGCTTCCGCTGTGTTTCATCCCTGGAAGCCGGGCCCCTTCTATCTCAACCTGCCGCTCAACACCCAGCCGGCGTCGGCGACCCTGAGGCTCGATGCGCTGCCGCTGCGCCCGGAATTCGCACCGCAGAGCCCGGCGGAACCGGCCGTTTTCTCCGAGGCCGTCGATTTGATCGCCAGGGCGTCGCGTGTCGCCATCAAGGCAGGCGGCGGCTCCCGGCCCTTCGCGGAGCATGTCCGCCGGCTGGCGGAAGCATCCGGCGCGGTGGTCGTGCAAAGCCCGGGCTCGACCGGCATCCTGCCCGACGCCGATGAGCGCAACATGCATGTGGGCGGGTCGAAGGGATCGATCTCCGGCAACTACGCCATGGACGAGGCCGACCTGCTGATCGTCATCGGCAGCCGCGCGGTGTGCCAGAGCGACTGTTCGGGCACCGGCTGGCCGCGGGTCGAAAACGTGATCAACATCAACGCCGATCCCGTAGACGTGCAGCACTACAACCGCACGGTGGCGCTCACCGGCGACATCGGCGCGGTGACGGAACGCCTCTGCGCCTCACTCGACGGCAGCGGCGCGAAGGATAACAAGGCGGACTGGCTCGCCGCATGCGTCGAGAAAAAGCGCGAGTGGCAGACCTTCAAGCGGGCGCAATACGACGCCGGCCCGCTTGCCGATCCGGTCTGGGGCGAACCCGTTTTGACGCAGCCGCAGGCTATCAAGGTCGCCGCCGACTTCTGCAAGTCCGTCGCCGCGATCAAGCTGTTCGATGCCGGCGACGTGCAGGCCAACGGTTTCCAGATCGTCGAGGACGACGCACCCGGCGAAAGCTACACCGAGAGCGGCGCCTCCTATATGGGCTTCGCCGTGTCGGCGCTTACGGCCGGCGCGCTTGCCGGAAAGGGCCGCTACATGGTGGCGTTCACCGGCGACGGCTCCTTCATGATGAATCCGCAGGTACTCATCGACGGCGTCGAGCACGGCGTCCACGCCACGATCCTGCTGTTCGACAACCGTCGCATGGCTGCGATCAGTTCGCTGCAGGAGGCGCAGTACGGACGCGACTTCCGAACCAGCGACAGCGTCGCCGTCGATTATGTCGCCATGGCCGCCTCCGTCACCGGCGTGAAGGCGCTTTGGGGCGGCACGACAGCGGAAACGCTGAGGAACGCGCTCGGCGAGGCACACGCCCACAAGGGGCTCAGCCTCATTCACGTGCCGGTCTATTACGGCACGGATCCGCGCGGCGGCATGGGCGCCTACGGGCGCTGGAACGTCGGCAACTGGTGCGACGACGTCCAGAAACTCTACCAGAACACGGCCGTCTGAACGGCCAGGCAACCTCCAGGGGAGACACTATGTACGAGGCATACGGCCTACTGATCGACGGGGAATGGAAAGTGGCGGCGGACAACGCCACGCTGGAGGTGTTCAGCCCGGTCAGCGAAGAGCGCATCGGCACTGTGCCCGCCGCAGGCGACGCGGACATCGCCGCCGCGCTGAAATCCGCTTCCGAGGGCTTTCGCGTCTGGTCGTCGGTTTCGGCCTGGAACCGCGCCGCGATCCTGCGACGCACGGCCGACCTGCTGCGCGAGCGCATCGAAGACGCGGCCCGCGTCATGAGCACCGAGACCGGCAAGCCGCTGGCCGAGGCCCGCGCAGAGATCAACGCGTCGGCCGACCAGTTCGAATGGTATGGCGAGGAGGCGAAGCGCATCTACGGCCAGACGATCCCCGGTCGCGCCGCGGACGAACGTCTCAGCGTCATCCACCAGCCCGTCGGCCCTTGCCTCGCGCTGTCGGCCTGGAACTTCCCGGCCCTGCTGCCGGCGCGCAAGATCGCCGCCGCGCTCGCCGCCGGCTGTTCTGTGATCGCGCGGCCCGCCTCCGAGGCGCCCGGCTCTTGCATGGTACTGGCGCAGGCGCTGCTCGATGCCGGCCTGCCCGCCGGGGCGCTGTCGATCCTGACTGGCGATCCCGTACCGATGGTCGAAAAGCTGATCGCCTCTCCGGTGATCCGGAAGGTCTCGCTGACCGGCTCGGTGCCGGTCGGGAAGGAAGTGCTGCGCCAGTGCGCCGCCGGCGTGAAGAAGGTCACGCTGGAGCTGGGCGGCCACGCCCCGGTCATCGTGCATTCCGATTTCGATCCCGTCGCCGCGGCTGAAAAGCTTGCCGCGACCAAGTTCCGCAATTGCGGCCAGGTCTGCATCTCGCCGAGCCGCTTCTATGTGCATGAATCGATCCGCGAACCGTTCGAACAGGCCTTTGCCGAATATGCCCGGAAGCTGGTCGTCGGCGATGGGCTGGAAGACGGCGTGACCACCGGTCCGATGATCCGCCGGCGCGCGCTCGACAGCGCGTTGCGGCTGATAGAGGACGCCCGGGCGAAGGGCGGCCGGCTGATGGCCGGCGGCGGGCGGCCCGAGGGGCTCGACAAGGGCCACTTCCTCGCGCCGACCGTGATCGCGGGCGTGCCGGACGACGCCGCGATCATGAGTGAGGAACCCTTCGCACCGGTTGCGCCGATCGCCGCCTTCAGCGATTTCGACGAGGTCATTGCCCGCGCCAACTCGACGCCCTTCGGCCTTGCGTCCTACGTCTTCACCCATGACGGCGCGCTCGCTTCGCAGACCGCCGAGGCACTCGAAGCCGGCATGGTCGGCGTCAACGAGACCCTGCTGGCGACGGCGGAAGCGCCGTTCGGCGGCGTCAAGGAAAGCGGCTTCGGACGCGAGGGCGGTTCGCTGGGCATTCTCGATTACCTGACGCCGAAATACATTCGCCACAAGCTGGTGCGCGGAGCCGTCCATGTCTGAGAAACCAAAGGGACTCGACAACGGCCTGACCAATTACGGCGACCGGGATTTCGCGCGCTATCTGCGCCGCTCCTTCGCCAAGTCGATGGGCTACACCGACGCGTCGCTCGACAAGCCGATCGTCGGCATCTGCACCACCGAAAGCGGCTTCAACAACTGCCACCGGCATTTCCCGGAAATGCTGGAGGCGGTGAAGCGCGGCGTGCTGGCGGCCGGCGCGCTGCCGGTGCCCTTCCCCGTCATCTCGCTGGGCGAAGTCTTCCTGAGCCCAACCTCGCTGGTCTACCGCAACCTGATGGCGATGGCCGTCGAAGAAATGATCCGCGCCCAGCCAATGGATTCGGTCGTGCTGATGGGTGGCTGCGACAAGACCGTTCCGGCCCTGCTGATGGGCGCCGCTTCGGCCGGCAAGCCCGCATCATTGGTCGTCGCCGGGCCGATGATGACCGGGCGCCATCGCGGCGAGCGCCTCGGCGCGTGTACCGACTGCCGCCGATTCTGGGCCAATTACCGCGCCGGCACGGTCGACGACGAGGAGATCAACCAGGTCGAGGGACGCCTCGCGGTCACCGCCGGCACTTGCGCCGTGATGGGCACGGCCAGCACCATGGCGCTGATCGGCGAAACGCTTGGCATGATGCTGCCCGGCACGGCCGCGATCCCCGCCGTTCACGCCGACCGGCTGCGCGCGGCCGAGGAAACGGGCGCGCTGGCCGCGAAAATGGCAACGACAGGCGGTCCGACGCCGGACAAGCTGATCACCAGGGAATCCGTTGAGAACGCCCTGCGCGTGTTGCTCGCCGTCTCCGGTTCGACCAACGCCGTCATCCACCTGGCGGCGATTGCCGGACGCCTCGGCATCGATATCGATCTGGAGCGGTTCAACGCACTCAGCGACGAGACGCCGGTGCTGGTCGACCTGAAACCGGTCGGCTCCGGCTACATGGAGGATTTCCACACCGCCGGCGGCCTCGACGGCGTGCTGCGCGGCATTGCCGGCAAGCTGAACGCCGGCTGCGCCGATGTCACCGGTCTGACCATGGAAGACCGGCTCGCCCGTCCCCTCGCCGACCCGATCGATCCAAGCTTCATCCGCAGCGCAGACTCGCCGGTCAACCCGGTCGGCGGACTGATTGCGCTGACCGGGACGCTGGCGCCCCAAGGCGCGATCCTCAAGCGCGCGGCGGCGACGCCGGGCCTGCTCGAACACGAGGGCCGCGCCGTTGTGTTCTCCTCGCTGGAGGACCTCGCCAACAGGATCGACGATCCCGATCTCGACGTCACCGCCGACGACATACTGGTGCTGCAGAATGCCGGTCCGCGCAGTGCTTCGGGCATGCCCGAAGCCGGATACCTTCCGATCCCGAAAAAGCTCGCCCGCCAGGGCGTCAAGGACATGGTGCGCATCTCGGACGCGCGCATGAGCGGCACCGCCTTCGGCACGATCGTGCTGCATGTGACGCCGGAAGCCGATGTGGGCGGCCCGCTGGCGCTGGTCCGGGACGGGGATCGCATCCGCCTCTCGGCATCACGGAAAAGCATCGACCTGCTGGTCGATCCGGCGGAACTCGCCAGACGAAAACCGGCCATCGCAGCCGGCGACAAGCCCGCCGACCGTGGATACGCGAAACTCTACCGCGACAGTGTCCTTCCGGCGACGCTGGGCTGCGATTTTGATTTTTTGAGGCATTCGTAGGCGATATCAGTCAACGCAGGCAGATGTGGGATCCGAAATAGGGAGAGAATTGAGCGGAGGCGGCCTTACGTCCGCAATGGGAGCACATCCGGACACGGTGTCGAGTTACGCTACGTCAGTTCTGCACCATGGCATTGCTTCCGTTTCGACTAGCGGCTTGCCCAGAGCAGCCCGCGGCGAAGGATCTCTCGCATGGCCTCGTGTTCGAATTCGTCGGGTCCATGGCCAAGTGCGCTGAAAAATACCTTTCCCCGGCCAAACTTCTTTCTCCACACTGTCGGCATAACCACGCCGTTGATCCACGGATATGGATTGTCGTCGAAGCGCGTGACGGCCAGGACTTCGACGCCGGCTATGCGATACAAGCTCTCGCATGTGCCGTTTCTGCCCCGACATTGACAATGCGCGTCTCGCATCGTTAGCTTTCCTAGGGGAAGGTCCGGGGCAGGAAAATCCTTGTGTTTATAATGGATTATCCCGGGCGAAATATTGTATGAGCCGTTTAGGAATCCAACAAAGCTGTTGCTTGTCGAAAGCGCATAAGAATGCCGATGCGGCATTCCGGGTGGTCTCATGATCCGGGACGACGATCCCGCGAGTGTGGCGTTCAGTGAAGACCGCGCCTCGGTCACTTTCGGATCCGGCGACGTGGTGCACTTCACCCGGGCCGAAAGAAAGGTTCTCGACTATCTCTTTCGAAACCCGACCCGTATCCTCAGCCGCAGCCAACTTCTCGACGCAATGGCCGAGACCGGCTCGGACAGCAGCGATCGCAATATCGATTTCGTGATCAACAGGATCAGGCGGAAGCTGCGCGACAGCGCCCGCTCGCCGAAGTTCATCGCGACCCATTACGGCGAAGGCTATCAGTGGATATTCCAGGACGATCAGGCGGCGTCGGAGGCGGGCGAAACCCATCTCGTCGTCGGACCGCTGTTGGGGCTTGCAAGTCTGGAAGGGCAAGAACAGACCGGCCGGACATTCGCGCGTTACCTCGTCAATGAACTCCAGCAGCATCTCGGACGCGGGAAGCTCGCGGCATTTCAGGAGAGCTATCAGGCGCCGGAGAAAGCCAGGGCCGCTGGCCCGGAGATCAGTATTCAGCTGGGTTTCTTCAGGGACGGCGAGAGCACCGAATGTGTCCTGACCGCGCGAAACGATCTCGACTGGCGCATTTGTCATGTCGAACGCGTGCGTATTCCATCCGACAACTCCGCGCTTGCCGAGCTTTCCTCGCAGGCCCGGCGGCTGGCTCCGGCCATTCTGGCCAAGTGCTGGAAGACGTCGGCGGACGACGCGGTCATGTCCATGCCGCTGCCGGTGGCGATGCATGTGGCGGGACGGCCGGAGAAACTGGGGGATCAACCCTGGCCCGACAATGACCGGCGGCTGAAGGCGCTCATGGCCGAAACGCCTGACGACCCGGTCCTGAAGATGTTCTACGCGTCTCATCTGCATACGAAATACGTCCTGCTCGGCCCGCGGCTCTTCAGGACCGGGAAAGACACATGCGCCGAGGACGAGGCCGAGATCGAGCGCCTTGTCACGGAAGCGCTTCCCTTCGTTCAAGCGCAGCCGGAATATTCGGCGATGGCGGCGAAGCTGCTCTATTTCGTCGATCGGGGTTATCGGGATCTGGCGCTTGAACTCGCAGACAGGTCGCTTCGCGAAAGCACGTCCGTCGCCTCGTCCCTGGCGATCTCCGGGCAACTGCGCGGCTTTGTCGGCGACATGGATATGGCGCAGAACCATCTGCTTCAGGCCGAGGCGTTGTGCACGCCGCGATCCCAGTTTCATATCTATGTACTGGTGCTCCTTTGCCAGGTGCTCATGGCTGCCGGAGAAAGGGACAAATTGCTCGAGGCGACGCGCAGGATGTATCGTGCCAATGCCGCCACGCGTTTCGTGTTCGAGCCGCTTTTCTCCGACCCGGATCGCCCTTCACTGAGCGCCAAAGGTGTCACTTTGGCGTTGTCCCGGAAGAAACTCGACGGATTACTCCGCCACGTGAGCTACATTTCGGCGCGCCTTTTCCAGGAACCCGCGCATCGCGAAAACACGTTGCGGACGCTGGTCAATCTCGCGGTCAGGCGTTTCGGCGCCGATTTTATCCATGAGGACGTGCGCAAGGTCGCACCGGGCCTGTTCTGACGGATCAGCCTTGCGGCGTGGCACCGGCGGCTTTCTGCGCTCCTCGCCGTTATCAAATAGTCCTGCAACAATTGTGCGGAAATTACGAAGACGGAAAAGAGGTGCGGGGGAAAAGGCGCGTGACTGCAGGTCGATTGAGGAAGTTTTGGGACCTCGGGAGCGGATTCGGGAAGGCCGATTATCGCCGTGTGTCTTGCAGCATGCTGGCGGTGTGTCTGCTCTCGGTCGTGTCGATCCCGGCAAAAGCCCAGACGCCGGCCGATCTGTTGATCCTGCAGAAGCAGCAGGAAGAGCTGGTGCGCAGGCAGCAGCTCGAAGACGCGCGAAGGCAGCGCGATGAGGACTTGCGGTACAGTCCGCCCGGCAGGAGGCCGGCGCAACAGTCCGGTGCCGAACAGGCGCCGCCGGGTGAAAACTGCCTGGAGGTCGACACGATCGACATCGTCGGCTCCACCCGGCTTTCAGACGACCTGAAGAAAGCGATCGTGGCTCCCTACGAGGGGCGATGCATCGGCCTCGGCCAGATCAACGAAATCGTCCGCGCCACGACCAACCTCTATATCGACAAGGGCTACATCACATCGCGTGTCGTCATCCCGGAGCAGGACCTCGGCGACGGCTCTCTCGAACTGCAGGTTATCGAGGGCTACACGGGCAAGATCGTGCGTGGCGAACTCGCCGGAGACGTCAATTTGAGAACGTCGTTTCCCGGCCTCGCGGGCACCTTGCTGAACATTCGCGATATCGAGCAGGGTCTCGACCAGATCAACAGGCTGCAGTCAAACAACGCGAAGATGCGACTGCTGCCGGGCGAAGAGGCTGGCCAGTCGATTATTGTCGTGGACAACAAGCCGTCCCGCCCCGTGTCGGGAAGCATCAACTTCGACAATCACGGTTCGTCCGGCACGGGGGAAATCAAGGGCAGCGCGACGCTTGTCTTCGACAATCCCCTTCACCTCAACGATCAGCTGACGCTGACCTATGGCCGCAATCTGGAGAAGCCTTCCGACAATGCACTCAGCCAGAACTACGCCATCAATTATTCGGTGCCGTGGGGATACTGGACCTTGTCCGGAGGCTACAGCAATTTCGAGTATGCCAGTCTGCTGCAGGGCGAGGTCGACAGTTTCGAGACCGACGGCGACGGCAACACCTCCACGCTTTCCTTGTCCAGGGTGCTCAAACGCGACCAGACGAGCAAGACGACACTCACGGGCACCCTCACCCGCAAGGACAATCTGAATTACGTGGAAGGCTCGAAGCTGGTCTCGAGCAGTCGCGTGACCACCGTGCTGGATATCGCGGCCGTGCACACATTCTTTGCTGCCGGTGCGACATTCACGGTCGATGGCGGCGTGTCGCACGGACTGCCCGCGTTCGGCGCGCAGAACAATCCCGAATTTCCGGGGAGCGCCGACGACGCGTTTCTGCTGACCCATGCGGGCGCGAGTTTCGCGAAGGTCTGGGACGCGGGCGCCATGGCTTTCGGCGCGAATTCGAACCTGACCGCGCAGATGTCCTTCGACCGGCTGCCGGGGACGGAACAGATTTCCATCGGCGGCGTCAGCACGGTTCGCGGTTTCCGAAACAGGTCCGTTTCGGGCATTTCCGGCTTTTATTCGCGCAACGAGATCTACGCGATACTGCCCGGCACCGGTAATGAAACGCTTACCGAAATGATCGGCAGCATCCGTCCCTACCTGGCTGCCGATTTCGGGCATGTCTTCGAGCAGCAGGACATCGGCGTGGTCGATGGCGCGACGCTGTTCGGCGGCGCTCTGGGCATTCGGGCGGTCGGCGGCAACCTGAATTTCGACGCCGCGATCGGGCGGCCGATCTACGGACCGGACGGGTTCGACACCGATTGGTCGGTGAATGATTTCTATTTCAAGCTCGGCATGAATTACTGACCGACGAAACTCCGGGAAAAGTTTCATGAGCAATACATTTTTCAGTGGCCGTTTCTTGTCGATGTGCGGCCTTGCATTGCTTGGCTCCTCATCCCTGACCCCGGCGCTTGCCCAATCGACGACACTCCAGATCGATCCTGCGGGGCAGAACAACACATCTGTCACCTCTGTCGTGGTCGAAGGTGAGGCCGAAGACACGCCGGTCCTGAACATCGCCACGCCGAACGCGGCCGGGCTCTCCCACAATGTCTTCACGCAATACGATGTCGGTCCGGAAGGGCTGGTCATCAACAACCACGGCGGCGACGCGCCGATCGCATCCGATCTGGCCGGCGCGGTTCTGGCCAATCCCAATCTCTCGGCGAATGGCGAAGCGCAGACGATCCTCAACGAGATCACCAGCAACAGCCGGTCGTCCCTTCTCGGCCCGCAGGAACTGGTTGGCGGCGCCGCGGATTTCATCCTCGCCAATCCCAATGGAGTCACCTGCAGCGGTTGCGGCTTCCTTGCATTTCCGGGCGCGACGGTCATCACGGGAAAGCCGTCGCTGAACCCCGACGGGTCACTCGGCACGATCGATGTCGACGGAGGAGACGTTGCAATCGAGGGAGATGGCCTCGATGCGAGCACGGTCGATTATTTCGACATCGTCAGCCGTTCGGTCATCATCAACGGGCAGGTCAACGCCAAGAACCTCACCATAACCGCGGGCCGTAATCTCTACGACTACGGTACCGGTATCGCGACGCCGAAGGCCGATGATCCCAATGGGAAACCCGAATTCGGCATCGATTCCTCGGCACTCGGGGGAATGTATGCCGACCGGATCAAACTGATCGGCACGGAAGCGGGTGTCGGGGTGCGTTTGCGTGGCGACGCCGCTGCCAATGCGGGTGAGATGACCATACGGGCCGACGGCAAACTCGTCTTCAAGAAGAATGCCGGCGCCTCCGCTCGCCCGCGGATTCGCTCGAAGGGCTCGCTGACAGCCACGTCTGACAGCGGTCCCATCGAGATCGATGGCGTCGATCTGGAATCGCAGGGCGATTTGCAGCTGAGCGGCACGGCGCTGATGGTACTGAACGGATCGAGCGTGCGTTCGGTGACGCCCGATGGCGGGACTGCGCCCACCCTCACCGCGACGGCGACGGACACTGTCCAGATCTCCGACTCGCTGTTGAGGAGCGACGGCCTGCTGAGCGTCACGGCGTCCACCATCGACGTGAACAGCGACAGCACCGCGCCCGACAAGGGCATCCAGGGATCCGTCGACGTGACCCTCACCGCGACGGACACGATCGCCAATGCCGGGTTCGTCGCCGCCGGAAGCAAGCTGACCCTGGAAGGCTGGAACCACATCACCAATAGCGGTGGCACGCTTCAGGCCGGCACCGAGATCGAATTTCGCGACGGTCCCGGCGGCGACGGCATTCTGACCAACGATGCCGACTCCACGATACTGGCGCCGGTCATCAATGCCGATCTCGCGGGGATATACAATTCCGGTGCCATCATCGCGAATTCAAGCTCGACGAAGAGCAGCCTGACCGCCGGAATCATCGAAAATACCGGAGACGGCGACAGGGACGTTGCCAGCACCAATGGCCTGATCTACGCCTATTCGGGTATCGATATTCTCGCATCCACACGCTTCGAGAACACCAGCGATGCGTATCTCTACGCGATCGAAGGCCCGATCACGCTTGGCGGTCTCGACATATCACTGGCGCAGGGCACCGTCCGGAATTACGATTCGTCGATCGAGAGCTTCAACGGCGATGTGTCGATCTATGCGGAAGTGTTCGAAAACACCGGCACGCCGGCGGTCGTCACCGATGGAGCCGCCGTGTTGATAGCCGATACGGGCTGGGACGACTTTATCGTTGTCGGTAGCCAGTTGATTCACCTCGTAGACTCATGCGGATCATTCGACGAAGGCAATTTCGACGAACATGTCAATCAGACGTGCGCCCGAATCGCGACCCAAACGACCCAGACAATCGAGGAAGCGCCAACCGACTACCGCAGCCAGTTGCTGGCCGGCGGCGACATCGGAATTTACGTGCTGGACAGTGCGCTCAACAAGGCAAGCATCATCTCGGCCGCGCAGAACGTGACAATCAGCGGTCCGACGGATACGGGCGGCAACCCGTTGGCGACATTCGTCAATGAATCCCAGGAAATCTACACGATCACGACGCTGGCGGAATTCGAAAGGGATTCCTGGACCGGGGAAGGTCACTTCAAGACCCTTACGACGACGCCGACCTATGGCGTCACGTATCGGCAGGGATCCAATCTCGGAGTTGCCTGTTACGACCCGGGCGAGATTTGTTTCAGCTACGTCTCGACAACAACAGGGCCCGTCGGGGGCGTCATTATCGGCGACGAGTACCTGAAAAGCTACGACGATATCGATCAGGCCGTTCACTACACCGGCAATACCGGAATACGGTCGGCCGTCGAGGCTGGCGGAACATTGGCCGTTACCGGCGGGATGTCTATCCAGAACGTCAACAACGGGGCGCACCAACGAGAGGGTAGCACGAGCCTTTCCGCGGGCGAATCCTCGCTTTCGCCACCCGATGCCGCCAGCCTTGTCAGCAACAATCCGCTGGTCGTTCAAAACCCCGACCCCAACGCGCAGTTCGTTTTCCAGACCGATCCGCGGTTCTCCGTTTCCGGCCTGTATGGTTCTTCGGATTTCCTTGCCCAGATGGGTGTGAATGTTGCCGAGTACCAGTTCCTCGGCGATTCCTACTATGAACAGCTCTACCTGCGGCAGCAGATCCTGAGCGCAACCGGTCAGCGTTTCGTGGCCCAGGGGCTGGGGAGCGAGGAAGAGCAATACAAGTACCTGCTCGAGCGTGGCGAGTCGCTGCGCGGCGATCTGAATATCGGCATTGGCGTCGCGCTGACACCCGACCAGATGGCCAATCTGCAGGAAGACGTGGTTCTGCTCGTCGAAACCGAGGTCGACGGCATGACCGTATTGGCCCCCAAACTCTATCTCGCGGCGAACCGCGACACGACGATCGTCGGCGGCGCGCTTCTCGCAGCCACAGACATCAAGCTGGATACCGCAGGCTCGGTCACCAATGAAGGAACGTTGCTGGCGAGCAACGACCTGACGGTCAACTCGGGCGGCGAAGTCACCAACGAGCTTGGCCGAATCGAGGCGGGCGAGGACGTCACCATCACGGCCGATGGCGACATCACCAATCTGAGCGCGGAAATCAGCGGCGGTTCAGTCACGCTGGAAAGCCGCGAAGGCTCGGTCGTCAACAAGACGCTGACATCCGACGCTAGCGACTCGAGCGGCGAAGCCGTCGAAACCCAGGTCGGCGATACCGCGACGATAACCGCGCGTGACGATCTGACGATCTCCGCGAGAGACGAGATCGTGTCCAGCGGCGGCGAGCTTGGCAGCGGTGGCGATACGGAACTGAATGCCCAGGACGTGACTCTGGAGGGAATCGAGGAGAAGTCCACGACAATAACGACCGAACAGACGGACGGAGGCCTCGGAGAAGAAAGCTCGACTACGCGTACCGTCGTGGTCGATACCGAGGTCGAGGGTAGCGGGCTCAGCGTTGGCGGGAACCTCACGGTCAATGCCGGCAATCAGGTTACTGTCAGGGGCAGCGATGTGGATGTCGAGGGCGATAGCGATATCAACGCGGCCAATGTCGTCATCGAGTCACAGACGGAGACGACGACTGTATCGGAAACGACCGAGCGGTCGGACATCTATGAAAAGCGAGACGACGGATCGATCGTCCTCTTCGGTACCGGCGAAACGACGGTCGAGGGCACAGTGACGACCGAGCGCGGCTCGAACGTCGATTTCGGCGAAAATGTCACGATAAGCAACGGCGTGGACGAGAACGGCAAGGTTCAGGCAGCAGATTCCGTGCGGATTTCGGGATCCGACGTATCGGTCGGTAACGCGACGATAACGTCGAAGGACGTCACTATCGAGGCGGCGACCGAAACCGTGGATGTCACCCAAACGGAGACGGACCGGGGCAGCGTACTCGGCGGCCAGACACGTTCGGGCGCGCCCAGCGACGAAGACGAAACGGGAGAGGATTCCGCCGGTGCCAGCGGTTCGATCGAGGTCTACACCAGCGAGACGACCACCGACGAGCTCTACCAGGAAACGTCCCGCGCCAGCGATATCAATGTAGAGGGTTCGTTGACCATCAATGGCGGCGATGAAACCGATGGCCAAGATGACGCTTCCAGCGTCACCATAACCGGCAGCGATGTCAGTGTCGGCGAGAAGCTGAAGATCGATTCCAGGGACGTCACGATCGAGACGCACCAGACGGAGACGGAATTTTCGACGACTACGACAGAGTCCACAGGGGTTCTCGGAGGCAGCGTCGATACCAATGAACTCGTGGTGGAAGGCGGGGTGGATGTCGATTCCAGCACGACCACGCTCAACGCGACCGAGAACCGCTCCACCACCATCTCGGCCGGCGAAGTCGAAATCAACGCATCGGGCACCGTGACCGACCGGGGCACCGTGTATGACGTCGAAGGCGATATCTCGATCAACGGCGATGACGGCGTCTCCGTCGAGGCGCCGACCGATACCACCACGGTCACGCAGGAAGGATCCGAGACAAGCGTCAGGGCCGGCGTGGCCGTCGATTACAGCACGATCGGCGGAGCCATCGACGACGTGCAGGACAAGGTGCTTGCCGAAGACGAGAAACGGCGCATCGCGGCGATCGAGGAAAACGACCCCGATGCGGCGCAAGAGGAACGCGAAAACACGAATGTCGATCTCGACCCGGAAATGGACGGTCTCAGCCCGCAGAACATCGACGATATCGTGCCCGGCGCGGAGGTCTATGTTTCCGCCGAGCACAACGAAACCACCGACACGGTTGTCAACGAAGAGGCAGTGACTTCCGACATGACCTCGCGCTCGGGAAAGATCACCATCACGAGCGGCGCCACAGGCGACGGTATCACGATTGAGGGGGCGGAGCTTTCGGCGGATAAGGGCATTGAGATTAAGTCAAGAGCCGGTGTCGATGTAACAGTGGCCGAAACCACCGATACGCGCACGACAAGTGAAACCGGCGGAAGCGGTCGAGCCAGCTATGACGTGGTCGACCAGAGCGTCTCGCTTGAAGGCGAAGGCCATTCAACTGAACTCGATGGTGATGATCCGAATGTGAAGATCACCAACCAGGATACGGCAACACTAGCCACCAGGTCTGGCGGCGTCACGATCGACGGCGGACAGGGTGGAACCAGTCTGACCGGCACCAAGGTCGACGGTGGCGGAGGAGTCGTGATCTCCGGTAAGGATGTTACCCTGAACGCGGCAGAGAACACCTACGAGACGAAGGAACAGTCCACCTCGGGCGGCGGCAGCGTGACTGTCGGAAAGAAGGCGCTCTCCGTCTCCGGGAGCGGTGCTTTCTCCTCCAGCGAGGAAAGCTACTCGGAGGCCGATACGACCCAATTGTCGAGCCCGGACAGCAGCATCACAGTCACAGCAACGGGTTCCGAGGGCGAGACCGGCAAGCTGGCGTCTGAGGGGACCGATTTTTACGCAAAGTCTGGCGACGTCAACCTAAGCGGCGGCGAGGTAAAGCTGGATACTGCCACGAACACATACCACCGTGAATCCGAAAGCGTGTCCGTGGAGGTCGGAATCGGTGGCACGCAAGCCGGATCAAGCGAAGTCCAGGACAATGTCGATGGCGGGCTGAGCAATTCGGGGCAAAGCGGCGATGTCGGTGCGTCCGTCCAGTATTCGACATCCAACGAGACGACAAACGAGGCCGTCCAATCCACCTATAACGCGCAGAACCTGACGGTCACCTCGACGAATGGGGGCGTAACGATCGTCGGCGGCGAGGCGAATGTCACCGAGGAAACGGATATATCCGCAAATGGCGGCTCGGTTTCCTTGGAGGCCGCGACCAGCACCTACGAAAAACAATCCACCGATATCGATGTGAGCGTGGGGCTGAGCCTTGATATCGGCACAAACAAGACAGGCCAGGGAACAAAGGACTCGGGTGGGTCTTCGGATTCGGACTCCAGCAAGGACGGGAACTCCAGCCAAAGCGACGGCAGCAAGACCACGACGCCAAATGGCGCGCCGCCACGGCCTTCGAACCCCGCGCCAAGCGACGGCGGCAAGACCACGACGCCTGCACCGACCGGCAAGTCGGACGAGAAAGATTCGAGTGAGACGGAAAACGAGAAGAAGGATCCGGGGATTGTCGACACCCTGCTCGGTACAGTTGATATCGAGGGTTCGATCGAAGTCGAGGACACCACCATCGTGGAGAAAGAGGGTGGCACCTTCAACTCGGGTGGCAGTTTCAATGTCAAGGGAGACGGGATCAAGATAGAGGGAACCCAGGTCAATGCGAATGGCGGGAGCGTGGATTCGAATGGAGGGGATCTGACGGTCTCGTCCGCGGAATCCACAATCGACTCCACCCAGTTCGGGCTGGAGATCGGCGTCGGAGTCGAAGTTCAGAAGAAGTCGAAGACGACCAGCAGCAACTCCGGTAACGACACGGACAAGACTACCACGCAAGACGACTCGTCATCGAAATCGTCCACATCGTCATCAAGCGATGCGGGCAAGACCACGACGCAGGACGACCCGTCGTCGAAAACATCCACATCGTCATCGAGCGATGCGGGCAAGACCACGAAACAGGACGACGCGTCGTCGAAAACATCCACATCGTCATCGAGCGATGCGGGCAAGACCACGACGCGGGACGACGCGTCATCGAAAACATCCACATCGTCATCGAGCGATGCGGGCAAGACAACGAAACAGGACGACTCGTCGTCGAAAACATCCACATCGTCATCGAGCGATGCGGGCAAGACCACGAAACAGGACGACTCGTCGTCGAAATCGTCCACACCGTCATCGAGCGATGCGGGCAAGACCACGACGCAAAACGGCGCCCCGGCACGGCCATCGTCGCCCGCGCCGGCGACTCCTCCCGGCAACGATCCCGCGAAAGGCTCGACCGGCAAGGATACGGATAGCACCCAGACCGCGGAAGAAACCTCCGGCAATGGTACCGAAAACAGGCGAACCGGCGAGTCGACGTCTGCGGGAGCCGGATTGTCGGTATCTGTCGTCACTGTCGACAACACGACGCATCAAAACGCCTCGATCGACTTTGGCGACGAGGCCGGCACGATTGACGCCGGGAACCTCACGATCGAGGGCGGAGAAATCACTGGTTCCGACAATACCGTCAATGTCGCGAAAGACTTGACGGTGACGACCGTTGCCGACTCCGAAAAAATCGTTGCCGATGAATACAGTTTTGAGCTGTCCGGGTCCAAACCGACTGTGACAAACAGCGATGGCTCGGGCGGCTCGTCAGACAAGACCGCGACGCAGGACGACTCGTCATCGAAATCATCCACATCGTCATCGAGCGATGCGGGCAAGACCACGACACCGAACGCGGCCCCGCCACGGCCATCGTCGCCCGCGCCGGCGACACCGTCCGTCAACGATCCCTCCAAAGGCTCGACCGGCAAGACCACGAAACAGGACGACTCATCGTCGAAAACGTCGACATCGTCATCAAGCGATGCGGGCAAGACCACGACACCGAACGCGGCCCCGCCACGGCCATCGTCGCCCGCGCCGTCGTCTCCTCCGGGCGACGATTCCGCGAAAGGCTCGACGGACAACGATGCCGACACGCCCCGGACGAAAGACGGTTCGCTGAAGACCTACGACCTCGCCGGCATACTCGATACCGGCGCGGACATCGATCTGAACCACTCGGAGAAGGAGAACACGACGGCTGGTGAACAGAGCGCCATAACGTCAACAGGCAATCTGACAGTCAACGTGGGCGGCACGACAACCCTCAACGCGGGAAAGATTGCCGCGGGCGAAGACGGAACGCTCGATGTGACAACAGGGGAACTGGTGGTCGGCGACGATCTGGAAGGGTCGAAAACCCAGGACATGTTCAATTTCCGCTTTGCCGCGACGGCGACGGATGTTCAGGAGATCGCCGAGAACTGGGACACGACGGAGGATACAGCCTTCCAGGAACAGGGCTTCATAAAAGCCGACGCCCAGGGTGACAGCACGGAACTCGATCAGACCGTCAGGAGCACGATTGGCGAAGGCAATGTGACGGTGACCGGCTCCGGCGCCAATGAGCTCGACGAGGCGAACCGGGTTGTGGAAACGGCCGTGACGACGACCGGAGAGGACCGCGAACTGAACCTGAAGGATACAAACGTGCTTGCCGGCGATATCGCCCAGGATGCGATCGACGATCTCGATTCACGAATCGGTTCGAGCATCGAGACGGGAGGGGAGGTCCAGGAGGATCTCACGAACGATATCGAGCTTCGGTCAGAGGAAATGGGCGACATTGCTGACGCCGTGGAGCGCGGAGAGGAACTGGGAGACAGCGCGCGCACCATGGTTGCAGTCGCGGAAGCCGGCGCGACGTCCGAGGTGCTGACCGACCGGTTCGGCGATGATGTTACCGAAGAGCAATCGGTCGCGGTTCACGAAAGCGAGGCCGTGCGCAATGCGTCCTATGTTTCGGCGGAGTTGCGAAAGGCGCAGGCCGGAAACCGGCAGCCAACCCCGCAAGAGGTCGAGGCGATATTCCGGAAGGCGGGTATATCGGTCGATCTGGTCAATGCGGCCGATCCGCAGGCAGCCTACGACGCCGCCGTCGAAGCCCTCGTCGCCAGCGCCGGCAGCGACCTGAATACCATCCTGGGCAAGAACCTTGCGCCACAGGAAATCGAGGCGCTGATCGATGACCTGTCGAAGCAGTAAACACCGATGCGGCAGCCAGCGGTTGCCGACACCCGGCGTCGCCTTGCTCGCGATGATGCTGTTGCCGGCGGCCGCATGGGCTCAACAGGTTGAAAACGGCAACCCGCCGCCGGCGGAGACCGGCAGTCGCGCGGAAACGACCGAGGTGGCGTTCAAGGACTGGCGGGTGATCTGTCCGGCGTCGGACAGCGGCCCGCTCGCCATCTGTGTCATGGCCCCGCGCATCGTTTCCGATGAACAGGCCCAGGCACCGATCAAAATGGCCCTGGAGTTGCACGGCGAAGGCGCGAAAGAGCAGGCGCTGGTGATCTTCAGTGCGCCGCAGGATACGCTGCTTCCCGCGGGTGTGGTGTTTCAGGTCGACAATCGCCGCGGCGTGAAAGTGCCTTTCCACTCCTGTTCCAACAACGGATGCCTGGCGCCGTTCAATCCCGAAAAATCGGTGTTGGACGGTTTTCTGCGCGGGCTCGACCTGAAGGTCGCTTCGCTGGCCCTGGACGGGTCGCAACGAACCGCCGAGGTCTCGCTTCGCGGATTCACCGCTGCCCTGCGCGCGCTTCGCGAGTCCGTTTACGGGAAGCAAGAGTAGGCACGAAGGTTTTTGACAGCGGCTGCGGAGCGACGCGGAGCTACCAGTTTACGATGGTTCCGTCGTCAAGAACGGCGGCCTTTGTATGATAGACTTCCGGCGCGAACGGGTGCCTGGCGCATTCGTCCTCGTCCACCTCAATCCCCAGACCCGGCGCGTCCGGAACCTGCCAGTGGCCGTCCTTCATGACGATCGGTCCGCGCACCACATCGAAATACCACGGAACCGCGCCGACCATCTCTTCCTGGATGATGTGGTTGGGCGTGGAGACGGCGAAATGCAGTGCTGCGGCGCCTGCGATCGGCCCGAGCGGATTGTGCGGCGCGACGCCCATGCCCGCCGTTTCCGCCATGGCGGCGATCTTCTTGGCCTCCAGCAGGCCGCCGCAATGGCAGATATCGGGCTGGGCGATATCCATCGCCCGCTTGTGAAAATGCTCTTCGAATTCGCCGCGCTCGATCAAGCGTTCGCCCGTCGCGATCGGAACGGGTGATCTGTCCGTTACCCGTTTCATGCCGCGAACATCGCCCGGTTGAACGGGTTCCTCGACAAACATCGGCGCGTAGGGGGCGACGGCATCGATGAACGACATGGCGGCAGCCACCGATCCCGGTTTACCGTGAAAATCGAGCATGATCTCGGTGTCCGGGCCGGTCGCCTCGCGCAGCCCCGCCATGAGACGCTCCACATGGGATACGGCCTTGCGTGGCGCATAAGCATGAACATAGGGCAGGATCACAACCTTGAACGCGGTGTACCTCTTCGCGAGCACCTCTTGTGCGCGTTCGATCAGTGGATCGACGCTGTCGGTCTCGTAGACGGCGCGCATGTCGCCGAAGCCGAGATGGGTATAGACATGCACCTTGTCGCGGGTCTGCCCGCCCAGAAGCCGCCAGACCGGCACGCCGAAATGCTTGCCTGCGATGTCCCACAGGGCGAGCTCGATGCCGGAGACCGCGCTCATGCCGATCGCGCCGAGCGGCCAGAAGGACTGTTTGCGCATGGCCCGGACCGCCTGCTCGATATCGAGCGGATTCCTGCCGATGACCAGCGGAGCGAGATCCTCGATCGCGCCGGCGACGCCGCGTGTCTTCCATTCGAGCGTGGCTTCGCCCCATCCGTGAAGGCCCGGCACGTCTGTCTGGACCTTGACGAAGACCCAGTTGCGCATCTCGGCGTTGACGACATGCGCGGTGATGGAGACGATCTTCACCCGATCGTCTCCTAGATGGGCCAGATGGCAAGCGGCGGATAGAACAGCAGGATGCCCAGCACCAGCAGCTGAAGCGCGATGAACGGCAGCAACGCCGTGTAGATGTGCTTCAGGGTGATGTCGGGCGGCGCCACGCTCTTCAGGTAGAAGGCCGCCGGACCAAAGGGCGGGGTCAGATAGGAGACCTGCATGTTGACCGCGAACAGGATGCCGAACCAGATCGGATCGTAGCCGAGTTGCTTGACGATTGGCACGAAGATCGGAAGCGTCAGCAATGCGATGCCGATCCAGTCGAGGAACATGCCGAGCACGATCAGGATCGCCATCATCACCATGATGATGATCACCGGCGAGGCGTCGAGCCCCAGGATCGCGGCGGAAACGAACCGGTTGCCGCCCATGAGATTGTAGACGCCGACCAGCACGGCGGCGGCGATGCCGATCCAGATGATCATGCCGCAAGTCTCCAGCGTGTGGACGAGACTTGCCTGCAGCATCTTGATATTGAGCTCGCGGCGCAGCGCGGAAATGATCAGGACCGACGAGACGCCAAGCGCCGCGGCCTCGGTGATCGAGGCGACGCCGGCATAGATCGACCCCAGCACCGCGATGACGATGAAGAGCGGCGCGATCAGCGCCTTGAGCGCGGAGCCGACGGATTCCTCCGCCTGCTCCTCCACCGACATGGGCGGACCGAGGGCGGGGTTCTTCAGGCAGCGCACCAGCACATAAGCAATGTAGAAGCCGAGCAGCAGCATGGCCGGCGTGATCGCGGCTACGAACAGGTCGGCGATCGATACGCCCGCGACGAGGCCGTAGATGATCAGGACGATCGACGGCGGCATCATGGTGCCGAGCGAACCGCCCGCGCAGACCACGCCGATGGACAGCGAGCGGTCGTAACCCAGCCGCAGCATTTGCGGCAGCGCGAGAATGCCGAGCAGGACGATCTCGCCGCCGATGACGCCGGACATGGCCGCCATCAGGATCGCCACGATCAGCGTTTGAACCGCGACGCCGCCGGGCAGACGCCCGGCGAGTATTCGCATCCCGTTGAACAGGTCCTTGGCGATCCCCGACCTGTCGAGCAAGGCGGCCATCAGGATGAACATGGGAATGGCGACGAGCGAATATTCGGTAATGAAACCGAATATGCGAGAGGTCACGAGCGGCAGGGCATTTCCGCCGAACCATCCGAAGGTGAAGATCAGCGCGACAAGCCCGGTCACCCAGGCGAGCGGCTGTCCGGTGACCAGCAGCAGAAAGATCAGCCCGACGAGAAGGAAGGTGCCGTACTCGATGCCGAGAGCGTCAAGTCCCATGTCAGCGTTCCCCGCCCTGTTCCTGCCGGACATCGCGGCGAATGGCCTTGACCAGATGAGTGGCCGACTGGACGAACATCAGCACGACGCAGAACAGGATGATGATCTTGAGCAACGCCGGCGTCGGCGGGTTCCAGGCCGTACCCGTCCCCTCGAAGTGAATGGCGCCGGTTGGCGTATGCGTCGCCTTCCAGGCAAGGATCCAGCCTGCGTATCCGAGGCCGGCGAAAAATATCATCGCGATGATCGAGTTGACGATGTCGAGCCAGCGGCGCGTGGCCGGCGACACGGTGTCGTAGATCATGCGCACCCGGATGTGCTTGTCGCGGGCAAGCGCGATGGGGCCGCCGACAAGGAAGATCGCGGCGATCAGGAATGTCGTGGATTCATGCACCCACATCGTCGGGCTGTCGAAGGCGTAGCGCGCGATCACCTCGAAGACGCTGATCGCGAAAGCGACGAAAATCGCCCAGGACAGGATTTTCGCGGAATTCGCGACAACCCGGTCGAGACCGCTCCTAATCTCGACGTCTTCCTCCGGTGGCTCCGGGATCAGATCCGGATTGTCCGACATGGTTTCCTCCCCGTCAGGTGTCCGCGCCCGGCCGATTGTCCGGCCGGGCGCTTGTCTTTTCCGGTTAAATTGTCCGGATCAGAGCTGGTTGCGGCCCTTCAGGTAGGAGACCACCGCGTCGTAGTAGCGCTGGGTCATCTCGGTCTTGCCAGCCCAGTTCTCCCACTCCTGCTGCGCGATCTGACGGAACTTCGTCCGCTCATCGCCCGACCAGTTGATGATCTCGATCTCCGGGTTTTCCTTCGCCGTGGCGACGGCTTCGGCGTCGAGCTTGCGCACCGAGTAGACGTGCTGGAAGATGAACTTGTCGACGGATGCGTTGAGGATCGCCTTCAGGTCATCCGGCAGATCGTCCCAGATCGACTTGGTCATGGAGATGTCGATCAGCGGCAGCGAGTGGAAGCCCGGATATAGCGGATAGTGGGCGATGTCGTTCATGCCCTGCGCCTGGTTGGTGGCGAAGACCGTGTAGTCAGCGGCTTCGACGACACCCTTGTCGAGTGCGGTGAAGACCTCGGAACCCGGCAGCGCGACAGGCGACGCTCCAGCCTTGGAGAAGATCTCGTAGACCATGCCTTCAGGCGCGCGCAGCTTCAGGCCCTTGAGGTCCTCGACCGTGCGCACAGGCTTGGAGGATACGAAAGCTTCCGGTTCGGTCGCCGCGGCACCGATGAAGTGCACGCCGTAGGGTTCGACCAGTTCGGCGTAGAGTTCGTGACCGCCGCCCGACTGCATGAAGCCGAGCAGTTCGAACGGATCGCTCCACGCGCCGACCAGGTTGCCCATCATGGCAAAGGCCGGGTCCTTGCCCGCGAAATAGCTCGGGTCCGTCAGGTGGCCCTGCAGGATGCCGGAGCCGACAGCATCGAGTGTGTCGGTGTGCGGGACAACCGCGCCGATCGGCAGGATCTCGATCTCGATCCGGCCGCCGGACATCTCTTTGACGCTTTCGGCCCATTTCTGTTTGTTGATGAAGCCCGGCTCGCCGGCGGTTTCGGACGTCTGGAACGTCCAGTTATAATCCGCGGCCATGGCCGCACCGGACACAAGAAGTGCCGAGGCCGTGACAAGCGCATGGCCAAGTAATTTCTTCAGCATTTGGTTTCCTCCCAAGAGACTGCTCTCATTGTCGGACCGGACGGTCCCTCAGGCCATCGTTTCGTGGACTGAACGGCAACAAATGCATGAAGCGCACGCATGATCAACAGCCCCCACCGGAAATAATCATACTTTTTACCGCGAATGATGCGGTTCCGAGATATCTCGCTTCAAGGCGAAGATTGCCAAGATCGTAGCGGAATCCCGCCAGTACGATCACGCAGGTGGGGGAGGTCAGCCGAGGGTTGTCACACGAACCCCAACCAGTCTTTGTTTCGCGAAAACGCCCTGCCCCATGCCGTTAAAAGCTGGCGGCACTCGTTGAGAAATGATGTCTGGCGGATGCCGATGCGGGCGATAATCGAGGCGTTTCGTACTTCCGGACGATCGTTTTTCAGGGACAAGGGTTGCCGGACTTTATGTGACAAGGCCTTCTGGAAAGTTGTCCGGATCCGAACGACAAGACCGGGGTTTCGATGCCCGACTGCAGGGTTTTCGGCGCGTTCGGATGCCCGGGTTACAGCCCCAATCTTCGGGACGAATTATCCAGATGCAATTGCATCGCCTGACGTGCACCCTCGGGATCATGGGCGGCGAGGCAGCGGAAGATCTCGTCGTGCTCCTCGGCGGATACCTCGATCGTCTCCTCGAAATTGAGCGATTTCAGCGCTACCGAGATGCTCTCCTTCAGCTTCATATCGACGAAGGAAATGAACAGGACGAGGAACGGGTTCTTGCTTGCGGACGCTATCGCTCGGTGGAAGGCGATATCGGCCTCGACATAGGTCTCATGATTCACGTCGGGCCCGATCATCGTCGCGAGGTGTCTGCGCAATTCTTCGAGATCGTCTTCGTCGTGGTGCAACGCCGCGAGGGCCGCGGTGCCGCTTTCGAGCACTTTTCGGACATCGTACAGGCGTTGATAGTCCTCCGGACGGGAGAGCGCTGACTGCGCGATGGTCAGAAAGCGGCTTTCTTCGGGGGATGCGACGAAAACACCCCGCCCCTGCTGGGAGGTGACCAATCCTTCGTGACGCAGGCGCGCAATCGCTTCGCGGACGACCACGCGGCTCACGCCGTGGTTTTCGCTCATTTCGCGTTCAGTCGGTAGCTTGCTACCCGTCGCGAGCTTGCCTTTCACGATCTGACCGCGAATTTCATCGGCGATGATCGCAGGAAGATCCGACGTGCCGAGGCGCCTGCGGTTCTGCGAGTTGGCTTTTGTCTCAGGCATGCAATTCCTCCCATTCCTGAAGGGCGATCCGGACTATACTCCGAGTTGCGCTTTCAGGCCTCCGTCGACCGAAAAATCTCCGCCTATGCAGAATTGTGATTCCGGGCCGACGAGAAATGCCACCATTGCACCGATCTCTTCAACGGTTCCGACGCGTCCGGCGGCATGCGACGCGCCGAATTCCGCGAGCGTGGCCTCCATGTCCCCACCTTCAGGCGTCAGCTCGCGCGCGGCGAATTCCAGCAGCGGCGTGCGAATGGAGCCGGGGGAAATCGAGTTCACGCGAACCCGGTCGCGGGCGCAATCGACAGCCATGGCGCGGGTGAGTGCATGGATCGCACCCTTGCTGGTCGCATAGGCAAGCACGTTGTTCTGGTTCAGGTGGCCCTGCACCGAAGCGATATTGACGATGGATGCGGTCTCGCAGGCCTTGAGCAGCGGATAGAGAAAATGCGCCATGTAGAAATACCCGCTCAGGTTTACATCGATCACGTGGCGCCAGGCCTCCGGTGTCGTGGTCTCGATCGTCCCATAGGGCTGAATGCCGGCGCAGTTTACAAGGGCATCCAGACGCGATGTCCTTTCTGCAATGCCGGCGGCGAACGCACGAACATCCTCTTCCCTGGACACATCGAGCTGGACAACCTCTATCGGCTTGCCGGCCGTGCGCTCACGCGCGGCCTTGTTGTCGGCCGGATCGACACCGCAGAGAATCACGCCGAAGCCCTCTTCCAGCAAGCGGGTCGCCACACCCAGTCCGATTCCGGCACTGCCTGTGACAACGGCCAGTTTCGAGCAGTCTTTCCAGTTGGTCATTCCGTCAGCCTTTCTTTACGTTCCGCATTCCGTCCTGCACCTGGCGATCGATGATGATAGCCGCAATCAGGACGATGCCTTGCGCCACCCACTGCCAGAAAGGCTCAACCCCGGCGAGGTTCAGTCCATTGCCGAGAACAGCGATGATCAGCGCGCCAATGACAGTGCCGATGATACGCCCCTCGCCTCCGGAAAGACTCGTGCCGCCGATGATAACCGCCGCGATAACCTGAAGCTCGAAACCGACCCCGATATTCGGGTCCCCGGCACCGACGCGCGACGACAGGACGATGCCGGCAATCGCCGCAGTCGTACCGCACAGGACGTAAAGCAGGATAAGTGCGCGCGGGACGTTGATGCCCGAGAGGCGCGCCGCCTCCTCGTTGCCGCCGATCGCATAGATGCGCTTTCCAAAGGTGGAATAGCTCATGATGACGTGAAACAGGCACGCCACGACGATTGCGATGACGATCGGCATGGGAAGGCCCGCGAGCTTGCTCGTTCCCAGATCGCTCCAGTTGCGCGGCAGGCCGACAAGGATTGCGCTCGGCGTGATGAGATAGGCGACGCCGCGCGCAATGTTCAGCATTCCGAGCGTGACTATGATGGGACTGACCGAAAGCCTCGCGATAATCGTCCCGTTGATCAGCCCGACGCCACCGCCGAACAGGATACCCAGCAAAAAGGCCGCGTAGAGCGGGACGCCGGCGACCGCCAACGATGCCGCCAGCACGGAAGCCGCCGCCAAAACGCTGCCGACCGAAAGGTCCAGCCCGCGCGCGATCATGACTGCCGTCATGCCGCAACTCGCGATGATCAGCGGCGCCGCGTTGCGCATGATGTTCTGAAAATTGGACGCTGTCAGAAACCGGTCGCTCAAAACGGCAAAGAGCACGCACATCAGGGTCAGCACCATCAGTGTCGCTATGGTTTGAAGGTTGTGCCCGTCGCGCATCAACCTGACAAACCCGCTATTGCCGTGACCTGGTTTTGCCGTCTGCACGCTGTCTGTGTCTGCCATCTTAATTGTCCTGGAATGCGTTCGATTGTGTGTCGGCTTTTCGCTCGGCATGGAGCATGGAAACCGCGATGACTTCCTCTTCGCTGACATCTCCGGGCAACTCGCCGACGATGCGCCCGCCATTGATCACAATGATGCGGTCTGAAAGCCCAAGAAGTTCGGGCAGCTCCGAGGAAACGAGAACGACCGCGAGACCCTTCTCGGCGAAATCATTGATGATTTGATAGATTTCCCGCTTGGCGCCAACGTCGATTCCGCGCGTGGGTTCGTCCAGCAGCATGACCTGCGTCTTGGTCAGCAGCCACTTACCAAGCACCACCTTCTGCTGGTTGCCGCCGCTCAACGTGCTGATGCGCTGGGAAAGCGAAGGGGTCTTGACCTTGAGGAGATCGACGATCTCGCTGACTGCCGCCGTCCGGTCGGATGCCCCGTCCCGCTGGCCGGGAAACTGATCCCAGACAATTCCGGCATTGTCGCCGACCGTCAGCACCGGAACGATGCCCTGGCTTCGGCGCTCTTCCGGGACGAGACCGATACCGGCCTGGATCGCCTTGATCACCGAATTTGCACCGATCCGGCTGCCATCGACGCTCACGGTCCCCGAATGGACGATATCCGCGCCGAAGATCGACCGCAGGAGTTCGGTGCGTCCGGCGCCGGCGAGACCGGCGATACCGAGCACTTCACCGTGCCGGACGTCGAAACTGACATCGGTTATGCTCGGGCCGGTCAGTCCACGAACCTCCAGGGCGATGTCGCCCGGCGAGTGCGACTTGGCCGGAAACATGTTCGACAGTTCCCGACCGACCATCAGCTGGACCAGATCCTCGCTTGTCGCCTCGCCCCGATTGAGGGTCGCCACCCGCTCACCATCCTTGAAGACGGTAATCCGGTCGCCCAGCAGGTCGATTTCCCGCATCTTGTGCGACACGTAGATAATCCCCTTCCCCGCGGCTTTCAGGCGCTCGATGACGTCGAAAAGCTTTCTGACCTCGGCATCCTCGAGCGGCGACGTGGGCTCATCCATGATAATGATGCGGGTATTCTGGCGCAGCGCCTTGGCGATCATGACGGCCTGTTTTTCGGCCGGCGAAAGCTTGCCGCAAAGCCGGGTTACGGGCAGATCCGTGAAGCCGATGCTGGCGAGGAGTTGTTCAGCGCGTTTTCTGGCCTGGGACTGCCTGAAAATGCCGAACGAACCCGGCTCGTCGCCAAGCGCGATGTTTTCTGCGATCGTCAGACCGTCGACGACGGTCAGTTCCTGAAAGATACAGGCGATACCGGCGTTCTGGGCATCCAGCGGGCCGCTGAAACTTGCGGTCACGCCGTTGACCTGCATGTCGCCGTCATCAGGGGCCTGAACCCCGGCGATGATCTTGACGAGCGTGGACTTGCCGGCCCCGTTCTCCCCGATCAGGCAATGAACCTCACCGGGTTTCAGGTCGAAATCGACATTGTGCAGCGCGCGGACACCCGGAAAGGACTTCGAGAGCCCGCTGACGGCAAGAAGCGCGCCGTCAGCGGCTCGCGCGGTTTCGGCTGACGGAGGCGTGCGGGCATCCATGAGAAACGTTTCCTGAAAAGTGTTTCGGAAAGGGTTCCGGAGAGTGTGCAGCGGCAATGCCGCTGCACACAAGACCCGTCAATCGCGCGGATACTGCCGATCGAGCCAGGACTTGATGCCGTCCTCGGAAGGCGCGATCGGCGGATACCCGACCACAACCTGCGTGTTTTCATCGGCCTCGCCGGCGACCGCCGCACCGAGCAGATTGAACGTCGCGATCGTAAAGTCGTAGGGCGGGTAGCCGCTTTCCGCTTTTTGCGGAGACTCGTCGCTGCCCAGTTCGGACATGATCGGCTCCGATCCGTCGACGGAAGCGACGACGCCCCAGTCGCTGGAGTAAGAACCGGCAGCGCGAAGCGCCGCAAGCGCGCCGAGCGAGCTGTCATTGTTGATCCCGAAGATCACGTTGATCTCGGGATTGGCCTGAAGCATGTCGGAAGCCGCGGCATTGGCTTTGTCGATGACCGCACCGCCATCCACCATCTGCGCGACCGTGGCGTCGGGCACGATGGACAAAAAGCCGTAGAGAAAGCCATTTCGGCGATCCTGCACCTGTGGCAGCTGCGGAAAATCGACCACGCCGATGATGGCCGGCTCATCGCCGAACTTGGCCTTGTAGTAGCGACCGGCATTGCAGCCGACGATACGCGGACCGTCATAGTCATTGGCAAAGACGCGCGGCGCGACGACTTCGGCCGGCTGCACGTTGTAGGTGACGACGGTCAGGCCCTCATTCTTCATGCGCTGAACCTGCGGAACGGCGGCGGCGCTGTCGAGCGGCGCGAAGGCAACCGCGTCCGGAGCGTAGGAAATAACGTCATCGACGAGGCGCTGAACGGTGCCGGCATCGAAGCGGCCGTCAAAGACGCGAAGCTCAAAGTCGTACTTTTCCGCGAGACGCTTCCAGTGGCCGGAGATGGCGAGGAAGTAGGGCTGACCGAGCCCCATGACTGTCAGCGCGACGCGTTTGCCGGTGAGCGCGCTTGCTTCCGGCTCCGAGAGCCACGCGCCCGGCGCCGAGTCATATCCGGTAAAGCCGGATACGCCCGAAGGAATGTCGGCAACCGCAGCCGGATCGGCCGGTTCGCAGACTTCGTCCGAGAAGGTTTGAACAGCCAGGGCCGTCGCATCTTCCGCAAGCGCTGTTGAAATCATGGCGCCAAGCGCGATCGCGCTCGCACCGGCGAGCCGCAGTACATTCCGATTCATGAGAACTCCTCCGTTCCTGTTGGTCCGCGCCGATCCTCAGTGCGTGAATTGCCTGTTGCTCATTGGTGCGGATGATGTATAGTTATATGATGTCATACCAATTTGCAAGCGCGAAAACCTTCGGGAGGGGCAATGTTCGAGAACCTGGATCTACTGCATCAAGCCAATGCGACCCTGGCCGAAGGCCCCGTATGGGATGATCGTCTCGCCTGTATTTACTGGGTGGACATCCGACGCTGCCGGATTGCCCGCTTCGAAACGGCATCCATGAGCCAGACCGGTCTCTGGATCACACCGAACCGGCCCGGATGCATCGGACTGACGGACGATCCGGGCGTCCTCGTGGTTTGTCACGGAGCCGATGTCAGCCTGCTGAACACAAGGTCCGGGACCCTTGCTCCCCTCGCCCGGCTTCCGATCGAGACACCGCGATACAGGGCAAATGACGGGCGGGTCGATTGCGCGGGCAGGCTTTGGGTCGGAACCATGATCGATGACATCCACGCACCCGACAGCTTCTCGGGCGGGCGGCTGTTCGCGGTCGGCGGGGACGGCACCGTGACGGCAACGGACGAAGATTTCGAGCTACCGAACGGGATGGGCTGGAGTCCCGATCAAACGACCTTCTACATCAACGACACGACTGCGGCCAAAACCTATCGGTACGACTTCGACGCGAAAGCAGGCCGCATCTCCAACCGGGCCGTCCTGTACGATCACTCGGGCGGCGAAGGCTTCCCCGACGGGCTGTCCATCGATTGCGAAGGGAACATCTGGTCGGCGCAGTGGGACGGCTGGAACGTCAGGAAGATATCGCCTTCGGGAGAACTGCTTCAGGAGATTCCGATGCCCGTTCGCCGTCCCTCCTCGGCGGCATTCTTCGGCGAGGGAATGGACCAGATCGTCATCACGTCGGCGGCAGTGGATTTCACCTCGGATGACTTTATCAAGAGCCCCGATGCCGGCTCCCTCTTCGCCATGGCTGCCGAGACCCAAGGGCTTCCGGAACATCGATTCGCAAGCTGACGCCACTTCACTATCAAGCGGAATTTCAATCACATGATGAATGACGAACACACGATTGCATGGCCACATGGCGAGTTCAGCGTATTGCGGAGCGGCGCGATGTGCGCGCCCGCGACCTTCACCCTGCCGGACGGGCGCAAGCTGCAGCCCTTCGCTGTTGCGCCATGGCAGGATGATGGATCGGCGGAATTCGCCGAACTGCCCGAACTGTTGAAAAGACTGCGCGGCGAGTGGCCTTGCGTGCCCTTTGGCATGCCGGTCACGCGCGACGATCTTCCGCCGGCATGGCAACCGGAGACGGGCGCCGAGCCCGGCCTCGGGAATTTCCTGCACGGGCCCAGCGCCAATCTCGAATGGTCGGTCACGGGCGAAGGCGATGGCGCGATCGCGCTGGAGCTCGCCTATCCGGAAGAACACCCGATCGAGATCGTGCGGCGCCGGATCTCCGGAGATCCGGATGGTGCGCGCCTCATCTTCGATCTGGAGATCGTTGCGCGCAGGGACTGCGCCCTTCCCATCGGCGTCCATCCGGTGTTTCGCCTTCCTGAACGCCCCGGCGCGGCGCATCTTGAAATAGACGGAAACCTGCGGGTCTTCACCTACCCCGTGCAGGCGGAACCCGGCGTGTCGAAGCTGGCGGAGGGGCAGGTTTTCGACGCCCTTTCATCGGCGCGGTACACGGACGGATCGCCAGTGGACCTGTCGCGCCATCCGCTCGAAGAGACGACCGAGGAGATTTTACTGGTCGCAGGCGTGCAAGGCCGTGCCGTGCTGAGCAATCACGATGAGGGTTACGCGGCAACACTGCGCTGGGACGCGGAAGCCTTCCCGTCCTGCAACCTCTGGATCTCGAACAAGGGCCGCAATCCCCGCCCGTGGAACGGCGCGTTCCAGGCTATCGGCATCGAGCCGGTTGCCGCGCCCTTCGATCTCGGCGCCGCTGTCGCTGCGCATGATGGGAACCCACTGCACGAAGCCGGCGTTGCCTGCCGCCGGGAATTTACGGCCGGAGAATCGTGGACCACGCGATATTCGATCGAGGTGTCATCGCTATGAAGCGGGTGGCGTCGAATTCCGACCTGAGGAAAATCGCCCGCCGACGCGTGCCAAAGATGTTCTTCGATTATGTGGATGGCGGGGCCTGGACCGAGGCCACGTACCGGGCCAATGCAGACGACCTCGCGCGAATTCGCCTCAAGCAGCGTGTCGCGGTCGACGTATCGCGCCGGTCCGCCAAAAGCACCATTCTCGGCCAGAACGTCTCGTTGCCGATCGGCATGTCGCCCACCGGGCTGACGGGCATGGTCTGGCCGAACGGGGAGATCGAGGTCCTCAAGGCATGCGAAGGCGCCGGCATACCCTATTGCCTTTCCACGGTCAGCATCGCCTCGGTCGAGGACGTCGCCAACGCCGCCTCGGCGCCATTCTGGTTCCAGGTCTACATGGTGCGGGATCGCGACTTCATCGAAAAGCTCATTCGCCGCGTTGAAGCGGCTGGCGTGAACACGCTTGTCCTGACCCTCGACTTGCAGATGTCGGGTCAGAGAAACAAGGACATCCACAACGGCCTTTCGTCCCCCCCCAAACCGACTCTGCGCAATATCGCCAACCTGGCAACGAAACCGGCCTGGTGCCTGAACATGTTGCGGTACCGGAAAATGGAGTTCGGCAACCTCTATGGTCACGTCTCGCAGGTCAGCAGTCCGAAAAGCCTGTCGAAATGGACCGACGAGCAATTCGACCCGACGCTGAACTGGGACGACGTGAAGCGTTTGCGTGAACGCTGGAAGGGCAAGCTTGTCCTGAAGGGCATCCTGTCGCCGGAAGACACCGGGTTGGCGATGGATGTCGGTCCGGATGCGATCGTCGTCTCCAATCATGGCGGCCGCCAACTGGACGGCGCGCCCTCGACGATCGAGGTTCTGCCGAACATCGTGTCGACGGTGGCGGGACGGTGCGAAGTCCTTATCGATGGTGGCTTCACCTCCGGCCAGGACGTGTTCAAGGGGCTGGCCCTCGGCGCCGACGGCGTGATGATGGGGCGCGCATTGCTTTATGGCCTCGGCGCCGGCGGCCGCAAAGGTGTCGCCAAGGCGCTTGCGATGATCCGGCATGAACTCGAGACCACGATGGGTCTCTGCGGGGTCAACTCGACAGCCGAGATCGGCCCCGAGAACCTCTTCCACAAGGCATAAGATGAAAGCGGAATTCGATCATATCGTCGTCGGCGGCGGCGCCTCCGGCTGCGTTGTTGCGGCGGAACTCGTGGCCAGGGGGGACCGCAAGGTTCTTCTGATCGAGGGAGGCCATTCGCATCGGCATCCGTTGATCGACATGCCGCCGGGCATTTTCAAGCTGATCGCGGGCAACAAATACATGACGGTCCATCAGACCGCTCCGCAAGATCAGCTCGACGGTCGCGTTCACGATATTCCGCAAGGCAATGTTCTTGGCGGCGGATCCTCCGTGAACGCGCAAGTCTACATGCGCGGCCGGCCGTCCGACTACGAGGCGTGGGACAGCGCGCTGGCGAACAACGCGCATCCGGTGTCCTGGGACTGGCAGACCATGCTGTCCTGCTTTCGGGACATGGAAGACAACAACCGTCTGAACGGCGAGTTGCACGGAGTGGGCGGTCCACTGAAAGTCTCGGATCCTGGATATGTCGACGTCGCGTCGCGCTGGTTCCTGCAAAGTGTCCAGCAGCTTGGCGTTCCGTTCAACTCGGATTTCAACGGAGCCTCCCAGACCGGTGTCGGCTTCTACCAGTTCATGAACCGAGACGGGCAACGCTCGAGCGCGGCCACCGCCTATATCGATCCGTTGCGCCACAATCCGAACCTGACCGTTTCGCTCCGCTCGCGGGTCGGCAGTGTCCTGATCGAGAACGGAACGGCATGCGGCGTCCGCTATACCGATGCCTCGGGCGCCGAGAAGGTTGCCAGAGCCCGCTCAGACGTGATCATGGCCGCCGGCGCGCTCATCACGCCGAAACTGCTGATGCTTTCGGGTATCGGGCCGGCAGACGAACTTCTCGGACACGACATCCCCGTTGCCGTGGACTTGCCGGGTGTGGGCCGGAACCTCGTGGACCACCCGGAAATCCCGATGATCGCGCAGTTCAAGGGCCGTCACGGCTATTTCGGCGAAGGCGAAGGCTGGCGGATGTTGCGCAACGGCCTCAATTTCAAGCTCTTCGGCACCGGCCCGATCAATACGGTCGGCTTCGAGGCCGGCGCTTTCATCAATCCGGTCGATATCGACGCCACGCCGACGATCCAGGCCTTCTGCATTCCGATCATGTATCTGGATCACGCCCTGCGACGCGAGATCAGGGAGGCGAGCGGGATCACGATCACGACCGTGCTCTGCAAGCCGCGCTCGCGCGGCACGGTGCAACTGCGCTCGGCAAATCCGGCGGACCTGCCCGTCGTTTCGCCGAACCTTCTCAAACATCCCGATGACATGCGCGACGTTATCGACGGTCAACGCTTCCTGAGGCGCGCTTTCCTCGAAGGGCCGCTTGGCAAGCATGTCGAAAGGGTGATCGCGCCGGAAGACAACAAGCTGGACCAGGCGTCGATGGAGGCGCACTGCAAGCGGTTCGTGAAAACCGACTATCACCCCTGCAGCACGGCGCGCATGGGAGCGGACGGCGACGAAACGGCCGTTCTGGATTCAAGGCTTCGCGTCCGTGGCATCGAGAACCTCCGCGTCTGCGACATGTCGGCTCCGCCCGATCTGATCGCCGGCAACACCAACGCCCTGGCGATGGTGCTCGGCAAGCGGTGCGCCGATTTCATCCTGGAACCAACAGACCATTCGCGTGAGCGCTTTCAGCCCGCCGAAACCGAGGGAGTATGAACGAAATGATCCTGGACAAATTCCGGCTCGACGGAAAAATCGCACTGGTGACAGGCGGGACGCGCGGCATCGGATTGGGGATATCCCGTGCCCTGGCCGAGGCGGGCGCACATGTGATCATGGCCGCCACGGCGGATCGCCCGGACGTCGTCGACGCGTTTCGCGCAGACGGACTGAGCGCCGAATGCATGACAGGCGATCTGCTGGACAGCTCCGCGCCAGATCGGCTCGTTGCGGACTGTCTCGCGCGTCACGGGCGGCTGGACATCCTCGTGAACAATGCCGGCATCGCCGACAATGAGGATACCGAGCATTTTGACGACGAACGGTATCGCCGCCTCATGACGATCAATCTGGATGCGGTGTTCCGTTGTTGCCGCGCGGCCCTGACGCCGATGCGCAAGCAGAAATCGGGCGTGATCGTCAATATCGGCTCCATGTCGGGTTTCGTCTCGAACTACCCCCAGCCCCAGGCCGCCTACAACGCCTCGAAGGCGGCAGTTCACATGTTCACCAAGAGCCTCGCCAGCGACTATGCGGAGGAGAACATCCGGGTGAACGCGATCGCGCCGGGATATATCGCCACGGACATGACCCGCGGCGGGCTCGACGATGCCGAAATGGCGAAGGCCTGGATCGACATGACGCCGATGAAACGCGTTGGCGAGCCGGACGACATCGGCGGTGCCTGCGTCTACATGTGCTCCGACGCGGCGCGCTTCGTCACCGGATCCGTCCTTCTGGTCGATGGCGGCTACACCTCCCGCTAGACGCAACGTCCAATCATCGGCGGGACGACGTGCTGCGCCCGCCTGCAAAGCTGGAAAATACAATGCGATTTGACACCAAGACAGTGATCGTCACGGGTGCGGCGGCCGGCATCGGCCTTGCGGCAACCCGGCTCTTCGCCGAAGCCGGCGCGCATGTGGTCGCGACCGACCGGAACCCGGATGCGCTCGAAGACGCCATGCGGGACGTCTCCGGCGCGGTCGAGACGCGGGCGCTCGACGTGACCGACGAGGACGCCGTGGCGCGGGTCGTCGGCCCGGCCCCGGCCGTCGACATCCTCTTCAATTGCGCCGGCATCGTCGCCAACGGCTCCATTCTGGAAACGTCCCGCGAGGACTGGGACCGGTCGTTCCTCGTCAACGCGACCGGCGGCTTCCTGATGGCAAGGGCCGTGTTGCCCAAAATGCTGGAAGGTGGCGGCGGAGCGATCATCAACATGGCTTCGATCGTCTCCAGCGAGAAGGGCCTGCCCAACCGGTTCGCCTACGGAGCCTCCAAGGCCGCGGTGATCGGCATGACGAAATCCATCGCCGCCGACTACGTGACGCACGGCATCCGCTGCAACGCCATCTGTCCGGGAACCGTCGATACGCCATCGCTTCGCCAGCGGCTGGAGGATACGGGCGATTACGATGTCGCGATGAAGGCGTTCGTCGCGCGCCAACCCATGGGCCGGCTCGCGCAGGCCGAGGAAATCGCGGAACTTGTCATCTATCTCGCATCCGATGCCGCCAACTTCATTACGGGCCAGGCGATCGCCATCGATGGCGGAATCTCCATCTAGAGGAAATCACCCATGAAACTTCTGCGCGTCGGCGCCAAAGGCGCCGAGAAACCCGCCATTATTCATTCCGACGGGACGATCCGCGACCTGTCCTCCGTCGTCGGCGACATCGCCGGGGATGCCCTGACCGATGAGGGGCTGGCGACAATCGCCGCGGCCGATCCCGCCGCACTTCCCGTGCTCGATGCGGATAGTCGTATCGGGCCCTGTGTCGGCCATGTCGGCAAGTTCATCTGCATCGGCCTGAACTATGCCGATCATGCAGCCGAAAGCGGCATGGCGGTGCCCGATGAGCCGATCATCTTCTTCAAGGCGACCAGCGCGATCACCGGACCGAACGATCCGGTGATCATCCCCAAAGGCAGCGAGAAGACCGACTGGGAAGTCGAACTCGGCATCGTGATCGGCAAGGAGGCCCGCTACATCGGCGAGGACGCGGCGATGGATCATGTGGCCGGCTACTGCCTCGTCAACGATGTCTCCGAACGCGCCTTCCAGATCGAGCGGGCGGGCCAGTGGGTCAAGGGCAAGAGCGCCGACAGTTTCGGCCCGCTCGGCCCCTGGCTGGTGAC
>Ga0209273_10000184_pt1 | contig 110311 bp, 87 predicted proteins | sample tdAd471_FD_187126 | JGI IMG/M metagenome (GOLD analysis project Ga0209273, IMG submission 187126) | Marine sediment microbial communities from the Atlantic coast under amendment with organic carbon and nitrate - tdAd47.1 (SPAdes)... | ecosystem: Environmental > Aquatic > Marine > Coastal >... | reverse complement strand
GTGGGTTCTCGTACGGTTGGCCCGAGGGTTGATCCCCCGATTCAGGTTTGTGGCGAGGGGGAGTTTCGTCAGAATGCTTTGTGGCGAGACTCGGACAACGTTGGAAGAACCGCTCATCTCGGGGCCGGGACGGTGCGAAGAGGCTGATCTGGGGCCCTGGTCGAACTCGGAGGAGCGGGGAAGGAATACCCGGGGCCCGGTCCGTGTATGCTTTCTGACGAGGTCTGGAGGGCGTTGACTCGAATGATGGTCAGATACCTTGCCATTCTGGTGTTGATCGGCGCTGGTCTGTCGCGGATCGGTGTTGGTTTGCCAGGAGGGCACGCCTCCTGCGAGGACGCCGGGTGCCACGTGCCCGTGGTGGAGGTGAGCTGCTGCGGGGATGAGGGATCGGCGTCGGCGTCAGAGAACGCCGGGGCCGATGAAGAATACTGCCCCATGAGCGATGGGCCGTGCCGGTGCGGCGTGGAGCGGGGTCCCGCTCCCGAGCGGCTGCCGGACGCGCCGCAGCCCCGGATCGACCGCGACCTGGTCTTCGGGCTCGCGCCCGGGACCCGGGTGCTCCATCGGGTGCCCGTCCTCGGTCGCGAGGCGGGCCCGGCGGGCTTGCGGCTTGGCGGCTGCCGTGCGGGGTTGACCCACAACGAAGTTCGGGCCCTTCTGGGGGTTTGGCGAACGTAGGGCCGTGGATCCTCAGGGACGGTGCGCGCACGGTGTGCTCGCTGTCCGGTGACGGTTCACGGGTTCACGTTTGATCCAAGGCTCCAGGAGCATTCCATGGCTATTCGCCTCATCGCGTGCGCGGCCGGCGTTGTGTCGGTCGGATTCGCCGGCGGGTGCACGTCGCCGCTCGAGACCACTCTCGCCGGTGCGCCGTCTGCTGACGGGTATCTCCGGGCCGACGCCGATGTCGCCCCGCGGTCTGTCTACCGGGCGGATCCGGACGAGGAGGGTGCTGCGCCGGTGCTGGGGCCGGGTGCGTCGGCCGACGAGTATGTCCGGTACGCGCTGTATCAGAGCCCGAAGGTTGAGGCGGCGTATCAGCGTTGGCTCGCGGCGGTGGAGCGGTTGCCGCAGGTCGGCTCGCTGCCCGACCCGCGTGTGAGCTTCGGCTTCTTCCTCGACGAGGTCGAGACGCGGACGGGGGCGCAGCAGGCTCGTGTGGGGGTCAGTCAGTCGTTTCCCTGGCCGGGCCTGCTGAGCGTACGTGAGGACGCGAGCGCGCTCGCGGCCCGGGCCGCGTGGCGTCGTTTCGAGGCGGCGCGGCTCGAGACCGCCGAGCGGGTGATCGTGGCGCTGCACGAGGTTGCGTACCTCGATGCGGCGATCCGGATCACGGGCGAGAACCTGGAACTGCTGACATCGTTCGAAGAGGTGGTCCGGGCTCGGTACCGCGTGGGGACGGGGTCGCATCCGGAGCTCGTCCGCGTGCAGGTCGAGCTCGGGCTGATGGAGGACCGGCTCGCCCAGCTCCGTGCGATGCGGCCGACGTATGTCGCCGATCTGAACGCCGCCATGAACCGGGCGCCCGACACTCCGGTCGCGGAGCTCGAGGGGCTCCCTGGGCGTGTGGTGTCCGTGGACGGCCCCGCCCTCGCCGAGATTGCGAAGCGTGCGAACCCGGGGCTGCTCGCCCTCGACGAGCGGATCGAGGAGCAGCGTGCTCTCACCGAGGTTGCCAGGAAAGAGGGCCTGCCCGGTTTCACCGTCGGGCTCGACTACCTCGTCACGAACGAGGCGGGCGATCGGTCCATGGCCGAGAGCGGGGATGATCCGATCCTGCTGAGCGTCGGGATGTCGGTCCCCCTGTGGCGAGACAAGTACGACGCGGGCGTGCGCGAGGCGCTCGCGAGCCGTCTGGCGGTGTCGCACGAGCGGGCCGATGAGGCAAACCGGATCGGCGCATCGATCCAGCGTGCGTGGTTCGATCACACCGACGCGGACCGGCGGGTTCGGCTGTACGAGACGACGCTGATCCCGAAGGCCGAGGAGTCGCTCCGCGCCTCGCTCGCGGGGTTCCGGGCGGGGGACACGGGTTTCCTGGACCTGCTCGACACGGAGCGGACGCTGCTCGAGTTCGCGGTGGCCGCCGAGCGGGCGCGGTCGGATCGCGGGCGGGCGTTGGCCCGGCTGAACACTCTGGTGGGCCAACCCGTGCCGACGGAGCCCGCGGACACTTCGGAGACCGATTCGAGCAAGGAGCAGCCATGAGCGCAGTCCTGAATCGTGCACGACCCGTGCTTGCGTGGCTCTGGACGCACACCGCGGCGGGTGTCGCGGTGGTGGCCATTCTGGCCGCCCTGTACATCGGGTACCGGCTCGGGCGCCCTGCTCGGGGGCCCGAAGCCGCGCCGGGCGGTGGTGTCCATGCCCATGGTGATGCCGAGGCCGGAGAGCCCACCCTGTACACCTGCTCCATGCACCCGTCGGTGCGGCTGCCCGACCCGGACGCGAAGTGTCCGATCTGCTTCATGGACCTGATCCCGGTGACGAACGAGGGGGGCACGGGGAGCGAGACGCGGATCTCGATGAGCGCGTCGGCGGCGGCGCTCAGCGAGATCGAGACGGCGCCCGTCGGGCGGTTCTTCCCGACGGCCGAGGTCCGGCTGTACGGCAAGGTCACTTACGACGAGACCTCGGTCGCGAGGCTGACGGCGTACTTCCCGGGCCGGATCGAGCGGTTGTTCGTCAACTATCTCGGTGTCCCGGTGGCCCAGGGCGACCACATGGCCGAGGTTTACAGCCCGGAGCTGCTCGCCTCGTTCGAGGAACTGCGACAGGCCAAGGCCGCGGCGGAGAACAGCACGGCCACGAGCGAGCTGGTCCGGTCCTCCACGCGCGACACGCTCAACGCGGTTCGTGAAAAGCTCCGCCTGTTCGGGGTCACTCCCGAGCAGATCGCTGCGGTCGAGGACGCCTCGTTCGATTCTGACCGTCTCACGATCTTCTCACCCATCGGGGGCGTCGTGACGCATCTCGCGGTCCGCGAGGGGGACTATGTCCAGACCGGGGACCCGATCGCGACGGTCGCCGACCTGTCTCGTCTGTGGCTCGACATGGAGGCGTACGAGTCGCAGCTCCCGCTGCTGCGGTGGGGTCAGCGTGTGAGCTTCACCGTTGAGGCCCATCCGGGTGAGACGTTTGAGGGGCGCATCTCGTTCATCGAGCCGCTGATCGACGAGCGGACGCGGACCGCGGCGGTGCGGGTCGCCGTGGAGAACACCGCGGGCCGGCTGAAGCCGGGCATGTTCGCGTCGGCGGTGGTGCGGACACGGGTCGCGTCTGACGGCGCGGTTATCGGGGACGAGCTCGCCGGTCGCTGGGTGAGCCCGATGCATCCCACCGAGGTCCGGGACGGCCCGGGCCAGTGCGAGATCTGCGGCATGGACATGGTGCCCGCCGAATCGCTCGGCGTGGTGGGTGATCCGGACGGTGTGGAAGAGCCGCTGGTGATCCCGCGTACGGCCGTGCTGTTCACCGGGACGCGGTCGCTCGTGTACGTGCGTGTGCCGGACGCGGAGCGGCCGACCTACGAGGCGCGGGCGGTCGTGCTCGGGGCGCGTGCCGGAGCGTTCTACATCGTGCGTGACGGGCTCGATCGGGACGAGGCGGTTGTGGTCAACGGGGCGTTCCGAGTTGACAGCGCCATGCAGATCGCCGCGAAGCCGAGCATGATGACCCCGGGCGGTGGGGGGGAAAGTGGGGGAGGTCACGCCGGGCATGCGGGCATGTCTCCCGGCGAATCGGCTGGCGTGCCCGGGCGAGTTGTGGTGCCCGACAGCTTTGTGTTCGCGCTCAAGCCCGTGTACGCCGCGTATCTCGATGCCCAGGAGTCGCTGGCTGCGGACGACCTCGGCGGATTCGTGCAGGCCGCGACCGACCTCGAGACGGCGATCGGGTTCGTGAGGGAGGCGGGGCTCGTCGGCGAGCCGCTCGCGGAGTGGCGTCGCGCGGCGACCCGGCTCAGGCCCGACGGGGCACTCACGGACATCGAGAGCGCCCGGGTTCGCTTCGAGAAGTTGAGCGAGGGTGTGATCGCATTGCAGCGCCGGTTCGGGCACCGGGGCAGCGAGACCTGGCACCTCGCGCACTGCCCGATGGCCTTCGACAACGCCGGGGCGGACTGGCTCCAACGCGGCACGCAGATCAACAACCCGTACTTCGGAGCGCAGATGCTGCGATGCGGCGACGTCCTCGAGTCGTTCGAGCCGCTGAATGCCGCGCCGTCCGGCGAGAGCCATGAGGGGCACTCCGATGGCTGAGCTGCCGACGCCGTCATCGCGAGGCCCGCTGGACGCGCTGATCCGCTTCTGCCTGGAGCAGAAGCTCGTGGTCGCGATTGCGCTGATCGGAACGCTGGTATGGGGCATCCTCGTCGCGCCGTTCGAGTGGGACCTGGGCGGCCTGCCCCGGGACCCCGTGCCGGTGGACGCGATCCCGGACATCGGCGAGAACCAGCAGATCGTGTTCACGGAGTGGCCCGGGCGCAGCCCGCAGGACATCGACGACCAGATCAGCTACCCGCTGACCGTCGCGATGCTGGGAATCCCCGGCGTCAAGGACATCCGCAGTTACTCCGTCTTCGGGTTCTCGTCGATCTACATCGTGTTCGAGGACGGCGTGGACTTCTACTGGTCGCGCTCGCGCGTGCTGGAGAAGCTCAATTCACTCTCCTCGGGCACGCTCCCGCCCGGGGTGTCGCCCGCGCTCGGGCCGGACGCCACGGCCCTGGGGCAGGTCTTCTGGTACACGCTCGAGGGTCGCGACCCGGACGGCAACCCGACGGGCGGGTGGGGGCCCGAGGAGCTCCGATCGATCCAGGACTTCATCGTCAAGTACAAGCTGGCGGGCGTGGAGGGCGTCTCCGAGGTCGCGTCGATCGGCGGCTTCGTGCAGGAGTACCAGGTCGATGTGGACCCCGACGCGATGCGGGCCGCGGGGGTCTCGCTCCGGCAGGTCATCGGCGCGGTGCGTCAGAGCAACCTCGATGTCGGGGCCCGCACCATCGAGGTGAACCGGGCGGAGTACATCGTGCGCGGCCTGGGCTTCATCGAGAGCGTTGAGGACCTCGAGCGGGCCGCGATCACGGCCCGTGACGGCCAGCCCATCCTGGTCGGCGACATCGCCCGGGTGTCGCTCGGCCCGGCGCTGCGACGCGGCGTGCTGACCAAGGCGGGGGTCGAGAGCGTGGGCGGCGTAGTCGTCGTTCGCTACGGGGAGAACCCGATGGCGACCATCCAACGCGTGAAGGAGACGATCGCGGACATCGCGTCGGGGCTGCCGTCGAAGGTGCTCGCCGACGGGACCGAGAGCCGGGTCACGATCGTGCCCTTCTATGACCGCTCGGGGCTCATCCGCGAGACGCTCGAGACCCTGAACGCGGCGATCTCGCAGCAGGTCCTCATCACCATCATCGTGGTCGTGCTCATGGTGATGCACCTCCGGAGCAGCCTGCTGATCGGGGCGATGCTGCCGGTGACGGTGCTGATGACCTTCATCGGCATGAAGACCTTCGGGGTCGACGCGAACATCGTGGCGTTGTCGGGCATCGCGATCGCCATCGGCACCATCGTGGACATGGGCATCGTGCTCAGCGAGAACATCCTCCGCAGGCTGGACGAGGCCGAACAAGCCGGGAGCACCGAGCCGGTCATCGACGTGATCCACCGGGCGACCGGCGAGGTGGGCGGGGCGGTGCTGACAGCGGTCGCCACGACCGTGGTCGGCTTCCTCCCGGTCTTCACGATGGAGGCCGCCGAGGGCAAGCTGTTCAAGCCGCTCGCTTACACCAAGACGTTTGCGTTGATTGCTTCGATCGTGCTCGCGTTGACGGTCCTGCCCGCGGCGGCGCACGTGCTGATGGGCTTCCGCCCGCGGATCAGGCTGTTCAGGACGCTCGGCGCGGCGGGTCTTACGGTCGCGGGCCTCGCGATCGCGGTCTGGCTGCACACACTCGGCGGTGTGATCATCACGTCCTTCGGCGTGTTCTATCTCGTCAGGCCGTGGCTGCCGTCGGGGGTCGCGCGCGCGGTGCAGTGGTCGGCGAACCTGATCGCCGTGCTGGTGGTGCTCGTCGTGCTCGCGGGGGCGTGGGAGCCGCTCGGCCCCGAGCCGGGGCTGATCGGCAACGGCGTGTTCATCGCCCTGATCGTCGGCGGGCTGCTGCTCGCGTTCTGGCTCGTCCGCCTCGCGTTCCCCCGTGTGCTGGCGTGGTCGCTGCGTCACAAGCTCGTCGGGCTCTCGCCGGCGGCGCTGGTCGTGGCGCTGGGCCTCACCGTCTGGCTCGGCTTCGACCGGGTCTGGGGTTGGCTCCCGGAGCCCGTCCGGCAGAACCAGGCCGCGGTCGATCTGGCGCACGCGTTCCCGGGCCTGGGCAGCGAGTTCATGCCGTCGCTCGACGAGGGCGCCTTCCTCTACATGCCGACCACGATGACGCACGCCTCGATCGGCGAGGCGACCGAGATTCTCAAGGAACTCGACCGCAGGATCATGAGCGTGCCCGAGGTGGAAATCGCGGTCGGCAAGATCGGACGGGTGGAGAGCCCGCTCGACCCGGCTCCGATCTCGATGGTCGAGACGATCATCGAGTACAAGAGCGAGTACCGCACCGACGAGCAGGGGCGGCGGCTCAGTTTCAGGTTCGACCGCGAGACCGACGCGTTCGTCCGCGACGACAGAGGTCGGCTGATCGAGGACGAGGACGGGCGCCCGTTCCGGCAGTGGCGTGAGGAGATCCGCACCACCCAGGACATCTGGGACGCGATCGTCGAGGCCGCGGAGATGCCGGGCGTGACCAGCGCCCCGAAGCTCCAGCCGATCGAGACCCGGATCGTCATGCTGCAGTCGGGGTTCAGGGCCCCGATGGGCGTCAAGGTCTACGGCCCGGACCTCGAGTCGATCGAGGCGTTCGGGCTCGAGCTCGAGCGTCTGCTCAAGAGCGTGCCCAGCGTCAAGCCCGCGGCGGTCTTCGCCGACCGGGTTGTCGGCAAGCCCTACCTCGAGATCGAGATCTCACGAGAAAAGATCGCCCGGTACGGCCTCACGATCGCCGACGTGCAGGAGGTCATCGAGGTCGCGATCGGTGGCAGGCCGCTGACCATGACCGTTGAGGGGCGCGAGCGGTACCCCGTCCGGGTTCGCTATCTCAGGGAGCTGCGCGACCAGCCGGAGACCCTGGGTGACATCCTCGTGCCGACGCCGGCGGGTGCGCAAGTGCCGCTCCGCGAGCTCAGCACGCTCGAGTACCGGCGCGGGCCGCAGATGGTCAAGAGCGAGGACACCTTCCTCGTGTCGTACGTGCTGTTCGACAAGATGCCCGGCTTCGCCGAGGTGACGGTCGTCGAGGAGGCCCAACGGTTCATCCGAGAGGCCATCGAGTCGGGCGATGTCGTGGTTCCCCCGGGCGTGAGCTACGAATTCTCGGGGTCGTACAAGAACCAGGTCCGGGCGGCCAAGCGGATGAGCATCGTGCTGCCGCTCGCGCTGGCGGTGATCTTCCTGCTGCTGTACTTCCAGTTCCGAACGGTCGGGGTCACGCTGATGGTGTTCACCGGCGTGTTCGTCGCGTGGGGCGGCGGGTTCATCATGCTGTGGCTCTATGCCCAGCCATGGTTCCTCGACACGACACTGCTCGGGACCGACCTGCGAGGCCTGTTCCAGATCGAGGCGTACAACCTCAGCGTGGCGGTGTGGGTCGGGTTCCTCGCGCTCTTCGGCATCGCGACCGACGACGGCGTGATCATGGCGACCCGCATCGAGCAATCGATGGAAGAGTCGAAGCCGGACTCGATCGAGGCGATCCGGCGGACGGTGGTGGAGGGCGGCCAGCTCCGCATCCGTGCCGCCGTGATGACCAGCGCCACGACGATCCTGGCCCTGCTGCCGGTGCTCGCCAGCACCGGGCGCGGCTCGGACATCATGGTCCCGATGGCCATCCCCTCGTTTGGCGGCATGGCCGTGGCGTCCATCACCTGGTTCGTCGTTCCCATTCTGTACTGCTGGGTCGCCGAGTGGAAGTTCCGCTTGGCGCGCTCAGCCATCAACCCCGATGTGCCCCCGGCACAAGGAGATTCCGCATGAAAACCACAACACTGATCGCTTGCCTCTGCCTCTACGCCCCCGCCTCTCTGGCGATGGCACAACACAACGATCATGGCTCAGAGACCCAACAAGCTACGGAGCCCGTCAACGCCATGTGCCCGGTTGGCAAAGAGCCGATTGTGCCCTCCGCGGGAACCATCGAATACAAAGGCAAGCAAATCGGCATTTGCTGCCCGGGCTGCGGCAAGCAGTTTCTTGCATGGGACGAGACTCGCAAGGACGAGTTCGTCGCCCTCGCCGTTGCGCACCGTGAGCCCGGCATGGAAGACCATGCAGGTCATGGCATGGGCGAGCCTGAAGCCACGGCCGTCGTGGCTGACGCCTGGACGGGGCCCTACACGCTCGATACCTGCCCTGTGTCGGGGCAAAAACTCGGCTCCATGGGCGACCCGATCGTGAAGAAGTACGACGGGCGAGAAATCCGCTTCTGTTGTGCTGGATGCATCGGGAAGTTTGAGGCCGACCAGGCCGGCTACTGGGAGAAGATCGACAAACAGAACGTGAAGGACCAACTCCGGTACTACCCGACCGAGACCTGCGTCGTTTCTGGTGAGCCCCTCGTCGAAGATGGCGAGGACATCGCAAACAATATGGTCTATGGCAACCGCCTCGTCCGCCTGTGCTGCAAAATGTGCGAGCGTCAGTTCAAGGCCGACCCTAAAAAGTTCATCGAGAAGCTCGACAAGGTGACAGCGGACGCCCAGCGGAAGGACTACCCGCTGGATACCTGTGTGGTTGCTGGTGGCAAGCTCGGCTCGATGGGTGACCCGGTCGAGATGGTCATCGCGGGCCGCCTCCTCCGGTTCTGCTGCGCAGGTTGCACTCCAAAGGCGGAAGCGGACCCCGCGAAGTATACCAAGCTCATCGACCAGGCGTGGCAGGCCAAAGGCATGTTCATGCCCAAGGTCGAGAAGAATGGACACAGCGATGGGCATGGGGGCGCTGATCACAGCGATCATGATCACGGCGGCTAATCAAGAATTCGCCAGTAAAGGAGAACAACGTTATGAAAGCTATTCAACATCAGGTTCGTATTCTTGCTGTCCTCACAGCGTTCACTCTGGTTGTTCTCTCTCTCGCAGCATGGGCGCAGTCCCCCTCCCCGGATTCAGCCGGGGAGGGGGTGGGCCCCGTGAACACGATGTGCCCGGTCATGACCGACGAGCCGATTGATACAAGGTTCACCACAGAGTATGAAGGGACAACCGTTGGGCTGTGCTGCAGAAAATGCCTCACGAAGTTCGGAACAGATCCGGAGCTCTATCTCGCGAATATCCCCGAGTTGTTGGCCATTGCATCTAAAGAGCCCTCGATTCAAAATGACACTGACGGCCATGAAGACCAACACGCTGACCACGAACACGAGCCACGGGCGGCAGAGCATGCCAGCCACGACGGTGAGGACCATCCGCATCCCGAAGAAACGGACACAAAGGCATCATCTTACCACGACGACGAGCATGACCACGCGACTGATCATGGTTCTAACTCCAAGCTGGTTTCATGGATCGGCAAGTTCCATCCGCCAGCAACCCACCTTCCAATCGGTCTACTGATCGGCGCCGTAATCGCCGAGGGATTGCTGATTCTCACACGCCGTGATCTGTTCCGCCACGCTTCGGCCTTCTGCGTCGGGCTCGCTGTGCTCGGAGCGGTGATCGCAGCGACGCTCGGGTGGTTCAACGGGGGATTTGTTCTCGTTGACGATGACTGGGTCCAGCTCACACACAGGTGGCTCGGGACTGGAACGGCTCTTCTCACGCTCGCAACGGGCGTACTGCTGTTCCGGCTATCCCGTCCCGCGGCTGAACCGGTCTCTCGGATGATGTTTCGGGTTGTGTTGTTCGTGACCGCGGGGCTGGTGGGCGTAACCGGGTTCTTTGGCGGCGCGCTTGTTTATGGGATCAATCACTATGCGTGGTGACTGAACTCCGCTTCAGTTAGCTATGGCGTTTCCGCAACACGCACTCGAAAGACACATCGCATGCAACGACACTTGCCCAAACATGACGAGGTTGATCGGCGGACATTCATCGCGGCTACCGCATGTGCTGCTGTGTGGAGTCCTTGGCTGCTGAGTCGGGCCTTCGCCGCTGCTCAGTCAATTGGGAAAGTACCGATTATCGATGTGCCCAATGGGCGGCCACTTGAGCTCACCATCGGTCGTTCGCAGTTGCGCATTGATGGGCACAGCACCAACTCACCTATCACGATCAACGGAACACTGCCCGGTCCAACCCTTCGAATGCGCGAAGGGCAATCCGCCGTAATTCGAGTGCGAAACACGCTCGATGAAGATACTTCTGTGCACTGGCATGGTCTCGTTCTTCCCTACACCATGGATGGTGTGCCCGGTGTGAGCTTCCCCGGTATCAGGCCGGGGGAGACATTCGAGTACCAATTCGATGTGAGACAGAGTGGGACCTATTGGTACCACAGTCATTCGGGCCTGCAGGAGCAGTTGGGCTTGTTTGGGGCGTTGGTCATTGAGCCATCGCGCCCTGAACCGTTCGCGTATGACCGCGAGTATCCCGTGGTGTTGTCGGATTGGATGTTTGGGGATCCGTATCAAGCGTTGCGAAAGCTCAAGAAGTTCAGCGGGTACTACAACTACCAGCGTCCAACGCTCGCCAATCTCGCTGAGGAGGCGAAAGACGCCTCAGTTGGCACAGCCATCGCGAACCGGCTGCGTTGGGATGCGATGCGGATGGACCCTACGGACATCGCGGATATCACGGGTCACGTGTACACCTATCTCATGAACGGAGTCTCACCGGGCGACAACTGGACGGCCATCGCAAAGCCGGGGGAGGTGGTTCGTCTTCGACTGATCAACGCGGCAACGATGACCTACTTCGACTTTCGGATCCCAGGGCTCCCGATGACCGTTGTGGCCGCCGACGGCCAGAACATCAAACCTGTCGAGACGGATGAGATACGTCTTGCCGTGGCGGAAACGTACGACGTGCTCGTGACCATGCCGGACAGCGGGGCTTTCTCGCTGTTCGCCGAGACGATGGATCGCAGTGGTTATGCCCGGGGGACACTGGCAACACGGCCGGGGGCCGAGGGCCTGATCCCCGCCCGTCGGAAACGACCGATGCGCACGATGGCTGACATGGGCATGGGCGGTATGGCCGGAATGTCGGGTTCAGATGATGGCATGTCAGCGGATATGCCCATGCAGAGCGTTTCCACGCAACCTGCCGACGCACACTCCGACATGGCGGGGATGGGCTCCGGCGGCGCGGATGCAGCGGTCGAGATGGCGCTTCCCACCGAGAACCTCCCGGAGTCGGTGATGCACGGAGCCGACCACCATGGTTCGTCGAACTCGATGATCGCCATGATGCCGCGCAGGCGATACTCGGAGCCTGGGATCGGGTTGGGTGATGACTCTTGGAGGACGCTCACATACGCCGATCTCCGTGCCCTTCACACTCCCTCTGACCGTCGCGCTCCGACGCGCCAGTTCGACCTGCATCTTACGGGCAACATGGAACGGTACATCTGGGGGTTCGATGGCAAGAAATTCTCTGAAGCCGAGCCAATCCGTTTTGTGTACGGCGAACGGCTACGGATCAACATGATCAACGACACAATGATGGACCATCCGATTCACCTGCACGGCATGTGGATGGACCTCTATGCCGGGGGTGGCCTTGCTGATAACCCGCGCAAGCACACTGTCAGTGTGAAGCCCGGAGAGCTGCTGACGGTCGATATCAGCGCCGACGCGCCGGGCCGATGGGCATTCCACTGTCATTTACTCTACCACATGGACATGGGCATGTTCAGGACTGTCGCTGTCGTTCGGTCACTTACAGAAGAGGTGTCGCGATGAAATTTACACGTTGCGCCCTCACATTTGTTGGGTTCCATCTATCACTGGCATCCGCCGCAGTCGCTCAGCATGAGCATGACTCACCTGCGAAGCCAACATCACACGAATCGCCTGAGGCAGCGTCGGACGAGACTTCTGACACCGTACCTCCGGTTCCGGACGGGATGACTGTCGAGGACACGCTCGACGCCGCTGCCGCCGGGCCACCGGATACCTGGCCTGAGCCGGTGCACGATAATCCCACCCTTTCGTTTACATTGTTCGAGCAACTCGAGTATCGCTCTTCCGACGATCAGGCCGGCCAGTTCGGCTGGGACGCACAGGGCTGGATCGGAAACGACGACAACAAGTTCTGGTGGAAATCGGAAGGGAGCATTGCGCTCGATGGGTCGAGCGAGGGCGATACAGAGGTCCAAGCTCTGTACGCCACTCCGCTCACCGCGTTCTGGTTCGCGCAAGCGGGGGTTCGATACGAGCATGCTTGGACGTCCCGTGATTCGCAGGACCGCTGGTCGCTCGCGCTTGGTGTCCAAGGGCTAGCGCCTTATCGGTTTGAACTCGAACCCACTCTCTTCATAACCGAAGATGGCGACTTCCTTGGTCGCCTCACTGCATCGTACGACACATACTTGACCCAACGACTCGTGCTGCAGCCGCGGGCGGAGCTCAACCTTTCGGCTCAAGATGTCCCGGACTATGGGCTCGGCGCAGGTATCAACGATATGAACCTGGAGTTGCGTCTCCGATATGAGGTTGAACGAGAATTTGCACCGTATGTGGGCCTCAGATACTCCACATTTCTGGGTGAGACAGCGGACATTACACGGCGAGGAGGATTGCCCACCGATGATCTGCAATTTGTATTCGGTGTGCGCCTGGCATTCTGAATGCAATGGAGTCCATACATGCGTCATACGGAACAACATCGTACGGAACGAATCGGATGGTTGCGTGCAGCGGTTCTCGGCGCGAACGATGGAATTGTCTCGACGACGAGCCTTGTGATTGGGGTGGCCGAGAAACCCAAGTCCAGGCGTGCCGGATGACGAACTCATGAATAACCATATGAACAATGAGCGATCGCCCGATTACGTCAAGGACAGCCTCACCCTGACCGGCTCCATCGCGATGGGCACCGGCGTCATGATCGGCGCCGGCATCTTCGCGCTCACCGGGCAGGTCGCCGAACTCGCCGGCGGCCTGTTCCCGGTCGCGTTCATCGCCGCGGCGGTCGTGGTCGCGTTCAGCGCCTACTCGTACGTCAGGGTCTGCAACGAGCACCCCTCGGCCGGCGGGATCGCGATGATCCTCAAGAAGGCCTACGGCCCCGGGGTTGTCACCGCGGGGTGCTCGCTCCTGATGTACTTCTCCATGGTCATCAACGAGAGCCTCGTTGCGCGGACCTTCGGCACCTACACCATGCGGATCTTCGGGGTGGGGTCCGACTCGTGGCTCGTGCCGACGCTGGGCGTCGGCCTCATCGCGGCCGCGTTCGTCGTCAATCTGCTCGGCAACGAGGTCATCGGCGGCCTGAGCAAGCTCACCGCGATCATCAAGATCGCCGGCATCGCGGTCTTCGCCGGCATCGGGCTCTGGGTCTCCGGGATGTCGTTCGACACCCTGACCGGCGACGGCTCGCCCTCGAACGCCCGCGGAGGGGTGGGGGGGTTCCTCGCGGCCGTCGCCCTCTCGATCCTCGCCTACAAGGGTTTCACCACCATCACCAACAGCGGCGACGAGATCGAGGAGCCCACGAAGAACGTGGGACGCTCCATCATCCTCAGCCTGCTCATCTGCACCGGGCTCTACCTGCTCGTCACGCTCGCCGTCGCGGGTAACCTGAGCGTTGACGAGATCATCGCCGCTCGCGACTCCTCGCTCGCCGAGGCGGCCCGACCCGCGGTCGGTGAGTGGGGGGAATGGCTGACCATCGCGCTGGCCATCGTCGCCACGATCTCCGGCCTCATCGCCAGCATGTTCGCGGTCTCTCGCATGCTCGCGATGCTCACGGACATGAACCTGGTCCCGCACCGCCACTTCGGCATGCCGGGGCGCGTCCAGAAGCACACGCTTGTCTACACCGCCGTGCTCGCGCTGGCGCTGACCGTCTTCTTCGACCTGAGCCGTATCGCCTCGCTCGGAGCGATCTTCTACATCGTGATGGACATGGCGATCCACTGGGGCGTCTTCCGGTACCTGCGGGCGGAACTGAACGCCAGGGCCTGGGTCCTCCTGACCGCGCTGACGCTCGACGCCGTCGTGCTCGGAGCCTTCCTGTACCTCAAGCTCACGACCGACCCGCTCGTCGTCGGGGTCGGGGTGGGATCCATGGCCCTGATCTTCGGGCTGGAGGCCTGGTTCATCCGTCACCGGGAGGCACAAAATTCTGACTCCGGGGGTTGATTCCGGGGGCAGCACAATATACCCTTAGGGGGTATGGGTACAAAGCCAACAGCACGATCGGCGTCCGAAGTCTGCGACCGGGACCGCGCACGCAACCTCGCCCGCCTCAAGCGGATCGAGGGCCAGGTGCGAGGGATCGCTCAGATGGTCGAGCAGGACCGTTACTGCGTGGACATCCTCACGCAGATCGCGGCCGCACAGTCCGCGATGCGGTCGGTCGGCAAAGAACTCCTGCGCCACCACCTCAAGCACTGCGTCGCCGACGCCGCCAAGCTCGGGCGTGCCGAGTTTGACGAATCATGCGATGAGCTGATCGAGCTGCTGTACAAGAACGCGAGGTAAGCAATCATGGCGACTCACACGGCGACACTCCAAATCGCCGGGATGCACTGCGGGAGCTGCGAGAACAAGATCTCCTCGGCCCTGCTCCGAATCCAGGGCGTCGAAATGGCCGAGGTCTCGGCACAGGACGGCACGGCCCGCGTCACGTCCGACGCACGGATCGAGCAAGACACCCTCGAAAAGGCAGTGGCCTCGGCGGGCCAGTACACGGTCCAGTCGGCCGATCTCACGGGCCACACCCCACCGGCGCAGGCATCGCAGCCAGCGTCAACACACCACTCGTCCACCGGCGACGAGGCAAAGGAGAGCCTCTACCCGCTGCTGCTCATCGTCGGATTCATCGCGGGCGTGACGCTGCTGATCGCCGCCGGCTCGGGGACCTGGGCCGTCGAGCCCATGATGCGGCACTTCATGGCCGGGTTTTTCATCGTCTTCTCGTTCTTCAAGCTCCTCGACCCGCCCGGCTTCGTCTCCGCCTATCGCGGGTACGACCTGGTCGCCCGGAAGGTCCCGGCGTGGGGCTGGGCCTATCCCTTCGTCGAGCTCGCCCTGGGCGTTGCCTACCTGCTGGCATTCGCCCCGATGGCCACGAACACCGTCACCCTCGTGCTGATGCTGATCGGTTCGGCCGGCGTGCTGAAGGCGTTGCTGGACAAGCGTGCCATCCGCTGCGCCTGCCTCGGCACCGCGCTCAACCTCCCGATGACAAAGGTCACGCTCGTCGAAGACCTGACCATGGCCGCGATGGCTGGCGCGATGCTGGTTGTGCAGGGGATGTGACGCGTGCCGGCTGGCCGATCGGCCGGCGTGCCGCACGGGGACGAGCCGATATTGAGTTGAATCGGCACACCCGGGGGCTGGTGGGGTTCGGCGATGTCGAGCGAGTCCCGGCGTAGATGAGGCGAGCGTCCAACGCCAGCGTCGGGAATGCGGGTGATCGGGATCGAACCGACAACATTCAGCTTGGGGCTGCTGACGTTCTATCACAGAATCAACGCACGTAAGTCATTCCGCTATACCGATTTAGGGTGCCGCCGCTACTCTATTAAAGATTGAGTCGTCTCGGAATATCGCTGCTCGGAGACGGCTCGGTCCTTGCCGAGTAAGGTGGTCTTGCAGTCGAGTTTCGAGCAGAACAGCCCTGATGCCATGTGGAATCGGAGGGTCGTCAATTTACGGGTTTGGCAAGTTTAGCTCATCCAGCTTCAGGGATTTTTGATCATTGGCCAATGAATCAAGAAGCCCAACCTTCGCCAGTCGAAATTAAGACCAAGACTAGCAATGTGCTCATGACCTAACGTCGTTTCCCGCCAAACAACAATTGCAGAAAACTCGGACGAGCGATCGGGCCATTGACAAAGCTGTCTTGCTCGACCTGGAAATCTTCATCAACCCAACACAATCGAATCTGCACCGACCGGCAGCGTGTGTTCGGGCAATGCCCCTGTAGTAATCGTCCGATTTCCGCACCGCCCGCAAAGAATGACGACTCTCCGGCGATGCTCATTGTTCCCAGTACCTCTCCTCCATAGGAGTTGTTGCAATGGGGGCATGTAAGGACTAAGCGTGTTGCACACAATTCCAAGAACTGGGACGAGCTTGCGCCTGTATCAATAAGGCTTTCGATGAGCTTCTCGTAACAATCGGGCAATGATGTAATCAACAAGAAGCAGCCAGCGGTGCCACCCTTGGCGGCTCTGTCACAAAACTCGGCTATGACGACCTGTTCATCCATGCGAACCTGCCTCAGCCTGATGTCCGTTGGAGCAATATCTACGAGCAACTCTTGTTGTGGGCCGGGGGAGCACCGGGCAACCTCCATCAAACTCGGCCGTTGAGCGTCGAAAGCCGTTGTCTGTATGGGAAGAGAAAGCGGGTGATCGGGATCGAACCGACGACATTCAGCTTGGGAAGCTGCCCATTGACTCCGGCACGTGCGACGCAAATGCCTCTGTTCACAACATGATACGATGGTCTGCAGCGATTTGCAAGACAGGTTACTTCCATGTGCGAAGCGGCCTCCATTGCATTGAATCGCGTCCAGTCGCGTTCGAAAGTGGTACGTACCACATGCCGGTTCGGGCATGAGAGTCACGGCGGGGCAGTCGATGTGTCTCGGCGCTTGGCCCATCACGCTGGAGCTGTGCGATTGAGCTGTTCGCAAAGTGTTACACTGGTGTGTACCCTGTAGCAATTGGCTCGATGGTGCCAGGAGTGCCACCGACCCGTGCGATTGGATCGATCACCGTGGCGAGGATGTTGCCTGATCTCAGTATCGCCGACCTAGAGCGCGTGCAATCCCGAGCCGAGCGACGGCTCTACGAGTGCTGCCGTGACACCCTCCCAAGTAGCTGGACCGTCCTCTTCTCGACAGCCTGGGTCGGGACAACTCCAACTGGGCGAAAACACGATGGAGAAGCCGATTTCATCTTGCTCGTCGAGGGGCTGGGAATCCTCGTCGTCGAGGTGAAGGGGGGCGGGGTTTCATTCGACCCAGTGAGCGGTCGCTGGCAATCGATCGACAAGCACGGAACACGGCATGGCATCAAGGATCCCTTCTCGCAGGCGACCAGTGAGAAACATCAGACGCTACGGATCCTCCAGGAGGATCACAGATGGCGTCGCGCCCACCCCGGCCGTGTGCTGATGGGGCACGCAGTCTTCCTTGCCGACGTCGAAGATGTTTCCCGGGCGTCGGGTCCACAGAGTCCAGTCGAGATCCTCGGAGGCCGCAAGGACCTCGCGAAGCTCGAGCAGTGGGTGGAGTCCACCCTCCACTTCTGGGCCAGGTCGGACGATCGCTGGGCGCCGCTCTCCGCTGTCGCGATCTCGGCTGCAGAGACGATCCTGCACTCGCCCATCGAAGTTCGGCCAATGAAGTCCACATTGCTCGAGGACGAGGAAGAGACCCGCATTCGGCTCACCCAGCAGCAGAGTCGCGTCCTCCGAGGGCTCGGAGTCCGAAGGCGAGCCATGATCTGTGGTGGAGCTGGGACCGGGAAGACGCTTCTGGCCATCGAGCGAGCTCGAGGATTTGCAGCCGCCGGCAAGCGCACTCTCCTGGTCTGCTACAACAAGTTGCTCGCGGAACGAATCAAGGCATCGTGCGATGAGGATGGGCTTGTCATCTCGACGTTCCATCAGCTCTGCTCCGACTTTGCCAAGCGAGCCAGCAAGTCCTCGGGTCGGTCCATCATCGATGAAGCTAAGAGAGCCCATCCGGTTGAGTCAGAACAGGACCTCTTTGACCGGCAGCTTCCGCATGCCCTTACGCTCGCGCTCGATGTGCTGCCCGATCGCTTCGACGCCGTGATCGTCGACGAGGGCCAGGACTTCAAGAACGAGTATTGGCTTCCGATCGAATGGCTCCTCGCGGACGAGCACGAAAGCCATTTGACCGTTTTCCTAGACCACAACCAGAGGTTGTACACGCGTTCCAGTGAGATCCCGATCAGCGAGGAGCCGTTCGAGCTCACAGTCAACTGCCGCAACACGTTGCCGATTCACGAGCTCGCGTACCGGTACTACGATGGAACGCTGACGGACGGCGAGCCAGAGCTCTCGGGGAGTCCGGTACGTACGCTCACTAGCCCCTCGATCGCGACGCAGGCGAAGGCCATCCACAACGAGATCGTCGAGCTGATCAGTCGAGAAGGCATCGCGCCGGATCAGATTGGGGTTCTTGTTTGCGGGCGCCCGAAACGCCGCTATATCGAGCAACTCGACAAGAAGCCGCTCCCAAAGAAGTCCGTGTGGCGGGTCGAGGATTCAGAACTCCAATCTGGTGTCTGGCTCGACACGGTTCGGCGGTTCAAGGGACTCGAGGTCGAGATCCTGTATCTCTGGGGTCTTGACACACTCCCCGACGAGGAACGACGGGAGGAGCTATATGTCGGGCTCTCACGTGCGAAGTCGCAGTTGGTGCTCGTGGGCACGAGTGAAGCATGCATGGAGGTGATCGGTGATTGAAGAAGCATCGCCTCTTCTCTGTGCGAGATTCGAGTCGACCCCGAGGGGAGTCCGTCATGACGACCAGTGAAGCGATCCTACCAGAGGAAGGTCAGATCGTCACAGTGCGTGATCGGCGTTGGGTCGTGACGGATGTAGTGGGCTCCGCGTTGGCGGCCGAGAGCCGTGAATTAGCTCAGCATCTCGTCGCCCTTTCATCCGTCGAGGATGATGGGCTCGGCGAGGAGCTCCGTGCCGTCTGGGAGCTCGAGCCGGGTGCTCGTGTGCTGTCGCGTTCGACGCTTCCAGAACCCACCGGGCTCGACGACCCTGAGCATCTGGATGCCCTCTTGAATGCTGTCAGGTGGGCCGCCGTATCGACTGCGGATCACAAGAATGTGCAATCGCCGTTCCGAAGTGGGATCGAGATCGATGATTACCAGCTCGACCCTGTCATGCGCGCAATCGACATGCCCCGTGCAAACCTCCTGATCGCTGATGACGTCGGACTGGGCAAGACGATAGAGGCCGGCCTGATCATGCTCGAGCTGCTAGTACGACACCGCGCCAACCGCATGCTCGTCGTGTGTCCCGCCGGTCTTCAGATCAAGTGGCAAGAGGAGATGAGGGACAAGTTTGGACTCGATTTTCGGATCGTCGACTCGGAGCTCATGCGCACACTGCGTCGCTCGCGAGGCATACATGCCAATCCGTGGTTCCACTTCCCCCGCCTGATCACGTCCATCGATTACCTCAAGCGCGATCGGCCGCGTCAGCTCTTCCGCGAGACTCTACCGCCACAAGGGGAGTCCGCATATCCGCGCCGGTACGATCTACTCGTCTTGGATGAGGCACAGAACTGTGCGCCATCTGGCAGGGGAAAGTACGCGATCGACTCACAGCGCACGGAGACCATTCGGGAGCTGGCGCCACACTTCGAGCACAAGCTGTTCCTGTCAGCAACGCCGCACAACGGGTACAGCGAGAGCTTCAGTGCACTCCTGGAACTACTAGACGATCAGCGTTTCGCTCGCGGCACGATGCCGGATGAGGCTCAGCTTCGCAGGGTAATGATCCGCCGTCTCAAGGACGACATCACAGATGAGCATGGCAACCCTCGGTTTCCGCGGCGTGAACTGACTCCATTGGAAGTCGAATACACTGCCGAAGAGAGAGCGGTGCACGAGCTGCTCACACAGTACGGCGATCTTCGGCTTCAGGCATGTGAGTCCAACCGAGAACGCTTCGCATCAGCCTTCGTACTCAAGACGCTCAAGAAGAGACTCTTTTCCAGTCCCGCTGCCTTTGCACGGACTCTCGAGACTCATCGAAAGACCCTGAGCAAATGTGCAGTGTCCTCTGAACATGCTCTCGTTGCTCAGCTGCAGCAGGCAGATGAAGACTTCGCCTTCGATGATGAATACGAAGCGGCCGTTGAGGACGCGCTTGCAATAGCTGGTGGTGTTCTGGGTGAGTCGTCCTCGAGCGAACGACAACTCGTCGAACGGATGCAGCAATGGGCATCTTCTGCTGCGGCTTCTGGAGATAGCAAGGTCAACTTGCTCATCGAATGGCTCCGATCACAGGTCCTCACCGACGGCAGTTGGAATCGTGAGCGAGTGCTGATCTTCACCGAGTATCGTGATACTCAGAAGTGGCTCGTGGAGAAGCTCGCCGTAGCGGGTCTTGCTGCGCCGGGGCGACTTGAGGTCATCTTTGGCGGCATGACCAGTGATGAGAGAGAGCGCATCAAGGCTCATTTTCAACACGATCCTGACGAGACCGATGTTCGCATCCTCGTTGCAACCGACTGCGCGAGCGAGGGCGTGGACCTCCAGCGGCACTGCTCCAAGCTGGTGCATATGGAAATACCATGGAATCCGAATCGACTCGAGCAACGAAACGGCCGTATCGATCGGCGCGGCCAGAAACGTACACCCGAGATCTACCACTTCGTTAGTAGTGGGTATCTTGAACGCATGAAGTCAAACAATCACACTCCTGCCTCTGGGCTCGACGGTGATCTGGAGTTCCTCGCACGAGCTGCAGCGAAGGTGGAGACGATTCGGCAGGATCTCGGCAAGGTAGGGACGGTCATAGCGGATCAAGTCGAGCAGGCCATGCTCGGTCAGCGATCTACTTTGGACACATCGAAGGCTGAAGAGGATGCGTCTCGTGCCAGGAAACAACTCAAATTCGAGCGAGACGTAAAGGAGCGCGTGAAGGGACTCCGAGCTGGATTGGCCGAGACACGGACCCAGCTGGCACTGACGCCAGAAGGCATCAAGGGAACAGTCGAGACTGCGCTTGAGCTGGCAGGGCACCCAGAGCTGATAGAAACCGATCTGCCAGATGCCACTAACGGAGCGGCCTTCAAGATACCGGACTTGCCAGGGAGCTGGTCACGCTGTGCGGAAGGCCTAGAAGATCCCGTATCACTCCGCCGGAGACCGATCACCTTTGATCACGAGGTGGCAGAAGGACGGACTGATGTTGTATTGGCCCATCTCAACCATCGGCTCGTTCAGATGAGTCTGCGGTTGCTGCGCGCGGAGATATGGCAGACGGATCAAAAAAAGAAGCTTCACAGGATCACGGTACGTTCTGTGCCCCGGGGCAGAGTGAATCAGCCCGTGCTGGTTGCTCACGGTCGACTCATGGTCGTCGGATCGACACATCAGCGCCTCCATGAAGAGCTCATAACGTCTGGTGGGCACATCTTGGACGGTCGCTGGGAGCGTCTCTCGCAATCTGCGTTGGATGATCTTCTCACCAATAGCGTGGCTCCCGCCGTTCCGGTCGAGGATGTGCAAGGACTGCTAGCCGCCGTACAAAAGGTTCGAGACCGCCTCATGACCGCACTCGAGGCGCGGATGCGAGAGCGAGCGGAATCCATACAGCGTGAGCTCGAGAAGCGATTGGAACGTGATGTCGGCGATATCACGTCGATCATGGACGAGCTCGTGACGACGATCCAATCAGGACTCCAGGACCGTGACGCTGAGCAGCTCTTCCTCGAGGGTTTGGAACCAGACGAACAGCAGCAACTGGAACGCAACCGGTCTGCACTGGAACGCAGACTCGCGGAGATCCCATCTGAGCTCGACGAAGAAGTGGACTCCATTCGTGCCCGATACGCGGACCCGACTCCCAGGATGTTCCCGCTTGCGGTGACGATTCTCGTGCCAGGGGTGACCGGCAATGCCTAGGCGATCTAGACACAGCGGAGTAGCCGCTCAGCACGCAGACTGGCTGGGTCTCATTGAGACCTCGGGCCCTTTCGTCAGTTTGCCGGTTCTGGTAGAAGAGCTGCCACAGGGACTCGACGTCATCGAAACTGAACGGAGGAGACCACTCCGTGAGAGCTATTTGAATTGGTCGCTGAACGGATCCGACGGATCGGTCCACGATGCTTGGATTGCGTCCATCATCCATGGGTTGCTAGAACACGATGACGGATCTGTGACTCGACTGGAGTTGCGAGACGACCTTCCAAAGGGGCTGTCGCTCGATGTGCCCGAGCATGGCGAGACGATCGTCCCAGCAATCGTGATCCATGAGCGGGGCAACCTCTCGCTGGAAACGGCTAGGGTACTCGTGTTCGTCGTGCCCCCGAAGCAGCGGCTCGATCGCAAGCCGCCTGATAGCAGATGGACAGCATCTGTCAATTCGCGGGCCGCGGAATTGTGCCGTTCCAGTGGGGTCCGACTCGGGCTCGTGACGAATGGCGAGCAGTGGGTCGTCATCGATGCACCCGCAGATGAGACCGTGGGATATGCCACTTGGCATGCGCGTCTGTGGCTCGACGAACCAGTGACCCTGGATGCATTCGCCGCTCTACTAGGTCGTCATCGTCTCTTCTCCGTCGCTGACGACCAAACTCTGGAGGGGCTGCTCGATCGGAGTCGGGAAGACCAGCATGAGGTCACCGACCAACTCGGCCTCCAGGTCCGCCGCGCTGTCGAGATGCTCGTTCGATCCCTCGACCGTGCGGATCAGGACCTGGGTGGTGACCTGCTGAAGGAACTTGAGGTCGGCGAGATCTACGAAGCCGCCGTTACGGTCATGATGCGGCTCGTGTTCCTTTTCTCTGCCGAGGAACGCGGGTTGCTCCTGCTGGGCGACCCTCTATTCGATGAGCACTACGCGGTGTCTACATTGTGTGAGCAGCTGCGAGAGGTCGCTGAGCAACACGGCGAGGAAATCCTCGAGCGTCGAAGGGACGCGTGGTGCCGGCTCCTGGCTGCGTTCCGTGCAGTGCATTCAGGTGTGCGTCACGATCGCTTGCAGATTCCCGCATACGGAGGCGGGCTGTTCGATCCTGACAGGTTTCCATTCCTCGAAGGGCGGCAACGAGGTTCCAAGTGGCAGGACTCGACTGCCGAGCCGCTGCCAGTTGACAACAGGACTGTTCTGCATTGTCTGGAGTCTCTTCAATACCTCCAGACGAAGATCGGTAAGCTCGTCGAATCAAGGCGTCTGTCGTTCAGGGCCCTTGACATCGAGCAGATCGGACACGTGTATGAGGGTCTTCTAGACCACACAGCGGCTCGAGCGATTGGCCCAACACTCGGCCTGTACGGAAGGGTGGGGGATGAGCCGGAAGTCGAACTCGCTGAGCTGGAATCACTCGTTTCGCAGAGCCGGGCCAAGCTCGTCGATCATCTCGCGAAGTTGAAGGTCAAGGCAAGCAAGAAGTCTGTCGAGAAACTGCTTAACACGGAGATAGACTCTACTAGAGCCGAACGACTCCGTCGTGCGTGTAGATCGGATGAGCTCTGGAATCGAGTGGAGCCGTTTGCCGTGCTTGTGCGTGACGACGACTTTGGCCAACCCATCATCATCCACGAAGGCCAGCTCTTCGCCACCCAGGGTCAGGACCGCTCCGACACCGGCACGCAGTACACGCCGCGCAGCCTGACCGAGCCGGTCGTTGAGCATTCGCTTGAGCCGCTGGTGTACATCGGCCCGGCCGAGGGCAAACCCCGCGAAGAGTGGCAGCTCCGCACCCCCAAGGAGATCCTTGATCTCAAAGTCTGCGATATGGCCTGTGGCAGTGGCGCCTTTCTCGTCCAGGCCTGCCGATACCTCGGTGACCGACTCGTCGAGTCCTGGGCCATCGCCGAAACCAAGGTCGCCGGCCCCAACCCCGGCAAGCTCACCTTCTCCACGATCCACTACGACGGGTCAACGGCCTCCGGCGAACGCGACCTCGTGCCCAAGGACGAGGACTACCGGCTCTTGACCGCCCGCCGTCTCATCGCCCAGCGTTGCATCTACGGCGTCGATATCAACCCCGTGGCAGCCGAGATGGCCAAGCTGTCCATCTGGCTCCTCACGCTCTCCAAGGACAAGCCCTTCTCCTTCCTCGATCACGCCATCCGTAGCGGCGACGCCCTCCTCGGCCTGCACGACATCCGCCAACTCCAACGCTTCAGCCTCGACCCGGAGAGCGCGGTCCAAACCACGTTCTCCAACATGTCGATCACCGAGCTGATCGAGCAGGCCTCGGGCACACGCCTGCAGATCGAGCAGCTCGACTCCGACTCCATTGGGCATGTCCAGGTCCAGGCTCGCTTGCTCGGCGAGGTCAACGCGCGAACCGAACGACTCCGGTTCGCCGCCGACATGCTGATTTCGGGGCACATCCAGCCGGCCGTGAACGCCGGTGAGCGGGAGGACCAACTCCGTCACGCCGCGATCAAGGCCGGCCAGCTCACGCTCTCTGGCTCCTCCGAAGACATGCGCGAGTACGCCCATCGAGCATTGCTCGGCAAGCGCCCGTTTCACTGGTGCCTTGAGTTTCCCGAGATCCTCGCGCGTGGCGGGTTCGATGCGATAGTTGGCAATCCACCGTTCAAAGGTGGTAAGAAATTGACGGGTATTTTTGGCAGTCCATATCGCGAGTACTTGGTCACGCATATCGCTCGCGGCGCGAGGGGCAATGCAGATCTTGTCGCGTATTTCTTGCTGCGTGTTGTCAGTGTTCTGCGATCAGGTGGCTACTTTGGCTTAATCGCAACAAATACGGCGGCCCAAGGTGAGACTCGAGAGGTCGGGCTTCGCCAGACTCTCGACCGGGGCGTCTCACTTTATAGAGCCATCTCAAGCCGTCCCTGGCCGGGTGCTGCGGGTCTTGAAGTTGCCCAGCTCTGGGGGCGCGTCGCCGCGTGGAACGGGCCACGGCTTCTCGATGGCTACCTTGTTTCGGCGATTCCTTCCTCGCTTTCTACAGCGAATCCGGATGGTGCTAAGCCGCATGTCTTACCTGAGAACAAGGACATCGGATTCCAGGGGTCGATCGTGCTCGGTATGGGTTTCGTCTTGGATGATCACGAAGCGGCATCATTGATCGCAGCAGACACTACAAGCGCCGAAGTCATCAAGCGGTACCTGAATGGTGAGGACCTGATGGAACGCCACGACCTATCGCCAAGCCGATGGGTAATCGACTTCGCAGACATGCCGCTGAAAGACGCAGAGGCATTTGTGGGCTGCATGGCTAGGGTGCGGTCGCAGGTTAAGCCCGAGCGGGCCAAACTCAAGGATCGTGGCTATCGAGAGAAATGGTGGCAGTTTGGTCGCCGTGCAGTCGGGCTCTATAACGCCATTAACGGAATGGACCGCGTACTCGTGATGTGCAAGGTCGCAAAACACATGGTCTTTGCGTTTGTTCCTTCCACATACGTGTATTCAAATCGACTCACAGTGTTTGCCGTGGACGACTGGGCGCGATTTGGCGCATTGCAGTCCGACCTCCACGATATCTGGGCGAGGACATATAGCGCCACGCTTGAGACCAGACTCAGTTACACACCCACTGATTGCTTTGAGACCTTCCCACTACCACACCGCACTCCGAGACTTGAAGCAGCAGCCCATGCCTATTACCAACAGCGGGCACACATGTTGAGCACGCACAAACTGGGCCTGACGTCTCTATACAACCGGTTCCACAACCCAGCTGACAACGACGAGGCCGTCTGTCGACTACGAGAACTTCGGACTGACCTAAATATTGCTGTCTTGAATGCGTATGGATGGGCAGACTTAGTGGGCGCAGACAACCACGGGTGGTTCGCCACGCGGGCTGGCGAACGATTTAATCTTCACCCGGCTCTTCGCGATTCGGTTCTCGATCGCCTGCGTGAGGTCAATCGCGAGCGATACTCCGGCGAGGCCATGATGCCAAGCGCTGGTGACAGGATGCCGAGATCCACACAAGCAGCAGAGCCATCACAGGATGTGAACCTCTTCTCCGAAGGAGCCTCGTGATTATGTCCGGTGTCTATGTTGACTTCGGTGCATTACCAGACGGTAGTCTCCAGTTGGGCGCTGTATATCGAAGTGGCGACGCTGGAAATGTCGTAGACGATCCGATCGCCAAGCTTGAAGGTGGCGGCAACAGCGGTGGTATCCGTTTCGAAGGCACACTCGATCCATTCGCTGTTCGGTTCGTCGTTCTGTACACGAATCTCATGGATGAGCTCTGGCCGGATGCGTTCGAGGACGATGGACGTCGTTTCGTCTACTACGGCGACAACAAAAAGCCCTGGCGAGACCTCCACGACACGCCACGTCACGGCAACGAGTTGCTTCGCGAGATCTTCCACGCCGCCCACCTCGGCCGACGCAACCAGGTACCACCGATCTTCGTCTTCAGCCGCTGGCAAGAGTCCCGCGACGTCGTGTTCGAGGGGCTGGCCGTGCCCGGCGCCCCAGGTCAAACTGAGACCGAGGACCTCGTTGCCTTCTGGAAGTCGCACGGGGACGAGAGGTTCCTGAACTACCGTGCCATCTTCACAATGCTTCCCGCCAGCACAATCAGCCGGTCTGATATTGATGCCATGAAGTCCGGTGGCTGGCCCGACGTTGCTCCGCCGACTTGGATGAGTTGGTGTGACCGCGGTAGCAGTGCCCTCGCTACTCTGTCAGCTGTACAAAGACCATGGCTCTTCAGGACACAAACCTAAGAGCTGCTAAGAGGTTCACCATGCCCCCACAAGAGCTATTCAGTATCACGGAGGACGACCGATCGGCTGCAGAAGCAGAGGTCCGCACCAAGCAACACGAGGTCCGGTACGATCTTCGGGATTTTACGATCGACTACATCGTTCAGGAGTTCCAAAACGGGCTCTTTTACGTGCCGCCATATCAACGTGAATTCATATGGAATGAGCCGCACAAGCGACGCTTCATCGAGTCTGTGATTCTCGGCCTACCGATTCCGATGATGTTCGTTGCCGACATGGAGGACGGCCGCCTAGAGATCGTTGATGGTGCTCAGCGCATACAAAGCCTCGAGCAGTTTGTGAACAACGACCTGGTCCTCGATGGACTATTGCGATTGCCATTGCTGAATGGATTCCGATATGGCGACCTACCGAAGGCTCAGCAACGGAAGTTCGGTACGAAGGCCATGAGGCTCGTCGTTCTCGACGATTCGACGACTCCGGAGCTCCGGCAAGAGATCTTCGATCGCGTCAACACGAGTGGCGTAAAGGCCAAGGCGAGTGAGATCAGACGAGGCACGTTCACTGGGCCCTTCATGGACTTTATCCGCGACCGTGCTCGAGACGAGCGATTTGCCCGCCTCTGTCCGATCAGCGACCGCATGCGGCAGCGTCGAGAAGACGAAGAGCTTGTGCTTCGCTTCTTCGCATACTCCGACCGGTACAAGAAGTTCCAGCATGATGTCGACAAGTTCCTCGACAAGTTCGCCAAAGATCATCGCGAGGACTTCGAGCAGGACCGGATGTGCTCGGAATTCGAGGCCACGATGGCCTTCGTCGAGAAACACTTCCCTCATGGCTTCGCAAAGGGCGACAGTTCTCGCGCCACGCCTCGTGTGCGCTTCGAGGCCCTTGCCGTTGGCACGAACCTGGCCCTTCGCGAGCAGCCCGATCTGAAGCCGCAGCCGGTTCGGTCGTGGTTGGACTCTGAGGAGTTCCGCACACACACGACGACCCACGCCAGCAACTCTGGACCTCGCCTTCGCGGACGAATCGAGTTCGTCCGTGATCGTCTGCTCGGATCGGGAGATTGACGAGATGCAGGCTGTGGTAGCTGATTTCGAGCAAAGAGTGACGGAGGTTGCCGAATACCTCCGAATGCTCAAGGCGTTGGATCGCCCGGATGCTGTTATTCACTCGCAGAGCAAGGCAAGCCACAAGACCACCCCGGTCGAGGACGATTGGCGAAAGGTCTCGAAGGCTACGGTATATTTGTTGATCTACAACCTGGTCGAGGCTGCGATTCGTTCCGCCTTTGGCGAGCTCTACGAGACGATCGCCCACGAGGGTCGATCGTTGCAGTCAGTGAGCGCAGAGATTCGAAACACTTGGGTTCTCAGCGAGCACCGGAAGCTGACGCGAGAGACTGCCTCGCCCGAGAACTACCGAGAAGCCGCGGCGCGCATGGTTCTTGCGGCACTGGATCGGGAGGTCGTTCGCCTCGAAGCGTCGCGGTTGCCTGTGTCTGGCAATCTTGACGCTGACAATATTCGACGAGTGTGCCGCAATCATGGTGTCGGCATAGGGGTGCACCGAGCGGCCCGTGGTGGCATCGATTTGGAGATTGTCAAACAGCAGAGAAACGCACTTGCTCACGGGAACAGGTCGTTCTCTGAGGTCGGCCGCGACGTTACTATTGAAGACCTCGTTCGCACAACGCGCCAGGCAGAGATATTCGTTCGTGGAATCCTGAAGAATATGGAGAAGCACATAGTCAACAGCGGCTATGTAAAAACTGAAACGTCCTAGTACAGAGTAATGGTGGATTGAATATGGCTACACAAACCACGACAAGTACCGCTTCATCCTCTGCGGACATACGACAAGAACTCCATCAACTCATCATTGCAGATTTATATGGGCCCAAAAATGGGCCATTCGAAGAAGTCGATGAATCACGAGTTTCCGATCGCTATCTCGTGGGCTTACTGGCTCCTCGCGAACAGACTCCGGAGTTTGACGATGATGAGGCATTCGAGACTGCAGATGAGCCTGAGGACTCGGACGATGGTCGGGCAGATCATGTTCCAAACCGAGCTGGTTCCATCCTCCCATCTTCGTTTGGGATGACTTTTTCGGTCGATCCTGGGGTCCATGAGCTCGAGCTCGAGGCGAAGTGGGGCAAATACGACAAGGTAGACAGTGAAACACTCGAGACTGACAAGGGAAACCCCAAGAAGGTGTGGCGACGGATTCCGCGTGGTGGAACGACAACGTTTCCATTGCAATCAGGCGCTATCGCGCCGATCGTCATCGACCAAGAAGAAGCCAATGTCCATGTGCGTGGCGTGATCAGGAAGGGGGCGGACGAGTGGATCGTCACAGTCTTCCTCGTGAATGCCCAAGAGGTCGAGAAGAAGGCCATCAACAAGGATCGCTATTGGTTGTTTCAGGCCGAGTTGAGCGTTCGGTCCCAACTCGTGGAATCTCCATTCCTTAGCAGGCAAAGTATCCTGTCGCAAGGACTTGATGACGACGGGCTATACCAGGAAGACCGAGAGCTGCACATGCTCTATCGCCGTGAGCGAGAGTTTGCAGTTGGTCACGGCGTTTCAGCCACCTGGGAGGTCGATGCCGAAGACCCGTGGCGTGCGAAGTCGATAAGGACTTCCGCCTTGCCAAACTATGAAGTGCGACAGCAGACTCCTCCTACAGCCGCCGAGGAGGGCTTTGAGGGACTCGCCGATGTCGAGTTGCGGATGGACGAGTTGTCGAAGCTCGACGGCTCAAAGCTGGTCGACGCCCTCCGACCCCTCGTCGATGCATACGACCGGTGGATCGAGGTCGAGGCAGACAAGAGCTCAGAAGTTGCTGAGCGTCTTGCTGAGTTCGGTGACGGGCCCGAAGTAGCGATCAGCCGTTTGCGATCGACGTCTGCACGGATTCGGCAAGGGATTGATCTCCTCAGCGAAAACCAACAGGCAGCTGAGTCCTTTCGGTTCGCGAATCGAGCTATGTGGCAACAGCGCATTCACTCGATCTACTCGCTTGCACGCAGAAGATCGCCCAAAGACCACGAGTCTCTAGAGAAGATCGATGCCGATCCAAAAAACAAGAACTGGCGACCCTTCCAGCTCGCATTCATGCTGCTGAATCTACCATCGGTGACTGATCTGCATCACCCCGACCGAAGCCATGCGACTCAGGCAATCGCTGACCTTCTTTGGTTCCCAACGGGTGGCGGTAAGACTGAAGCCTATCTTGGGCTGGCCGCGTACACGATGGGGCTACGACGTTTGCAAGGGACCATTGGAGGGCGAGACGGCCGTACAGGCGTCTCGGTGCTCATGCGTTACACGCTTCGGTTGCTAACACTACAACAATTCCAGCGTGCCACTGCCTTGCTTTGTGCGATGGAAATCATCCGGCGAGAAGCAGTTGATGCCGGTGATCCCAAGTGGGGAGATCATGGCAGTCCCTTTTCGATCGGCCTTTGGGTCGGTTCGGGTTCGACGCCAAACTGGACAAGGGGCAGCGAGGAAGTGGTCCGAGCCCTCAAGTCCAACGACCGTTATTCCGTGGCGACGAAGGGGTCGCCACGGCAGCTCACAAACTGCCCGTGGTGTGGGGAGCCGCTCAAGCCGCGCAACCTCGAGGTCGAGTCTGTAGGCAAAGGCCGGGGACGTACCTTTACATACTGTGATAGGTCTGATTGTGCATTCTCGAATCGATCTACCTCATCCTTGTCGTCTCCTGGTTTACCGATCCTTGTCGTCGACGAGGAAATCTACCGACGGCTGCCGACGCTACTGATCGCGACGGTCGACAAGTTCGCTCAGCTTCCATGGAACGGACTGACAGAAATGCTGTTCGGGCGTGTCGATGGACAATGTCCCCGGCACGGATATCGATCTCCAGACATGGAGGACAGAGACTCGCATCGGGCGGCTGGACGTTTGCCAGCCGTACGCAGTCGACCGCAGGCCGATCTGCGTCCGCCAGATCTGATCATTCAGGATGAGCTTCATCTGATCAGCGGGCCACTTGGCAGTATGGTTGGGCTCTACGAGACCGCAATCGACGAGCTCTCCTCGTGGGAGGTTGACGGGCAGAGGGTTCGGCCCAAGGTAGTTGCCTCGACTGCGACGGTGAGGAATGCGCAGAGTCAGATCTGGGAGCTGTTCTGCCGCCGCATGAATGTGTTTCCGGCACCGGGCTTGGATGCCTCGGACAACTTCTTTTCGAAACGAAGAGAGGTTGGCCCCGAGACCTCGGGGCGCTTATACCTCGGAGTCTGCGCGCCCGGGCGGAGTCTCAAAGCAGCTTTGATCCGTACCTTTGTCGCATATTTGTCTGCAGGTCAGCTTTTATACGAGAAGTACGATACTGCTGCTGATCCATGGATGACCACGGTGGGCTATTTTAACTCGCTCCGTGAGCTAGGTGGCATGCGGCGAATGCTCGACGAAGATGTACGAAATCGTCTGCGTCACATGGACCGGCGAGGCCTAGCTCGTCGCGTCCTACATGTACCCGAGGAGCTGACCTCTCGAAAGCAGTCGACTGACATCCCAGAGATCCTGGACAGACTCGAGAGGGGGTTCTCGAAAGCGGATGATCTACGACGAATTGAACTCGCCAAGAGTGGTTCTACCGAGTCGGTGCCTCGAGCGATCGATGTTCTTCTTGCAACGAGCATGATCTCTGTCGGGGTTGACATCGACCGCCTGGGTCTAATGATCGTTGGTGGGCAACCCAAATCGACCTCTGAATACATCCAGGCAACGAGTCGCGTTGGTCGCAAGCATCCCGGTCTTGTGTGCACGGTTTACAACTGGGCTCGACCCAGGGACTTATCGCATTTTGAACGGTTTCACCACTATCATGCGACCTTCTACCAGCATGTCGAGGCGCTTTCGGTGACTCCATTTGCAGCAAGAGCCATCGATCGTGGGATTGCTGCGCTCTTGGTTGCATTGGTTCGTCACGGGTCCCATTCGCTCAACGGCAACGATGCCGCTGGTGTAGTCGATGGAGATCCCGCCTTCTCTCAATCGGCGATCATTGCGATCTGTCAACGAATCAAGACTATCACGGGATCAGAGAAGATTGCTAGAGAAGCGAAAGCACGTCTCGAAAACCTCAGTGATGAATGGAAGCACCAGGCAAACAAGCTCAAGTCTTCACTCGTTTACAAGAGTACCGGCCGTGACGGAAACGTAGTTGGCTTGCTGAAGCGGGCCGAGGCGGGTAGCCGGGATGCGTTTACCTGCTTGAACTCGCTTCGTGACGTCGAGCAGTCTGCCAAATTGTTGCTGATCGAGGATGCGACTGCTCCGCGGAGTTCGGGAGGTGAGTCGTGAGGCATCCCGTAGGTGATCTCAGGCAGAGTCAGGCGGTGCACACATTCGGCGTGGGTAGTACCGTGGACCTGCCGCATTTCACAGCCGTCGTACTCGGGCTCGAGGACTGGAGCCAGTCAACGTGGGATCCACTCAAACCGAATAATGCGCTGAGCGAAGAACGGCTCCTGCGAGTCCTTCGCTCATTCGTAGGCGATCAACTCGTGCAGCTTACGAATCCACCGGTCGTCGAAGAAGACCGGTTGGGTGCAGGGAATGTTTGCGGCATACCAGTGACGACCTTTCCCAGGTGGGCGAGGTGCCCTCGGTGCGAGATCCTCGCACCACTCGACTTCGGTGTCTTCAAGCTCGAGACGAATCCGTGGCGACCCTCCGATGTCAAGTACGTTCACTCGACCTGCCCCAAGGCCCATGGAAAGGCACCTAAGGTCAATCCGGTTCGATTCGTGTTCACTTGCAAGAACGGGCACATCGATGACTTTCCATGGGCTCGCTACATCCAATCGGCGCCTGGAGGGTGTGGAGGTGCGCGGTGTACGAGTGGGCCGTACAAGCTTCAGGAACGTGGTGTCTCGAGCGAAGTAGCCGACCTGTGGCTTCGATGTGACACGTGCAACGCCGCTCGACCGATGACTCAGGCTTTCGGAGATGAAGCGTCTGGCATCCTGGGAAGCTGTTCGGGGCATCATCCGCACCTTGGGCGAGGACATTCAGATGGTGAATGCGATGTTGGCGAACCACGCACCATGCTGCTCGGATCGTCGAACCAATGGTTCCCTATGTCTGTCTCCAGCCTGTCCATTCCCAAGTCGACGAGTGCTCTGCAAAACCTCCTTGATGCACACTGGAATCATCTCGGGCAAGTGGAAGATCAGGGTGAGCTTCGGACGCTGCGGAAGCATGGATTGCTCCAACCCTTCTCCGAGGTCACTGACGATGAACTCATGGCCGCGATCGAGGCGAAGCGAGGCGACGACAACGACGGACCGACGAATACATCCGAACTGAAAGCAGAAGAATGGGAGCTGCTGAGTCAGCCTGTTACGGCGCCTCAAACGGACGACTTCAAGATCCGTAGCGAAGGCATTCCCCAGGGTTTCGAGGATGTCATCGCGGAAGTCGTCGCGGTTGATCGGCTGAGATCCGTGAAGGCTCTTACGGGATTCACTCGAATCGACTCGCCCGGCGACTACTCGGATCTGTCGCAGATCCCGGACGTCCAGCAGGTACAGCTTTCTAGGACGCCTCCTAAGTGGCTCCCGGCATTCGAGGTTCGCGGAGAGGGTATCTTCGTTCGGTTCGATGAGGATGCGATATCGCAGTGGCGAACCAAGCCCGGGATCGTCCGGCGCGAAAGGGAGCTCAAGCGTACGCACGTTGGGTTTCGGCAGAGCAGGAACATCCAACCATCCGATGATGGCTTCGATGTACTGCGATTCGCGCTCGTTCACACATTCTCGCACATCATGATGAGACAGCTGGCCATCGAATGCGGCTATGCAGCCGCCAGTATTCAAGAGAGGATCTACTCTCGACCTGGTGATGACCAACACCCGCCGATGTGCGGTGTCATGTTCATGACCGCTGCGGCGGACAGCGAGGGAACGCTCGGAGGACTCGTCCGCCTTGCTCAGCCCAAGCTCTTTGGACGCCACGTGCGGCAGGCCTTGCACCGAGCCAGTCTGTGCTCATCGGATCCCCTTTGCTCTGAGCACATCCCTGATTCGGCGGGGCGTGACCTGCACGGAGCTGCATGCCACGCGTGCGCCTTCGTCGCAGAGACATCCTGTGAACGGGGAAACAAGTACCTCGATCGATCCCTTGTCGTCGATACCGTCGGGGGTCACGGAGCGGCATTCTTCCAGAACTCTGGGGTTCATGCATGAGCACACCACTCTGGCGTGCTCTCACGAATCTGGCCAATGCGCCGGCGTCTCACCTGGATGGTGTAGCCCGGGCCATGGAGTCGAGTTCGGACGAGAGTTCCCTGGCATCCACGGTCGTGAACCAAACCCCGCTTCCGTCGAGGGACAAAGTCGCTGAGATGGTGGAAGCGGCACGATCTGAGCTCGGCGAAGGCTGGTCGAACGGGCTTGCAGCAGCCATTCGTTCGATCGCGGCGGTTCGTGCGGCTGCAGAAGAACGCGAGACAGTCGAACTCGTTTGGACTGGTCCAGAGGTCGAACGATCTACATTTCGCAGGACGGACCGTGCTTGGATCGATCTGATCGACGAAGCGGTTCACGGCATTTGGTTGGCGTCCTATTCGACCTCCCCTGGTGAGGACGTTCAGGATGCATTGGACCGCGCGATCCATCGTGGCGTCGACGTCCACATCCTGCTCGAGACTCCAGAGGACTCTAGTGGTCGTATGACGCTCGATGGCATCGGGCGTTTCCGTTCCTCAATCAGGACGGCGTCGCATTTCTACCGCTGGCCCCTCGACGAGCGTCGACGCTCATTCCCGTCGGGAAGTCCACAGATGCATGCAAAGTGCATCGTGATCGACCGTAAGGCCATGTTCGTAACGAGCGCGAATCTTTCTGGTGCTGCGCTGGAGCGGAACATCGAGGTGGGTGTCGTCGTGAAGGGAGGACCAAATCCTGCGTGGCTTGCCGGTCGATTCGATCAGCTCCTCGAAAGTGGTTCGATCATCGAGTTGGATTCCACTTGATCAATTGGGGGGCAGGTCGTGTACGTTCAGGCGCCCGAATGATGGAGTTCGAACGCTCTGCATACCCGATCCGCTGCTGCACATGTCGCCTCGTGTTCCCACACGCGAATGACCTTCCAGCCGAGGCGTCTGAGATCTTCCGTGACTCGAACGTCCCGTCGTTTGTTGGTCTCGATCTTTTCGCGCCAGAATGAGGCGTTGGATCGGGGATTCGTGCCGTGTTCAGGACAGCCATGCCAGAAGCAACCATCCACGAAGACCGCCACTCGTGCCTTCGTGAACACGATATCGGCCCTGCTCCGGAGTGACGCCTCTGGCTTGTGATCCACTCGAAATCTCAGCCCCCGTCGGTGGAGCTCGGATCGCAGCAAGAGCTCGGGCTTCGTGTCGCGGGATCGGTTCGCCCGCATGCGATTGCTCGCTGCCCGGGACGACGGCTTGACTCGACTCTTGCCCTTCACGGTTGATCTCAGGCGGCTTCGTGCTCCAACGTCTCGATGAACCGCTCCAGAGAACCAATGAACCGCACATCACGACCACGGCGCAGTGAGCTCCTCTTGATGCGGCCGAGGAAGCCGCTGGCTGCCCGTACCGAGAGATGCGGGCGATCGAGGAGTCGATGGCCATCGGCACCATAGCGAGCAGCCAGGCCCTTCCAGGGAGTCGAGACGGGCCACGTGGACCGATCGACGGAAAAGCGTGAGCCCTTGCCGCCCCAGGCAGCAGTCGGCCATGCGTCCGACGACCCCATGCGACGCGATTCGAGAGACTGATACGTACCAGGAGAAGTAATTGAACTGCCAACCCACTGAGCGATGTCAACGGGTACCGCATTCCCGACGAGGCGCCAGCGGAGTCGATCGGCGAGTCGGGGATTGGTGTGTGCGAGCGAGGTCCAGCCCCGAGGGAATCCCTGCATGGCTTCTGCATCATCGATGCGAGGTGTCACGACGTGATCGTGTGCGGGCAGCCAGATAGCGGGCGGTGAGGGTATCCCGACCGTCGAGCCAGCTTTCAGCGTCGGTACGGCATCGAACGCCCATCCAAGGCCTCTGTTGCCCTCCGTCCAATAGAAGCCGCGAGGGCGATCGTCTTCTTGCTCCTCTGGAGCCTTCCTGCCCGATTCGTCCGCGAAGAGAATCGGGCGGGGGTCTTCCGTTCGCGAGGCGAGGAGGACAACGCGTTCGCGCCGCTGCGGGAGACCGAAGGAGCGAGCATCCACGACTCGGTATCCCCAGGTGAATCCCAAGTCCTCGAGTGACCGAGTGAGGTGGCTCATGGCGCGTCCGCGATCGAGCCGCAGCATGAACGGGACGTTCTCCAGCAGGAGCCAGCGTGGCCCGCGTTTCCGTCGAGCCAACAGCTCCAGGAGCGAATTGACCAATCCAGAGCGTTCACCTCGTATCCCAGCCGTGCGACCACACTGGCTCAGGTCCTGACAGGGAAAGCCTGCTGAGATGATGTCCACACTCGGGAGTCGGTAGCGGGGATTCTCGACCAGGGCATTGACGTCTTCTCTGATCTTGGCGTGGGGGAATCGCCGTGAGAGTACGGCTCTGGCCTCGTGAAGCCATTCGCAAAGGAACTGCGTCTCGAAGCCCGCCCGCTCGAGGCCAAGCTCGATCCCGCCTACGCCAGCGAAGAGGCCGGCGCAGGCTAGGCCGTTTGGCGTTGAATGGGACTCACCGTTCTTGGCCATCGTCGCTCCATCTCGATCCCGCTCCGAGATCGTCGGTACAGGTTACACGATCGAGGGTGTCCGGTCCCAGTGGTCTGCTTGCTGGATTTGGTCGATGAGGAGTGAGTCGAGCACGAGTCGGCCGTCCGGCCCACGGGATTGGAGGGTCGCCACCAGGCCGAATGCGGCACGCCGGAGGTCATTAGAGATCAGCTCATCGACTTCGAGGTTTGGGAATCGACCCCAGATATCGCAACAGATTTCGAGTGATTCGATGCTGGGTGTGTGTTTTCTCGAGATCCTGTACCAGTCGAGGTACTGATACCCGCTAAGGTAGTCGTCCTTGGGGTCGGTTGGCCTGGCAAGTTCTCGAATCAATGACTTGATGCTGCAGTTCGTTGCCAGGATAGTCGTCGCACGATGCGAATCAATGGGGTCACGCTGGGTTAGCTGAACGAACCCGGGTTGAGCTGGGATACTCGATGGATCCTTGGAAGGGGTGACGGTGCTCTTTCTAGCAACGATGGTCGTGCGCAAGAGGGCTTCGATTTCAGTCATGTGATTCCTTCTCATCGAATTCAGCCAGGAGATCCTCGAGGAACCGCTGCTGCACCTCGGGGTCGAGATGCCTGCTCGCAACCCGGGAGATCTTGTCAGCGGATTCCTGGATCATCGATCGAAACTGCATGCGTGATCTCTCTGCCGAGCTGTCTGCCTTGCCCAGGCATCGATCCAGGAGGGCGATCACAGCGCGGATGTCGCCTGACTTCGCTCGCTCGACCAGGCAGTTCGCCACTTCCTCGAGATCCTGGGGCAAGACGGCTCGGTCGAAGGCATCCCTGAGAGCCCAGGTGTGTGTGTTCCGCGGATTGCGTCGCCCAACGGCTGCCGTATTGCCCGGCGTGAATCGGCCCCTGGCATCCCTTTGCTCGATTTCAATGCTCAATCTCGAATCCTCCAAGTCCAGCGAATCCAGGACATCGCAAGCAGCTCATCGTGATGACGCGCTGACAGCAAATCAGCGATCGTTGTCGATTTGGCATCGTGAGGTGTCAGCGCGTCATCACCATTCGGCCAGATCGCTTTTGGGTGCAAATGATGATCCGTTCGGCACCGTTCGACAACGGTCATCGGGGATATCCTCCGCGTTTGCCGACGTTCAGTACTCCTTCCACGTTACCGATTGCCGATGGTTTCCACTCTGATGCGGGAAAGTCACTCTTCCAGCCACGAAGCTGGAAGATGCCGTCGGTCAATCGCCGGGTGTACACGTGTGGCACGAAGCGACGTGATTTCAGTTCTTCCACGATCGGCGGCTGTCGCGGTTCGTGAGTCGTGTACTTCCTGATGTATTCCAAGGCCGTGGGAAGGTGAATGAAGATCGAGTCCTCGCCACCAGGACGGAAGACCGGGTGCTCGATGGGGTCATTTGGGGATGTGGGTTCCCAAACTGGGAATTCGCCCTTGCGGGAGGTATGCCGGAGCAGGTGTTCGACATACAGATGCGAATGATCGAGTCCGTTTCCATGAGTTCGCGTCCTCGGTGCCCATTGCAACGCGAGCATCAGCAACTTTGGCTGGCAGTCCTTGTCGATGGTCGGGAAGACGCCGTGTCGCTCCACCAAGATCGTGGCCAGATGTCCACGGCTGAGAATCTGACGCATCGAGCCGATCCAGAAGAGGTCGCCCTCATCCGTTTCCAGAGCGTATCGGTCGCCCTTGGAGTCGTTCGCGATTCCGACCACGTTGATCGAGAGGAGCTCGGAGAGGAACGCCAGGGGATCGAGCGCCGCCAGCGTGGCTTCGCGGAGATCGGAGACGCGGTCCGGATCGATGTGCCTGAGTGCTTCTCTCAGCCGAGTTCGCTGGGAGGAATCGATCCTGAGTTGGAGGACCGTCTCGTCTCGCTCCAGGAGCTGACTGGCCGAGCACCTTGGGTCGATGAGTGATGAAACGATCTGCTCCAGCCGATGTGATTCGACGGAATCCGTGGGATCGAGTTCTCTGGTCGATACGAGCTGAGTCTCTCGCGAATGTGAGGTGGAGGATGGTGCAGAGAGGATCTTCTGATCAGCTCCTGGCTCAGTCATGGTCGGCCTCCGTTTCCTTGGGGCTCGACTCAGTGGATGCGGTGATGAATCGGCCGAGCGCTTCGACCGAGGTGCAGGTGCGTCCTCCGACCCTGACGGTCTCGAGTCTGATTCCCCGAGAGCCGTGGGTCGTCCAACGGTAGAGGGTCGAGACGTGGATTCGCTTGCCTCCCGCTCGTTTCGGGAGCCAGCTGGTCGCTTCTCTGAAATCGAGGAGTCTTTCGCGAACGGGATCGATCATGGGGATTCTCCTTCGCCGAATTGCCGTCAATGGCAAGCGAAGTGAATCCGATTCGCGCGGCTTCGGAAAGTGTGTCCGTAGTTACTAAAACAGAGACATTCGCGGCCTTCTGCGATACCCGCGGCCTCTCCGATTCTCGATGAAGCCCTCTTTCTTGAGCTTGGACAACGCCTTGCGAGCATTCGGGTCGTATTGCTTCCCTGCCGAAGCCGCGATCTGAGGACCCAGTTGCAACTCCCCTCCGATCTTCGATAGCAAACGCTTGGGGACATGTCCCAACTGCATCTCCCGAACCGACAGGATTGCTCCATCCGTGATGATCAGCTCTCGGACGAGGTCGAATCGCTCACTCGTCGCGACCCACTGCACGAGTGCATCATCAAAGCCCTTGAGTCGGGGCATGTAACTACTCCAGTCCGTTTCCCTGCATCGTGAGAGGGAGCCGATGCATTCGTTGGCGGCACGAAGCGCCCCGATCGCGGTCTCGTGCTCGGGGCGATCGAACGCCCATACGTGCGCCCGAATGAATGCACGCTCGATCGGCTTCATGTATTCCGACATGGTGGCCTCGACCAGCTCATGCAGCGCCCGCTCGTATGCGTGCCGATCGACGATGAAGGGCACGGATCGCGTTGGCTTGCCTGTGCCTTCCATGGAGGATGAGCACGCGAGGTAGAACGGAGACTTGTCGAGATAGTCGAGCTCGTCGGCGAGCCGATCGATCAATGCTTGTAGGCACTCGAACGGGCGGTCGTCCATCTCGGAGACGATCTCTTCGAGACTCGGGAAGGAGATGTCTTTGCCACATCCTTCCAGCAGCTCGTGCAATGATTCAGGTGACGGTGTCGGGCGTCGAATCGGAGTTTCGATTGGGACGCGGCGGAATTCGGGCTCCTGGGTCATGGGATCCTCCTTGGATTCAGGGCTCTCATCTGGCATCGGCATTCGCGAGGTGTGCGACTTCAGTCTCATCCGCACTCAGCCGCGATGCGAGATGCAAGTGCTTGCGAACGCTCGGCATAGATCTGCGTGGTTTCGAGTCGAGAATGCCCCAATACTGCGCCTGCCGCGTCGAGCCCGTACTCCCGACGGAGCTCCGTGGCACGGGTGTGGCGAAGCTGGTTGGGGGTCCAGACGGCGATCTGGAGGCGCTCGCAGGCACGACGGATGGCGCGGGCATAGGACGCGGGCGTGTAGTGCTCGCCGGGTGTCCTGGACCCGTCGTAGCGGGTCACGGCCCTCGACCGATCTCGCTCCAGCTGTGAGGGTGTGAGCGGCGTCTCCCGCCGGGCCCGGAGCTCGTCGCGTCGTCTCGCATCGGCCTCACGCGGCGAGAAGATCGCCGGGTCCTCGGACCGAGACCGGTACCGCATGAGGATCGCCTGGCCCTTCGGCCCGACCGGGATCACGCGCTGCTTGCCGCGGTGGCTGTTCTTGTGCCTGGCCGGCCGGTACACCCAGCAGGGCGGCGACGTGTCGACGTCCATCCACCGCATCGAGCACAGCTCACCCGGCCGCATGCCAGTCAGGAGCTGGAGGTTGGCCATGTCGGCGACGGTGGGGGAGAGCTCGGCGAGCGTCCGCTCGAGCACCTCCGGCTCGACGGCCCTGACCGGCTCGGTCTCCCTGGCGCCGTACTCCCCGTATGCCACGGGCTCGCACGCGGAGAGCCGGGGGAGCACGTCCGTGGGGACGAGCCCCTCGCGCACGCCCCACCGGAAGGCCCGCTTGATGACCGGCAGGAGCTTGCCGTTGACGTACTGGCGGCTGAGCCCCTCTTCGACGACCGCCCGCCTGAGCAGGGCTCGAGCGGCCGCAGGCGTGAAGTCGCGTGCCCGTGTCGAGCCGTACAACGAGGTCAACCGACGCAGCGCCGGCCGGTCGACCTTGTCGACGACCTCGGCGCCGACACGGCCGCTTGCACGGTGCCGCTCGTACCGCTCGGCGAGCTCGCGGACAGTGGTTCGATCGGGATCGATCTCCCCGGGGAATCGGCCCCCGACACGCCCACCGGCGAGCCACTCGGCGATCACGCGGTCGTAGGCCTCATGGGATTCCGTCGAGCCGTGTGGGCCGAGGTAGACGTCACGGCCCTCGATTCGGACGCGAGCGAGTCCGCTCGGCTTGTGCAGGGCGTACTTGGGCAGACGAGCGGCCCGGGGCGCGGTGCGTGCGGGGAGAGCGTTCTTATTGGTGGTGTCCTTCGGCATCGTCTCGCGGTCCATGGGTCGGGGTGGTATGTACCACCTGTTCCGAGGCCCTTGGCCGCGCCGCCCGTGTGGGGCGGGTACTCCAAACCAGGAGTTCAGCCGGAGTTAAGAAAAGCGGGTGATCGGGATCGAACCGACGACATTCAGCTTGGGAAGCTGACGTTCTACCACTGAACTACACCCGCTGGTTGTCACGCGGGTTCGCGCCCGCTGGGCTCAGTATATCCGTCGTCCGGGCACGCGGCGACGGCGCGGACGCTGCGATTCACGGGCCGGACGGGTCCGCGGCGAGCAGAAGCCTGTGGATCGATTCCAGCGACTCTGTCGGCACCCAGGTCCGCTCGGCGCTGGCCAGACGGAGTTCGGTCCAGCCGTCGCGGGTGTCGAGGGCGACCGCCTCCAGGCCCTCGGGGAGCGGCTCTTCGTGGGTGGGGTTGTAGATCTCGCTGCTGGGGCCGCCGCGTCCGGTGGCTTCCCGGATCAGCACGACGTGGTCGGTCTGGGTGGTGCGCCGGTAGTCGAGTGCGAGCAGGGTGAGCGGCAGGAGCGCCGAGCCGAACGACGCCAGGATCCATCCGCGGCTGGGGTGGTAGCCCAGCGCCCGGGCTCCGCCGAGCGTCCACCCGAGGGCGAGCAACGCCAGCCCGATCGCGAGCATCGCGGAGCGCGGGACGTACCCGCGCCAGATCGAGAGCCAGCGGGCGGCGGTGCCCAACTGGGTGATCTCGGGTGCCGCCTCGACCCCGGCCCGGGCGGCCCGGAGGGACTCGCGCGTGCGTCGGTCGGTCGGGTCGAGTTCCTCGGCGGCCCGCAGGGCGACGATCGAGCCGCCCAGATCGCCCGCGTGCAGTCGTGCGAGCCCGAGGGCGCGGAAGAGCGGCGCGTTCCGCGCGTTGTGTTCGACGGCGAGTGACTCGTACAGCGTCGCGGCCTGCATGAACGCGGCCGTGGACCCGTCCGGATCGCTCTCCGCGAGTTCCAAACCCCGGTCCATCCAGTGCTCGGCCTGCGCGAGCACGGTGTCGGCGTCGAGCTCGGGCGCGTCGATGACGGGGAGGGGGGCCGGCGCGGGTGTCGAGGCCAGCGCGTGGGAAGCGGGCATCAGGACACACACGAAGAGGGCACACAGGAATGTGCGAAGCGGTGCTGTGCTCATGCCGCGGCCCTCCCTTGGTTGGGGGTGCGACGGACGGCCTCTCGCACAGACTCGATCGCCTGGGCGATCCTGTTGCCGTCCACGACATCGGGTGGACGTCGCCCGGCGCGTTCGATCTCGGAGGATTGGATCGCCTCCGCGAGTGCCTTCTGATGCTCGGGGGAGACCGGCAGCCGGTCGGCGTCGGTGGAGGTCACGGCGTCCGGGTGGATGCCCAGCGCCGCGGCGGTGGCGTCGCGGGCGCCCTGGGCGGGGTTGGTGCGTGCCGTGCGTGCGGCGGCGGCGAGCTTCGCGAGCGTCTGGGCGAGCTCGGGGTTGCGTGTCCGTCTCCAGGCGGTGAGGAGGAAGACGCACGCGTACGCCGCGGGGGGGAGTGTGGCGGCGGCGATCCAGACGGGGTTGGCGAGCGCGGCCGCGAGGGAGACGGGCTCGCGAGCCAGCAGGGCTTGGCCGCGGTCCTCGGCCCAGACGATCGGGCCCGCTCGCTCCACCGAGTCGGGCGTGCCGGTCGGGACGTCGCCGGACACGGCGTCGGCGAGGGTGGTTGTCCGGACACCGGTGATCTCGAGCGGCACGGGGTCCGTGGTCGCGACGCGGTACTCGTCCGAGACGGGATCGAAGAAGGGCAGGCGCAGCGCGGGCAGCTCGGACACCTCGGGCGAGACAGCACGGACCTTGGTCGTGAAGACGCGCCGGCCCTGGCGGGCGGCCTCACGCTCCCAGCCGTCGGGCGACAGGCGGAAGCTGTCGGTGAAGCCGGGGATGGAGGCGAGGTCGGGCCCGGCCCGGACCTGGGTCATCGGCTCGTCCCCCAGGATGGTCACCGTGAGATCGATGGGTTCTCCGACGTAGGCCTCGGTCGGCTGCACGCTCAAACGCATGTCGAAGTTGCCGATGAGCCCGGTGTACCCCGGCGGCATGGTGTCGAGCGGGGGCTCGTTCACGTCCAGCGAGATCGGTTCCGAGCGTGAGATCGTGCGGGCGAAGGTGCCGCGGCTGGTGCGACGGTCGAACAGCACCGCGAGCGGGCCGAGGTCGAAGGTGCCCGCCTCGGTCGGGCGGACGAGGAGTTCGAAGTAGAGCACGCGCGTGGGGCGGCCCTGAAAGGTTGCGTCGCGGACACGCCCGACGGCCTGGATGCCGAAGATATCGATGGGATAGAGCTGTTCGCGCCGCGTGGACCGCGCGGGTTCCTCGGAGATGACCTCGATCGAGGGGTGCTTCTGGCTCGGGCGGAAGGAGTACTCGCTGACCGAGGCGGTGAGGTACCAGTGGCAGCGCAGTCGCAGCGTCTCGCCGACGTACACCGAGGTCCGGTCCAGCTCGATGACCAGGTCGAAGTCCTCGGCCTCGGGCGGGTCGAGCACCGTGATCGTGACCGGGTCGGTGGTGAAGTCCTTGCCGTCGATCCGCAGGGTGGTTTGCGGGATGGTGTAGGTGCCGGACTCCTTTGCGAGCAGCCGGTACGACAGCAGGGTGGTGTTCTGCGACTGGAGGCGCATGCGCCCCGTGGTCGGATCGAGCGAGCTGAACTGCTGCGTGATGGAGTTGGACCCGGTGAACCGGGCCTCGATGCCCTCGGGCCAGTCCACGGCGGGTGGTGAGTCCGGCGAGGCGTTGCTGACCACGATCTGGAACTCGACCTCCTCGCCCAGATACGCCTGACGCTGGCCGATGCGTGCATCGACCGAGACGTCGTCGCCCTGGGCGAGCGCGTGGGTGAGTGCCGAGCAGGTCATAATCAGGATGGCGATCAGTCTGTGCATGGTGTTCCGCTTGTGGTCTGTGTCGCTCACCAGTCTCGCTCCACGGTCACGGGGCGCGCGAGGCGCGAGCGACGCAACTCCCGCTCCTCGCGCTGGCGCTGCTCGCGGTCGAGCAGGTCCTCGACGAGCTGATCGCCGGGGTCCTGCTGCGGTTGCTGCTGCTGGCCGGTCTGCTGGTTGTGCTCGTCCGGGTTGGGCTGATCCTGCTGTTCCTCCCCCTGCTCCCCCTCTTGCTGCTCGCCCGACTGCTGCAGGTTCTCCGCCGCCCGGCGCAGCGCGTCCGCGGCCTCCTGCTGGCGTTCAGAGGCCCGGTCGAGGTCGCCTTCTCGGAGTGCCTGCTCGGCCTCGTCCTGCGCGGCGCGGGCCTGCTGGACGTCCTGCTGCGACTGCTCGACCTGCTGCCGGACCTGCTCCTGACCTGATTGGCTGGCCTGCTGCCGGGTCTGGTCGAGCTGCTGCTGGGCCTGCTCGGTCTGCTTGCTCAGGTCCTGCTGCTGCTGTTCCAGCTCCTCGCGGCGCGACTGGTCGGACTGTTCGGATTCGTCGGAAGCGTCCTGTTGCTCGTCGGCGAGCCGGTCGAGGTTTTCGCCCTGCTGACGCATCTGCTCCATCAGGTCTTCGAGCTGCTCCAGCTCCTGCTGCGCCCGGGCGATCTGTCGCTTGATCTTCTCGCAGTTCTCCGCGGCGTCGGTTCGTGTGGGATCGACCTCCAGCACCGAGCGGAACGCCGCCGCGGCCGGGCGGAGTTTGGCGATCCGGGTCTTGAGCTCGTCGATCGGGTTGGTCGGTGCCGGCTCCTCGTCCAGCGACTCGGCGGGGGGCGGCGGGGCGATCGCCTCCTCGTACAGCACGTGCGCGAGATTGAAGCGGGCCTCAGCCCGCAGCTCACGCCGTGTCGATGTGCGGTCGGCCTCGCGGTAGGTGTCCGGCACGTTCTCCCCGAGACCGGTCGCCTGGCGCAGCAGTCCCAGGTTGAGCCGGGCCGCGCTCGTCAGGTCCGGGTGCGTGGTGCGTGTGGCGAGGTCGGCCAGGCGTGCGTCCAGCGCCGCGACGTCTGCTTCGGAGGGCTCCGCCCCCGGCTCCAGCAGGTCTCGCAACTGCTGCACGGCCTCGACCAATCGGGCCCGCGCCAGTTCGTCGGAGAGCGGGGGGGAGACCTCCGCTTCCGGCTGATCCTGCTGAGCGGTTGTATCGGCAGTTGGCGGGGCCATGCCGATCGAGCATGTCCCGAGCAGCACGAGCCACGCGAGTGTCTTCCGTTGAATGGTCACGCGCCTCCTCCCGTTGCGAGCTCGGTGCGTGGGCGTGTACGACGTGCGGGCACGAGCGGTTCAATGAGCAGCAGCAGGAGCGCGGCGCCCAGCGGGACGTAGTAGCGGGGCTGGTATTCGACCGTGACCGCGGTGCCGTGCTCGCGCCGCGCGTCGATGGCCTTCAGGTCACGATCGACCTGCGCCAGGTCGATCTCGCCCGTGCCGACGTTCAGGAAGATGCCGCCCTCGGAGGCCGACGCGATCTCGGCCAGCGTGCCCGGGTTCATCGCGGTGCGGACGGTCTGGCCCAGGTACTGCAGGTACCCGTCCGAGTCCGGGTCCGGGACCGGGGCGCCCTCGCCGGTGGAGCCGACGCCGATGGTGATGATGCGGATGCCCGCGGCACCCGCGACGGCGGCGGCCTCGACCGGAAACGAGTCCTGGTCGTCGCCGTCGGTGATCAGCACGATGTCGCGCACGGGCTCGCCGGGCTCGGGTGTGTCGTCGTCCTCGGTGGTGTCGGACGGCCGGATCAGGAAGACCTCGCTCATCGCCTTGCGGATCGCGTCGCCGATGTACGTGCCGCCCACGGGGGCCGAGCTCGGGTTCAACTCGTCGAGCGTCAGGTTGAAGAAGGTGCGGTCGAGCGTCAGCGGGCACTTCACCACCGCGGCCCCGGCGAAGGCGACCAGCCCCACGCGGTCGCCGTCGAGGTTGTTCACCAGGTCCTTGATCCAGAGCTTCGACCGGTCGAGCCGGTTGGGCTTGAGATCGGAGGCGAGCATCGAGCGGGACACATCGACAACGAAGACCACGTCCCGCCCCTGTCGCGAGATCTCCTTCTCGACCGGATCCGACTGCGGGTCGGCCAGGGCGAGCACGACGAGCGAGAGCGCCGCCAGCGCCAGCGTATGCTTCAGGTGGACGCGCCCCGGGGCGTGGTGCACCAGCAGGGTGCGCAGGCGCTCGTCAAGCGCAAACTGCCGCAGGCGCCGCTTCGAAGCGACTGCGCCCCACACGCCGATCGCCACGAGCAGCAGCACGACGACGAGCGCCGCGAGCCAGCGCGGGTCCTGCAGCGAGACCGGGGGGAGGTCGGTCCGGAGCGTCGCGAGCATCACGGCCACCTCCTGAACACCGTCAGCGAGGCGAGCAGGTCGAGCGCGAGCAGGATCAGCGCCGGTCGCAGTGCCCACGCGAACCGCTCCTCACGTGTGGTCTGCTCGTCCACCTCGATCTCGGTCTTCTCCAGCCGGTCGATCTCGGCGTAGATCTCACGCAGGTCGGCCAGGTTCTCGACGGACCAGAACCGGCCGCCGGTGGACTCCGCGGCGTTGGCCAGCGAGGCCTCGTTGATCGCGTTGCGCCCCGAGAACAGCCCTCCGCGTGAGCGTCCCTGGATCCCGATGATGTACACACGGATGCCCCACTCCGCCGCGAGCTCGCACGCGACCTCGGGCGCGATCTGGGAGTTGCGGTCGTCCCCGTCGGTGAGCAGCACGATCGCTTTGCCCTTGATGGTGAAGTCGTCCTGGGCCTGCTCGGACGCCGCGAGCTCGTCCTCGGCCGACTGCAGGCGAGCCGCGGCCAGCGCCACGGCGTCTCCGATCGCGGTGCCCTGCTCCGAGTCCAGGATGGGGATCCGCACGGTCTCCAGCGCGCTCAGCAGCGGCTCGATCTCCCGCACGAGCGGGCAGACCGTGTCGGCGTACGTGCCGAACGCGATCAGCCCGATCAGGTCGCCGGAGCGACCCTCAAGATCCTCGCCGTTGCCCGCGACGAACTCCGCGACCACCCGCTTCACGGCCTCAAGCCGGTTCAGATCCTGGTTGTCGAAGTTTGCCGGCTCGTCCATCGATCCGGACCGGTCCACCACGATCTGCATCGCGATGCCGTTGACCTTCGTCTCGGTCTGGGCGTCCAGCGTCTGCGGGCGGGCCAGTGCGAGGATGAGGAATGCCATCGACAGCAATCGCAGCAGCCCGGGCAGGAACCGGAGGCGCACACGCCAGGAGCGGTGAGCCACCGACGCACGCGGCGCGGCGGAGTACGTCAGCCGCGCGTGGCGTGTCAGGAGCAGGCGGACGCTCACCAGCGGGATCAGGGCGAGCAGCGCGAACGCCCACGGCCATGCGAACTCGATCTCGGAGAGCTGGACCTGGGCGAGGATCACGAGACACCCCCCCCGGACGTCAGCAGGCGAAGGGCCTCGTCGATCTGCGGTTCGATCGGGTTTCGCTCTTCCCGTCCCGGTGGGGCGTACCGCTCACGGTCGAGCCGCTCGATCATCGCGTCGAGCGACGGATGCGAGTGCGTTGCCCGGGCACGACGGAGCAGGGACGCTAGGCGGTCGCGAGCATCGGTGGGGGGCTCGTTCCGAAGCCGGCCGATCTCCGCGGCGAGGTCCGGCTCCTCGGTGCGACCGGCTGACGTCACCGCCCTCACCACAACCACCGCGCCCACACCCAGCAACACCGCCGCGAGGGCGAGCGCCCACGCGGGCATGCCCCGGTCGCCGGCCAGCGCGGGCGGCTCGACCGGCCCGGACGGCGGCGCCAAGTCGTCGATCGAGGCGTCTTCTGCGAGCACGGAAATCACGCTCACTTCGAATGGAGTCGTGGACAGTTCGAATGCAGGGGGCTGGCCCGGCTCCGCGAACGCCACCGTGGCCGAGGGAATCTCATACGCCCCGTCGAGGAATGGCTCGAGCAGGTACCGCTCGGTCCGGACCGCACGCCCGCGTGAATCGGTGCGCACCCGCGCGGGGGTGCGGTCGATCAGCGTCCAGCCAGCCATCTCGGGATCGAACACGACCGCTCTGGCGGCGTGCCCCGCGGGCGCCGTGGTCGAGATCGTCACCGGGACCTGATCGACCGTGGTGAATCGGTCTCCCGGCACAGAAACCACGATCACGCCGTTGTCCCGCTCGGCCCGCGACTCGAGTGCTCCGGCGCTCCCGGCATCGCCTGACCGCCCGCACCCACCGGTCACGATCCCGAGCAGCACGGTCGTGCGCACGAGCGTCCACGCTCGACCCCGGGTCGAGCACGCGGCGGGTGTGATCCGGAAAGTGCGAGGTGATCGGGTCATCGTTTCCGGTCTCGCTCGTGAAAGAACCGGGCGAGGTCGTCGCCAACGGGCCGGTCGGTTGACAGCTCGACGAGGTCGATCCCTGCGGACCGCAGCGTCCCCGCGAGCGCCGCCCGTTCGGACGCGGCCCGTTCGTGCACCGCGCGCCGGCGGGGCCTGGCCGCGAGATCGACCAGGTACACCTCGCCGGTCTCCGGGTCTTCCAGCTCAACCAGGCCGAGGCGCGGCAGATCCCGCTCGCGCGGGTCGTCGATCGCCAGTGCGATCGGCTCGTGGCGTCGGGCGAGCAGGCGAGCGGGGCGGAGCCAGTCGGGCTCGAGCCCGGGCTCGATCGCGTCGAGGAAGTCGCTGAGAACAAACACGATCGCGTGGCGCGGCAGCACCCGGTCCAGCGTGCCGAGCGTCTCGGCGAGTGTTGGGCCGGTGCCGTGGGCTTCGGCGTCGAGGATCTCGCGGATGATGCGGAGCTGGTGCGTCTTGCCCTTGGAGGGCTTGATGGTCATCGGGCGTGGGCCGCCGTACAGGCAGAGCCCGACGCGGTCGTTGTTTCGTGCCGCGGCGAGCGCGATGATCGCCGCCGCCTCGGCCGCGAGCCGGGCCTTGGTCTTGCTGCCCGAGCCGAACGACATCGAGCCGGACGTATCCACCACCAGCATGACCGTGAGCTGGCGTTCCTCGGTGAATCGCTTGACGTACGGGTGCCCGGTGCGGGCGGTGACGTTCCAGTCGATGAAGCGGACGTCGTCGCCCGGCTCGTAGGCCCGGACCTCGGCGAACTCGACCCCCGAGCCTCGGAACGCCGAGTGGTACTCACCCCCGAGCAGATCGTTCACGCGGCGCTTGGCGCGGATCTCGATGCGCCGGACCTCTCGCATGAGTTCGTCGGTCAGCATCGGGTGGGGCGCTCCGTCGTGCTCGCCTGCTCGGTGGATTCGTCCATGGAAACGGTGAGGAGTAAGAGGGGGAACGTGGGGGGTCGTGGGGGGGGTGGGGGGGGTCAGGGGACGCGGACGCGGTCGAAGATCTCGGTCACGAGGTCCTCGCTGCTCAGCCCCTCGGCCTCCGCCTCGTAGCTCGGGATCACGCGATGACGCAGCACGTCCATCCCGATCGCCTTGATGTCGGCGGGCGTCACGAAGTCGCGCCCCTCCAGCAGGGCGAACGCGCGGGACGCCTTGATCAGCGAGATCGACGCACGCGGCGACGCCCCGAACTCGATCAGCCTCGACAGGTCACGCTTCGACTCCAGCCCGGACGGGTCGCGCGTCGCGTGCACGATGTCCACCACGTAGTCCTTGATGCGGTCGTCCACGAAGACCGAATCGACCGCGGTCCGGGCCCGGGCGATCTGCTCCAGCGTCGCGACCGGCTCGATCTCGATCGCCGGTGCGGAATTCGCCATGCGGTCCACGATCGCCCGCTCCTGGGCCTTCGACGGGTACGTGACCCGCAGCTTGAGCATGAATCGGTCCACCTGCGCCTCGGGCAGCGGGTAGGTGCCCTCCTGCTCGATCGGGTTCTGGGTCGCCAGCACCAGGAAGGGATCGGGCATGTGGTGCGTGGTGTCGCCGATGGTGGCGTGACGCTCCTGCATCGCCTCCAGCAGGGCAGACTGCACCTTGGCCGGGGCCCGGTTGATCTCGTCGGCCAGCACGATGTTGGCGAAGATCGGCCCCTTACGCGGCGTAAAGGAATGATCCCGCGGGTCGTAGATCAGCGTCCCGATCAGGTCCGCCGGCAGCAGGTCGGGCGTGAACTGGATGCGGCTGAACTCCGCGTGGATGGCCCTGGCCAGCGTCGTGACCGTCAGCGTCTTGGCCAGCCCGGGCACCCCCTCCAGCAGCACATGCCCGCCGGTCAGCAGCCCGACCAGCAGGCGGGAGACCATGTGGTCCTGACCGACCACGACGGTCTCGATGCGCTCGCGGAGCGTCCGGACGAGGGGGCCGACCTCCGCGAGGCGGGGATCGGTCGCGTGTGATGTGGTCTCGGTGGCGTCCATATCGGGATTGTTCCGTTGAGAGTGGTCCGGCGTTGCGTCGGAAGGGTATGACAACGCACCGGGATGCCGACCGCGGGAGTCTCCGTCGGCCGATCGCCCGGTGCGTGGATCGTGGGGTCAGACTGTCGGCGCTCAGCCGGCGTTCGGGTCGGGCATTCCGCCCGGGCCGGACGAGGCACCGCCGCCGTTTGCGGGAGCGGCGGGAGCGGCGGGGGGGGCGCCGGCGGGGCCCTGCGACTGGGAGATCTGGATCTCCCCGTTCTGGGCCTCGTACTGGCGGATCGCGTTGCCCAGCGACATCGCCAGGCGCTTGGTCGCGGCCCAGTTCATGATCACGCGCGAGCCCACGTTGAAGACGATCACCGGGTTCTGGCCCGGGGCCTGCATCGGCACGTTGTAGCCGAAGTCGAGGACGATCTCCTCGCCGGTCGTGGAGGTGCGGATGGTGTTGGCGAAGGCCGTGTGCATCTTGGATTCGTCGATGCGGAGCTGGACCTGCTGCTGCTGTTGGTCGGCCATGGAATCGTGCCTTTCTCGCGTCTGGGCAATCGTGGTTTCGGACCGGCCAGGAGCCGGGTCTGAACCATAGCGCGGGACGCGGCACGCATCCCTCTTTCTGCCACGGGGACCGCATCCAAGGGGCAAGAAGCCCGAATCCGGGGCCAAAGGAGTCTTCCCCATGAGCTTTCCCGTCACCTCGCTCGCCGCCGCCCTGACAGCCGGCGCCCTGATGACCGGCCTGGACGACACCCGAGCCCAAGGGCCCGTCCTCGAGCCCCAGCCGGTGCTCGGCTTCGATAGCCCCGATGCGGCCGCTCAGTGGGTCGTGGTCAACGACAACGTCATGGGCGGCCGGTCCGAGGGCGGGCCGGAGTTCACCGGGGAGACCGTCGTCTTCTCGGGCTCCACCAACACCAACGGCGGGGGCTTCAGCTCGATCCAGACCATCGAGCAGGACTGGGAGCAACTCGCCGAGGCCGACGGCCTGCTCCTGCGTGTCCGCGGCGACGGGCGCGAGTACATCGCCCGCCTGCGGACCGACGCCCGGGTCGGGGGCCGACGTGTCGCCTACCACCAGTCCTTCGAGACCAGTTCGGACGGCTCCTGGACCGAGGTCCGCATCTCGTTTGAGGATTTCCGGGCCACGATCTTCGGCCAGGACGTCTCGAACTGGGCCGCGACGTTCGACCCCGCGAAGGTCCGCACGCTCGGCTTCATGATCTACGACAAGCAGGACGGCCCGTTCCGGCTCGAGATCGACTGGGTCAAGGCCTACACCGGCGAGCCCCTGCCCGCGGACCACAACGAGACGCTCTGACGAGTGTGAATGGGCCCGGAGGGACTTGAACCCTCACTCCCGTTCCCGGGAAGCGGATTTTAAGTCCGCCGCGTCTGCCGATTCCGCCACGGGCCCGTGGGGGTTGGGGGTGATCCTACCACCCGCACGCTGAGGTCCATGGCACGCCCGAAACGCATGGGCACCTGAACAAGGCCGGAGCGATCGCTCTCGTCGATAGACGAGCGCTGGGGCGTGCCCCTCGGCTTTGCGTGTCATCCTCGGCGAGGCTCAGGACACGGGGCAATCGGGACGGTTCCAACTCCCGGGGTCATTTGCGACAACCCGCTCCGAGACCTCACTGGGCTTGCCCAGATTCCGCATTCTTGGGTGATCCGAGAGGGTGATTGGGGTATCATGGGCCCGGGAATTGTAACTGTTTCATTTTGCTCGAGGGACACCCTGTGACCACAACCGGCTCGATGCCTGTATCCGCACGCACCTCCCCAGGAGACCCCCAGGGGCGGTTCGTGACCCGTGACGGGCGCTCGCTCTACGAGATCGAGCACTCCGAGGCCATGCCGCCCTTCCTCATGACGGTGGTGGGGGACTCGGATCTGTGGATGTACCTGTCCTCCACGGGTGCCTTCACGGCCGGACGCGTCGAGCCCGACCGATGCCTCTTCCCCTACGAGACCGACGACCGCCTGCACGAGCTCGTCGGGCTGACCGGACCCGTCACGCGTGTGCGGTTCGAGGACGGCCGCATCTGGCGTCCGCTCGACGGGCGTGCCCCCGGCCCGTCCAACCCGCGCACGCTGCGCCGCTCGCTGGTCGGCGACACCGTCGAGTTCGAGGAGACCGACCCGGAGAGCGGCCTGACCTTCCGGGCCGAGTACGGCTTCTCTGACACCTACGGCATCGTCCGCCGGTGTGAGCTGCACCTGCACGACGGCGGCGTGCCCGTCGCCTTCGACCTGCTGGACGGATACCTCAACGTCATGCCCGCCAACGTGCCCCTCATGCTCCAGCAGGGCATGAGCACGCTGGTGGACGGGTACAAGCGCTCCGAGCGCATCGGCGAGCACGGCCCGGCCATCTACGCCCTCGAGTCCTCGATCACGGACAGCCCGGAGGCGATGGAGTCGCTCCGCGCCAACGTCGTCTGGCACACCGGGCTGGACGGCGCGACGGTCTCGCTCCGCTGCGGGACGGTGCACGACTTCGAGATGGGCGAGGACATCGAGACCGATGAGCCGGTCACCGGCCAGCGCGGGGCGTACCTGTGCACGATCCCCGCACGCCTCGAACCCGGAAAGAGCATGACGTGGTACGTCGTGGGCGATGTGCATCAGGACCACGCCCGCCTCGCCCAGCTCCGTCAGACGATCGGCACCACGCCCGACCTGCCCGCCCGGATCGAGGCCTCGATGGAGGACGACCGCGAGCGGCTCGCACAGTTGCTCGACCGCGCGGACGGCGCCCAGCTCACCTCGGACACCTCCGCGGTCGCGGCGCACCGCTCCAACGTCCTCTTCAACGCGATGCGCGGCGGCGTCCCGCTGCACGGGCACGTCGCGTACACCGAGGACTTCCGGAACTTCGTCCGCACACGCCATCGCGTCATCGCCGACCGGCACGACGCGGCCCTGCGACGGCTCCCGGAGACCCTGCGTCTCGACGAGCTGAGCGCCAAGGCCGAGGAGATCGGTGACCCGCAGCTCGTCCGCATCGCACACGAGTACCTGCCGCTGACGTTCGGGCGCCGCCACGGCGACCCCAGCCGCCCCTGGAACCGGTACCGCATCCGCGTTCGGGACGAGTCGGGCGAGCGGGTGACCGGGTACGAGGGCAACTGGCGCGACATCTTCCAGAACTGGGAGGCCGTCTGCCGCAGCTACCCCGCCATGCTCCCCGGCGTCATCGCCAAGTTCCTGAACGCCTCGACCGCGGACGGGTACAACCCCTACCGCATCAACGAGCGCGGCATCGACTGGGAGGTGCCCGAGCCGGAGAACCCCCGCTCGAACATCGGGTACTGGGGCGACCACCAGGTCGTCTACCTGCTCCGGCTGCTCGAGCAGTGCCGCGACACGAACCCGGGCTGGCTCTCGGGCATGGCCGAGCGTCCGCTGTTCGCCTACGCCGACGTCCCGTACCGCATCCGCCCGTTCGAGGAGATCGCGACCAACCCGCGGGGTTCGATCCGATTCGACGCAGAGCGCGACGCCGCCCTGCGTGCCCGAGCCGAGGACCTGGGCGGCGATGGCACCCTCCTGCTCGACTCCGGCGGGGACCCGGTCCTCGTCACGCTTCTAGAAAAGCTGCTGGTCGTCGCCCTGGCAAAGGTCTCCAACCTCGCCCCGGACGGCGGGGTCTGGATGAACACCCAACGCCCGGAATGGAACGACGCCAACAACGCGCTCGCCGGCTACGGGCTCTCGATGGTCACGCTCTACCAGCTCAGGCGGTACGCCTCGTTCTGTCTCGACTTCGTCGAACAACTCGGCGACGGAACAACCCCCGTCTCGGGAGCCGTCGCGCGCTGGTGCGAGGAGACCGCGGGCGTCATGGTCCGTTCGCTCGAGGCGATGGAGCGTGACGGGCGACTCGACGACGAGTCACGCTGGAAGGTGCTCGGCGGGCTCGGCAAGGCCGCGGAGAGCGCACGCGAGTCGCTGTACAAGTCGGGCCCGGGCAAGCCGAGCGGGCTGGACCGGACCACGATCGCGGACTTCTTCCGCCTGGCGCGTCATTTCTGCGACAAGACGATCCGGGGCGCCCGACGCCCGGACGGGCTGTACGAGTCGTACCGGGTGCTGCACCTCGGGGAGTGCCGGGCCGGGGTCGAGTCGCTCTCGCCGATGCTCGAGGGGCAGGTCGCCCTGCTGGCCTCCGGCGTGCTCGAGCCCGCGGAGGTCTGCGACCTGCTCGATCGGCTCTTCGAAAGCGAGCTCTACCGCGCCGACCAGCACACCTTCATCCTGTACCCCAGGGTGGACCTCCCGGGATTCCACGACCGGAACATCATCCCCGAAGAGGTGCTCCGGGCCAGCCCGCTGCTCGAGGAATCGGCGAAGACGCCCGGGTCCGGGCTCGCGACCATCGACGTGGACGGGCGGGCCCGATTCGACGCGGACCTCGTGTCGCGCGAGCGGCTCGACGAGCGGCTCGAGTTGCTGGGCGCGGACGAGCGCTGGCGGGATCTCGTGAAGCGCGACGCGGGGGCCGTCCGCCACGCCTACGAGCGGACCTTCCGCCACGCCCGCTTCATGGGGCGCTCGGGCTCCATGCACAAATACGAGGGGCTCGGCTCGGTCTACTGGCACATGGTCTCCAAGCTGCTGCTGGCGGTGCAGGAGTGCGTCTTCGACGCCTCGGACCGCGGGTGCGACCGCGCAACGATCGACCGCCTGCGGGCCCACTACGCGCGCGTGCGGGACGGGCTGGGCTACCGCAAGTCGCCCGCGGAGTTCGGCGCGGTCCCGCACGAGCCCTACTCCCACACGCCGTGGAACGCGGGTGCGCAGCAGCCCGGCATGACCGGGCAGGTCAAGGAGGGCGTGCTCGCCCGCTTCGGCGAGCTGGGCGTCCGTCTGCGCGAAGGCAGGATCGAGTTCGATCCCATCCTGATCGACCCGAACGAGGCGCTGGAACGGGACGGGGTGTTCCGAGTTCTCAACGATCACGCCTCCGTGGTCGAGGTCCCGGCGGGGCACGTCGGGTTCACCGTGTGCGCCACCCCGGTGGTGCTCGGCTTCGGCGACACCGACTCGATCGAGATCCGTCTGCGGGACGGCGAGAACGAAACGACCCTCGAGAGACGCCTCGATGACGACCGCAGCGCCGAGATCCTCGCCAGGACGGGGTGCATCGAATCGCTCGTGGTCACGCTCCGTCGCGAGAACTAAAGCCGTCCGGGTCGGCTCAGAGCTGCACGATGCCCTCGCGCAACGCAAACCGCGTGAGCTCCACCCGGTCGTGCAGGTCCAGCTTGGCCATCATCGAGGTCGCGTGGTTGTCCACGGTTTTGGGGCTCAGCCCGATCGCCGCGGCAATCTGCTTCTTGCTGAGCCCCTTGGCGATGTAGCGGAGCACCTCGAACTCGCGTGCAGAGAGCAGGCTGGTGACCGAGGCCTGGTTCGAGAGGCGCACGCCGTTCGACTCGACCACGATGCGCCGCTGGACCTCTTCGCTGAAGAAGATCCCGCCCTGCGCGACGGTGATGATCGCCTCGAGCACACGCTCCGGACGCTCGCCCTTGGTGATGTACCCCAACGCCTCGACGTCCAGGGCGGCCTGGATGTAGCTGTCGTTGGTGTGTGCGCTCAAGAACAGCACAGACGTCTCGGGCACGTCCCGCCTGAGCGTGCGGACGGCCTCGAAGCACTGGCGCCCCGGCAGGTCGATGTCCATCACGATCACGTCCGGGTTCCGATCGAGCACGATCGGCATCGCCTCGTCGCAACTGCCAACGTCCGCGATGATGTCCACGCGATCGTCCTGTCCCAGCCAGTGGACGAGCGACTCGCGCAGGACGGTGTGGTCCTCCACGATCAGGACGGTGACAGGTCGTTGCAGGGTTGACAGACTGGGCATGCGGCTCCTCCGGGCTCAGGATATAGTGGGATGTGATCGCCTAGGATGCGTCTCTTGTCTCATTGCAAGTGGTTTCGCAGACAATTCACGCCGTTTGTGTCCTCTTTGAGCGAGCGGCGCAAAATACAGAGCGAATTCCGAACAGATTCGTCGCTCATCACCACGCCCCGGTCAGAGGAGAGCCCCGCGATGCAGAATCCCTCGGTCACCGAAGCCGTCTCCGCCGCCACCAGCTGGGAGGCCACCTCCATGAGCACCCCCGTAGGGCAAGTGCCGCTGGACAAGGTGTTTGGGGTGGACGTCTTCAATCAGAAGACCATGCGTGAGCGCCTGCCGAAGACGACATTTAAATCTGTCATGCGGACCATCGAGCACGGCGACCGGCTCGACCCGCGCGACGCCGACATCGTCGCGACCGCCATGAAGGACTGGGCCATCGAGCGCGGGGCCTCGCACTTCACCCACTGGTTCCAGCCCATGACCGGGCTCACCGCCGAGAAGCACGACTCGCTGCTCGACCCCAAGCCCGACGGCACCGTTGTCTACTCCCTCTCCGGATCGGACCTGATCCAGGGCGAGCCCGACGCCTCCAGCTTCCCCTCCGGCGGCCTGCGGGCCACCTTCGAGGCACGCGGCTACACCGCCTGGGACGTCGGCAGCCCCGCCTTCATCGTCCGGGGCTCCAACAACGCCACCCTCTGCATCCCCACCGCGTTTGTGAGCTGGACCGGCGAGGCCCTCGACCAGAAGACGCCGCTGCTCCGGTCCAACGACGCCGTCTCGAAGCACGCGCTGCGTCTGCTCGAGCTGTTCGGGACCGACGAGGGCGTGCACACCGTGCAGACCACGGTCGGTGCCGAGCAGGAGTACTTCCTGATCGACCGCAACCTGTACTACTCCCGCCCCGACCTGGTGAGCTGCGACCGCACGCTCTTCGGGGCCGAGGCCCCCAAGCACCAGCAGCTCGACGACCACTACTTCGGCTCGATCCCGCCGCGCGTGCTCGCCTGCATGGCCGAGGTGGAGCACGAGCTGTACCGGCTGGGCGTGCCCGTCAAGACGCGTCACAACGAGGTCGCCCCGGGCCAGTACGAGATCGCCCCGACCTTCGAGCAGGCCTCCATCGCCTGCGACCACCAGATGGTGCTGATGGAGACCCTCAAGCGGGTCTCGGCCCGCTACGGGCTCCGCGCCATCCTGCACGAGAAGCCCTTCGCCGGCGTCAACGGCTCGGGCAAGCACATCAACTGGTCCATCTCGACCAACACCGGGGTCAACCTGCTCGACCCGCAGGACGACACCCACACCAACCTGCAGTTCATGACCTTCCTGGTCGCGGTCATCCGTGCCGTGCACCGCCACGGCGACCTGATGCGGGCCGCCATCGCCAGCGCCTCCAACGACCACCGCCTCGGCGCCAACGAGGCCCCGCCGGCGATCATCTCGATCTTCCTGGGCGACATGCTCACCGACCTGCTCGAGCAGCTCGAGAAGGGCACCCCGAAGCGCACGCTCAAGGGCGGCATGCTCGACCTGGGCGCGACCCGGCTCACCCAGATCACCCGCCACTCGGGCGACCGCAACCGGACCAGCCCGTTCGCCTTCACCGGCAACAAGTTCGAGTTCCGGGCCGTGGGCTCCACCGCCGCGGTCGCCTGGCCGACGACGGTGATCAACACCATCGTTGCCGAGAGCCTGGACGACATGGCGAACGAGATCGAGGAGGCCGTGGGCGCGAAGCCCACCCCGGCCAAGTTCCAGAGCGCGGTCACCAAGATCCTCAAGCGGGTTGTCAAGGAGCACAAGCCGGTCATCTTCAACGGCGACAACTACTCCGACGCCTGGCACAAGGAGGCCGAGAAGCGTGGCCTGCCCAACCTGGTCACGTCGGTCGATGCCTACCCGGCACTCAAGACACGCACCGCCGCGGCCATGTTCAAGAAGTACAAGATCTTCAACAAGGCCGAGCTGGAATCACGCGTCGAGGTGCTGTACGAGCGGTACGCCCTCTCGATGCAGATCGAGTCCGGGCAGATGGCCACCATCGCCCGCACGATGATCCTGCCCGCGGCGATGGAGCACCAGCGCCGCGTCGCCGAGGCGGTCCAGGCCGCCTCGAACGCCGGCGTCGATCCCAAGGCCTCCAAGGCCGAGCTCGAACACGTCACCGATCTCATCGGCCGGTTCCGGGACGCGATCCACGAACTGGAAGACGCCAACGGGCACGAGATCGAGGACCCCGCCAAGCTCTCCAAGCACAAGCTGACGAAGGTCCGCCCGCTCATGGAGTCGATCCGCGAGATCGGCGACCAGCTCGAGCACTGTGTCGCGCACGACCTCTGGCCGCTGCCGACCTACCGCGAGCTGCTCACACTTCGCTGATCGCCCGCGGATCCGGCACGACACCCTCGAAGCGGCACGTCGGCCGTCCCGACGCGTCGCGCTCCACGCTCGCCTCAACCCCGAAGACCGTGCGCACGAAGTCGCTCGTGAGCACGTCCTCGGTCGGCCCGTCCGCGACCACGCGCCCGTCCCGCATCGCGACGAGGCGCGTGCACGCCCGTGCCGCGAGGTTGAGGTCGTGGATCACCAGGCCCACCCCGAGCGAGCGCTCACGCGCAAGGCGGGCGACCAGGTCGAGCACCCCGATCGCGTGCCCGACGTCCAGGGCCGCGGTCGGCTCGTCGAGCAGCAGGTAGTCGGTTTGTTGAGCCAGCGACATCGCGATCCACGCACGCTGGCGCTCTCCCCCGGAGAGCGAGGAGACCGGTCTGTCACGCAGCGACAGCACGTCGGCGTCCGTCATCGCCCGCTCGACGTGCGCCGCGTGCGGCGGGCGGTGGGGGGCCCGCCCCATACGCACCAGGTCCACGACCGTGATGCCGGGCGGGGTGACCGGGGCCTGCGGCAGCACCGCCAGCCGGCGTGCCCGCTCGCGGGCCCCCAGCGATCGGACCGGGGCGTCGTCGAGCGTGACGAGCCCGTCCGCCGGTCGGAGCAGGGCGCCCATGGCCCGCACCAGCGAGCTCTTCCCGCACCCGTTGGGGCCGATGATGCCCACCACCTCGGCGCGGGCGATGGCGCAGCTCGCGCCCTCGACCGCGAGGGTCTTCCCGTACCGGACCGTGATGGCGTTGGCGTGCAGGCTCATCCGAGTGCCCTCACGCGATAGAGCAGCAGCAGGAAGTACGGCCCGCCGAGCAGCGCCGTCACGATCCCGACCGGGACCTGCTCCGACAGCGCTCTGGCCACCAGGTCGGCGGACGTCAGCAGCGCCGCGCCGCCCAGCGCGGCACACGGGATCACCCACGCGTGACGCGGGCCGATCAGCATCCGCGTGATGTGCGGCACGATCAGGCCGACGAAGCCGATCGGCCCCGCGGCCGCGACCGCGGCGCCCGCGAGCACCGACGCCAGCCCGATCGCTCCGAAACGCACCCACTGCACGCGTGTGCCGAGCGACGCCGCGGAGTCCTCGCCCAACTGCATCAGGTCGAGCGACCTCGCCAGCAGGAACGCGCCGGCGAGCCCGGCGCCGACGTACGGCAGGGACGCGGACGCGTCCGGCCACGACACCGCGCCCAGCGAGCCCGCCATCCAGAGGGTCACCGCCTGGGCACTCCCGGTCGTGATCATCACCAGGGTGGTGACTGCGCTCAGGATCGCGGTGATCGCAACCCCCGCGAGCACGAGACGGATCGGTGTCACGCCCACGCCCGGCTGCCACGACAGCCCGTAGACCAGCAGCCCGGTCAGCACCGCGCCGGCGAACGCCCAGGCGGGCAGCGCCGCGGAGGCCCCCGCGCCCACGGCCGCGATCACCAGCGTCGCCGCGAGGCTCGCGCCGCTTGTGAGCCCCACGATGTTCGGGGCCGCGAGCGGGTTGCGCATGATCCCTTGCAGCAGCACCCCGCTGACGGCGAGCGCCCCCCCGGCCAGGGTCGCGACCAGCGTGCGCGGCAGGCGCAGGCTCCACACGATGCGTTGGTCGGGCGTGGGCTCGTTGTCACCGGTGCCGAACACCCACCACGCCGCACGCTCGAGCCACGTCGCGCCCGCCCCCGGCTCTGGGGGGCCCGCGCCGAGCGCGTTCAGCACTTGATCCGTCGTCAGATCGCTCGCGCCCGTCCGGATCGAGAGGACCGAGACGAGGGCCAGCACCGTCAGCGCGACCGCGATGAAGATCAGGCCACGGAGCCTGGAAGAGAGTCGTCCGGGCGTCACGTGTTCAGTCCGACTCGACCGCGTCCCGCGCCGCGGCGATCGCTCGGGCGGGCTCGGTGCCGGGGCGGATCACGAACAGGTCGTCCGGCAGCCCGACCACCCGTCCCTCACGCACGGCGCGGAGCGACGCCCAGGCACGGTCCTTCAGGATGGTTTCCGCGGTCTGGCTGCTCCCGCCGTGCCCGAGCACCAGCACCAGGTCCGGATCGGCAGTCACCGCGTGCTCGAGGCTGAGGGGGGTGAGGTTCGAGTAGATGGAGTGGGCCTCGAGCCCCGACGTGGTGAGCTCGCACCCCAGCGCGTCCAGCACGCTCCCGACGTAGCTCTCGGGCAAAAACCCGTAGAACGAGCGGGCCCCGCCGAAGATCGCCAGCACACGCGGCGCGGCGCCGTCCCGAGTCGCGTCCACGCCCTCCAGCGCCGCGTCGAGGGTCTCGCGATACGCCCGCGCCGCCGACGCCGCCTCGTCCTCCCGCCCGAGCAGGACGCCCAGGGTTTCCAGGTGGCGGGAGAGGTCGTCGAGCCCCACGATGTCCATCGTCACCACCGGGACACCCAGCGACCGCTCGATCGTGTCGTGCGTGTGGGCGTAGGCGGAGGTCGAGATCACCAGGTCGGGGGAGCACGCGGCGAGCTGCTCAAGACTCGGGCCCGACGCGTGCGAGATCCGCAGCGGTACCGCGGAGGTCCACTCCTCGGGCCAGTCGGTGGTGCCGTCCGGCAGGCGCGGCGCCGCGACGGGCTCGAACCCGAGGCGTGTCATCAGTTCCGTTCCGAACGGCGCCACGATCGCGACCCGCGTCGCGTGCGACTCGATCTCGACCACGCGATCCGCGTCGTCGATGACCCGCAGGGTGCCGTCTGAAGCCGCGGCCTGCGGGTGGCCGATCATCAGGAGCAGAGCGAAAAGGATGGGTCGGATCATCGGCAACCTCGTTGAGACTGAGTCTCAGCAACAGTAGTGCGTCGGGGCCTCCGGTCAAGCATCATCCGAGCAGCCCGAGGCGAGAAATCCGGCGTGGGGGAGCGATGGTCCCTATTGTTACCGGACGGATGGGCGGACCGGCACGCGTGGGCCGGCGGTGTGACGCCGGCCCGGGTCACGCGGGCGCAGGGGATCCTTCATGACGAGGTGTGGAATGCCAGGATTTCGGCTTGGGTGGGCGATTGTCGCGATGTTGGGTGCCGGGCACGCCTCCGCGCAGGACGTGCTCTACGCCGTCACCAACACCGAAGTGATCACCATCTCCCTCGAGGACCCGATCTCGGTCGAGGTGGTCGGCCCGCACGGGCTGCCGTTTGTGACGCTCGGGGACGGCAGCACACGCGGCCCGTTCGCGCTGACCTACGACCGCTCCTCGGACCGCCTGCTGGGCCTGCACTACGAGTCCGTGCCCGAGTCCGGTGCCTTCCTGCAGCACCTCGTGCAGTACGACTTCGAGACCGGGCTGGCAACGTCTCTGAATGTGCTGGCCGATTCGAGCCTCAACGGCTTCGTCGAGTGCGTCGAGTACGTAGACAGCCTCGACCGGATAGTGGTCTCACGCGACTACGACGGCTCCATCACCACCTCGCTTGAGACCGTCAACCCGGACGGGACGACCACCCCGCTGGTGGATACCGGCGTTGACAACGACTTCGGCGTGTACGACCAGACCCGCGACCGCTTCTACGTGATGGACCCGAACGGGGACGGCGAACTTCGTCTGGCCGACCTCACCGACGGCTCGATCCTGTCCGTCACCCCGGTGCTCTCGAGCACGAGCGACCTGGCGTACAGCGCCGAGCGTGACACGATCTATGCCTACGTCGCCGGGCCGAACGCGCTGGTGTCGCTGGGCGACGGGCTCCGCGAGCAGAACCCGGTGCCGATCGGGATCATCGGCAGCGCGGGACCGGTGCAGGGTCTGGCGGTGGTCCCGTCCGATCGCGGGCAGGGCTGCCCGGTCGATATCGACGGCGACGGCGTCCCGAGCACCACGGACATCCAGCTCTTCATCGGGCTCTTCCTCGCCTCGGATTCCGCCGCGGATTTCACCGGCGACGGCATCCTCGACACCGGTGACCTCATCGCGTTCGTGCAGATCTTCCTCGACGGCTGCTGATCCGGCCCGCCCGGCCGGGCTCGCCCGCAGTCACCGAGCGGGCTGCCAATCGACCGTGCCCGTCCGATCGCCTGACACTATCCTTGTACGGGCGTGCGTCACGCCGCGGTCCGGCACGACACGCCGATCGGAGGCCCGTCATGTTCATGCGCAGGATCTACGACGAGAAACTCGCCCAGGCGGCCTACCTGATCGGCTGCCAGAAGACGGGCGAGGCGATCGTCATCGACCCGCAGCGGGACGTGGACCGGTACATCGACCTCGCCGCGGAGAACGATCTCCGCATCACCGCGACCGCCGAGACACACATCCACGCCGACTTCCTGTCCGGCTCGCGCGAGCTGTGCGAGCGGATCGGGGCCACGGCGTATCTCTCGGGCGAGGGCGACGAGGACTGGTCCTACCGCTGGCTCGACAAGAAAATCGGCGGCGGCACGTACGACCATCGCCTGCTCAGGCACGACGACTCGTTCAGCATCGGCAACATCGAATTCCGAACGATCCATACGCCCGGGCACACCCCAGAACACATCGCCTTCCTCGTCACCGACCACGGGTCGGGCGCGGACGAGCCCATCGGTCTCGCGACGGGCGACTTCGTCTTCGTCGGCGACCTCGGACGCCCCGACCTGCTCGAGTCCGCGGCCGGCAAGGCCGGGGCCATGGAGCCCTCCGCCAGGCAACTCTTCCGGTCCGTGCACACGCTCGACGCCATCCCGGAATACGTCCAGGTCTGGCCCGGGCACGGCGCCGGCAGCGCCTGCGGCAAGGCGCTGGGCGCGGTTCCCACCAGCACCGTCGGCTACGAACGTCGATTCAACCCCGCGATCAAGGCGGCCTCGTCCGAGCAGGGGTTCGTGGACTTCATCCTCGCCGGCCAGCCCGAGCCCCCCATGTACTTCGCGAACATGAAGCGCGACAACCGGGACGGGCCGGCGCTGCTCGGAGAATTACCCAAGCCACCACGGGTCGATCTCCAGACGCTACGGGGCGTAGACGCCACCGCCGTTGCCATCGCGGACACCCGCCCGTGGGACGAGTTCCGCGCCGGGCACGTCCCGGGCTCGCTCTCCTTCCCGCTGATCCGTTCCTTCAACACCGACGCCGGCTCGATGATCCGGGACACGCAGGACATCTACCTGGTGATCGAAGAAGATCGCCTGGAGGAGGCCGTCCGAGACCTGGTCCGCATCGGGCTCGATCGGCTGCGGGGCTGGTGCCCGGCGTCGGAATTGGCCCGGGCCGAGCCCGACTCGCTGGCAACGATCCGAGAGGTGAGCGTGGACGAGGCGGTTGGGCGGATGGAATCCGACCGGTGGGGCGTGCTCGACGTGCGCCGCGCGACCGAGCACGCCGAGGGTCATATCCCGGGCTCAACCAACATCGCGCACACGCGCCTGATGGGGCGACTGGACGAAGTCCCGAATGACACCGAGTTGCTGGTGCACTGTCGCAGCGGCGAGCGCTCGGCCCGTGCCACGGCCTTCCTGCAGCGGGCCGGCTATCGCGTCGTGAATCTCAGGGGCGGCTTCCTCGCGTGGGAACGGGCCGCCGCGACCGTCGAAACCTGAACCGAAGGGAACAGCAACATGTCCATGACGGCACAGGAAAAGAACGTGACGGTGACAGACGTCTCCCCGACCCAGTTGGGCCAGTGGCTCGATCAGGGCGACACGCTGCTGGTCGATGTCCGCGAGGGATTCGAGCACGCCGAGGAGTCCATCGCCGGGTCGGAGCTGCACCCGCTCTCGAAGTTCGACCCGGACCGTGTCCGTGAGTTGGCCTCAGGGCGTCGCGTGGTCTTCCACTGCAAGTCCGGCGTGCGGTCGAAGGACGCTGCGGGTCGATTCGCCCGGGCCTCGACGACCGATGGGACAGTCTTCCACCTCGCGGGCGGGATCGAGGCCTGGAAGGCGGCGGGCAGGCCCTGCGAGCGTTCATCGTCCGCGCCGCGGATCGGCGTGATGCGTCAGGTGCAGATCACCGCGGGGTTCCTGGTGACGCTGGGCGTCGTCCTCGGCCTCACGATCAGCCCATGGTTCCTCGCACTGAGCGCGTTCGTCGGGTGCGGCCTGATGTTCGCGGGGCTCTCCGGATGGTGCGGCATGGCGATGCTGCTCGGGCGGATGCCCTGGAACCGGACGCAAGCCGCCTCCACTGGCGAAGCGTCCTGCTGCCAGAGCTGAGCTGCCCGCCTTGCGTCCACGCCGGCTCGCTACCATCCACGCATGAGAAGAGCCGCCGTTGTCGCCGCACTCCGCACGCCCGTCGGACGCTACGGGGGAGCCCTCGCGAGCGTCCGCCCGGACGACCTCGCGGCCCACGCCATCCGCTACGTCGTGGACCGGTCCGGCCTCGACCCCGCGCTCATCGACGACGTCTACTTCGGCGCCACCAACCAGGCCGGCGAGGACAACCGGAACGTCGCCCGCATGGCGGCCCTGCTCGCCGGGCTGCCCGAGAGCGTGCCCGGCGTCACCGTGAACCGGCTGTGTGCGTCCGGGCTTGAGGCGGTCAACCTCGCCGCCCGCATGATCGAGGCCGACCACGGCGACGTCTTCATCGCCGGCGGCGTCGAGTCCATGAGCCGCGCACCGCTGGTGCTCTCCAAATCCGAGACCGCCTACGGGCGGGCCCAGGAGCTCTACGACACCTCCATCGGCTGGCGGTTCACCAACCCACGCATGGTCGAGCTCGGGCACACCGACTCGCTCGGCATGACCGCCGAGAACGTCGCCCGTCAGCACGGCATCTCACGCGAGGTCCAGGACGCCTTCGCCCTCGCCAGCCAACAGCGGTGGAAGGCGGCGCACGACGCCGGCAAGTTCGCAGAAGAACTGCTTCCAGTGGAGGTCCCGCAGCGACGCGGCGACCCGGTCGTCGTGGACACCGACGAGCACCCTCGCCCGGACACCACGCTCGAAACCCTCGCCAGGCTCCGCCCAGTCTTCGCCAAGGACGATCAGGGCACCGTCACCGCGGGCAACTCATCGGGCGTCAACGACGGGGCCGCGGCCCTGCTGCTGGTGGAAGAGAGCCGGGCCAAAGCCCTCGGGCTGACCCCCATCGCCTTCGTCGGGGCCAGCGCCGCCGCCGGCGTCGCACCCGCGACCATGGGTCTCGGGCCCGTCCCCGCGGTCCGCAAGGCCCTCCAGCGGGCAGGGCGGTCGCTCGCCGACATTGGGCTCATCGAACTCAACGAGGCCTTCGCCGCCCAGTCCATCGCCTGTGTGCGTGAGCTCGGCCTCGACGAGTCGAAGGTCAACGTCAAAGGCGGGGCCATCGCCATCGGGCACCCCCTCGGCTGCAGCGGCGCCCGCCTGGCAACAACGCTCGTGCATGAGATGGCCCGCACCGGGACCGAGCACGGGCTCGCGTCGCTGTGCGTGGGCGTGGGACAGGGACTGGCGACAGTCTTCAGCCGGAGCTAAACAGGCTTACGCCATTGTGTGGATCTTCTCGAAGCCCGATTCCATCGCCGCGACGAGCGCGTCGATCTCGGTCTCGGTCATCGGCGTGGACAGCACCGCGGTGCAGGTGTTGATCATCACGAAGCCCGCATCGAACAGGTGGTCCAGCAGGACCTTCAGGCGGGCGTTCTCCTCGGGCGTGGTGTAGGCCTCGCGGAAGTTGTGCGGCGGGGTGTCCTTCATGTGCACCCGGAACATCGACCCGCCCCCGGTCACGCACGCCCGCACGCCGGTGCGTTCGATCGCGTCGCGGACACCGTTCATCCCGCGCTCGGCCAGCCTGTTCAGGCGGGCGATGGCGGGGCGGTCGAAACGCTCCATCGCCGCGAGCCCGGCGACGGTGCTGATCGGGTTCGCGCTGAACGTGCCCGAGTGCGGGTAGACGTAGTTGCCCGAGTTCGGGTTCATCACGTCCATCACCTCAGCCCGCCCGGCCACCGCCCCGACCGGGAACCCGCCCCCGATCATCTTGCCCAGCGCCGTCAGGTCGGGCGTCAGGTCGTACCGGTTCTGCAGCCCGCCGAATTCGCTCCGGAAGGTGATCACCTCGTCCAGCACCAGCAGCGAGCCGTTTCGGGTGGTCCAGTCGCGCAGGGCATCGACGAACGCCCGGTCGGCCGGGTTCAGCCCGACGCGGTGCGGCATCAGGTCCAGCAGCACGCAGGCCAGGTCGCTCTTGTGCTCGTCCAGGATCGCGATCGCCCGCTCGATGTTGTTGAACGGGATGACGACCACGTCGTCCAGGGCCGAGCGGGGCATCCCCTTCACCAGCGGCACGCTCGCGGGCCGGTCCGCGTCACCCCACGTCTCGGGCCTCGGGGCCTGGCTGACCTCGGCGTAGTCGTACCCGCCGTGGTACGCCCCCTCGACCTTCGCGACCTTCGGGCGTCCGGTGAAGGCCCGGGCCGCCTTCAGCGTCACCATCAGCGCCTCGGTCCCCGAGTTCATGAAGCGGATCTTCTCGAAGTGGTGGTTGCGGGCGCACAGGTGCTCGGCAAACTCGACCTCCGCCTCGGTCGCCATCATGAAGGCCGAGCCCCTCGCGACCTGCTCGGTCACGGCCCGCACGATGTCCGGCTGGGCGTGCCCGTGGATCAGCGAGCACATGTTGTTCGAGAAGTCGATCCGGCTCACGCCGTCCAGGTCGATCAGGCGGCAGCCCTCGCCGCGGTCGGCGTACAGCGGGTGCGGATCGCGCAGCACGGTGTTGCGGCTGACGCCGCCGGGCAGCACGCCCAGGGCACGCTCGAACAGGTCTGCGCAGCGCGACGAATGGGTCTGAACGCTCATGAACGCATCGCCTCCCGCTCGAGCGCCGGCAGCACCGGGGCCCCGGTCCGCTCCCGGACCGTCTCCAGATCGATCCCCGTCGCCAGCTCCGCCACGCGGAACCCCTCGGGCGTCACGTCGAACACGCCCAGGTCGGTGTACACCCGGTTCACGACGCCCACGCCGGTCAGCGGGTAGGAGCACCGCTCGACGAGTTTCGGCTCGCCGGACTTGGTCGTGTGGGCCGTGATCACGAAGACCTGCTTCACGCCGGCACACAAGTCCATCGCCCCGCCCACGGCCGGGATCGCGTCGGGCGCACCCGTGGACCAGTTCGCCAGGTCGCCCGTGCACGACACCTGCATCGCCCCGAGCACCGACAGATCGATATGCCCGCCCCGGATCATCGCGAAGCTGTCCGCGTGATGAAAGAACGACGCCCCCGGCAGGGCCGTCACGTGGCGCTTGCCCGCGTTGATCAGCTCCGGGTCCTCATCGCCGGCATCGGGCGAGGGCCCCATGCCGAGCAGGCCGTTCTCGGTGTGGTAGATGAGCGTCCGCCCCTCGGGCACGAACCGGGCCGCGAGCTCGGGCATCCCGATGCCGAGGTTGACGTACGACCCGTTCGGGATGTCCAGCGCCAGGCGCTGCGCCATCTCCTCGCGCGACCAGCCATCGCCATGAGACGGAATAGTGGAGGGGGGAGGGGTCATGGGTAGGTTGCTCCCGCGCTCACGAGTTCGGACTCATGCACGGGGGAGGCCACCTCCACCACGCGATCCACGAAGATGCCCGGCGTCACCACGATCTCGGGATCGATCCCGCCCGGCTCGACGACCGATTCGACCTGCACCACGCTGGTCTCGCACGCCATCGCCATGATCGGGCCGAAGTTGCGGGCCGTCTTGTTGAACACCACGTTGCCGTGCGAGTCGGCGCTGCGTCCCTTGATCAGGGCGAAGTCGCCCCGCAGCCCGCGTTCCAATAGGTACTCGCGCCCGTCGAACGAGCGTGACTCCTTGCCCTCCGCCAGCGGCGTGCCAACACCCGACGGCGTGTAGAACGCCGGGATGCCCGCGCCGCCCGCCCGGATCCGCTCGGCCAGCGTGCCCTGCGGCACCAGCTCCAGCTCGATCTTCCCCGCGTGGTACAGCTCCGGGAACACCGTCGAATTCGCCGTCTTCGGGAACGAGCACACGATCCGCGCCACACGCTCGGCCTTGATCAACGCCGCGAGCCCCACCTCGCCGCTGCCGGCGTTGTTGGAGACCACGGTCAGCTCGCGCGAGCCCTGGTCGATCAGCGCATGGATCAGCTCCACCGGGCTCCCGGCCTCGCCGAAGCCCCCGATCATCACGGTCGCGCCGTCGAAGACGTCCGCGACCGCGTCCGCCGCGCTCGCCGCCCGCTTGTCGATCATGCCTCGACCTGATCCTTCTCAAACTTCTCGGTCTTCACGCGCGAGTAGTCAAACAGCCCCGCCTCGTCGAACAGCACGCGGTCCTCGTAGTCGTCAAACCACAGCGCCTCGGGGTTGCGGCCCACGATGCAGACCTTGCCGATCTCGGAGGCGTCGCCCGCGTTGCGCAGCAGCTTGAAGATCACCACGCCGTTCTCCGAGCCGGCCAGCCCGGGGATCGGCTCGTTGGTCACGGCCGCGACCTCGGTCTTGCCCTTGTAGTGCGTGATCGACAGACGCGCGTGCTTCTCGATGCCGCTGAGACCCTTCTGCGAGTCGTTCAGGATCTTCCACGCGTTCTCGATCGGCACGTTGAACGAGCGGTACGCCACGATGTCGCGCCCGCAGAAGAAGTAGTGGTTCTCGCCGCCGGCCCGCTTGAACTCGCGCTGCAGCATTCTCAGCGCGTCCGGGTCGTCGTTGATGCCCTTGATGATCGGGGCCTGGTTCTCGACGGTCAGCCAGCCGCGCCCCGCGAGCCCACGCATCGCCCGCCCGGTCTCGGGCACCCACTGCAGGATGCCCTTCTCGTCCCGGACGTACTCCCCGTTCTCGTCCTTGGCCAGGATCTCGTCGGGGTGCTCGAAGTGCAGCAGGAAGTGCATGCCGACCTCGGGGTACAGCTCGTGGAAGCGGTCCAGCATCTTGAAGAAGGCGTCGTCGAACCGCTGCGGGAAGAAGGCCATCTCCTTGGTGCCCACGCGGATCGACTCCACGCCGACCTCCGCCAGCGCCGCGAACCATGCCGCGAGCTTGTTGTTGTTCAGCACCATCGGATCGCCGCCCGACAGCAGGATCTCACGCAGCTTCTCGCGACCCGTCTCCGGGTGTCGCCCCCCGTTCGCGCTGACGACCTCGTTGTGCGCCCGGATGTACGGGATGATGTCCTCGATCCTCGCCAGCCCCTTCTTCGCGACCGTTCCGTCCTGACGCTTGATCTCCTTGCGGGCGATCAGCTCCTCCCGGTAGCAGAAGCGACAGTGGGCCGAGCACGTCGAGACCACGTACATCAGACCCATCTCGTACTTGTGCAGCAGCCCCTCGACCGGGGAATAGTCCATCTGGTTGCCCGGGTCCTCGGAGCCCGCGAGGTCCTTGGTCTCACTCGGATCCGCCTTCACGATCCGCTGGATCGCCGGGCTGGTCCGGGCCAGGTCGTAGTAGTGGCGGGTGATCTTCACCGGCATCCGCTGCTCGACGTCGCGCTCGGTCCCCTTGAGCACCCGCAGCTGCACGACCTCGTCGTCGGAGTAGAAGCCCATCATGTCCTCGGGGGCCTTCTCCTTGAAGAAGGGGGCCAGCCCGTTGATGATCTCGCGCTTGTACTTCGGATCCTCGACCCCCTCGAGGAACTCGCGTTCGCGATCCGTTTGCACGTACTCTTGCTTCTTGATCATGGGAAATGACTCCGATCGGGATTGGGCTGGGCTGGCTTTGTAACCGATTGTACAATAGTCAGGCGTCATTGCAACAGACTGACCAAATCCATGACCACCCAATCCATCCAACAACGCATTGCATCGGTCAGCGAGCGTCTGACCCCCACCGAACGTCGCATCGCGCGCGAGGTTCTCGACGACCCCACCCTGCTCGCCTTCGGCACCGTCTCCGACCTGGCCGGCCGGGTCGGCACCAGCCGCCCCTCCATCGTCCGCTTCGCCACCAAGCTCGGATTCGAGGGCTACACCGACCTCCAGGGCTGGGCCCGGGACGGGGTCTCCGAACGCCTTTCCAGCCCCAGTGCCCGCATTCGGCGCCAGCGGGAGGCGACCACCCCGGTCGCCAACGAGATCGAGGCGGCGGTCCATAAGGCCTTGGAAACGCTCGATCCGGACCGTTTGCACCGACTCGCGTCCCCCCTGGTCCGGGCCCCCAATCTCTGGATTCTCTCCGGCGAGACGTCTCGTGCCGGTGCCCACGTGTTGCACTCGGGGCTCGCCATGGTCCGCCCGGGCGTCCATCTGGTCGAAGAGCACGACCTTGGGCGGGACCTGAGCAACGCGAGCGAGGGCGATGCCGCGGTCGTCTTCGACTTCGCCCGCTACCGCAAGAGCTCCACCGTCGCGGCCCGTGCCCTGGTGGGGCTGGGCGTCCGCCTGGTCGCCATCACCGACGGCCCGCTCTCCCCGCTCGCCTCCCTGACCGACCTCTGGTGCGAGCTCACCGTCCCAGCGGTCGGCCCGTTCGACAGCTCCCTCCCCGCCGTCGCCGCGTCCGAGCTGCTGGTGCACGAGGTCGTCGCCCAGCTCGGCGACGAGGCCCGCGACCGCATCGACCGGCTCGAGCAGATCTGGAACGCGACCGACACGTTCCTGGGCGACGACGCGGGGGCGTGATGAGACGACCGGCACAGAGTCCGGGGCCGTTTATTGGGTCGCTGGCACGGAATACCGCCGGCTCAGGTGCGGTTGTCCGGGCGAGCGTGGGCAGGCACCCTCGCTCAAGATGGACACCCGAGTCGCCGATCCGTACACTCTGCTCAAGCATGCTGCGACGCCACACCAGACTGATCGCGTGGATGATGTTGATCGGGTTCACCGTCAACGCCGTCATCCCGTCGGCCACCCAGGCGTGGCTGCTGTGCATCGGCTGCGATGACTCCGGCGTCGCGATTACGCAAGCTGACCGCCTGAACCAGCCCGAGTCGTGCTGCCCGGGCGAGGCCTCGCAGATGCCGACGCCGGTCGCGTTCAACGCGACCGAGGAGCACGCGGACGACTGCGGGTGCATCGACCTCACGCTCGACAAGAAGTCGCTGGTCGCCTCGCTGACCAAGCCGCAGCTCGACGGGCCGACCCCGCTGCACGCGACGTGCTGGGGTCCGGTTGATCCGGTGCTGACCTGCCTCGGCGAGTCCCTCGCGTGGCGTGGCCCGCCGGACGGCGTACCGGTCCGGACCGACCGCTCGCTCTTCGGCCAGCGGGCCCTGTTGCTCATCTGATTCCAGAGACCGCACGTTTCGCGAGGACGGCTTTGCGTCCTCGCCGCTGTCGCGCGCTGTCGTCGCGCTGCCGAACGGACGATCTCTGGAGAACCCATGCACACCCCCACGAGATGGGGTCTGCGAGCCTTCCTCGCGGCGACCGCCGCGGTTTCGGGATGCTCCGGCCCGCTCACATCCGACGCCTGGTACGAACGCCTCGAGCGTCGGGGTGTCCCGCGCCCGGACGACGCGAGCGTGCAGGCACAACGAGCGGACACTCCCACAGCGGACGTCGAGGCCGGCCTGCCCGACATGAACATCACCCTCAACGACCTGTTCCGAGTCGCCGAGGCACGGAACCCGGGCCTGCGGGCGACGCAGGCCGCCGCCGGGGTGGCGGGCGGGCGAGCCTGGCAGGCGGGCCGGTACCCGAACCCGAGCGTTGCGGTCACGGCGGGTGAGGTCGGCTTCGAGGGAGACTCGTCCAACACCGTGCTCAGCATCACGCAGCCGCTGGTGCTCGGCAGCCGTCTCCGCGACGGGGTCGGCACCGCCGAGTCGCAGCTGGAGGCACGATTGGCGGGGGTGGAGCGGGCACGGCGCGAGCTGCTCGGCGAGGTCGCCGGCCTGCACGCGGCGCTGCTGAGCGTTCGCGCCGAGATGGACCTGCTCGACGAATTGCTGGTCCTTGCGCAGCGCACGCTCGACATCGCGGAGACCCGCTTCGAGGCCAGAGCGGTCACCGAGCCCGACGTCACCCGCCCGCGCGTCGAGGTGTTCCGGCTCCGGGCCGACCGCAGCAGGCTGGCCCGCAGGCTCGAGAGCCACGAGACGCGTCTCGGGCTGCTGCTCGATCGCGGGCCGGTGCGGGCCGAGACAATCGCGTCAGCGCTCCCGACACTCCCGCCCGAGCTCGACGCGGCGGCGCTGCGGGCCGGGGTCGAACGCACGCACCCGGCACTGCTCGCGGGGGAGCACGCGATCGAGGCCGCACGCCTTGAGCTGGAGCGGGCCCGCTCGTCACGCACCCCGGACCTGGACGTCACGCTCGGCGTCGGGTACAGCGAGGAGGGCGACCAGGGCATCGCCGAGATCGGCCTCGGGACCGAGCTGCCGCTCTGGGACCGCGGACGCGGCGACATCGCCTCGGCCCGCTTCACGCTCATGCAGCGACGCCAGGAGCAACGAGAAGCCCGCAACCGCCTGCTCGCGGAACTGGCCGCGGCCCAGGGCGCGTACGACGGCGCGCGGGACCAGTTGGCCCTGGTCCGCGACGACATCATCCCCGAGGCCCGCAGGTCCTTCGAGCAGATCGACGCGTCCTACCGGGCCGGGCGTGCCAGCTTCCTCGAACTGCTCGACGCGCAGCGGACACTGATGGAGGCCAGGCGATTGCAGATCGAGCTGGCCGGCGACGCGGCCGTCGCGCGGGCCCGCATCGCGACCGTCTGCGGGCCCGACACCCTGAACACCCAGTCTCATTTGCTTGCACCCACCGATTCACCCACACAAGAAGCCCCGGACGGGGCGGAGGACAGACCATGACTCCCAACACACGATTCATCGCACGCACGCTCACCGCCACGCTCTGCTGGGCGGGGTTCCTCTCGCTCGGCGCCTGCGGCGAGAGCGGGGGCGAGTCCGACGGCGCGGTCACCGAGGTCAGCGCCGATGGACGCTGCCCGCACCAGATCAAGGCCGAGACCTGCCCCTTCTGCAACCCCGAGATGATCGAGGAAGACGGGTTCTGCGGCGAGCACGGCGTGCCCGAGGCGCTCTGCTCAAGGTGCCGTCCTTTCCTCAACGTCGCCTTCCGCGCGCAGGACGACTGGTGCGACGAGCACACCCTGCCCCAGTCCCAGTGCATCGAGTGCGACCCCACGCTGGCCGAGAACATCATCCCCGGTGCCCACGGCGTGCCCATCCCGACCGACGACCACGACGGTCACGATCACGACAACACCGAAGAGGGTGGCGGCTGAGCACTCGATTCCAGATCCAGGCCCATTCCCGGGCAACTCACGGAGCACAAGGAGGCTTCCCGATGAGACACACACGTACCACGCTCGCATTTTTCGCGGCCATGCTGCTCGCACCGACGGCATCGCTCGGGCAACCGGCCGTGCCGTCCGCAGACCTGGCCACACAGCCCGAGACCGACCCGAACGCACCCCGGGCCCGGCAGGTCCCCTCGATCAGCTGCAGCACCGCCGAGACAACGGTGACGCTCGCCTCGCCCGCGGTCGCGCGGACCGCGGGCTTCGAGTACGCCGAGATCCGCACCAGCGACCTCAGCAAGCAGATCCTGCGCAACGCCGAGATCGCCTACGACGCCAACCAGTACGCCAGGCTGTCCACCCGCGCTCCCGGGGTGATCGTCGAGGTCCGCAAGGACCTGGGCGACTTCGTCGAGCGGGGCGAGGTGGTCGCCACCGTCGATTCCATGGCCCTCGGCACCGCCAAGGCCGACCTGCTGCAGGCCACCGAACTGCTGACGCTCTGGTCGGCCAACGCCGAGCGGGAGCGGGCCCTGCTGGAGCAGAGCGCCGCCACCGAGCGGGACGTGCTCGAGGCCCAGACACGCCTCGCGGAGGCACGCATCGCGGTCTCCCGGGCGCGTCAGCGTCTCCGCAATCTCGGGCTGAGCGACGACCAGATCGACCGGGCCGCTGCGGAGGGCGACACCGGGTCCGTCCTCAGCCTCACGGCCCCGTTCTCGGGCACGCTGGTCGAGCGGAACGCGGTCTCGGGCGAGGTCGTCAGCGAGCGCGACACCCTCTTCGCCATCGCCGACACCCGCGACATGTGGGCCATGATCGACCTCACCGAGCGTGACCTCGCGTCGGTCCGACGCGGGCAGCCCGTCACCTTCCGCATCGACGGCCTGCCCTCGCGGTCGTTCCCCGGGCGGCTGACCTGGATCAGCACGCAGCTCGACCAGCACACCCGCACGATCCGTGCCCGGGCCGAGCTCGACAACCGCGACGGCCTGCTCAAGGCCTTCATGTTCGGTCGGGCGACCATCGCCGCCGGCGCGGGCACCAACGCGCTCACCGTGCCCAAGAACGCGGTGCAGTGGGAGGGCTGCTGCAACGTCGCCTTCGTGAAGACGGGCGACGACGCCACCGTCTTCCAGCCGCACCGCCTCACGCTCGGCTTCGACGCGGGCGATCGGTACGAGGTGCTCGACGGCCTGCGTGAGGGCCAGACCGTGGTGACGACCGGCAGCTTCATCCTCAAGAACGAGATCCTCAAGGACGCCGTCGGAGACGGCTGCTGCGAGGTCAGCCACCTCTCCGAGTAGACCGCCCCACGCCCAGCCACAGGACCCCGCATGCTCAACCTCGTCATCGGGTGGTCGCTCCGCAACCGCCTCATCGTGCTGCTCGCCACCCTCGGGTTCGTCGCCTGGGGTCTGGTCTCGATGTGGCGGCTCCCCATCGACGCCTTCCCGGACACCACCCCGGTGCAGGTGCAGATCAACACCGTCGCCCCCTCGCTCACCCCCGAGGAGGTCGAGCAGCAGGTCACCATCCCGGTCGAGAACGTCATCTCGGGCCTCCCCGGGCTCACCCAGGTCCGCTCCATCTCACGCTTCGGGCTCTCGCAGCTCACCGTCACCTTCGAGGACGGCACCGACATCTACTTCGCACGCCAGGTCATCGGCGAACGCCTCAACTCCGCCCGCCTGCCCGACGGCATCGAACGCCCGGAGATGGGCCCCGTCGCCACCGCCCTGGGCGAGGTCTTCCACTACATCGTCACCGGCGCTGGCGACACCCCCGCCACCCTCACCGAGCTCACCACCCTGCACGAGTGGGTGATCGAGCCCCGCCTCCGCCAGGTCCCCGGCATCGCCGAGATCAACACCTGGGGCGGGCGACGCAAGCAGTACGAGGTCGTCGTCGATCCCGCCCGCCTCATCGCGTACGGCCTCACCCTCGACGACCTCGCCGAGGCACTCCAGAAGAACAACCAGTCCGTCGGGGGCGGGTACATCACCCGCGCCGGCGAGTCCACCCTCGTGCACGGCGTCGCACTCACCTCCACCACCGACCAGATCGCCGACATCGTCGTCGCCGCCGAGGACGGCACCCCCGTCTACGTCCGCGACGTCGCGACCGTCCGCACCGGGCACGAGATCCGACGCGGCGCCGTCACCACCCAGGGCGAGGGCGAGGCCGTCCTGGGCCTGGGCTTCATGCTCATGGGCGAGAACAGCCACCGCGTCACCCGAGACCTCCGCGAGCGACTCGATGAGATCCGCGCATCCCTGCCCGACAACGTCGAGGTCCGCGTCGTGTACGAGCGCACCAGGCTCATCGACCACGTCATCCACACCGTCCGCGAGAACCTTATCTTCGGCGCGATCTTCGTCATCGCCGTGCTCTTCGCCTTCCTGGGCAACATCCGTGCGGCCTGCATCGTCGCGCTCGCCATCCCGCTCGCCATGCTCTTCTCCTTCAGCATGATGGCCCAGTTCGGCATCGCCGCGAGCCTGCTCAGCCTCGGCGCCATCGACTTCGGCCTCGTCGTTGACAGCGCCGTCATCATGACCGAGAACAGCGTCCGCCGGCTCGGCGAGGAACGCGGGAAACGCCCCGTCCTCGACGTCGTCCGCGACGCCTGCGTCGAGGTCCGCAAGCCGACCATGTTCGGCGAGCTGATCATCATGATCGTCTTCGTCCCCATCCTGCTGCTCGAGGGCGTCGAGGGCAAGCTCTTCCGCCCCATGGCCCTCACCGTCATCTTCGCCCTCGCCAGCTCCATCCTGTTCTCGCTCACCCTCACGCCCGCCCTGTGCAGCCTCGTGCTCGGACGCGGTGCCCGCGAGCGGGAGAACCGGCTCGTCCGCGCCGCCCAGCGCATCTACCGGCCCTTCGTCCGCTTCGCCCTGCGCTTCCGGCTCGCCACGCTCGCCATCGGGGCCGCGGTCGTCGCCGGCGGCGGGGTGCTGGCGACCCAGCTCGGCACCGCCTTCCTCCCGCGCCTGTACGAGGAGGCCGTCGCGGTGAACCTGGTCCGCCTCGCGGGCGTCTCGCTCGACGAGTCCACCGGCTACAACGCCCGCATCGAGGCCCTGCTGCTCGAGACCTTCCCCGACGAGATCGAGCACATCTGGAGCCGCGTCGGCACCGCCGCCGTCGCCACCGACCCCATGGGCCTCGAGATGACCGACACCTTCATGACCCTCCGCCCACGCGACGAGTGGACCGCGGCCCGCACCCAGGCCGACCTCACCCTCCAAATGGCCGCGACCCTCGAGCAGCTCCCCGGCGTCCGCGCCATCTTCACCCAGCCCATCGAGATGCGCATGAACGAGATGGTCGCCGGCGTCCGCTCCGACCTGGGCGTCAAGATCTACGACGACGATCTCGACCGCCTCCGCGCCACCGCCGCGATCGTCCAGGGCGTGCTCGAGTCCATCCCCGGCTCCGCCGACGTCTCCACCGAGCAGATCGCCGGCGCGCCCCTCCTCTCCGTCCGTGTCGATCAGCAGGCCATCGCCCGATACGCCATCCCCGCCCAGCACGTGCTCGAGATCGTCGAGGCACTCGGCGAGATCCGCGTCGGAGAGGTCCGCGAGGGCCAGCGACGCTTCGACCTCACCATCGAGCTCGACGACCGCTACCGCACCGACCCCGACGCCGTCGCCGACATCCTCATCCCCGCACCCGGCGGCGAGCGCATCCCACTCGGGCGGCTCGCCACCGTCCGGCAGACCACCAGCCCCTCGGTCATCAACCGAGACTGGGGCAAACGCCGCATTGTCGTCCAGTGCAACGTCCGCGGCCGAGACCTGGGCGGCTTCGTCGCCGAGGCACGCGACCGCATCGCCCTCGACATCCCCTTGCCCGAGGGCTCCTACATCCGCTACACCGGCCAGTTCGAGCACCTCGAGTCCGCCTCGAAGCGTCTGACCATCATCGTGCCCATCGTGCTCGCCCTCATCGGCGCCCTGCTGTACATGAGCATCGGCACCGTCCGCGACGCCCTGATCGTGCTCACCGGCGTCCCCTTCGCCCTCGTCGGCGGTGTCGCGGCCCTCTGGCTGCGCGACTTGCCCGTCACCATCTCCGCGGCCGTGGGCTTCATCGCCGTCTCAGGCGTCGCCATGCTCTCCGGCCTGGTCCTGGTGGCCAGCATCCGCCAGCGCATCGCCGAGGGCCTGAGCGTCCCGGACGCGATCGAGCGGACCCGCCTCATCCGCCTGCGTCCGATCCTGATGACCGCCCTGGTCGCCTCGCTCGGCTTCGTCCCCATGGCCCTCAACACCGGCGTGGGCGCCGAGATCCAGCGCCCGCTCGCGACCGTCGTCATCGGCGGCATCCTGGCCGACAACGCCCTGACCCTCTTCATGCTCCCCGCGATGTACGCCCTGTTCGGCTCACGCCACGTCGGACCTGAGGCCGGGCAGCCCTGAGAGCCCGCTCCGCACGCCGCACTCGACACGGTCTCCTGGAACACCGGCACGTGCGCGCTCCGGACACGCGCCCCGCTCGACAGCGTCTGGCTCACGACGCGAGTCGCTTCCGAGGCTCGCGCCGGGGTGTCGGGTGTGTGCCAGACTTGGTGCCGCAGAGAATCGCCTATCATGCGTTGCCCGAGCGGTGGGTAAATCGAGAGTCAACTCTCCGATATACCGCTAGAACTGGTGGCTCTTTGCAGAACCTGTGCTTGATCAATGGCGATTGGGCGGAGGCTACCGATGGGGGCACCGTCGCTGTCAGCAATCCGGCGACCGACGAGATTCTCGCGTCCGTCCCCTCGATCGGCGCCGAGCAGGCCGCGTCGGCGATCGACTCGGCCTTTCGGGCCGGCCCGGAGTGGAGTCAGCGGACTGCCGCGGACCGGGGCGGCCTGCTCTGGAAGCTCGCCGAATGCATGCGCCGGGATTCGGATCGCCTCGCCAATCTGATGACTCGCGAGCAGGGCAAGCCCCTCTCGGAGGCCCGCGGGGAAATCGCGTACGCCGCCTCCTTCCTGGAGTGGGCCGCCGAAGAGGGCAAGCGCCTGTACGGCGACATCGTGCCCGCCTCCGCGACGGACAAGCGGATCATGGTGCTCCGCCAGCCGGTGGGGGTGACGGCCATCATCACGCCGTGGAACTTCCCCTCGGCGATGATCACCCGCAAACTCGGCCCGGCGCTCGCGGCGGGGTGCACGGCGGTGATCAAGCCGTCCGAGCTGACGCCGCTCTCGGCGATCGCGATCGGGGAGCTGGCCTGCGAGGCCGGGTTCCCGGCGGGGGTGATCAACATCGTCACCGGCGATGCCGCGACCATCGGAGACGCCCTGTTTGCGGATGACCGGGTGCGGAAACTCTCGTTCACTGGCTCGACGGCGGTGGGGCGGGTGCTGATGGGCAAGGCGGCGAAGAACCTGCTCCGGCTGTCGCTCGAGCTCGGCGGGCACGCCCCGTTCATCGTGTTCGACGACGCCGACCTGGACGTGGCGGTGCCGGCGGCCGTCGCCTGCAAGTTCCGCAATGCCGGGCAGACCTGCGTCTGCGCCAACCGCTTCTACGTTCAGGCGGGCGTGTATGACGAGTTCAACAGGCGCTTCGCCGAGGCGATCGGTGCGTTGACTGTTGGCGACGGCACCCGAGACGGCACCCAGATCGGCCCGCTGATCAACGACGCCGCGGTCGAGAAGACCGAGGCCCACGTCGAGGACGCCCGAGCGCACGGGGCACGGGTCGCGGCCGGGGGCGAACGCGTGAGGCTCGAAGGGCTCGCCGACCGTTTCTATCGCCCGACGCTGCTCGAGGGGATGACGCCGGACATGCTGATCGCACGCGAGGAGACGTTCGGACCGGTCGCCCCGGTCGCGAAGTTCTCCGACGAGCGTGAGGTCATCGAGTTGGCCAACGCCTCGGAGTACGGGCTCGCGGCGTACTTCTTCACGCGTGACGCCTCGCGCCTGATGCGGGTCGCCGAGGCGCTGGAGTACGGCATCGTCGGCGCCAACGACGGCGCCCCCTCGACCGCCCAGGCGCCGTTCGGCGGGGTCAAGCACTCGGGCTTCGGGCGCGAGGGCGGGCGGTACGCGATGGACGAGTACACCGAACTCAAATACGTGTCGTGGCAGTTGTGAGCACCATCGAGGCACAGCCTCCACAGGAGTTGACCATGTCCAAAGGCCTGGACCTCATCCGCAGGCGTGAGCGGGTCGTCAGCCGCGGCGTCGGGCGTATGTCCGACCTCACCGTTGCCAGCGCCGACGGCGCGATGCTGACCGACACGGACGGCCGTGAGTACATCGACTTCGCCGGCGGCATCGGTGTGATGAACGTCGGGCACTGCGACGAAGAGGTGGTGCGGGCTATCCGCGAGCAGGCCGGGGAACTCCTGCACGCCAGCATCCACGTCGGGACGTACGAGCCCTACGTGGCGCTCTGCGAGAAGCTCGTCGAGCTCTTCCCGCACGGGCAAGACACCAAGGCGATGCTCGTCAACACCGGCGCCGAGGCCGTCGAGAACGCGATCAAGATCGCCCGCCAGGCGACCGGGCGCAGCGGCGTCATCTGCTTCACCGGCGCCTTCCACGGCCGCACCCTGATGGCCACCACCCTCACCTCGAAGGTCAACTACAAGACCGGGTTCGGTCCCTACGCCCCGGAGGTCTACCGCATCGAGTTCCCCGTCTGGGGGCAGCGTCGCGGCATCACCGAGGACGAGGCCACGGCGCGTGGCCTGGAGCGATTGCGGGCCTGTTTCCGCGACACCGTCTCCCCGGACAACGTCGCCGCGATCATCATCGAGCCCGTGCAGGGCGAAGGCGGCTTCTACGTCGCCCCCGCGGCGTACCTGCATGGCCTGCGCACCCTGTGCGACGAGCACGGCATCATGCTCATTATCGACGAGGTGCAGACCGGGTTCGGCCGCACCGGGCGATGGGCGGCCTACGAGCACGCGGGGGTCACACCCGACCTGTCCACCTGGGCCAAGTCGATGGGCGGCGGGCTGCCCATCTCCGCCGTGATCGGCAGGGCCGACGTCATGGACCGCGCCGCCCCGGGCACGCTCGGCGGCACCTACGGCGGGAACCCGGTCGCCTGCGCCGCGGCCCTCGCGACCATCCGTCGCATGGAAGCGATGGGGCTGAACAAGCTGGCCGAGCTCTCGGGAGTGCGGATCCGGGAGCGCTTCGATTCCATCGCGCAGCGGGTTCGCGAGGTGGTAGACGTCCGCGGTCTCGGCTGCATGATCGCCATCGAGCTGGCCCACGACGGCGACCCCGCCCGCCCCGCGGGAGCCCTGGTCAAGGACATCATCGCCACCTGCCAAGAGCGCGGCCTGATCGTCATCCCCGCCGGGGTCGAGAGCAACGTCATCCGCGTGCTCGCCCCCCTGATCATCTCGGACGAAACGCTCGATCGCGGACTCACAATCCTCGACGACGCCATCGTGCACCACACCACTCAGCCGGCCGGTGCCGGCACGGGAGCCTGATCCATGCGTCCATTCGCCGTCGCGGGCCTGCAACTGAACATCTCGGGGCGTCAGTCCAACGTGCCCCATATCTGCGACCGTATCGAGATGCTGATGCTGCTCTACCCGTGGGTGCAGATGGTCGTGGTGAGCGAGCTGGCATCCTTCGGCGGCTGGACCGGCAACGCCGTCCCGCTTCCGAGCGAGGTCGAGGATGTCTACCGCCGCCTCGCCGCCAAGCACGAGATCTGGCTCCTCCCCGGCTCGCTCTACGAGAAGACCGACGCGGGCACCTACAACACCACGCCCGTGATCAACCCGAAGGGTGAGGTCATCGCACGCTACCGCAAGATGTTCCCCTTCATGCCCTACGAGGTCGGTGTCGAGTCGGGCACGGAGTTCTGCGTCTTCGACGTCCCGGAGGTCGGGCGGTTCGGCGTCAGCATCTGCTACGACATGTGGCTGCCCGAGACCTCGCGGACCCTCGCCGCGATGGGCGCCCAGGTCATCCTCCACCCGACGCTGACCCCCAGCATCGATCGCGACGTCGAGCTCTCCATCGTCCGCGCCACCGCCGCGATGAACCAGTGCTTCGTCATCGACATCAACGGCATCGGCGACGGCGGCAACGGCCGCTCCATCCTGGTCTCGCCCACCGGCGACGTCCTCTACCAGGCCGGAAGCAACGAGGAACTCCTCCCGATCGAGATCGACCTCGACCGGGTTCGGCGCTCCCGCGAGGTCGGCCTCAAGGGGCTCGGCCAGCCGCTCAAGAGCTTCCGTGACCGCAAGGTCGAATTCAGCGTCTACGACCGCGCTTCAGGGGTCGCCTCCTATCTCGACACGCTGGGCCCGCTGGAAAAGATGGCTCGCGGCTCGCGCGCCGGGCTCCGCCCCGCCCCGGCCGAGGGATTCCCGGACGAGGCGGCCGCCAATATCCCCTCCCAATCGCCGGGCCCGGTCGCCAATCAGATCGCCCCCGCCACAGTTCCCCAGAAGCCGCCCACGCCGCCGGCCACAGGGGGCGTCTGATGCCGAGCGAAGCCGAGCACGACGCCCACACCCCGGGACCCTACAGCCCGGCCCAGCTCCGGATGGACTCGTGGAACGAGCTCCAGCTCCGCTGCTCATGGCTCAAGGAGTTCGCGCGCGATCGGCGCGACCTGTCCGAACCCCGGTCCAAGGCACTCGAGATGCTCGAGCAGGTCCGGACCTTCGAGAGCTACTGGGCCTTCCCGGGCCCCGACCGCGTGGCGAGGCTGACCGAGCTGCTCGAAACGGGCGAGTACGCAGACCTGGCCGCTGAGACACGCGAGCTGGCGCGCCTGCTGGTGGGAGACGCCTACCGGCAGCACGCGACCACGCGCGACACGGTGGCCAGACGCGAGCACGGCAACGAGCGCGTCCGCGATCCCCTCCGCCCCGCGGTCACCGAGCTTGGCAAGCCCTACTTCGAGGTGCTGGTCGTGGACGGCATCGATTCCTACGACCGGGAAGAACTCCGCGAGGGGCTCCGGTCGTGCCGGCGAGAAACAGACGAGTTCGTGTACGAGATCGTCGCCGTGCCCTCGCTCGAGGACGCCCTGATCGCGGTGCAGTTCAACTGGACGATCCAGGCCGTCCTGCTGCGATACAACTACGGCTTCCGCACCGAGCGTCGGCACCCCGCACTCCGAAGGTACCTGGACACGCTCGAGCGTGAGCCGCTGCCCACGTGCTTCGGGCTCGATCGCAGCGTCGAGCTGGCCAGGCGGATCCACCGTCTCCGCCCCGAGATCGATCAGTACCTGGTCACCGACTCGGCGCTGGAGCGTGTCGCGGGGAACATGGGAACGAACTTCCGACGGGTGTTCTACCGCCTCGAGCAGTACATGGAGCAGCACCTGAGCATCCTGAAGGGCGTGCGCGAGCGGTTCGAGACGCCCTTCTTCACCGCCCTGCGGAAGTACAGCGACAAACCCACGGGCGTGTTCCACGCCCTGCCCATCGCACGCGGCAAGTCGATGAGCAGCGGGCACTGGTGCAAGGACCTCCTCGAGTTCTACGGATCCAACATCTTCATGGCCGAGACCTCCGCCACCAGCGGAGGGCTCGACTCGCTCCTGCAGCCCAAGGGCCCGATCAAGAAGGCGCAGGACCTCGCCGCGCGGGCCTTCGGCGCCCGGAAGACTTACTTCGTCACCAACGGCACCTCGACCGCGAACAAGGTCGTCACCCAGGCGCTCATACGCCCGGGCGACATCGTGCTGATCGACCGCGATTGCCACAAGTCCCACCACTACGCCCTGGTGCTCGCGGGCGCCATGCCGGTCTACCTCGACTCCTACGCCCTGCCTCAGTACTCCATGTACGGCGCCGTCCCGCTGGAAGTGATCGAGCGGCAACTGCTGACGCTCAAGGAGGCCGGCAAGCTCGACCGCGTCCGCATGCTGATCCTGACCAACATCACCTTCGACGGGCTGACCTACGACCCCGAACGGGTGATGGAGCGGGTCCTCGCCATCAAGCCCGACATGATCTTCCTCTGGGACGAGGCCTGGTACGCCTTCGCGCGGTTCAGCCCGGCGCTGCGGAGCCGCACGGCGATGGAAGCGGCGGGCCGGTTGCGGAAGAAGTTCCGCTCGACCGAGTACGCCGAGGCGTACACACGCAACGCCGAGCTGGACGAGGCGGAGCGGGTCGAGATGCCCGACCCCGAGATCGTCTCCGTGCGGGTGTACGCGACGCACTCGACGCACAAAACACTGACCTCCCTGCGACAGGGATCGATGATCCACGTCTACGACGAGGACTTCGAGCAGAAATCGGCCGACTCGTTCCACGAGGCGTTCATGACGCACACCTCGACCTCGCCGAACTACCAGATCGTCGCCTCGCTCGACGTCGGGCGACGCCAGGTCGAGCTCGAGGGGTACGAGATGGTCGAGCAGACCATCGGCCTGGCCATGACGCTCCGCCAGCGCATCAGCGAGCACCCCGACATCTCGCGGTTCTTCTCGGTTCTCAGGGCCCAGGACATGATCCCGCCCGAGCACCGACAGTCCGGCGTGGAGTTCTACTACGACACCGAGCACGGCTGGGGGCAGCTCGACCGGGCCTACGAGATGGACGAGTTCACCCTCGACCCGACACGCGTGACCCTCTACATCGGCAACACCGGGATGGACGGCGACGCCTTCCGCCACCTGCTGATGGACAAGTACGACATCCAGATCAACAAGACCTCACGCAACACGGCCCTGTTCATGCCCAACATCGGCACCACACGCGGCGACATCGCCTACCTGATCGACGTGCTGGTGGACATCTCCAACGACATCGCCGACCGGCTCTCGGTCGAGAGCGACTCGGGGCTCGCACGCCACTCCGCTCGCGTCGATTCGCTCATCGAGGGGCCGCCGCTGCCGCACTTCAGCCGCTTCCACCCCGCGTTCAAGCCCGACGACCTCCCAACCCCGGAGGGCGACCTCCGCCGCGCCTATTTCCTCGCCTACGACGAGGACAACATCGACCTCATCGGACTCGACGAGGACACCCTCGAAACCATCGTGGGCGGCAAAGAGTACGTCTCGGCGGCCTTCATCACGCCCTACCCGCCCGGCTTCCCCATCCTGGTGCCCGGGCAGGTCCTCAGCGCCGAGATTATCGAGTACCTGCTCGCGTTGGACGTCAAGGAAATTCACGGGTACGACCCGGTCAAGGGCCTCCGAGTCTTCACAGAGGCCGCCATCGAGCGGTCCGCAACCACACTCGCAACCACCACTCTCCCCGAAAGGACGTAACCATGGGCGCCGGCAGTTCCCCCTCGAAATCAGGAAAAACAAAGGGCAAATCAGCTCGAAAAGCCTCGCGCCCGCTGACCCTCGACCACACCGGCAACGACACCGCCACCAAGCTCCGCGGCATCTCCGACCTGCGACGGTTCTTCTACCGCAACACCGAGCCCGTCTACTTCATCAGCGCCACCCCCTTCAACCTCCTCGGCATGGACGAGTGGGTCCGCGGCTTCACCTTCATCAACGCCATCGACTGCTTCGACGGGCAGCACCCCAACGTCTTCGTCCCGCCCGAGATCGAGCACGAGCCCTGGACCTCCATCGAGGACATCAACAACTACCTGCTCTCGCACCCCGCCGTCATCGAGTTCATCAAGCAGCGCGGCAACGGCGGCAAGGCCGTCTTCCTGATGTTCGACGAGACCACCGAGAAACTCTGCAAAGACCTCGGCCTCGAGGTCTGCTTCCCCACCGCCGCGCTCCGCAACCAGATCGACGACAAGGTCGAGACCACGCGCATCGGCGACCGGGCCGGCGTCAAGTCCGTCCCCAACGCGCTCGGCAGGGTCGAGTCCTACAAGGCGCTGGGCAACCTCGCCGCCGACCTCGGCGACGACCTGGTCATCCAGACCGCCTACGGCGATTCCGGCCACACCACCTTCTTCATCTCGAGCGAGTCCGACTTCGAGAAGCACGCCGAGGAGATCACCGAGGCGCCCGAGGTCAAGGTCATGAAACGCATCCGATGCCGCGGCGCAGCCCTCGAGGCCTGCGTCACGAGCAACGGCACCATCGTCGGCCCGCTCATGACCGAGCTCGTCGGCTTCAAGGAGCTCACCCCCTATCGCGGCGGATGGTGCGGCAACGAGGTCTTCGCCGGAGCATTCAGCGCCGAGATCCGCGAGCAGGCCCGAGACTCGGCCATGGCCTTCGGCGACGAGCTCGGCAAGCTCGGCTACCGCGGCTACTTCGAGCTCGACTTCCTGCTCGACCTCGACTCCGACACCGTCTACCTCGGCGAGTGCAACCCCCGCATCACCGGCGCCAGCTCGATGACCAACCTCGCCTCGTTCGCGCACGCCGACTCGCCGCTCTTCCTCTTCCACCTGCTCGAGTGGATGGGCGTGGACGCCAAGATGAACGTCCGCAAGCTCAACCAGCGCTGGGCCGAGCCCGCGTACATCGACACCTGGTCGCAGCTCGTCATGAAGTTCACGAAGGACGAGGTCCGCCACATCACCGAGGCACCGCCCTCGGGCCTGTGGGAGCTCGACGACAAGGGCAACATCAGCTACGTCCGCATGCAGACCCACCGGCGCACCGTGCAGCACGAGAACCGCGCGTTCTTCCTCCGGATCTCAGGGCAAGGCGACTACCTCTACGAGGGCGCGGACCTGGGCATCCTCGTCAGCCCGGGCCGGTTCATGACCGACGAGTTCGAGCTCACCGACCGGGCCAAGGCCTGGACCAAGGGGATCGGCCAGCTCTACCGCGGGACGCCCGTCTCGTCCGACGAAACCGTCGAGGTCGGCATCGAACCCGGAGGATTCAAGCTCCTATGAGCGAGCGCGCCGTCCCGAGCAGCCTGGAGTTCCGCGCAATCGACGACGGACCCACGGGGGCCTCGCTGCAAGAGGTGTTCCAGGACTACTGGCCGGCGTACCGACGCTGGATGCGCGGCACCCGCCGGACCCCGATCGACGATTCCACCGCACGACTCAACAACCACATGCCCGAGCTGATGCCGGTCTACCAGCGCCTGCTCGACGCCTTCGGGGGGGGACCGGCGGTCGCGGCGTTCCTCACCCTCTACAACCCCCCCCGCGTGGTCCGAGGCTGCTCACAGGTCGTCATCGACGACAACGGCCCCGTGCTGCTGCGGAGCTACGACCACCACCCGACCCTCACCGACGGGCTCGTCCTCCGCAGCCGCTGGCTCGACCGGACCACGATCGCGATGACAGACTGCCTCTGGGGCGCTCTCGACGGCGTCAACGAGCACGGGCTCGCCGTCGCGCTGGCCTTCGGCGGACGCGACGCCGTCGGCCCCGGCTTCGCCGCCCCCCTCGTCACCCGCTACCTGCTCGAAACCTGCGCCACCGTCGCCGACGCCGGGGCGGTGCTCGAACGCGTCCCGGTCTACATGCCCTACACCTTCGTGGTCGCCGACGCAGCCGGCGACTTCGTCACGGCCTACACCGGCCCCGACGCCCCCACACGCCTCGTCACCCGGCGTGCCTCGACCAATCACCAGTCCCAGACCGACTGGCCCTCCTACTGCAAGTTCACCCAGAGCGTCGAACGCCTCGCCACGCTCGAATCGCAGATCGGCCAGCCGGGGGGCGCCGAGCGTGTCATCGAGTCTTTCCTGCGCCCGCCCCTCTGGCGTACCGATTACGCCCACGCCTCCGGCACGCTCTACGTCGCCGAGTACCGCCCCGCGCCCTGCTCCCTCGCGCTCCACTGGCCCGGGCGAACGGAGCGCTTCGGGCTCAGCGACTTCGAGCCCCGCGACTTCGAGGTCGAGATACGCCCCTCAGACAACAAGCCCGAGCCCGCGGCCACCTGACGCCCGCCGCGAAGACCCGCGATCAGGTCAGCCGCTCCAGCAGGGCCGACGCGAACGTCAGCACGATAAAGAACCCGCACATATCCGTCACCGTGGTCAGGATCGGGCCCGCGGCGATCGCCGGGTCCACCTTGAACCGCTTCAGAATCAGCGGCACAGCGCCCCCGATGCCCACCGCGATGATCGTGTTCAGCATCAACGCCCCGCCGACCACCAGCCCGAGGTACGCGTTGTCCTTCCAGAGCATCGCCACCACCCCGATCAGCGCCCCGAGCACCAGCCCGTTGATCAGCCCGAGCGACACCTCCGCCAGCACCGTCCGCCAGATCTCGGCCGGACGCACCACCCCCAGCGTCAGCTCGCGCATGCTCACCGCCACCGCCTGATTCCCAGAGCACCCGCTCATGTCGGAGATGATCGGCAGAAACACCGCCAGCGCAATCACCGCCTCCAGCGTCTCCTGGTGCAGCGCGATCACGCTCGCCGCGATCATGTTCAGCACGATGTTCACGCTCAGCCACGACAGCCGCCGCCTCGACCGCAGCAGCAGCGGCATGCTCCGCAGCTCCTCGCCGCCCACGATGCCCTGCGCGCTGCGGTACATCCGCTCGCCGTCCTCGGCCACCGCGGCCTCGACCGCGGCCCGCTTCACGATCCCGCACAGCCTCCCCGCGTCGTCCAGCACCGGAGTCCCGAAGAACTTGTGCTCGTCGAAGAACCGCACCAGCTCCTCCAGCCGGTCCGTGTCCCGCACCGAGGCCGGGCCCGGAATCATCACCTCGCGCAGCGGTCGCCGACGCGACGCCAGCAGCAGGTCCCGCATCCGCAGCACCCCGACCAGCGCCCCCGATGCGTCGGTCACGTACGCGTACTGGATGTCGTAGTCCGCGTACTCCTCCGCGTTCTCGCCCAGATCCGCCACCACCTCGGCCACCGAGGCGTCCGCCGAGTACTCCAGGTACTCCGTCACCATCAGCCCGCCCGCCACGTCGTCGTCGTAGGCCGACAGCCGTCGGACATCCTCGGCGTCCTCCACATCGAGCTGCCCGATGATCGCCGCCGCCTCGTCGTCGTCCAGCTCGCCGATCAGGTCCGCCTGCTCGTTACTGGGCAGGAACTCGATGATCCGCGCGGCCTCAGCCGGCACCATCTCCTCAAACACGTCCGTCGCCAGGGCCTCGGGCAACGTGCGCACCAGCTCGGCCGCCCGCTCGGGGTCCAGCACCGAGAGCAGCCGCACCCGCGACTCCTCTGGAATGCGCGAAAAGACCCGGACGATGTCACCCGAATCCAGCCGCTCGATCCAAGAGCCCAGGCTCCCGGGATCCCCCCGCTGGATCAACTCGGCCACTGCACGCGGATCGTCCGGGCTGGGATCAAGCAGTTCACCAGCCGGCTCGAGTTCGGTTCCAGGCATGTCATTCATGACTCACCATAGGTGCCCCCCCGCCCCCCCCTTCCCCCCATTGAGAGCGTGTGCCCGCCCATGCGAAGGTGAATGCCCCCGCAAGGTGGCCGTCAAAAGACCCCTGAAGCCCGAATCAGCGCCCCCCGCCTCACGCCCCGGCCTCATCCCACACCTGTTCCTCGTGCCCGCAGGCCTCGCAGACGAGCCGGTAGAGGCTCCCCGATTTGCGAACCCGGACGCCGCCGGCTTTGCCCGACGCCCCGCACCCGGGGCAGGCCTTCGGCATCGCGGTATTCGCCTCACACCCACGGCAGCGCCAGAAGTACCCATACCGCCCTGACATCGCCGTGAGATCGGTCTGCTCGCCGCGGGTGTGGGGCACGTCGCAGTTGAAGGTGCAGTTTTTTTTGACGAGTCGAGGACCTGTCGAGTACCCTTGGCCAGTTATGACCGACGAGGTACGCGATGGATTACGGTAGTCTTCCTTGGAATCCCGAGTATCGAACTTACAAGGTCCAGCGACGAGATCGTGAGCCTCTAGTCCGGTTCATTACTGATGGGCTCCGCGCTGCAAATTGCCGAGTGATATTTGCGTCCGATCCTAGAATAGCACCCTTCCGCATTACTTTCGAAACCCCCGAGGGCGAGCGAATGGGGGTCGTTGCATACGCATTCCTTGCCAATCGAAAAGTGACCAAGAATCGGCCCGTGGACGAGCGGCGATTCCAGATCAAGTATGGCAGTGATAAAAAAGACTACCACGAACTCTGGCAGGACCCACTCGGCCTCTATACAACGCTACTGGTGGGCATTGACCCGGAAGCAGGTATTTTCGTAAGCGCCGATCCGGTGCAAAATAGCCCGACGCGATTCTTTAAGTCGATTGAGTTTAAGGATCACCATGCAGAGGAGATCCAATCGTCAGGATGGTTTGCGTGGGAGCGACACGTTCGCTATTCCAGCAAGCGACCAGACGATTCAGACCGGTACGAGGTCTTGGTCGGGGGGCGTCAAGACGAGATTTTGCGTTTAGTTCGATTTGAGCGAGAAGCCCTCGGAGAAGATCAAGGCCATCGCCAGTGGCTTGCCGAGCAGGCACCCGCGTTGTACGGCGGCCTCATGCTCGACCAAGCTGATCCTCAACGCCTTGTGATTCCGAATCGGTTGCATACACTGGCGAGAGAGTTCGAGCTCGAAGAGTCGGAAGTGTTCGATCTCATTGCGGGGACGCCGAGGTTAAAGATGGCAGTTCGAGGATGGGTAGCGGAGGAACACTTGCGCAAGCACTTAGAGGTGTTGCCGGGGGTCAGCGATTGCCACCGGATGACAGGTGATCGAGATAGCGATGTTTCGCTTCGATACCGGGGCTCGAAGCCCATCATTGTGGAGTGTAAAAACGTGCTCCGCAAGACGGATGCTGCAGGTAGAGCGAAGGTCGACTTCCAGCGTGGGCGAGCGTCGTTGAAGGACCCTTGTTCGCGGTACTACTCGTCCAAGGATTTCGATGTAGTCGCCGCATGCCTTCATGCGATTACGGATCGCTGGGAGTTTCGCTTTCATCGGTCCGTAACCCTAGCTCCACACGAAAGATGCGAGGGCAAACTTGATCACAAGGTCCGAGTTGGAGACGACTGGGTCCAGGCTGTAGAATCTTGTCTCGCCGAGGTGATCTCGGCCGCGTAATTCGGAGCATGGATGCGGAAGCCCACGGTAATCAGCTTATTCAGCGGTGCAGGAGGCTTGGACTTCGGGTTCGAGGCCGCAGGCTTCGATATAGGTGCCGCAGTCGAGCAGGACCGCGATTGCTGCGCAACACTCCGGAATCACCTAGGGGACCGGGTGATCGAGCGAGACATCTTCGATGTGACCACCGACGAGATGCTCGAAGTGGCGGGGCGGTCTTGCGGCGAGGTTGAGGTCCTAATCGGAGGGCCGCCGTGCCAGCCGTTCTCGAAGTCCGGATTTTGGCGAACGGGTGATTCGGGTCGGCTCACCGATCCAAGAGCTGCCACTCTGGACGCCTACCTTCGCGTGCTCGAAGAAGCGACCCCCGAGGTAATGCTTCTCGAGAACGTTGCTGGTTTGGGATACGAGGGTAAGAGCGAGGGGCTTGAACTCCTAATCGACAAGATTCGGAGAATAAATCGTCGCGTAGGGACCTCCTATACTCCGTCCTTCGGCGTGATCGACGCATGCGACTATGGTGTTCCACAACACAGACAACGATTTATCATCGTGGCTGCTAGGGATGGATCCAAGTTCGAGTTTCCGAAACCGACGCACGCTGACCATTCAGAGGGCCTGATCGCTCAGACCTTGCAGCCGATCTCCCGCGCTTTTGATGCCATTGGAGACTTGGAACCCGATCCGAATGAGGACCTCGCGCTTCGTGGCAAATGGGCAGGGCTGATCCCCAGCATTCCGGAGGGTTCAAACTACCTGCACCATACGGATCGCGGCGACGGGATGTCTCTCTTCGGTTGGAGGCGTAGGTATTGGAACTTTCTACTGAAGCTTTCAAAGACTAAACCTTCGTGGACTATCCAAGCTCAGCCAGGACCTTCGGTCGGCCCATTCCACTGGGCTAATCGGCGGCTAAGCATTCGCGAGCTGTGTCGACTGCAGACAATCCCAGACAGCATCAAGATCATTGGCGGCAGAACCTCGGCTCAGCGTCAGATTGGGAATGCTGTACCGTCCCTCCTGGGAGAGGTCTTCGCTCGTGAGATTCGCACACAATTGCTCAGGAGGCGTGTCAACGCACGCACTCCGAAGCTTCTACCGAAGAGGGTTGATCGGGTCCCTCCCCCTGAGAGTGTCGAAGCGGTCCCCGATGAGTTTCACTTCTTGCTCGGCGACCATGAGCCGCATCCGGGTACTGGATTGGGGGAAGGCGCTTTGGCCAGGGAGGCGGTCCGGTAGGATCGGGGTTGCGCCGGAGTTGAACAAAACGAGAAAGACCCGGTAATACCGGGCCTCTCAAGCACGGGCGGAAGGATTCGAACCCTCAACCTCCTGATCCGTAGTCAGGTGCTCTATCCAGTTGAGCTACGCCCGCGTGGCGTGACTGCAAGCGTAGTCCCCCCCTCAACCCGCGGCAACCCAACCACACGCCCCGACTTGCCTTCGACCCCCCAAGTGCCAACAATCCGGGCCCGGAGAAGCCGACGACGGCCCTCCAGACCACTGACCCCAGATCCAGCCCCAATCCAGCCCCCGGAGCCCAGATGGCCCACTCCAACTCCGCCAAGAAGCGTATCCGCCAGAACGAGACCCGCCGCGCCAAGAACCGGTGGCGGATCCGCGCGATGCGTGACGCGATCAAGCAGTTCAACCAGAAGCTGGCCGAGGGCAACATCGACGAGGCCAAGACTGCCTTCGTCGAGGCCTCCAAGGTCGTGGACAAGACCGCCGCCAAGGGCCCGATCCACAAGCGCCAGGCCGCCCGTCGCAAGAGCCGCATGAACGCGGCCCTCAAGAAGGCCGCGACCGCCTGAGCCGGCTGCCTCGGCCCCCCCCAGGGCCCCCCCGGCCCACTCCGGCACCCCAGCCGCCCGATCCCCGATTCAGGGGCTCTCCAGAATCCAGAACGCCCGTCGCATCCCCGCGGCGGGTTTTTTCTTACCCTGTCCAGCCCATGCCCGAAGCCCAGCCAGCCCGGTCCGCTCGAGCCCCGTCCGCCCCGCGGACGTACTTCGACCGCACCCTGCAGCCGCTGACAATCCTGGTCTTCCTGCTCCCCTTCGTCGTGCTCTACGAGCTCGGCTCGATCTTCTACCTCGCCGACGAGGGCGGACGCCTCACCGAGACCGTCGCGGCCTACCGCATCCTCTCCCGCTTCTTCGAGTTCTTCGGGGCCTTCGGCCTCTACCTCCCCGGGCTCGCCCTCATCACCGTCCTGCTCATCCAGCACACCCTCTCCAAGGAGCGGTGGGGCGTTCGCCCCGGCGTGCTGGGGCTCATGCTGGCCGAGTCGGTCGTCCTTACTACGCCGCTGCTGCTGCTCGCACTCGTGCTGGGCGCCTCCGCGGCCTGGGCCCCGGGCATCGAACCGGGCACCGGCATCGCCTCCTGGCCAGTCCCCGCCCGCCTCACCATCGCGGTGGGGGCCGGGCTGTACGAGGAGCTGCTCTTCCGCATGGTCCTCATCGCCATCGTCCACTCCCTCGCGGTCGATCTGGTGGGCCTGAGCCAGAAGGCGGGCAACATCGCGGCCGTGGTGATCTCCGCGGCCGCCTTCGCCCTCTACCACGACGTCTCGGCCGGGGACGGGACGATGGACCTGCGCCTGCTGCTGTTCCTCTTCCTGGCGGGCCTGTACTTCGGGGGGATGTACCTGGCCCGGGGGTTCGGGATCGTGGTCGCGGTGCACATCCTGTACGACGTGATCGTGCTGGTGCTGCTGACCCCGGATCCCGCCTCAACCGGCTGACCGGGCCCTCCTCAGATCGCCCTGTACCAAAGTGGGGGAGGAGGGTGTGGGAGGGGTTGACGGGGGCGTCTTGGGGCCTAGGCTTCTCCCCGGTCGTGATCCGTCGCGTCCGTGTTGGCCCCATCGTCTAGCCTGGTCCAGGACGTCAGGTTCTCATCCTGAAAACCGGGGTTCGAATCCCCGTGGGGTCATTCGGCTGAAAAAGTCCGGTTTGAGCGATGCTCCCGGGCGCTCTGAACCGTCTGCCCACCTCTTTGGGTAGGGCATTCCCCCCAAATGAACCGTACTTCGCCCCAATCTCCCACGATTCTGTGTGGTGTTGCACGGTGTTTGATTGGCGGAATCCTGTGACAGTCTTGTATTCGCAGTGAAGCCCGATCCGGGGTGGGTCGATGTCCAAAGCAGGGCGAGCGATCGTCTGATCGCCTCCCTCGGAGAATGCCCATGTCCGATTGCCGTCACAAAGAACCGCTGCTGAGCAGCTACGCGGATGACCCGGAGATGTCGGAGCTGGTCGAGGAGTACCTCGAGAGTCTCCCGACGCGGATTCAGTCGCTGCAATCCGGCTTCAAACAGCAGGACCACCTCCGCCTGACCCGGATCGCCCACCAGCTCAAGGGCGCTTCGGCCGGGTACGGATTCGCGCCGATCGGTGAGATCGCGGCCCAGCTCGAGGACACGCTGCGGACCTCGCAGACGGTCGAGCTGGACGAGGTCTCGACGCTGGTAGATGACCTGATCGATCTGTGCCACCACGCGATGGCCTCCGCAGACAAACCCGCGCACTGACTCTCAGGCACGCCAGCCCAGGACGCCCGCACCGATGAGCAGCCTCAGCAACGAACACGACAGTCAGCATGAGGAGAGCCCCCCGACGGTGCTCCTGATCGATGACTGTCCGGACGTGCACCGGCTGCTCAGGGCACGCCTGCACTCCGAGACCATCGACCTGATCGGGGCCAGCACCGGGCGGGAGGGGCTCGCAACCGCGGTGGAGAAGTCCCCGGCGATCATCCTGCTCGACCTCGACATGCCCGAGATGGACGGCTTCGAGGTGCTCCGCAAGCTCAAGGACAACCCCGAGACGCTCGACATCCCCGTGATCGTGCTCTCGGGCCTGCAGAGCCCGCACGACAAGGTCACGGCCTTCGACCTCGGGGCCGTGGACTACATCCCCAAGCCGTTCGAGCTGACCGAGCTGCGTGTCCGGGTCCGCTCGGCCCTGCGACTGTTCAGCCTGATGCGGATGCTGTCGCAGAAGGCCCAGATCGACGGCCTGACCGGGCTGTGGAACCGTGCCTTCTTCGACGAGCGTTGGAACGGAGAGGTCGAGCGCGTCCGTCGCAGCAAGGCCCCGATGAGCCTCGCGGTGATCGACCTGGACCACTTCAAGTCGATCAACGACACCTACGGGCACCCGGCGGGCGACGCCGTGATCCAGGGGCTGGCCAAGCTGCTGCGTCAGCAGACCCGCGCATCGGACGTGTGCTGCCGGTACGGCGGCGAAGAGTTCGTGATCATCATGCCCGACACGACCCCGGAGGACGCGTGCGTCGTCTGCGAGCGGGTCCGGGTCGAGATGGAGAACACGATCTGGCCCAGGCACCCCAAGCGTCAGGTGACGCTGTCCTGCGGCATCGCCGGGGTCTGCGGGGAGTCCACTCCCGACAAGGACGCCTGGCTGGAGGCCGCGGACAAGGCCCTGTACACCAGCAAGCAGTCCGGGCGGAACAAGATCACGCACCAGGCGCTCGACAACGCGCCGCTGCGTCAGGCCGGCTGACGGCGAGCGATCTACGCTGGGGCATGCCCAGACCCGATGAAAACAGCCCGCGACTCGACACGCTCGAGGAATCGCTCGCCTACACCGAACGCCAGAACGAGCAGCTCAACGAGGCCGTGACCGACCTCGGCCGACGCGTGGTCGAGCTGACCGAGCGGATGCAGCGCGTCGAGGCACGCCTCGGGACGCTGACCGACCGCCTCGGCGAGATGGAGGACCGGGGGCTCGAACCCCCGCCGCACTCCGCCGGCCCGGACATGCCGAAAGAGCCGCTCTGACGAGGATGGGCTTCAGACGATCAGGTTCTGCCCGGTCATCTCGGTGGGCTGGTCGATGCCGATCATGGCCAGGCCGGTCGGGAAGACATCGCCGAGGCACCCGCCCTCTCGGAGCGTGACGCCCTCGAAGCCCTTGCCCACCACGTGCAGCGGGACGTCGTAGAGCGTGTGGGCGGTGTGGGGAGCGTCGGTCTCGGGATTGAACATCTGCTCGGCGTTGCCGTGGTCGGCGGTGACGATCAGGCAGCCGCCCTTGGCCATCGTCTTGTCGATCAGTTCGCCGGTCAGCCCGTCCACGACCTCGCAGGCGGTGATCGCGGCCTCGAGGCTGCCGGTGTGGCCCACCATGTCGCCGTTGGCGAAGTTGACGACGATGACGTCCTCGCAGTCGTCGGCGTCGAGGCGTCGGAGCACGGCGTCCGCGACGCCGCGGGCGGACATCTCGGGCTGCAGGTCGTAGGTTGCGACCTTGGGGCTCTGGATGATCTCGCGCTGCTCGCCGTCGAAGGGCTCGTCGCGGTAGTCGTTGAAGAAGAACGTGACGTGCGGGTACTTCTCGGTCTCGGCGCAGCGGAACTGCCTCAGCCCCAGCCCGCTGAGGTACCCCCCGGCGATGTTGACCATCTTCGGCGGCTTCTGGAAGGCGATGTCCGCCAGCCCGGCCAGGCGCTGGCTGTAGGGCGACATGAGCACGAACCTCAGGTCCAGTTGCTCGCCCCGATCGAAGCCGCGCCGGCCCGAGTCGGGGCTGGGGGTGATCTCCTCGGCCCCGTCGAACTCGGGCAGCAGGAAGGCCGAGCAGATCTCACGCGGGCGGTCGCCGCGGTAGTTGTAGAAGATCACCGAGTCGCCGCTGCGGATGCGGCTGTCGCTCGCGTCACCCACGGTGCTCGGGGCGACGAACTCGTCCCCCACGAGCCCCGTGTCGGGCTTGTCGTAGTACGCCTGGATCGCCTCGACCGCGCTGGGGAAGTGCTTCGCGTCCTCCGTGCGACCCGTGAGCAGGTCGTACGCCTTCTTGACCCGCTCCCAGCGGTTGTCGCGGTCCATCGCCCAGTACCGCCCGACGACACTGGCGACGCGCCCGACCCCGATCTGGGCGCAGGCCGCCTCGACCCGCTCGGCGTAGCCCCGCCCCGTGAACGGCCCGGTGTCGCGACCGTCGGTGAACAGGTGGACGTACACCTTCTCCTGGCCCATCTCCTTGCAGAGCTTCAGCAGGGCGAAGAGGTGCTCGAGCAGGCCGTGCACGCCCGCGTCGGAGTTGATCCCCATCAGGTGGACGGCGGTGTCGTTGGCCTTGGCGTGCTCGATCGCGCCCGCGAGGGCCTCGACCTCGCCCAGTTTCCCCTCGCGACAGGCCTTCGAGATCCGCACGGCGTCCTGATTCACGATGCGTCCGGCCCCGATGTTCTGGTGCCCGACCTCCGAATTGCCCATCGTGCCGTCCAGCAGGCCAACCGCCTCGCCGCTGGTCCCGATCAGCGTGGTGGGCCAGTCGCGCTCGAGCATGTCGGCGACGGGCGTCTTCGCCAGTTTCACGGCGTTGAAGGCGTCGTGCTCCGGGTTGGGGTTGCGCCCCCATCCGTCGCGGATGACCAGGACAAACGGCGTGTGCTTCGGCTCGGGCATGTCGGCTCCCTGAGAGTGTCAGAGTGGGGGACGTGGGGGGGACGTGGGGGGGGCGTGGGGGGGACAGGACGGTAGGGGGTCAGAAAGTGGGGATCAGGGGAGCGGGCGGGGCGGATCAGAACCGGGAGCGGCGGCGTGCGAACAATGCTCCATGCCACGACCGAATCCCCGCACCCCGTGCCTCGCCTGTCTGATCGGATCCTTCGCCCTGCTGGCCGGCGGCTGCGCCTCGTCCTCCGAGCCCGAGACCTCGTGGGAGGGGTCCGAGGACCTGCACTTCTCGGCCGATGCCCAGGACCCCACCGAGCGGGCCAAGGAGGGCGGCTGGTACCGCTTCCGTCAGCAGGAGCAGGCCGAGGGTTCGGCCAGCGCACTCGACCCCGACGCCCGTACGCACGGCTTCGGCGAGGCAAACAACAACCCGTAACCGCGCCCCTGCCCGTCACCACGCCCCTGAATGCTGGGTGTGAGTCGTGGGGGCGTGTGGGGGGGGCGTGGGGGGGGTGGGGGGGTCAGGCGAGCTTGGCCATGACGGCGTCGAAGTCCATGGCGTTGCCGGGCTCGCGTGACTCGGACCATTTCACGGTGCCGACGCCGTCGTCGGACTGCCCGATGACGATGGTGCCGCGTGTCGCGACGTTCATGTCGGCCCAGTACAGCCCGTAGGCCTTGCAGGCGGCGCGGTGGATGTCGGAGAGCAGGGGCTGCTTGTAGGCGTGCTGGTCGGCGAAGGCCTTGAGCGCCGCGAAGGAGTCGCAGGAGACGCCGACGCAGGTGGCGCCCTTCTCTTCCCAGCGTGCCATCTCCTTGCTCAGGCACTCCATCTCGGCGGTGCAGACCCCGGTGAAGGCGAACGGGAAGAAGCACAGGACGACGTCGCCCACCTTGACGTGGTCGGCGAGGCTCCAGTCGGCGCGGTCCTGCGTGGGCAGGGTGAAGCCGGGGGCGGTCTCGCCGGGCTCGATCACGGACTCGCGGTGCGGTGCGTCGGGGGTGGACATGGGGTGCTCCTGAGTGGGCGGGAGTGGGCTGGTGAATTCTGAGGAGGGACGTGCGCGGGTGCACGCATCCCGCGTATCCTATCGCGTCACGGCAGGAGGCCCAGATGACCGACTCGAATCTCGCGGAGCGCTACGAATCTGTCAAGCAACGTGTCGCCGAGGCGGCCGAACGGTCCGGGCGCTCGCCCGAATCGGTCTACCTTGTCGCGGTGACCAAGTACGCCGAGCCCGAGGATATCTGGGAGCTCATCCGCCTCGGGCACCGCGACTTCGGCGAGAGCCGCGTCCCGCAGCTCGTCCAGCGTGCGGCCCTGCTCAACGAGCGTCTGGAGCGTCAGGGGCACGACGCCTCGGACCCAGTCCGGTGGCACATGATCGGGCACCTGCAGAAGAACAAGGCCCGCAAGGTCGCCGAGCTCTCCCGCCTGATCCACTCGGTTGACTCGCTCCGGCTGGCTGAGGAGCTGCAGCAGATCGCGGGGCGGTTCGAGGAGGACATCGACGTGCTGGTCCAGGTGAACATCCTGGGCGAGGACTCGAAGTTCGGGTGCCCGCTCCCCGCGACGCAGGCCCTGTGCGAGCAGATCGACTCGATGATCGGGGTGCGGGTCCGGGGCCTGATGACCATGGCCCCGCACGACGACCCCGAGACCGCCCGCTCGGTCTTCCGGCGCTGCCGCGAGCTGTTCGAGGAGATCGTCAAGACCGGGGTCTCGGACGGGGCGTTCAACATCCTGTCGATGGGGATGTCGGGCGACTACGAGATCGCGATCGAGGAGGGGTCGAACATCGTGCGGGTCGGCAGCGCCATCTTCGGCACCACGGAGCCGGCCGTGACCGGCGAGAGCGCCGATTCAAGCGCCTGACCCCCCCCCGCGGGTGAGTGCCCCCGGAGTGCCCCCGCAAGGCCCTCTCTAGAGCTGATTCCCCGCGAGTGGATCGGGCCGCGGTGCGGACGTGTCAGGCGATCGGGCCGCCGCGTCGGCGGACGGAGACCATGAAGCCCTGCAGCGAGCGCCCTGGGCACTCGGTCGGGTTGATCTCCTGGTGGGTCATGACGCGCGACACGGGCACGCGGTACTGGCGCTGCTTGTCGGAGATCAGCGAGACGATCGCGGCCTTCGCCGCGGGCGTGGGCGTGGCGGTGTTGAAGTTCCCCATCACCAGGATGCCCAAGTTCTGCTCGTTGTTGTCCTTGACGTGGGCGCCCTGCAGGTTGTCCGGGCGGCAGTCCCAGATGCGTCCGCCGGGGTCGATGGCGTAGTGGTAGCCGATGTCGGCCCAGCCGTGCTGCTCGACGTGCACTCGCCGGATGCGTTGCAGGCGGTCCACGGCGTCGGCCTGGGCGGGCCCGAGCCCGTAGGGCATGCCGTCGTGGTGGATCGTGATGCGGGCGATCCGCCCCATGGGGTTGGTGTCCCAGAGCTTGGGCTTGGCCGAGGTCCACAGGGTGCGCGCGAGCGGGCGGGTGGTGGCGGCGTAGGCGGGGGTGGCGGGGGCAGGCGAGATGGCCGCGGGGATGAAGACCGGGTCGTCCGGAATGGGCTTGCCGACGAGGCTGCTGGTTCGGCCGCAGGCGGTGAGCCCCCCTAATCCGGCGATCAGGCCGAACCCCAACCGGACCGCGTCACGACGTGTCACGCTCGATTCGGTGTTTAGTTGATTCTTGTGTGGAGGTGTGCGGTCGGTCACGTGTCTTCCGTCCAAAAAACCCGGTGAAGAGTACCACATTGGTGAGCGAAACACGATTCGTGGTGATATGTTTCCGCCCCTTGTTTTCGGAACTCTCCGAACGATTGCTTGAAGAGGATCACCATGTTCAAGAGCTTTGTCGCACTGACCGTCGTGTCGGGCATGATTGCCGGCCACTCATTCGCACAGGATACCGCTTCCGATGAGGCGCAGCCGACGGTCCAGGAGGCCGAGGCTCGCGTCGAGGCCGCCAAGGCCGAACGGAACGAGGCGCAGGAACTGCTCAACGCCGCGAAGGGCGAGCTGGCGGCGGCCCGGGACGCGCTGAAGGAGGTCAAGCCCCTGACGCTGACCGAGGGCTGGAGCTTCACCGCGCTGGTGGGCCTGAACGGCTCCTCGGGCAACACCGAGGCCTTCAACTTCCGCACGGTCGTCTCCGGCCTGCGTGAGAGCAAGAACCTCGAGACCGGGGTGGACTTCTCGTACGTGAACCAGAACTCGGAGGGCGAGGAGACCTCGGACCGCTTCGTCGCGGAGATCCGCAACGACTGGCTGCTCGAGGATTCCAAGTGGCGTGTGTTCGCGACCGGCAAGTACGAGTACGACGAGTACCAGAACTGGCTGCACCGGATCTCGGGGTTCGGCGGTGTGGGTTACGAGCTGATTGACAACGACAAGCACAAGCTGATCGGCCGGGCCGGTGCCGGTGGCAACCAGACCGTGGGCGGCGAGGACCAGGGGTTCCACCCCGAGGGCTTCCTGGGCGCGGACTACAACTGGACCATCTCCAGCAAGAACAGCTTCAAGGCCGGAGCGACCTACTTCCCCTCCTTCGAGAACGGGTCGGACTTCCGCGTGAACAGCTACGCGGAGTACCAGATCACGCTGAGCGAGGAGTCCAACATGGTGCTGGTGCTGGGCGCCATGGACCGGTACGACTCCGACCCCGGCGGCACCGCCAAGAAAAACGACATCGATTACTACCTGACACTCGGCTGGACGTTCTGAGCCGGTACACACACGAAAGGGTCTCACCATGCTGAACATGTTCCAGGACGAAGCCACACAGGCAGCCGAGCAGGCCGCGGAGAACCTCGAGCAGGCCGCGGACCAGGCGTCCGAGGCGGCGAGCGATCTCGCCGACGCCACGGGGGCGAACCCCAACCCGGAGGACGCGAGCGACGCGATGGCGGCGGTCGCGGACGATCCGAGCGCGATTCTCGATCCGGACGTGCTCATGGAGCTGTTCACGACCTACGGCATCCCGCTGATCAAAGCGATCGTGCTGCTGATCCTGACGCTCATCATCGCGGGCATGGTCCGCAACATGGTCGTCAAGCTGTCGTCGAAGGCCAAGGTCGAGGTCACGCTCTCCAAGTTCTTCGGGAACCTGGCCAAGTGGGGCGTGATGGTCCTGGGCGTGATCACCATCATGGGGATCATCGGCATCGAGACCACGAGCTTCGCCGCGGTGATCGCGGCGGTCGGCTTCGCGATCGGCATGGCCATGTCCGGCACGATCGGCAATGTCGCCGCGGGCGTGATGCTGCTGGTGTTCCGCCCGTTCAAGGTGGGCGACGTGGTGAGTGCCGCGGGCATCACCGCCAAGGTCGAGGAGATCGGCCTGTTCACCACGACGTTCGACACGCCCGACATGCGCCGGATCATCGTGCCCAACGGCAAGATCTTCGGTGACACCATCGAGAACATCAGCCACCACTCGACCCGTCGGGCCGATGTCTCGGTCGGCATCGATTACGCGGCCGACATCGACACCGCCCGCCAGGTGCTCGAGAAGATGCTCGCCGAGACCGAGGGCGTGCTGCAGGACCCGGCCCCGGTGGTCTACCTGACCGAGCTGGGCGGCAGCTCGGTGGACTTCGCGCTGCGTGCCTGGTGCGCCGCGCCCGACTTCTGGGCCGTCAAGGAGCGCGTCACGCGCAACGCCAAGTACGCCCTGGATCAGGCCGGCATCGGCATCCCGTTCCCGCAGCGGGACATCCACGTGCCCAACGGCATCACGGTCAAGGTCGAGAACGGCTGAACTCAGACCGCCTCGGCGTGAGCCCAGATCGAGAGCACGAGCAGCGCATACAGGCGCTGCCCGTGCTCTCTTTGTTTCAGCTCGTGCTCGTCGAGCAGGCGCAGCAACCGCTTGGGCTGGATGTCCAGCGGGACGCCCGGGAAGGGGTCCGACGAGCGCAGGTGGTCGTGCAGCAGCGTCCCGAGGCCGCCGTAGTCCTCCCGGAACCAGCGCCCGATCGGCACGGCGAAGCCGGACTTGGCCCGCCCGGCCAGGTCCGAGCCCAGGTGGCGTCGGACGAGGGCCCGGAGCACGCCCTTGGGCTTGTTGTGCATCCGCACGCGTGAGACGCTCAGGCCCAGCGCCGTGCGGGCGACGTCGGAATCGAGGAACGGGGACCGCACCTCGAGCCCGGCGAGCATCGAGGCGGTGTCCACCTTGAGCAGCAGGTCGCCGGGCAGGTGGTGGCGCAGGTCGTACTCGCGCACGCGTGCGTAGCTCTCGGGCTTGTCGGACTCGAGCCCGGGCTTGGCGAGCGGGGTCAGCCCGAGCAGCGGACGGAGCTGGGCCAGCGGGAAGATCGAGAGCAAATCGCGGTAGCCCCGCCCCTTGCTCGCCTCGATCAGGCGGCCCGCCTTGGTCCAGCGCGACTTCGGGTCACGCTGCGGGAACAGGAACTCCAGCGCCCCGAGCAGCCGGGCCGAGCTCAGCCACGTCGCACCCCGGTACCGCTCGTACCCGAGGAAGAGCTCGTCACCGCCGTCGCCTGAGAGCGCGACCCCGACCTCGCGGGCCGCGGCCTGGCACGCCCAGAACGTCGGCAGCAGCGAGCTGTCCCCCAGAGGCAGCCCGAGCGTCCGGATCAGCAGCACCAGGTCCTCGGCCGGCATCGGGTCGGTCTCGATCGTGCGGTGATCGGTGCCCAGCGCCCGCGCCGTCTCCTCGGCCCGGGCGCTCTCGTCGTACTTCGGGTCCGGCATCCGCACGCACAGCGTCGTCAGCCGCCGACCTCGCTCGGCGAGCAGCCCCGCGGCGTGATACGCCACCAGCGACGAGTCGATCCCCCCGCTCAGGAAGCACCCGACCGGCACGTCCGCCTCCAGCCGTCGTTCCACCGCGTCCCGCAGGGCCTGGTCCACCTTCCGCATCGCGCCCCGCTTGCCCTCCAGGCGGGGGCGCGAGCGTGACCAGTCGCCCGGCAGCTTCCCCGCCAGGCCCTTGCGGTACAGCTTCTGGTGATCGATCGCGGTCACCGCCGGCGCGACCACCAGCGATCCGGGCGGGATCTGCACCACGCCCGGGAAGGGCATCTGCTCGGCGTGGTACCCGAGGCTCAGCCACTCGGTCAGGTTCTCCGGGCTGATCCCCGTCGGCCCCCCCAGCTCGCCCACGAGCCGTCGCAACCCCGACGCGTTCGAGCCCGCGAGCCAGACCCGGTGCTCGGGCTCGCCCGAGACGTACAGCGGCTTCTCGCCGAATCGGTCCCGCAGCAACGCCAGCTCGCCCAGGGCCCCGTCCCAGACCGCGCTCGCGTACATGCCCTCCAGGTGTTTGGGCAGGTCCGTGCCCCAGGCCCGCCACCCGTGGACGAACGCCTCGGTGTCGGAGTGATCACTCACAAACTCGTGCCCGCCCCGCTCGAGCTCCTCCCGGACCGCTCGGTGGTTGCAGACGTGCCCGTTGAACGCGACGGCGACCCGCCCGGCCCCGCGGAGCGGGTGGTCTGCCTCCAGTCGCTGCGAGACCCGGTCCGAGGGGGCGTCGGAGACCATGGGCTGGGCGCCCCCGTCGAGGTCCACGATCGCGAGCCGGTAGTGCACCATCGCGAGGTCCACCACGGTGCCGTCGGGTCGGACGGTCCGGTCGCGGAATCGCCCGCTCCCGTCCGGGCCGCGCCAGGCGACGCTGGGCTCGAGCTCGTCGAGCCAGTCCTCCGGAACGGCCTCGTCGGGCGTGGGCGGGGTCTGGGAGCCCCAGCCCTCCCTGGGCGGCTCGGTCACCCGCAGGATGCACGCGAACCCGCACATCCGGTCAGGAGGCCCGCTCGACCGGATCCCCCGCCCGGTCGGTCCCGGCGCCGCAGGGGGTGCGGTCCGAGCCCGGCGTGTGGTCTTCTTCGAGGAACGGATCGGGAGCCTCGCCGGTGCCGCCCGGCGTGTGCCCGTAGGTGGGCTCACGCTGGTGGTGGTCCACGAAGGTGCCGGTCCAGAGGCCCAGGATGGTGTGCAGCACGCGCGTGATGACGATCCCGGTCACGAACGACAGCACGAAGGCGAGCTTGAGCATGCCCCCGCTGTCCCACCCCGCGAACCGCTGCAACGCCCACATGCCCCCGATGGAGACCGCGGCGAAGACCGGCACGAGCGCGATCCGCTCGGCCTGGACCGTGGCGACGTCCCGCAGGTAGTTCGGTTTGTCGGCCTTCTGGTGGAGGACGTCCTCCTCGGATTTCGGCCTGAGCGGGTTCCAGTGGTTGGCGACCCAGTGCAGGGCGAAGTAGACCGCGACGTCGAAGACCGAGTCGATGCCGTAGGCCAGGAGGCTCTTCAGGAATGCCTGGTCCTTGTCGATCAGATCACCGATCCAGCGGACGGGGAACATCGCCAGCGCAATCGCCAACAGCCCCGCCACCACGGCGTTGACGTTGATGTTGATGATCCGCTTTCGCTGGTACAGCCTGAAGAGTCGCCCGGGCATCGCCAGCCATCATAGGGACTTGTGCCCCGGTCACGTCTCCTGCCGGATCGGAGCGAGCCGCTCCCGGCTGACTCGGACCGCCTCGGGGTTGCGGTCCAGGCCGATCGCTCGTCGCCCGAGGGTCGCGGCCGCGACCAGCGTGGTCCCGCTCCCGCAGCAGGGGTCGAGCACCAGGCCGTCCGGAGGGCAGCACGCCCCGACGAGCAGTTCCAGCAGGGCGAGGGGTTTCTGGGTCGGGTAGCCGACCCGCTCGCTCGCCATGTTGTTGATGGCCGGGACGTCGAGCACATCGGTGGCCTTCTTGAGCTCGCCCTTCATGCGGTTGCTGGTCGCGGGGACCATCGGGGGCTCGAACCAGTGCCCGTCGGGCTCGGCGGCGTAGAACAGGATGTCGTCGTGCTTGCGGGCAAAGCGTCGCGCCGAGCTGCCGCCCAGCCCGTAGGCCCACACCAGGTGGTTCACGAAACAGTCCTCGCCCAGCAGCCGGTCGAGCACCAGCCTCGCGTGGTGGCTGGTCCGCCAGTCCACGTGCAGCAGCAGGCTCCCGGTCGGCTTCAGCAGCGGGAGGGTGGCGTGCAGCCGCTCTTCCAGCCAGCCCGCCCAGGACGAGGTGTCGGGCCAGGTGTCCCGGTAGCTCCCGGCACGCCCGGCCTGCGTTTTACCGGTGTTGAAGGGCGGGTCGGCGTAGACCAGGTCCACCGAGCCCCGCTCGAGCTCGGTCACGCCGTCCAGCCAGTCGCTCTCGATCACGCGTGCGTCGTCCACGCGTGCACCTTAGCCGACCGTTCAGGGGTCGGCGGTGCGCCGATTCTCGTCGTCGCCCTCGTAGGTGACGGTGGGGGCGCGGTACGGGTTGGGGCGGTAGCCCTGCCCGATGATGGTCCGGTGCATGAGGGTGTAGGCGAGGGCGGCGTAGACCTCGGCGAGCGTGGCGACCTCGCCGTCCCGGAAGGTGAAGGTCTCGCCCAGCTGCGATGCGAGGCCGGCCATCGCGTGCATCGGCCCCTTCGCGGCGTCGGGGCCCGCCCGGAAGCGTGCCGCGATCTCATCGAGTTGCTCCTGGTCGAGGCCCCCGAGCTTGTCGGCCAGGGGTTGGAGGGCGGGCGGTGGGGAGTGCACGCCGCTGGCCCACATGACCACGAGTGGGATCTCGACGGTGGCCGCGCGGCCCGGGTCGATCTTGACCGTGGCCGCCCCGAATCCGGGGACGTTGTCGCCCGCGAAGATGCCGAGGTGGAGGGTGCCGGCTGGGAGGCCGGTGAAGCGTGTCTTGCCGGCGGGCATGCGGTTGCCGGCGAGCATGCCCCGCATGAAGTCGCCGTTCCATCCGGCGAAGCCCAGGACCGGGTCGGCCGCCATCGGGCTGGCGCTGACCACGACGAGTGTCTCGTCGTTGGGCATTCTGAGGTCCATCTCGAGCACGCCGGTGCCGAGCGGGGCGAGTTCGAGCGTGATGGAGCCGGGTTCTGCGTCCGTTTCTTGGGCGTGCGGCACGCTGAAGACGGCGCTGACGCCGTGCAGATGGACGGTGACGCCGTTGGGTTCGAGCAGGGCGGTCGGGCCGGGTGTGCCCTCCCAGGCCTGTGCGAGTACGCGGTAGTCGCCCGGGGGGAGGTCCTCGACGGTGGCCAATCCCCGCTCGTTTGTCTGGACGAACAGGATGTCGTGCGAGCCGGACTCGGGGTCGTGCCTGGTGAAGGGCTCGCCCGTGGGGAGCACGGGGATGCCGGTCTCGGCGTCGCAGACGATGACGTTGCTGCGAGAGACCGGGTTGCCGTCGTGGTCACGGACCAGGACCGAAAGGTTGGCCTGCCCGAGGGCGTGCGAGCAGCACAGGCCCGTCAGCATCGCTGCGAGTGCGTGGTTCATGCGCGATGGTATTCGTGCCGCCCGGGAACCGAGAGGCGGGCGGGTTCCGGCTTGACCGAACCTTGATGATCCGTGGCGATCAGCCCGGGGTCACGGCCCCGCGACCGACGCTGTAGTAGTGCCAGCCCATCTCGCCGAGGTGCTGGCGACGGTACAGGTTGCGTCCGTCGAAGATGACCTTGCCGTTCATGACCTCGCCGAGCTTGGCGAAGTCCGGGCTCTTGAACTCGTCCCAGTCGGTGGAGATGACGAGGGCGTCGGCGCCCTTCGCGGCCTCGTACATGTCCTCGAAGAGGTCGATGGTGGGGGCCTCCTTGGAGACGTTCTCCATCGCGACGGGGTCGAAGCCGCGGACGGGGCAGCCGTAGCCGAGGGCCTTGCGGGCGATGGTGAGGGCGGGCGCCTCGCGGATGTCGTCGGTCTGGGGCTTGAAGGCGAGCCCCCAGAAGGCGAGGGTCTTGGAGGTGATGCCGGCCTCGCCGCCGAAGTGCCCGAGGATCTTCTTCCAGAAGAGCTCGCGCTGGCGCTGGTTGGTGTCGTGGACGGCGCGGGAGACGTCGGTCTTCACGCCGCTGGTCTCGCCCATCATGATGCAGGCGAGGGTGTCCTTGGGGAAGCAGGAGCCGCCGTAGCCGAGGCCCGGGTGCAGGAAGGCGTGGCCGATGCGGGAGTCGGAGCACATGCCCTCGCGGACGCGGTTGATGTTGGCGCCGTAGGACTCGCAGAGGTTGGCCATCTCGTTGATGAAGCTGATCTTGGTGGCCAGGAAGTTGTTGGCGGCGTACTTGACCATCTCGGCGGACAGCACGTCCATGATGAAGATGGGGTGGCCGTTGCGGACGAAGGGGTCGTAGAGGTCGCGGAACTGGTCGCCGACCTCGTCGTTCTCGACGCCGACGACGACGCGGTCGGGCTTGTTGAAGTCGTTGATCGCGGCTCCCTCTTTGAGGAACTCGGGGTTGTCGGCGACGTTGAAGGGCAGGTCGCCGACGATGGCGCGGATGCGGTCGCGGACGCGGAAGGTGGTGCCGACGGGGACGGTGGACTTGACGACGACGGTCTTGGGCTTGGCGCCGGGGCCGAGCTCCTTGATGATCTTGCCGATGTCGTCGGCGGCCCCGTCCACGTAGGACAGGTTGGTGTGCCCGCGTTCGTCGGAGGGGGTGCCGACGCAGATGAAGATCATGTCGGCGTCGCGGTAGGCGGCGTCCTTATCGAGGGTGTAGGTGAGGCGTCCGGCCTCTGCGTTCTTGAGCATCAGCTCGGTCAGGCCGGGCTCGTAGATCGGGCAGATGCCCTTCTTGAGCTTCTCGATCTTCTCCTCGACCACGTCGAGGCAGACGACGTCGTTGCCCGTGTTGGCGAGGCAGACGCCGGTGACAAGACCGACGTACCCGGTTCCGACCATCGTGAGTTTCATCGAGCCGATCCTTTCGAGCGGGCGTGTCCGAGGGGACGTGGGAGGGGTGGGTGGTGCACCCGTACCCGCGTGGCCGGGCTCCGGTTCGCGCGGGTTGGGATGGTACCCGCCCGAATTCGACTCGGGAGGGCCCTGGCGGGATTGCACACCGCTACACTCGGCGTCCTATAGCCTCGACTTGATCAGGAGACGAGATCCATGGCCGCGACCGCCAAGCAGAGACGCAAGGACAAGAGCAAGAAGCTCCGGGGGCCCCAGTTCACCGCCGCCACGGCGGATCGGCACGTCCTGTACCAGCTCTCGGTCCAGAACGTGGAGGCCGAGATCGACTTCGTGGACGCCGAATACGAGCGTCTGCGGGGCCGGAAAGCGGTCCTGATCCGCGAGGACTTCTGCGGGACCGGGAACACCTCCTGCGAGTGGGTCCGCCGGCGGGAGGGCAACCGGGCCATCGGGCTCGATATCGACCGCCCGACCCTGGACTGGGGGCACGAGCACAACCTGACGAAGCTCACCGACGAGCAGCGTTCGCGGGTCACCCTGCACGAGCGGGACGTCCTGACGCCGGGCGACGCCTCCGGCGTGGACGCCGTCCTGGCGATGAACTTCAGCTACTGGTGCTTCAAGACCCGCGACGAGCTCCGCCACTACTTCGGCACCGTCCGGGAGTCCCTGGGCGACGACGGCGTGCTGTTCATGGACTTCTACGGCGGCTCCGAGGCCCACTCCGAGCTCTCCGAGGACCGCCCGATCGAGGGCGAGAACGACCACGGCCCGTTCACCTACGTCTGGGAGCAGGCGGAGTACAACCCGATCACCGGGGACATGACCTGCCACATCTCGTTCCGCTTCCCGGACAAGACCAAGATCAAGCGGGCCTTCACCTACCACTGGCGGCTGTGGACGCTCCCCGAGATCCGCGAGCTGCTCCTCGAGGCCGGCTTCAGCGCCTGCCACGTGTACTGGGAGGGCGACGAGCTCGACGAGGACGGCGAGGAGACCGGCGAGGGCAACGGCGAGTTCACGCCCACGCTCAAGGGCGAGGCCGACCCCGCCTACATCTGCTACATCTCGGCGCTCAAATAACCCCGGCCCCCGCGAACGGGGACCGGGGCCAACCTGACAATCGATGGCGAGAAGGCGGTGAGGGTTACCCCTCGGTGTCGGTCTCGGCGCTGGCCTGCTCGTCCGCCTCGAACGTCTCGCCCGTCTCGTGGGCCTGATTCTCGTCCGTACTCGTCGAGTGGACGTTGGCGAAGGTCTCGGGGGCTCGGGTCAGCGTCGCGAATCCGAGGATATCGCGGGACGTGTTGCCCCAGAGGTACACCTCGTTGTACTCGTACGGGTTGATCGATTCGGGCACGAAGTAGACCTGCTGGCCCGAGGCGTTCTTCACGGTGGTGAAGCGGGTGGAGGGGTCGAAGACGCCGTCACGCCCGAAGCCGACGCGCACCCGCTCCTCGGTGCCCGCGTTGAAGCCCTCGCCGAATTCGAGATAGATGTCGCCGAACGATTCGGCCACCCGGGCCTCGCCCGCGACCAAGGCGGACCCGGACTGCTCGAACGTCCCGCTCGCGATGGTCCGCACGCCCTCGTTGGGCAGGGTGGCGGTCGTGCTGCCGGCGCAGCCGCCCAGCGCCATCGCGAATCCGCCCACCACACTTCCGATCACGGTTGCCTTGATCATGGTTACAGCTCCTTCCGGGTTCTGGAAGCGCCGACATCGGCCGGTGGGTGCACCGAATCAGGCGGTCGCAACGCGTGCCGGGCCCGCGCGGGGTTTCCGGGCCTCCTAAACTCGCACAACCATGCAAGGCGTGCTCGAACTGCCCGATAATCTCGCCCCGGTCCAGTCGGCCCTGTTCGGCGCGCTGCGCGATGTGGAGCGTGTGTTCGACGCCGAGCTGGAATCTGAGCTCACCCCGGTCACCGACCTGTGCGCCCACGTCGAGCGGTACCGGGGCAAGATGCTCCGCCCGACGCTGGTGCTGGCCTGCGGGCTGGCGACCCACGAGCGGGCGGGCAACACGCTCGACTGGTCCGAACTCATCACCGGGGGGCACGTCACGCTCGGCGCAGTCTGCGAGATGGTCCACATGGCGACCCTCGTGCACGACGACGTGCTCGACGAGGCCGACGTCCGACGACGCGGCAAGACGCTCAACACCCTCCACGGCAACGAGGAGGCCGTCATCCTTGGCGACTACCTCATCGCCTCGGCCTACCACCTCTGCTCCTCGCTGCCCACCACCGGCCCCTCCCGCGCCATCGGCGAGACCAGCCAGCGGATGTGCGCCGGCGAACTGCTCCAGCTCCACAACCGCAACAACTGGTCGCTCGACGAGGAGACCTACCTCGAGATCCTCCGTGGCAAGACCGGGGCCCTCATCGCGACCGCCTGCCGGCTCGGGGCCGAGGCCTCCGGGGCGCCCGCGCCCGTCGCGGACGCGGTCGATGAGTACGGCCTGCGTCTCGGCATCGCCTTCCAGGTGCAGGACGACCTGCTCGACCTCACCGGCGACGAGGCGACGGTGGGCAAGTCCGTCCGCAAGGACCTCGACAAGGGCAAGCTGACCTACCCGCTGATCCACCACCTCTCCAGCGCCTCGCCGCGTGATCGTGGCGTGTCGCTGGAGCTGATCGAGCGGGCGACGGGGCACCGGGACGACGGGGCCGTGCGTCGCCTGGTGGAAGCGATCCGGACGACGGATTCGTTGGAGGCGTCGCGAGCCTTCGCGGCGAGCGAGGTGGCGTCGGCCAAGCAGGCGTTGTCACCGCTCACCGAATCCGCCCCGGGCCAGTTGCTTCGCCTGATGGCGGACGCCGTGATCGACCGCGCCTTCTAACCCCCCCCCCCCCC
>Ga0209273_10000177_pt1 | contig 112613 bp, 99 predicted proteins | sample tdAd471_FD_187126 | JGI IMG/M metagenome (GOLD analysis project Ga0209273, IMG submission 187126) | Marine sediment microbial communities from the Atlantic coast under amendment with organic carbon and nitrate - tdAd47.1 (SPAdes)... | ecosystem: Environmental > Aquatic > Marine > Coastal >... | reverse complement strand
CAACAACCCGCCGGGTGACAAAGCTGCGCCCGTCGCGGATTGGGTCCACGTCATAAAGGATCGGCTGGCTATAGATGCCGGGGCGCAGGAAATAGCAGTGGATGGAATGCAGCTTGTAAGCTTTGTCCACCGTCAGGGTTGCGGCTTCCATGCCCTGTGCGATCACATGGCCGCCAAACACATGCTTGTTGGGCCACTGGTTGGGCGTGCCGCGAAACAGCAATTTATCAAGCTGCTCAACCGCCAGCTCGTCAATTATAGGCTGAACATTGGTCATAAAATCTCTTGGCTTTTTATTGGTCAGTCACGGAAGCTTGGGTCAAGCCGCTCCATCTTGCGAAGAATAGCGGGCCAGACGAAATTGTCAGCCCCGTTTGCGCCAGCCACGACCCGAAGGTCGCGCAAGGCATTGTCGATCGATTCCTGGCTTGGCTTATGAACGGCGGCACCGGTGGACTGGGTAAGCACCTGAATTTTGCAGGCGCGCTCCAGGAACCACATGGCTTCGAAAGCTTTTGCTACCGTGTCGCCCACCGTGAGCGTGCCGTGGTTCCTCAGGATCAGGGCGTTTTTGGTGCCGAAGTCTTCGACCAGCCGCTCTTTCTCTCCGTCATTGACTGCAAAGCCTTCATAGTCATGGTAAGCAACCATAGCCCACGGCACGATGCTGGTCTGGCACATGGGCAGAAGGCCGTCTTTCTGGTTCGATACGGCGATGCCATAGTCTGTATGCAGGTGCATTACACAGTTGGCGTCGTCGCGTGCGGCGTGGATGGCACTGTGGATCACAAAACCCGCAGCGTTCGGGATGAAAGGTGTATCCATAAGCTGGTTGCCGTTCAGGTCCACTTTCACAAGGCTTGAAGCTGTGATTTCCTCAAACATCAGCCCTAGGGGGTTGATCAGGAAATGGTGGTCCGTGCCCGGTACGCGCATGGAGAGGTGGGTATAGATCAGGTCGTCCCATCCCATATAGGCCATCATGCGGTAAGCGGCAGCCAGGTCCACCCGGGCCTGCCATTCTTCTGCCGAGACCTGGTCTTTAACGCTCTTGATATCCAACATGCCTGGTTTAGCCATTTTCCCCTCCGGTATCTTTGGGCGATGCCCCTGATGTCTTCCTGACCTGAAACTAGGTCATTTGAAGGCTATGTCCAAAGCTTGAATGGAAAATTGCTGTTATGGCTGTTCTTTGTCGCTTCCACTGGGGTTTAAGCGGCGGCCAAAGAAGCTACGCACAGGGCCCCGGCTGATACCGGCGACGGATTGAAGTGCGATGGGGGCGTGGGGGTGCAGTTCCATCTCCCGCCAGTCGATCTTGCGGAACCGAAGCACCAGTAGCGCTGCCTTGATGGCATAGTCACCGATTATGACGGCATACATGGCTTCAACCGGCCCGCCCAGCGCCTGCACCATGAAGCCGACAGACAAGCGCCCCACAATCATGCCGCAAAAGGTAACAAACAGCGGATAGCGTGTGTCGCCCGCGCCCCTTAGCGCGCCGCCGATGGCAAACTCAATGGCCATCAGGGGTTGGATCAGCGCGAGGATAAGAATGAAATATTCCGTGTCTGCCCTTACGACCGGGTCTGCGGACAGGATGTTGGCAAGCGGCGTTTTGAAGGCATAGGTGATGATGGCAAGCCCACACATGCCAACCATGGCAAGCCGCATGGCCGCCCAGCCGCTGGCGACGGCTTCATCATGTTTTTCGGCGCCGATCAGTTGGCCTGAAAGTGTTGCACTTGCGGTGCCGAACCCAAGCCCGACAACAATTGTGATGCTGAGGATGGTAATGCCGATGCCGTAAGCCGCGAATGCCGCAGTGCCGTAACCGCTGATCAGCATCATGAACAAAAGGAAGCTCATCTGGATCAAGACCTGCTCAATGGCGGCTGGGGCACCTATCTTGACCAGTTGGCCGATGCGCTGCCGCTCCAGCGCACCTGAAATATGGTGGCGGAAAACATATTTGCAGCGCAGCCAGTTCATCAGGAACCACAAAACGATCAGGACCTGTCCGGCAGCTGTGCCCCAGGGAATGCCCGCAATACCAATTTCGGGCGCGCCGAACGCACCCCGCACCAGCGCATAGGAGAACAGGATCGCGGCCCCGGCGCCCACGGCGATATAACGGAGTGGCCTTATGACGTCGCCAATGGCGCGAAAAGCCGTCGCGATGGTCAGCATCAGGGCAAAAACCATATTCAGCAGTGCAGCTGGTTGGATATAATCCACAGCAAGCGAAGCCGTGAGGCCGTCCAGGCTGAACATCCTGACCAGATAGGGGGCTGCGAAATAGGTCGCGGTACCAAGGACGATGGAAATCATGACTGCAAGCGCAAGCGAACTTGCGGTAGACGCCGAAGCTTCATTTGTGTCGTCCGCACCCCAGGCGCGGGCCACAACGGCGGTCGTCGCAACAGACAGCGCCATGGCAGCCGCCATCAGAAGGAAATGCACCCGCCCGCCGGCAACCACGGCGGCACTCATTTCCTGGCCAAGGGGCGCAACGATCCATAGGTGTGCGAAAGAAATGGAAACCATCAGGATATTGCTGACAATATTCGGCCCCGCGAGCCGCCAGACGGTTTGATAGGAAAATCCAGCCATAAGCCTCAATCTTGAATGTGTCGCCCACACGATAGACAACATAGACCGACCGTGAAATAGGATTGTTTCCCGCGGAGGCCAGCCGAATAAAAGTTTTTTTGACGTGACAGTGAATTAGGCCAGAAACTTTCGCTCCATACCTTGCCGTAGGGCAAAACCGCCTTACTCCTTACCCCTGAGACTTGCATTGCCGCTCCTGTTGGGGCGACATCTGGGGAGACCGTAAAAATGAGCGATCTAGAGGCATTCCGCGAGGAAACGCGGGCCTGGCTGGAAGAAAATTGCCCTGCATCGATGCGTACGCCTGCGCAAGGCGAAAAGGACATCTGCTGGGGTGGCCGTAATTTTGTATTCCAAAGCGATGACCAGAAGCTGTGGCTTGAGCGCATGGGCGCGCGCGGCTGGACTGTGCCAACATGGCCAAAGGAATATGGCGGTGGCGGTTTGTCAAAAGACGAAGCCAAAATCCTGGCGCAGGAAATGAAACGCATCAAGGCACGCTCACCGCTGACATCTTTCGGTATCTGGATGCTTGGCCCTGCGCTTCTGAAGTTCGGAACGCACGAGCAGAAGCTTGAGCATCTGCCGCCCATCGCACGCGGTGAAATTCGCTGGTGTCAGGGCTATTCCGAGCCCAATGCGGGCTCTGACCTCGCGTCTCTCGCCACCAAGGCGGAAGACAAGGGCGATCACTATAGTATCAACGGCCAGAAGATCTGGACGTCATACGCCGACAAGGCGGACTGGATTTTCTGCCTGATCCGAACTGACCCGACAAACAAGCATGAAGGCATCAGCTTCATTCTGTTTGACATGGCGTCAGAAGGCGTGTCCACGAAGCCGATCCAGCTGATTTCTGGCTATTCGCCTTTCTGTGAGACATTCTTCGATGACGTGAAGGCCTACAAGAAGAACCTTGTGGGCGAAGTGAACAAGGGATGGACCGTCGCGAAATACTTGCTGACGCACGAACGCACAGGCATTTCCGAAATGGGCCTGCCGGTGCCGCTCAATCGCCTAGCGGTAGACAAGCTGGGCACCAATGATGCAGGTGAATTGCCGGAAACAATGCTGCGGCACCAGATTGCAGAACATGAAATTGACGCCATGTCCTTCATGTTCACCATGGAGCGTGCACAGGATGAGGCCAAGGCTGGCAATGAAATGGGCGCATATTCGTCCTTCCTGAAGGCGTACGGCACGGAGCTAAACAAGGACCGACACGAGCTGATCGTCAAGATCAACGGTTCTGACGCGTTTGAGTGGGAGGGTCAGTTCTCCAACAACGGCGAAATCCCGCGCACGTGGCTCAGGACCAAGGCCAACTCCATCGAGGGCGGTACCACCGAAATTCAACACAACATCATTGCCAAGCGTGTGCTTGGCCTGCCGAGTTAAGGGGGAGTTGCACCATGGCAATGGTATTGAATGAAGAACAGCAGCTTTTGAAAGAGTCCGCAGAGGGCTTCTTTGCAGAAAAAGCACCCATCAGCCTGATCCGGTCGCTCCGCGATAACAAAGATGAAGTCGGCTATGCCGGTCACCTTTGGCTTGCGATGTGCAACATGGGCTTTGCCGGGCTGATGATCGACGAAGAATATGACGGTACAGGCTTCGGCTGTGTGGGTGCCGGCATCGTGGCGGAAGCCATGGGCAAGACACTGGTTGCCGCGCCGTTCCATTCAAGCTGCATCATGGGCGCGTCGCTCATTCAGGCGGCTGGTAGCGCTGAGCAGAAAAAAGAGCACCTGCCTGCGATCGCGTTTGGCGAGACAATTGTGACACTGGCGCTTGATGAGACCAGCAGGCATGACCCTGAAGGCACGGCGATGAAGGTTGAGGGCGGCAAGCTGAACGGCCTGAAGACATTTGTGCCGGATGGCCATGTGGCGGACAAGATTATCGTATTGGCGCGCAGTTCAGGCGAACCAGGCGATCGTGATGGCCTTAGCCTTTATATGGTGGACAGGGGCACGCCGGGCCTGATCGTGGACCGTGTGATTTCCATGGACAGTTGCAACTGGTCCAAAATGACCTTTGAAGGCGTAGAGGCCGCGGAACTGCTCGGCGAAGAGGGCAAAGCCATGGATGTGCTGGAACCCGTGCTTGACCGTTGCCGCATTGTTGTGGCGGCGGAGCTGCTGGGAATTGCGCAGCAAACGCTTGAAATCACAATGGATTACATCAAGGAACGTAAGCAGTTTGGTGTGCCGATTGGCTCCTTCCAGGGTCTTCAGCACCGGGCGGCGGAATGGTTCGGCGAAGTGGAAGTGACCCGCTCTGCCGTTCTGAAAGCGCTCCAGATGGCGGATGCAGGCGGCGATATCCGCTGGTTCGCAAGCCTTGCAAAAGCCAAAGCCAGCAAAACAGCGGAACTAGCCACCAACGAAGCCATTCAGATGCATGGCGGCATGGGCGTGACGGACGAGTTCGACCTTGGTTTCTACATCAAGCGCGCGCGGGTGCTGCAACACTTCTACGGCGACTTCAATTATCACGCGGACAGGTTTGCAGCCTGTTCCGGCTATTGATCGGAAGACTGAACCATGGGTGCATTTGACGACCTTCAGCTACCAAGCGTAGACCCCAGCACGCCGTCCGATCAAGTGATTGGCATGCTGACAAAGCCTGGCATGCCGTTCGAGACGACTGAGATTGAAATCGACGGTGTCAGCCATACGGTTTTCGCCAATCAGCCGCCCAGCCTGAGGGAAGTCTTCATGCTTTTCCTGGGGCATGGCGACAAGGAATTCATCGTTTATGACGGTGAGCGCTATACCTTCAAGGATGCGGTGTCGCGGGCGTCGCAGTTTGCCCAGGCACTGGTTGACGATTTCGGCATCAAAAAGGGTGACCGGATTGCGCTTTCCATGCGTAACTACCCGGAATGGCCAATTGCCTATATGGGTATTATTGCTGCGGGCGGTGTGGCCGTGGTGATGAACGCCTGGTGGACTGAAGAAGAGGTTGAGTGGGGCATCAAGGATTGTGGCGCAAAGGTTGCCGTCGTGGACGGCGAGCGCGCGAAACGTTTCCTTGCGCTTGAGGGCGGCAGCGACATGAAAATCATCGTCGCGCGGGACCTGGCGCCAGAAGCCGCGAACGTGTCCCAAATGGCAGATGCGATGAAAGGCAAACAGCCGCTGGCATGGCCAAGCGTGGACCTCGGGCCAGACGACCTGGCCATGATCATGTACACAAGCGGGTCTTCCGGCTTCCCGAAGGGCGCACTTTCGACCCACCGGGCCGTTGTCAGCTTGATCATGAACTGGATTTGTATTGCGCTTTCGCTGAAGATGCTGGGCCGCACCAATCCGGACCCGGATTTCCAGCCGGTGATGCTGGTGGCGGTGCCGTTCTTCCATATTACGGGGCTTCTGCCGGTTCTGTTTGTGTCTGCCACCGTCGGGCGCAAGATCGTGATGATGTATAAGTGGGACGTGGAAGACGCTTTCAAGCTGATTGAAAAAGAGGGCGTCACCACCTTCACCGGCGTGCCGACCATGTCTTATGAGATGGCAGCGTCACCGCTGAGGGAGAAATACGATCTCTCCACGCTTGTGGACATTGGCGGCGGCGGGGCCGCGCGTCCACCTGAGCACGTCAAACTGATCAAGAAATCCTTCCCGAACGCAAACCCCGGTATCGGCTATGGTCTGACGGAAACCAACAGCCTGACTGCTGTTCTATCGGCCGATGAGTATGTCGAGCGCCCAACCAGTACGGGTAAGCCAACACCGCCGCTTATTCATGTGCGGATCATTGACCCGGCAACCGGCAAGGAAATGCCAACGGGTGAGCCGGGCGAAGTTTGCATCAAGAGCGCAACCAATATCCGCGAATATTGGAACAACCCGGAAGCCACGGCCCGCGCGTTCAAGAACGGTTGGTTTCATTCCGGCGACGTGGGGTATCTGGACGAAGAGGGCTACCTCTATATCGTTGATCGTCTGAAAGACATCATCATCCGCGGTGGCGAAAACATCAGCTCGCTGGAGATCGAAGGTGTCTTGCACGCCCATGAGGCTGTTGATGATGTGATGGTCTTCAGCCTGCCGGACGAACGCCTTGGCGAGCTTGTAGGCGCAGTGGTGTCCGTGAACCGGGATATCAGCGAAGAGGACCTGAAAGTTGAAGTGGCAAAACACTTGGCAGGCTTCAAGGTGCCGGAGAAAATCTGGATCTCCCATGACCCACTGCCGCTCATTGCTTCAGGCAAGATCGACCGCAAGGGTATCAGGGAAACTTATCGCGGCCTTTGGGCGGCTGCAGCAGCATAATAATCGAGTTAGAGAAAGAGGAATTAGGCATGTCTATGGATTTGGGGCTTAGCGAACGCGGCCAGGAACTGAGGGAAAAGGTTCGCGCTTTCATCGACGAGCACGTAGTGCCGGTAGAAGACGAATATCATCATGAAGTGGGCGGCATGGGCGACCGGTTCGAGTTCACGCCGCGCATGACCGAAATTCTTGAGGACCTGAAGGCCAAGGCGAAAGAGGCGGGGCTTTGGAACTTCTGGCTGACAGACAGCAAGGAAGGTTATGGCCTTACAACTGTTGAATATGCCTATCTGGCGGAAGAAATGGGACGGTCGCACCTGGCGGCAGAAAGCTTCAACTGCTCCGCGCCCGACACTGGCAACATGGAAGTGATCGAGCGCTACGGCACGGCCGAACACAAGGAAAAGTGGCTCAAGCCGCTTCTTGAAGGCAAGATCCGCTCCGCTTACCTGATGACCGAGCCTGAAGTGGCATCCTCTGATGCCACCAACATCGCAATGACGGCTGAGCTCGATGGCGATGATTATGTCCTCAACGGCGAGAAATACTGGGCCTCTGGCGCTGGCGACCCACGCTGTGCGGTTTATGTGACCATGGTGAAAACAGCGGGCGACGAAGCGCCGCGCAAAAGCCAGCACAGCATGATTTTGGTGGAAGCTGGCACGCCAGGTATTGAAATTCTGCGCCCCATGATGGTGTTCGGCCATGACGATGCGCCGCACGGCCATATGCATATCCGCTTCACGAACGTACGCGTGCCCAAGGAAAACCTGGTGCTGGGCGAAGGCCGTGGTTTTGAGGTATCCCAAGGCCGCTTGGGCCCTGGCCGTATCCACCACTGCATGCGCTCCATTGGTGCAGCTGAACGCGCGCTTGAACTGCTGATCAAGCGCTCGCTGTCGAAGGAAGCTTTTGGCAAGACGCTTGTGAAGCTGGGTGCCAACTATGACATCATCGCTGAATGCCGGATCGAGATTGAGATGGCCCGGCTTCTGTGCCTGAAGGCTGCCCATATGATGGATACCATCGGCACTCAGGCCGCCCAGCCTTACATCAGCCAGATCAAGGTGGTGGCGCCCAGGATGGCGCTGAAGGTGATCGACGAGAGCATGCAGATGCATGGCGGGCAGGGCATCAGCCAGGACTTCCCGCTTGCGGCAATGTGGCACGGCCAGCGCACGCTTCGTTTCGCTGACGGGCCGGATGCCGTGCACCGCATGGTGATTGCACGCACCGAGCTGAAGAAATACCGCTCCAACAGCGTCTAGAGGCAGTTTGAAGGAAAAAGGCATGGAGATTTCCAACCTTTTCAGCATTGAAGGCAAAGTGGCGCTGGTGACGGGCGGGGGCTCGGGCATTGGCACCATGGCCACCGAGGCGCTCGTGCGCGCCGGGTGCAAGGTTTATATCGCCTCCCGGCGGCTCGAGAGCTGCGAAGCGGTCGCTGAAGAACTCAATGCTGTGGGCCCCGGTCAGGTTGTTGCGCTTCAGGCAGACCTGAAGACGGAAGAGGGCACAGTCCATCTGGCGAAGGCCATGGCTGCGCACGAAGACAAGCTGGATATTCTGGTGAACAATTCCGGGATGACCTGGGGAGCGCCGTTCGAGGAATTCCCGCGGTCCAAATGGGAAGAAGTCTTTACCCTGAACGTGACGGCGGTTGCTGACCTGACGCGCCGGCTTCTTCCCATGCTCCGGAAATCGGCTACAGCGTCAGACCCGGCCCGGATCATCAACCTGGGTTCAGTGGTGGGGACGCGGCCTGTATCCAATAGCGCATACAGCTATGGGGCGTCAAAGGCTGCAGTGCATCACCTGACGCGGATGCTTTCGAACGAGCTGGGCGGCGATAACATTACAGTGAACGCTATTGCGCCGGGGCCATTCCCTAGCCGTATGATGGCACATATCACCGGCGACGAGGCTCGGCGCAAGGCGATGGAGGAAGGCGTTCCGCTGAGGCGTTGTGGTACACCGGAGGACATCGCAGGCGTGCTTTTGATGCTGGCGTCACGGGCAGGCAGCTATATTACCGGTGGGATCATTCCGCTGGACGGGGGATTGTCGGCATTACCGTGAGTTTGCCAAAACGACGCAAAAACGAATCGGTCGAAGCATGCTGATTCGAATCGTAAAAAATGAGTCGGAACAAACACTTGTTTCGTATTGTTGAATCGATACCCCAATTGGGGGATTTTGAAAGGTAAAAGGGGCGGATATGACAGAGGTTGTGGCTAAAGAAGACCTTAAAAATTTCATTGGCAGGGAAACGGGCGTTTCAGACTGGATGCATATTGATCAGGATCGGATCAATGCATTTGCAGATGTGACAAATGATCACCAATTCATTCATATCGACCCGGAGGCTGCGGCCAAAACGCCTTTCGGTACGACCATCGCACACGGCTTTTTGACCCTGTCGCTTTTGACGCCTCTTTCTACTGGTGCTTCAATCCGCGTCAAGAACACGGTGATGGGCATCAACTATGGCTGCGACAAGGTGCGCTTCATGAGCCCCGTGAAAGTGAACAGCGACATCCGGGCGCGCGTGAAGTTGATCAGCGTGGATGAGAAGCCGGGTAATCGGCTGCTTTTGAAGAATGAGATTACCATTGAGATCAAAGGCGAGGACCGCCCGGCACTGGTTGCTGAGTGGCTTTCCATGATCGTCGTGTCTGAATAAGACTTTGGGCGAATAAGAAATAGGATTGAGTGGAGATTGTTATGACTATCAGTTTTGAAGGTCAGGTGGCGATTGTAACCGGTGCGGGCGGGGGGCTTGGCCGGACCCACGCGCTTGAGCTGGCGCGTCGCGGTGCCAAGGTGGTTGTGAACGACCTGGGCGGTGATGTGCACGGTGTGGGCGGCTCGTCCGCAGCAGCAGAGGCTGTTGTGAAAGAGATCACTGACGCTGGCGGCGAGGCCATGGCCCACGGTGCCAACGTATGTGACGCGGCGCAGGTGGCCGACATGGTGAGTAAAACCATGGACAAATGGGGCCGCATTGATGTGCTGATCAACAACGCGGGTGTGCTGCGCGACAAGACGTTTGCCAAGATGGACCTTGAGGACTTCGAGTTCGTCATGAAGGTCCATGTAATGGGGTCTGTTACTTGCACCAAGGCAGTGTGGGAGATCATGCGCGAACAGGCTTATGGCCGTATCGTGATGACCACCTCGTCTTCCGGGCTTTACGGCAACTTTGGCCAGGCCAACTATGGCGCGGCCAAGATGGCGCTGGTGGGCTTCATGAACACCCTTTGCCTTGAAGGCGGAAAATATGACATCCGGGTCAATTGCCTGGCGCCAATGGCGGCGACGCGCATGACTGAAGGTTTGCTGCCGCAGGCTGCGCTTGATCTGTCAACGCCTGAATCCGTGACGGCAGGCCTGATCACCCTATGCGACAAGGATGCGCCAAACCGAACAATCCTTGCGGCAGGCGCTGGTGGCTACGCCAAGGCAGTTGTTTATGAGACTGAGGGTATTTACCTGAAGCCGGAAGACCAGACACCAGAGAATGTCCGCGCAGGTATGGACGACATCTCCAACCCCGACGGCCAGCAGGAGCTGGTGCAGGGCGGGCAACAATCAATGAAATTTATCGGAAAAGCCGCCGCAGCGCTCGGCGTGAAAATGTAATTTAAGGAGAACTCCCATGCGGGAAGCAGTAATCGTATCAACAGCCCGGACGCCGATCGGCAAAGCTTATCGCGGGTCCCTCAATGCCACCTTGGGCCCGACCCTTGGCGCCCACTCAATTGCACACGCGGTAAAGCGCGCTGGCCTTGAAGGTGGCGAAATCGAAGACGTGGTCTGGGGCAGTGCGCTGACCCAAGGGTCGCAAGGATCGAACATCGGCCGTCTGGCAGCCCTGCGTGCGGGCCTTCCGGTCACCGTGTCCGGCATGACCATCGACCGCCAGTGCTCCTCGGGCATGATGGCAATCGCCACTGCAGCCAAGCAGATCATCTCTGACGGCATGGATATTGCCATCGGTGGCGGGCAGGACAGCATCTCTGTGGTGCAGAACGAGCATATGAACCGCTGGCAAGCTGTAGACAAATCCCTCGTGGAAATGCACCCGCATACCTATATGCCGATGCTGCAGACGGCGGAAACAGTGGCAGAGCGCTACGGCATTTCCCGCGAGGCCATGGACGAATACGGCCTGCAGTCCCAGCAGCGGACAGCAGCAGCGCAGCAGGCCGGCAAGTTCGACGACGAGATTGTGCCGATTTCCACCAAAATGGTTCAGGTGAACAAGGAAACGAAGGAAATGACTTTCCATGATGTGACCTTGGACAAAGACGAAGGCAACCGGCCTGAAACCACACTTGATGGCCTTTCTGGCCTCAAGACCGTGATCGAAGGCGGCACCATCACGGCAGGCAACGCCAGTCAGCTGTCTGATGGTTCTTCCGCCTCTGTGCTGATGGAAGCCAAGGAAGCGTCGAAGCGCGGCCTGAGCCCACTTGGTATCTACCGCGGTATTGCGGTTGCAGGCCTTGAGCCGGATGAGATGGGTATCGGCCCAGTTTATGCCATTCCAAAACTTCTGGAAAAGAACGGCCTGAAAATGGACGATATTGGCCTTTGGGAACTGAATGAAGCCTTCGCCGTGCAGGTCCTCTACTGCCGTGACAAGCTGGGTATCCCGGACGAACTTCTGAATGTGAACGGTGGTGCGATTTCCATTGGTCACCCTTATGGCATGTCCGGTGCGCGCATGGTTGGCCATGCGCTCATTGAGGGCAAGCGTCGCGGTGCCAAATATGTTGTCTGCACCATGTGTGTGGGCGGCGGCATGGGTGCGGCTGGCCTGTTCGAAGTCGCTTAAGGCGAAGACCGGCCCAAAAGAGGCGGGCCCTGAGGGGCCTGCCGTTTTTTCAGGAGATTTGAAATGAAAGCCGTTCGTTGTCACGAGCTTGGCCCAGCCAGTAATCTGAAAGTTGAAGAAATCGCAGACCCAACTCCGGCTAAGGGTGAGGTGCTGATCGATGTGAAGGCCGGGGGGCTGAACTTCCCCGATGTTCTGATGGTTGCAGGCAAGTATCAGTTCCAGCCTGAATTGCCGTTCACGCCGGGGGGCGAGGGCGCAGGTGTTGTTGCGGAACTGGGTGAAGGTGTCACCAACGTCAAGGTCGGCGACAGGGTGATTTTCTTCAATCAGCAGGGTGCGTTCGCGGAAAAGGCTGTGGCGCCTGCGATGACATTGGTGCCGATGCCTGAAAGCATGCCGTTTGAGGTAGCCGCCGGCTTCACCATTACCTACGCCACCAGCTATCACGCGCTTAAGCAGCGCGCCGACATTCAGCCTGGCGAAACGCTTCTGGTCCTTGGGGCCGCGGGCGGTGTTGGCTTGGCGACAGTTGAGCTTGGTAAGGCCATGGGCGCCACGGTAATCGCCGCCGCCAGCACCGACGAAAAGCTCGAGTTCTGCAAGAACGCAGGCGCTGATCACCTGATCAACTATTCCAAGGAAGAGCTCAAAGACCGCGTGAAGGAAATCACAGGCGGCAAGGGTGTGGATGTGATCTACGACCCTGTGGGCGGCGATTATACCGAAGCCGCACTCAGGACCATGGCGCCAGGTGGACGGCATCTGGTGATTGGGTTCGCAGCTGGCGACATCCCGCGTCCGCCCCTGAACCTGTGCCTGCTGAAGCAATGCTCCATCGTTGGTGTTTTCTGGGGCAATTTTGCCCGGGCTAACCCGAAAGTTCAGATGCAGAACATGGTCGATATGTTCGGCATGTTTGAGAAGGGCACCATCAAGCCGCTGGTGAACGATGTGTACGCGCTGGATGATGTGGTCGATGCCTTCGCGTGCCTTAGCGAGCGACGCGCCAAAGGGAAGGTGATCCTGAAGCCATAACCTATTGTTATTCATGAATAGTTTTCGGGGCCGCAGCATGTGCTGCGGCCATTTTGCATTTGATTGATTTTTACTAAAAAGCGTGGCAAAAGCTGGCTGTTCTTTCCGGGGGGGGCAGCTAATGCCAATAATGACCATTGTGGTCGCCACATACAATCGACCCAGTCTTTTACGTTGCACGATTGAATCCATCCGCAAGCAGACTTTCCAGGACTGGGTGCTGCTGGTGGTTGGTGACTGCTGTGATGAACAAACTGGTCAAGTAATTGAAGGATTTGCTGATGATCGCATTTTTTATGTGAATCTGAAGCAGCGCTGCGGCGAACAGTCTGGACCCAATACGGCCGGAATGTTTGTGGCCCGAACCAAGTATGTGGCCTTTGCCAATCACGATGATATCTGGTTACCCGATCATTTGGAGAGAGCATTGGCTGTGCTTGAAGCGGGTCGGGCTGAATTCTATGCAGGGGCTGCGGCTCTCTCTATTCAACTGAAAGACCCCGGAACGCAAGAGTATCGCTTTGGTATTGGTGCGCTATCGCCACCCAGTCGGTCGCCGGAAGCAGGTTTTGCCAAAAGCCCAGCCTATTTCGAGCCAGTTTCCAGCTGGGTGATGCATAGCACATTGCTGCGCAAGGTTGGGGCTTGGCGTCCAGCAGGCGGTTTGTATCGGACGCCGCTGGAAGATTGGATTTTACGGGCTTGGCGGGCCGATGTGTCACTCTGTTTCGATGACGTTGTGACAGTAATTTATTGCAGCAGCGGACGCGGCGGGAACGGCGAGGCGCTGGACTATAAGCAGGGTGATGAGGAAAACCGGTATTGGCTGGATTTGATGACGCGCCATAACCCGGAAAGGCTTCGGGCACATTTTGCGAACGATGCAAAGAGTGCAGGGCTGGGCAAAAGCCTTTTTGAGCACACCATGAGGAACCATGAACTCTTTTGGGTTTTTGAGCATATGCAGAACGGTGATGGCGCCAGGGTGTACAAGAGGTTCGGCTGGGACGGGTTTGAAGCCGCCTGCAAAGTTCTTGGCAGGGAGCCGGGCTTTCGCCTTCGGCAGATGTTGAAGCGCCGCACGGGTGAGGATCTGGAAAACCACAAGGACTGGCGAAGAGCCTCACATGAGGTCAAGGCAGCTCTCCAGTCTGACGACCGCTGGCAAAAAGTTTTTGTGGATGATTAGCTGGCTTGAAAAACAGCGACAGCGGAGCGAGATGGTTAGCCGCCCGATCGCCTTTACAGATAGCCAGGAATGGACCATTCAGGGTGGTATGTTGGTGCATGCCACGGGCGGTTTCTTCCGCGTGGAAGGCTTGAAGGGCCAGTTCCGCGCTTCAGAGCTTTTGGATATTGAGCAGCCGATCATTAACCAGCCTGAAATCGGTATTCTCGGGTTCCTTGTGTACCGAAACGAGGAAGGCTTGCACTGGTTGTTGCAGTCGAAAAACGAACCTGGCAATGTCGGGGCTGCGCAGTTGGCGCCGTCGGTTCAGGCGACCTTTAGCAACTATATGCGCAAGCATGGAGGGGCCCCGACCTTTTATCTGGACCATTTCCTGAATACAAAAGCTTTCCTGAGCAACAGTCTGCAATCTGAACAGGGCACACGCTTCCTGACCAAGTTTAATCGGAACATGGTGGTGGAGATCACTAAAGAAGAAGCTCTCGCCAGTGACAATTTCGGTTGGTGTTCAACGTCAGACCTGAAAGACGTCTTGCTCACTGATTATGCCATCAACACTGATGCACGCTCAGTAATCGCCACAGCACCCTGGTTACTCTTAAGCGAGGGGGAGGAGCTGTTTTCAGGCGCACGCGCCCAGGCATGCTTCGGTGGCAGGCTGGCTGCCTCATACAGGCACGCTGGGCGCGAGAATTTGCCGGATTTGATTGGCAGAATGTTGACAACCATCCGCGCAGACATCGCGATTGATGTGCAGACTTGTGGACTTGACGAACTTGAAGGCTGGGTTTTCAGCGATAATAAAATTTGCTGTCAGAAAGATGAGCGTGAGCTGGTTGTAGAACATTACGAAGTATCGGCCCCTGACCGAGAACGCACCCATTGGGATCAGCCGCTGTTTCGGTCGCTCGACATAGACAAGGTGCAGCTGTTTTGCCAGCAAAGGGATGGCTTGTTGCGTTTTCTTCTACGTCCGGCAATTGAGGTCGGTCTGACTGAGGGGGTTGAAATTGGCGCGACATACAAGAAAGAAACGGCTGCGATGGCACCAGGCTGGCTGCGGGAACTGGTTCATTCTGCACGTGGCACGGCGAAGTTAACGGTTGAACAATCTGACGAGGGTGGGCGCTTTATGGAAAGCCGGTGTCGCTACAGCATCGTTGAGCTGCCAGCGGATGTCCATGTTCCCGATGATCCGTGGAATATCTGGGTGAGTTTGTCAGAGCTTGAAGCACTGTGCCGGACACCGAAGTTGTTGACCAACGAAGCGCGCTCAGTAGTTTCCGTCCTGATGAGCCTAGCCTAGACGCTAGCTCTCCCTGTAGTTTTTTAATTTTCTGGACTGGTTAGTCTTGAAAAAGAAACACATGGCTGTATCTTCCTTTCCGTGAACGTAAACCATCCAGGTGAGCATGATCGGGGAGTATATGAAGGCCTTAAGACTTATCGCAGGAAAAGAAGCGCGCCGCCGCATTGAGGAAAATGGCTTGACGCCTGACCTTGTGCGCCTTGTGGTTGGAGCTTCCGGCGGCCCGAAGTGGCTGATCCTGCGAGGGTTGGATCAGTATATTTTCGGCGACTGGTTGAAGGATGCCAAGGGCCCTATCGACATGGTCGGCTCATCCATCGGCGCCTGGCGCATGACACTCGCGTCGCACCCCGACGCTGGGGCGATGTTCAAGGCTTTTGAAGACGCCTATTTCAGCTACCGCAAGGAAGACGGTGCGACACCTGAGGCGGTATCGAAATCATCATACCGTATTCTGGACCAGGTAATGGGCCCTGAGGTGCGGGATGCGATTATTGGCAACAAGGCCCGTAACCTTAATATCGTGGCTGTGCGCTGCTTGGGCGCGACGGCCAGCCAGTCAAGGCTGCTTGAAGGTGCCGGGCTCCTCGGGGCTTTTGCGGCTAACAGCATCAGCAGGCCGCTTTTGGGGAATTTCTTCCAGCGCGCGGTGTTTCATTCCGGTGACCATGTTGCCTGTTCGGGCGCCTGGGCAGGCTTTGAGCGGATAGACGTGCAGCTGCAGGCGGATGCAATCCACGACGCCTTGATGGCTTCGGGCTCAATCCCCTTTGTGGTGGAAGCCGTGCGTGACATCATGGGGGCGCCCAAGGGCGTTTACCGGGACGGCGGCGTGATCGATTATCATTTCGAGATACCGTGGCAGTATAACGACGGCATTGTGCTCTATCCGCATTTCTATGGCCATTTGGTCCCAGGCTGGTTCGACAAGGCGCGCCAGAACCGCCGGGTGACGGGTGATGTGCTGGACCAGCAACTTATTCTGGCGCCAACAGACGAGTTTGTGGCCAGCCTGCCGAACGGGCGGATACCGGACCGCAAGAATTTCACCGATATGGAAGACAGCGAGCGCCTGCCTTATTGGCGCCAGGTGGTGGACATGAGCTACCGCATGGCGGACGAGTTTGGGGAACTCTGCCAAAATCAGGACGCGCTGATGAATAGACTTGAAGCCGCACCTGAATAGTGGGCTATTATTAGGGAAGTGGGAGACAAATGGAGGGATCATTGATGGACGAGGTGCCGTTTACGGAAAAGGACATGCTCGCGGGGCACCTTGGCGAAATGGTGGATAACTGCGTGCGGACGCATGGCGGCAAGTCTGCCTTCAGCTGTGTGCTACCCACCGGCCACTCCCACACCATGAGCTATACGGAGCTTGGGGAATATTCCGACGCCGTGGCGGCTTATCTGCGTGAAGACCTGGGCTTGAAGCCCGGCGACGTGGTTGCGATTCAGTCTCCCAACACACTGGCATACCCGGTTCTTGCCTTCGGCATCATGAAGGCAGGGCTGGTGATCACCAACGTGAACCCGCTCTATACGCCGGACGAAACAAACCACCAGTTGAAAGATAGCGGCGCCAAGGTCTGGTTCGTGATAGATGTCTTTGGCGACCGGGTGCAAGAATCCATCAAAGACACGTCTGTCAGTCGCATCTATCCCATTTCGCTGGTTGATTTCTTCCCGGGAATGAAACGTCACCTGCTGGGGTTTGCGCTTAAATACATCAAGAAAGCCGTGCCTGATTTTGGTGCTGAAAAGGCCGGGTCGATCCACGGCGTTATCCGGAAAGGGCGGAAGCACTTGGCAGCGGGCGTAAACATCGTCGCTTACCGCGAAGGCGCGGGGCTCGATGACGTTGCCATCTTCCAGTATACAGGCGGCACGACGGGCCGCAGCAAGGGGGCGGAGCTGACGCACCGCAATGTTGTGGGCAATATTTCGCAGGCAAACCACAGGGAAGGGTCTTTCAAAGCGCAGCCGGATGATGCCCTGATGCTGATCCTGCCGCTTTATCACGTTTACGCACTGGCAGTTGGCGCCATCAACAGTATGCACCTGGGCATCCATGTGGTGCTGGTCCCGGTGCCCAGGCCGCTTTCCAACCTGAAACCTGTGTTTGAGAATTTTGATATCACCATCATGCCGGGTGTGAACACGCTATACCTTGGCCTAATGCAGGAAAAATGGTTCACGTCCATGCCGCCAAGCACACTCCGGCTCTGCATGTCTGGGGCCGCTCCCTTGCAGCCCGCCACGGCCGATGCTTGGGAAAAGCTGACTGGCGCGCCAATCTATGAAGGGTATGGCCTTACAGAGGGAACCTGCGTTGTTGCCTCCATGCCGCTTGATCAGCCACCTCGGCGAGGCACGTGCGGTCGTCCAATCCCGGGCACAGAAGTGCGTATCGTGGGCGAAGATGGCAAAGACCGCCCGCGCGGCGAGCCAGGCGAGCTGTGGCTGAGAGGCCCCCAGATCATGAAGGGTTACCTGAACAACCCTGAGGCCACCGATGAGGCCATCAACGACGGTTGGCTCCGCACAGGTGATGTGGCCATCTTTGACGAGGATGGGTACCTGTCGATCGTTGACCGCATGAAGGATATGGTGATTGTCTCCGGCTTCAACGTGTTCCCGACTGATATTGAAGACGTGCTGACGCGCTTTGACCGGGTGGCTGAGGCCGCAGTTGTTGGCGCGCCAGATGATGAGACTGGTGAAAAAGTCGTGGCCTATATTGTCAAGGCAGACCAAAACCTTACGGACGATGAAGTGATCCGGCATTGCAGAGAACACTTGACCGGCTACAAGGTTCCTAAGACTGTATGCTTTGTAGACGAGCTTCCCAAGTCACCTGTTGGCAAGGTGCTGCGCCGCGAGCTGCGGGATATGGCCGCAGCGCTTTAGGGGAAGCCTCAAATAGGGGCTGCTTATGGATCTGGGACTTAAAGACAAACGTGTCATCATCACTGGTGCCACGCGCGGGATTGGCTTGGCGATTGCCCAGACCTTCCTGAATGAGGGCGCCAAGGTGGCCTTTTGCGCCCGCAAGGAAGATGAAGTAGCCGCAAGGGTCAAAGAATGGTCTGACGCGGGGCATGAGGTTTGGGGGCGTGCCATCGACGTGCAGCAGGCAGACGCCTATCTTGCCTGGCTTGAGGAAGCTGTCGGCGCGCTCGGTGGTGCGGACATATTTGTTCCCAATGTGTCAGGTGGCGCGGGCCAGGGGGAAGAAGGCTGGCGTACTGCTTTTGAAGTGGACATGCTGGCAACGGTCAGGGGCTGTGAAAGCCTGCTGCCGCAGCTGGTGCAGGGAAACGATGGTGCAATTGTCATCATTGCGAGTATTGCGGGTGTGGAAGCCATGGGGGCACCAGCGCCCTATAATACAGCCAAAGCAGCGCTTATTTCCTATTCCAGCCAGTTGGGTGATCTTGCTGCCCAGCATGGGGTGCGGGTAAATGCCGTGTCGCCTGGGCCCATTCACGTGGATGACGGATTCTGGGGGCAGGTAAAGGACGCGCAGAAAGAAGCTTATGACGGCGTGGTTGCGCGGCATCCTTTCGGGCGGCTAGGGACAACGCAGGAAGTAGCAAACTGTGTGGCATTTCTTGCCAGTCCGGCAGCTTCATGGGTTACGCGGACCAACCTGGTGGTAGATGGTGGCTTCACTCGCAGGATTCAGTTCTGAATACTCGGTCTGGTTACATATATTGCGCATTTGTCGGCAAGAGACTAATCTTGCCTAAACAACCCATGTTCTGATGGCCGGTGTATATGACCCGAATGGTCAAATTCATTCCCTGGATAGCAGCAATCTTCGCGGTCATGGCCGCGGGCCCTGTTTACCTGTTTGCGGCTGAGGCTCCACCACCCGTTTGGCCACTGCTGGCGACCGCGGTTATCGGCGGTATCGCTGGTTTTACGCTACGCCAATATATCCAGACCCATATGGTTGAGCCTGAAGGCGAGTTCCTCAAACACCTGAAAAGCTGGGTTAACGGGGAAAGAATTCGATACACTGAAGCACTTGAAGACCTGGCCACCCGGCCTGACCTTCAGGCTGCGCTGGAAACTGTTCACGCCACGGCGGAAAAGGCACGGGCCCGGCTGATAGAATTTTCTGAGGTGGAATATAACCTACAGCAGGTGGTGCAGGACAAACGCCGAAATGAGGCGGTTCTCAAGGAACAGCGCGAAGCCTTTGCTAAACTTGCCAATGAGCTATCCAAGGCGCGGGATGCAGCGGAAGCTGCCAACGTCGCCAAATCCGAATTTCTGGCGACCATGAGCCACGAGATACGGACGCCGCTTAACGGCGTGATTGGCATGATCGACCTGCTGATGGACACGCAGCTTGACGAAAACCAAATCTATTTTGCCCAGACGCTGCAGCAGTCTGCTCAGACGCTCCTGACCGTGATCAATGATATTCTCGATATCTCCAAGCTTGAAGCAGGCAAGGTGGAGCTGGATTTCCAGGCGGCGAGGATCGAAAGGGTAATTTCGGATACCATTCATTTCCTGGAGCCCAAGGCGAAAGAAAAGGGTCTGGATGTTACGTGGGAATGCGCTGACGATGTACCGGAAGTGATCATTACCGACCCGACGCGGTTGCGGCAAATCCTGTTTAACCTGGTTGGCAATGCCCTGAAATTCACCGAGGTAGGTGGTGTGACTATACAGGCATCACGTGATTATGCCTCTGCCGGGGAGCTTGGCATCAAGATCGTGGTAACAGATACCGGTATCGGGATCAGCAAAGATGCCCAGCGGCGCCTGTTCCAGAAATTTACCCAGGCTGATGCATCTACTACTCGGCGTTTCGGCGGAACGGGCCTCGGGCTGGCTATCTGTCGGCAATTAACGGTTCTGCTTGGCGGTGACATCGGAGTGGAGAGTGAGGAAGGCGAGGGCAGCAGCTTCTGGTTCACCTTCCAGTGCCGCGAAGGCAACGAAGACGACCTCGTCGACGACTTCGGCTATGATTCGGACCTATCCATCATGGAAGCAGCGGCCAGTCGCAAGCTACGGATACTGGTGGCGGACGACAACCTGATCAACCAGCGGATCATCGACAATATGCTTGGCAAACTGGGCCATGAACTGGTTGCGGTTGAAAATGGCGCTCAGGCATGTGCTCTCGCTGAAGAGCAGGACTTCGACCTGATCCTGATGGATATCCAGATGCCTGTTCTGGGCGGTATTGATGCCACAAAATGGATCCGCGCCATGGACGGCGATAAGTCCAAAGTGCCAATTGTGGGCTGTACGGCGGATGCCTTCCCGGAGCAGATCGAACGTTTCCGTCAGGCCGGTATGGAAGACGTGGTGACCAAGCCGATCAACCGCAAGCGGCTGCTGATGGTGATCAATCAGGTGTTGGGCGAAGAAATCCACGCCATTGTAAAGGAAGGGGTGCTGCCTGACATTCCGCCGACTGCCGCGGAAAAGCCAGCGGGGAAATCCAGCAAAAAGGCGCCAAAAACTGCCAAGGCTTCCGTCAGGAAAGGCAGTCTGCAGGAGCCACCCAGCCCAACCGACACGAGCGGTGCAGATGCGCTGGATGGGCTTCTGGATGAATTGGGCGGGTAGCCTCTATTCCTTGTAAATGCCAGTTTTTGCCGCCTCGCGACTGCTGACACTGCCGCGGAACATGCCTGGTGTGTTAAATGTCATGGACATATTGCCGTCCTTGTCGACCGCAATAATGCCGCCGTCACCACCCATTTGCACGAGTTGATCCATCACAACGCGGTCCGCAGCTTCCTGAAGGCCAAGGCCTGCATATTCCATCAGTGCGCAGATGTTGCGGGCAACCGTGGCGCGGATGAAAAATTCACCATGTCCAGTGGCTGACACTGCACAGCTTTCATTATTGGCGTAGGTGCCGGCCCCAATGATCGGGCTGTCGCCCACGCGGCCATGCATCTTGAATGTCATGCCGCCGGTTGATGTGCCGGCAGCAAGGTTGCCGCGCCGGTCAAGGGCCACCGCACCAACGGTGCCGAACTTATAGTCTCCATTTAACACGTCTTCTGCAGATCCGGTTCTGTCAGCGTCAGCGGGTGCCTTGCCGTCATGGTCCAACATTGGGCCTACCTTTCTGGCCTTGGCGTCTTCATATTGGCTCCAGCGGTGTTCGGTGAAGAAATAGGCGTCGTCCGCCGTCTCAATGTCCTGCGTGGCGGCAAAGGCTTCTGCACCGTGCCCCATCATCATCACATGTGGCGATTTTTCCATCACAGCGCGGGCCAGCAGGATAGGGTTCCTGATGTTTTTGACGCCGGAGACAGCGCCTGCGTCCAGCGTGCGCCCGTCCATGATGGAGCTATCCAATTCGTTCGTGCCTTCTGCGGTGAATACAGCGCCGCGACCGGCGTTGAAATGGGGCGAGTTTTCCAGCACCTGGATCGTTGCTGTGACTGCATCCAGCGCTTCACCGCCGTCCTTGAGCAGTGCTTCTCCTGCCTCAAGGGCTGCCAATAGCTCAGATCGGATTGCGGCTTCAAGCTCGGGCGTCAGTTTATCAGGCGTTATTGTGCCTGCGCCGCCATGGATGACTAGCGCATAATCAGGTTTTTCAGGTGTCTCGCCCATACATGCTCCCAACGCAAGAAATGCCGCGACGGCGACGCTTTTTTTATACCACATGTTTCGCTCCCATTTGACAGAAGGCGGATTGTTCCGCATGAAGGAAGGAACATCAAGTGTTTGATCACAAATGAAACCCAGGCCTCGCGGGAGGCTAAAGATGTCGGGAAAGGGATGGTTCATGGGAGCGTGGTTCAAGACGGGACTGCTGGCGTCAGCTTTGGTGCTGACCAGCGTATCTGGTGCGGCTGTTGAGCGCGGGGAAAGTGCCGAAGAAAAGCTGCAGCTGCTTTTTCAGGATGAGCGGGCTTACTATTACCAGGAAAACCCGGGCACAGGGCCACGCGGCAAGCAGCGCCCGGTTGCGGATCATCTCAGTGCCCAGGCGCTCAAGGATCATCAGCGTCGGGCCGCCAGGAACGAGGAGTTCCTGAACCGCCTGGAGGCGATCAATCGCAACCGGCTGGATGAAGAAGGCCAGCTGAACTATGACATGTTTCGCTATATGGTGGAAAGCCGACTCTTGGAGGCTAAGCACCGCACATGGCGTCAGCCGCTTTTCAGCGATAGTGGTTTCCACACCTATCCAACCCGGGCCTGGCAATCCATCAATTTCCGCACTGTTGAGGACTACCGCGCCTACATACGCTGGCTGAAGGATATCCCGCGTTATCTCGCAGAAAACACAGAGCATATGCGCACCGGTATGAAAGAGGGCTTTACCATGCCCAAGGTGGTGCTGGACGGCCTGATGCCAAGCTTTGACGTTCTTGCGAAGGGAGGCGCACACGCCAGCCCCTTCTATGGTGCTTTTGTCAATATGGCCGCCACATTGTCGGATTCAGACAAAGCTGCGCTGCGCGCTGAAGCTAAAAACGTGATCGCAGATGAGGTGATACCCGCCTATGCAGCGCTCGCGCAGTTCATGCGCGAAGCCTACTATCCGGCGGCGCGGGAAAGCCTGGGGATCAGTGAAGTGCCGGGTGGGGCGGCCTATTATGAAGATATGGTGCGTTACTATACCACCATCGATATCTCTGCCGATGAAGTACATCAGATTGGCCTCAAGGAAGTTGCGCGCATCCGGGCTGCCATGGAATCCATTATTGCAGAGGTGGGCTTTGAAGGCAGCTTCCAGGATTTCCTGACCTTTCTGCGTACGGACCCACAGTTCTATGCCAAAACGGAAAAAGAGCTGCTAATGTTTGCCAGCTATCTGGCCAAAAAGGTGGATGGCAAGCTGCCGTCCTTGTTTGGCAAGCTGCCACGACAACCATACGGGGTTGAGCCCGTGCCAGCTGTGCTGGCGCCTAACTATACAACAGGGCGTTATTCGGGCGCGCCGCTGGATGCCCCGCGGGGCGGCGAATATTGGGTGAATACCTATGCGCTCGACAAACGGCCGCTATACACGCTGCCTGCGCTCACGCTTCATGAGGCAGTGCCCGGCCACCACCTTCAGATCGCGCTTTCAAAGGAACTTGAAAATGTGCCTGAGTTTCGCCTGAACCAGTATCCGCACGCTTTTGGCGAGGGCTGGGGGCTATATTCGGAACGCCTTGGTGAGGAAATCGGCCTTTATGAAACGCCCTATGAGCGCTTCGGGCGCCTCACGTATGAAATGTGGCGCGCTTGTCGTCTGGTAATCGACACGGGCATCCATTCGAAAGGCTGGACACGGGAAGAGGCCATCAAGTTGTTGACCGAAAACTCGGCGCTTTCAGAGCATAACATCCGCACGGAGGTGGACCGCTATATCGCCTGGCCGGGGCAGGCGCTGGCCTACAAGATGGGCGAACTCAAGATTGTTGAACTTCGTGAGAAGGCGACCAAGGCCCTCGGGGACAAGTTCGATGTAAGGGCGTTTCACGATAAAGTCCTGTCTGCCGGGGGTATTCCGCTGTATATTCTTGAAGCGCGAATTGACGGTTGGGTCCAGTCAGAACTGAATGAGGGCCAATGAACGCAGACACACCGGTAGACAGCCTCGAAGCCCTGATTGGACTGTCCGCGCCGGCACGGATTTTCATCGGGCCGGATATAGCCAGCCATTCTTGGCCTCTGGCGGCCAGATTTCTTCATACATGGCACGAGCTCAGGAGCGGGAAAGTCGCCCCTGAGCGGGCTGACCTGACCCCTATGAAGATCAGTGAAGCGCTGCCTTTCCTGACTATATTTGATGTGGAATACGACCCGTTTCGCCTGAAATGCCGGTTAATGGGATCTGCTTTCGCGAATGCCATCGGCTATGACGCAACGGGCAATTATGTGGACAGCTATCCGCATACCGAAGCGCTTACAAGGCGTGCAAAGTGGGTTATAGGTAAGGTGCAGCCAATGCTGATAACCGGCCTGCCGCTCGCCTGGTCGCCCGAAAAGGATTATAAGACTTACGATACGCTGTCACTGCCTTTTATGGGCGATGAGGACAAGGTCGAGGCTATTCTTTATCTGAACCAATTTCATGCGCCTGAGAAATAATTTCCATAAATCACAAATAAGTGGGTTGATTTTTTTCTTGAATTTGTCAAAACGCTAGCCAATTAAGAAAGAGTTTCTTTTTGGAGAGTGCATCATGACAGCCCCTACTGGCGCAATTGCCGCAATCGGCAATACCCCACTTATCAAACTGAAATACGCGTCAGAACTGACGGGCTGCACCATTCTTGGGAAGGCGGAATATGCCAACCCCGGTGGGTCGCTGAAGGACCGCCCAGCGCTCAACATCATTGAAGACGCCGAAAAGAAAGGTCTTCTGGAGCCCGGTGGCCTGATTGTGGAGGGCACGGCAGGCAACACTGGTATTGGCCTCACGGTAGTGGCCAATGCCAAGGGCTACCGCACGCTGATCGTAATGCCGGAAACCCAGAGCCAGGAAAAGAAAGACACGCTTCGTACGCTGGGTGCGCAGCTTAAGCTGGTGCCGGCTGCGCCTTATTCCAATCCGGGCAACTTCAACCATGTTGCCAAGCGCATGGCGGAAGAGCTGGCAGAGACTGAGCAACATGGCGTCATCTGGACCAATCAGTTCGACAATGTGGCGAACCGCGAGGCCCATATCAAAACCACAGCACGCGAAATCTGGGCGCAGACAGACGGCAAGGTAGATGCCTTTGTCATGTCTGTCGGCTCTGGTGGCGCGCTTGTTGGTACCGGGATGGGGCTCAAGGAATTCAATAAGGACATCCTTGTTGCGTTGGCTGATCCAATGGGCGCTGCCATCTACAACTATGTGAAGCACGGTGAGCTGAAATCGGAAGGCAGTTCCATCACCGAAGGGATCGGGCAGGGGCGGATTACCGCGAACCTCGAAGGCGCGCCGATCGACGAGGCATTCCAGATTCCCGACGACGAGGCGCTACCGATTGCTTTTAACCTGCTCAAGAAGGAAGGCCTGTGTGTTGGGTCATCCACCGGGATCAACGTGGCGGGGGCTATTCGTCTGGCGAAACAGATGGGGCCAGGGCACACCATTGTGACGCTGTTGTGTGATAGCGGCCTTCGTTACCAGTCGAAGCTGTTCAACCCTGAATTCCTGAAGTCAAAGAACCTGCCAGTTCCTGAGTGGCTCTAGTTTTCTTGGGCGGGCAGGGGCAGCCGTGTCCGCCTGAGTACGTTCCTGAGCGCGAAACTTGAGTGCACGCGCGCCACGCCAGGCAGGCGTGTCAGCATATTGTGGATGCGTTCATAGTCTGGCGCGTCCTTTACTGCCACGCGGATCATATAGTCCACGTCGCCGCTCATCAGATAGCATTCCATAACTTCGACAACGCTGCGGACGGATTCCTCGAACCGGCGAAGCTTTTCTTCCTGTTGGTCTTCAAGCGAGATGCGCACAAACACCGTGCCTGGCAGGCCTACAGCACTGGCGTTCAGGTGGGCGGCGTAGTGCATTATCACGCCCTTATCGTCCAGGCTTTTGACGCGCCTCAGGCAGGCGGATTCAGATAGTCCGACCTTGTCCGCCAGTTCCACGTTTGACAGCCTGCCGTCCACCTGAAGGGCATCCAGGATGGCACGATCAATCTTATCAAGTTTAATCATTCGCAGATTCCTGCGTTAAAAACAAATAATACACAATTATCATGCAAAATACTGAGTGAAATCGCATGTCTTTGCAAGGACATTCTAACGCCTTTGAAGTAAATTCCGTTCCAGAGAAGTGAGGGGACTGGAACGACCAGTATAGGGCCGTCAGTCGACCCCATTCCAAAAGCAAGCAATACCAGTTTTTAGGAGGGCAGAATGCTTGTAGGTGTTCCTAAGGAAATCAAGAACCGCGAATATCGCGTAGGTCTTACTCCAGCATCCGTTCGCGAGCTGATCGCAAACGGCCACGATGTAATCGTTCAAAATAACGCCGGTTTCGAGATCGGCTTCACCAACGACATGTACGAAGCTGTTGGCGCCACTGTAATCGATACGGCAGCCGAGATTTTCGCGAAAGCCGATATGATCGTGAAAGTGAAAGAGCCGCAGGCGGTTGAGTGCGAAATGCTGCGCGAAGGCCAAATTCTTTACACTTACCTCCACCTGGCTCCGGACCCCCAGCAGACCCAAGGTCTGATCAAATCCGGTGCGATCGCGATTGCATACGAAACCGTTACCGACGACTTTGGCGGCCTCCCCCTTCTTGCGCCAATGTCTGAGGTTGCGGGTCGTATGTCGATCCAAGCCGGTGCCCACGCACTGGAAATGAGCCAAGGTGGCCGCGGCATGCTGCTGGGCGGCGTGCCGGGCGTTGCGCCTGCCAAGGTTACCGTGATCGGTGGCGGCGTAGTGGGCACCAACGCAGCCCGCATGGCTGTTGGCATGGGCGCGGACGTAACGATCCTTGACCGTTCGATCCGTCGCCTGCAGCAGCTCGACGATATCTTCAAAGGTACTGTGAAGACTGTCTTCTCCACCCAGGATGCTGTTGAAGAGCATTGTCTGGCCTCCGATCTTGTGGTTGGCGCGGTTCTGATCCCGGGTGCGGCTGCACCGAAGCTGGTGACCCGCGAGATGATCGGCAAGATGATGCGCGGCAGCGTGCTTGTTGACGTGGCCATTGACCAGGGCGGTTGTTTCGAGACCTCCAAAGCGACGACTCACCAGGACCCAACCTACATCGTTGACGAAGTAGTACATTACTGCGTTGCCAACATGCCGGGTGGTGTGGCGCGTACGTCCACATTGGCGCTGAACAACGCGACCCTGCGTCATGCCGTTGCCATCGCCAACAAGGGCTGGAAACAAGCACTTGCGGATGACAAGCACCTGCTGGCGGGCCTGAATGTGTGTGAAGGCAAGATCACTTATGAAGCTGTAGCACGCGACCAGAACCTGGATTACACGCCAGCGCTGGAAGCTATTGGCGCGTAACGTCAACTGGTATATACGGCGGGTATGAACAATAAACCCGTCATCCAGGTTTTCGCCCTAGGCGGAACCATTGCGATGACCCCCGGCGCAAGCGCGGGGGTCACGCCAACACTGAGCGCACGCGATCTGATCTCGGCCGTTCCGGGCCTTGAAGATATGGCTGACCTGCGCGCTGAAACCGTCGTCCAAAAAGGCAGTGCAAACCTGACCATGGCCATGATGGCTGATTTGATGGAGCGGGTAGCCCAAAGCGATGCCGATGCGGTGATTGTGACCCAAGGCACTGATTCGATGGAAGAGACATCGTTTCTCGCCAGCCTCCTCAACCAAAGTGACAAACCTATCGTCTTCACCGGTGCCATGCGCACGCCTAACCAGCCTGGCGCGGATGGCCCAGCCAACCTTTATGATGCCGTTCTTGCCGCAACCGACAGCCGTCTTCGTGGCGTATCGCTTGTCATGAATGGTGAGCTTCATGACCCTTGGTTTGTTGCGAAAGAGCACACATCCAATCTGCAGGCCTTCCAGTCAGAACCGGGACCAATCGCCACCATTGCTGAAGGGGAACTGCACTGGCGCAGGGACTGTCCTGTCCGCAATGTTGGCCTTTCCGCTACCGGCCAGTTCGCCCCCGTTGCCCTTGTCAGTGCTGTTCTGGATGACGACGGGCGTATGCTCGATTTGGTGGCGGGCGCCGGATACAAAGGCGTGGTCATCGAGGCATATGGTGCTGGGCATCTGTCTGAGGTCTGGGCAGATAAGGCAGAGGCGCTGGCGAAGGGCATGCCGGTTATTTTGTCGACGCGTGCGCGAGGCGGTAAGATATTCGAAAGGTCTTATGGTTATCGTGGTGCCGAAATCGACTTGCTGTCCCGCGGGCTGGTGCCTGCTGGGTGGTTGCGGGCGCGCAAGGCTCGCTTGTTGCTTTCGGCCTTGCTCGGGCAGGGTGTCACTAATTGGAAACAGACCTTTACCCGGGTGGTGAAAAGTGGTTGAGTGTGAGCTAATTGTTATAGTTAACGGCAGACAGCTTGAGGGGTCGAGTGTTGCCTGATCAGTCTTTGTTTCCAATAGTCTCAGGTTTGGGACACGCCTTTTTCTGGTGCCATGACGAGCATTTGGGTGACCGTCTTCGCACTGTTCTTATAAAGGCCGGATTTATTGAAGTGCCAACGGGCGAGCCGCTCGTTGTCTGTTTCCTGGCAGACGATATGGAATCGGTTCTGCCGGTGCTGGAGCAGGCTTTCGGTTCGAAGGAGCGCAGGGCTATTCGCGCGCTCCTGTCTGGCAACGCCAAGCCAACCCTTCAGGAATTCGGCAATATGCACACGGTCGAGGAGCTTGGGCTTCGCCTGTCGGCACAGTGGCTTGGTGACCTGTTGGCTGAGAGGCGATACAAATCCCTTCTGCAGCCGATCGTGTGTGTGGAAGACCACAAGAATGTCATGGGGTATGAATTCCTGATACGGGGTCTGCACACGGATGGCACGGAAATCCCGGCCCCGGTGCTGTTTGAAACGGCCGAAGCCGCGGGCATGCTTTATGCCCTTGATATGGCGGCTGGTGAATGCGCCACCCGAACGGCCAAGCGTTTCAAGATGAAAGAGAGCGTTTTTGTAAACGTTCTGCCTTTCACTATCGACACAGAAGAGGGCATGGAAGCATGGCTTGCCAATGTTCTTGGCGAAAGCGGCCTGGCTGAAGACCATTTGGTGTTCGAGATTGTGGAAAGCCAGCAGCTGTCTGACCTGGAAACCGTTCGCAGCCTCGTGCGCCGCCTGAAGGACCGCGGCATTCGCATCGCGTTGGATGACTTCGGTACCGGTTTCAACAATTTGTCCGGAATTACGGAAATCCAGCCTGACTTTATCAAGCTCGATAAATCGCTGACCCACGACCTGAACGACGATGGCCGTAAGTGGACACTGGTGGCAAATATTGTCGATTCCGCGAAACAGTCGGACATCAAAGTGATTGCCGAAGGCGTGGAAGACAAGAAGACCGCCCGCATGCTGGAAAGTGCCGGCGTGGATTATCTTCAGGGCTACCTGTTCGGGATGCCAGATGAAGAACCGCTAAGAGCCAGTTAGGCCTGCAGCTGTATTGTCTCCAGCTTATCCAGGAGGCTCGTAAGGGCCTCTTTCTCTACCGCACTCAGTTGGTCGAGAATCCTGCTCTCATAGCCCACGGCGATGGGAATCACTTCATTGTAGATCGCGCGGCCGTCAGTCGATAGAGTCAGGACCGAGCGGCGCTTGTCCTCGGGGGAGAAGTGACGCTCGAGCCTGCCGCTGTCCAGAAGCTTGTTAACCGCGCGCGAGACGGCCACCTTGTCCATGGCGGTGCGCTCTGCCACTTGCGCCGCAGAAAGATCGCTTTCCTCCCCCAGTACAGCCATCACCCGCCATTCCGGCAGGCTAAGCTGGAATTTCTCCTCATAGCCGTCGGCAATTGCGCGGCTGATCCGGTTTGAAAGCACCGAAAGCCGGTAGGGCAGGAAATCTGCAAGGCAGATTGCGTCCTCTGAAACTTTTTTCATCGTCACCTCATACATACTCTTGCAATTAGTTTCGTTTGAAACTAATATGAGTTCAAGAGAAATTAACACGGCGTCCAGAAATCCGGAAATTTCCGAAGCGGTTTTTTGTGCGCCTTTCCATTTTGTATATAGGACATATAGGAGAGTTGGAAGATGGCCGATCTCTTTGAGAACCCAATGGGCCTTTGCGGCTTTGAATTTGTTGAGTTTACGGCGCCTGAAAAAGGTATTCTGGAGCCGGTATTCGAGTCCATGGGTTTCACCCACGTGGCCAATCACCGCTCCAAGGACGTGACACTGTGGCGTCAGGGCGACATCAACTTTATCGCAAACTATGAGCCAAAGAGCCCGGCGGCTTATTATGCGGAAGAGCATGGCCCATCCGCGTGCGGCATGGCTTTCCGCGTCAAAGACGCCCACTTTGCCTATGAAGAGTGCCTCAAGAAAGGCGCTCAGCCGATTGAAGTGCCGACTGGACCGATGGAACTGCGCCTGCCTGCTATCAAAGGCATTGGCGGCGCTGCCCTTTACCTGATCGACCGCTTCGAAGATGGCAAAAGCATCTATGACATCGATTTCGAATGGATCGAAGGTGTTGACCGTCATCCTGTTGGGTGCGGTTTCCACACGCTGGACCACCTGACACACAATGTTTATCGCGGTCGCATGGATTACTGGGCGAACTTCTATGAGAAGTTCTTCAACTTCAAGGAAATCCGCTACTTCGACATTAAGGGCGAATACACCGGCCTGCTGTCCAAAGCCATGACGGCGCCTGACGGCAAGATCCGTATCCCACTCAATGAAGAAGCTGCCGGCGGTAGCGGTCAGATCGAAGAATTCCTGATGGCCTATAACGGCGAAGGCATTCAGCACATCGCATTCGCTTGTGACGACTTGATCAAATGCTGGGATAACCTGAAGAAAGCTGGCGTGCCGTTCATGACCGCGCCTCCTGAAACTTACTATGAAATGCTGGAAGAGCGTCTGCCTGGCCACGGCGAGCCAGTGAATGAGCTCAAGACACGTGGTATTCTGCTGGACGGTACGACCGAAGGTGAAAAGCCACGTCTTCTGCTTCAGATCTTCTCTGAAACGCGCCTTGGCCCTGTATTCTTCGAATTCATCCAGCGCAAGGAAGATGATGGCTTCGGTGAAGGCAACTTCAAGGCGCTGTTTGAATCCATGGAGCGTGACCAGATCCGCCGTGGTGCATTGAAGGTTGACGAAGACGCGGCTTAAATCGCGGCAAGGACCGGGCAGGGGCCCAGTGCCCCTGCATTGATCTGTTCAAGTATTGAGAAGGGTTGAACCATGAAGCTTCAAGGTGTTCATCACGTGGCTTACCGTTGCCGCGATGCCAAGGAAACCGTGGAATTTTATCAAAAGCACATGAATATGGATTTCATGCTGGCGATTGCAGAAAACGAAGTGCCATCGACAGGTGAGCCAGACCCCTACATGCATATCTTTCTGGATGCGGGGAACGGCAATGTGCTTGCTTTCTTCGAACTTCCTAACCAGCCGGAGATGGGCCGCGACACCAATACACCAGAGTGGGTGCAGCATATTGCATTCAAGCTGGGCAGCATGGACGAGCTCCTGGCCGCAAAAGAAAGCCTTGAGGCGGCCGGTATTGACGTGCTTGGCCCAACCAATCACACAATCTTCAAGTCGCTCTATTTCTTTGATCCGAATGGTCACCGCATCGAGCTGGCGGCCAATACGGACGAGCCGGGCATGCTTGAAGAGTTGAAGCGGGTTGGCCCGGACATGCTTGAGGAATGGTCAAAGACCAAGAAAGCGCCGAAACACGCAGCCTGGTTGCATGGCAATGGCGAATTCAAGGCGCTCGACGGTTAGTCACTGAATTTATTGGCGGGGCGGGGCCTGCCAGATGGAACAATTGAGTTAAGGAATTAAGTCTATGAAACTTGCGTCTCTCAAAAACGGCCGCGACGGCAAACTCGTGGTTGTTTCCAAAGACCTGAAACGTATGACATCGGCCGCGGATATCGCGCCGACACTTCAGGCCGCAATTGACGATTGGGCAACAGCGCTGCCGAAATTGCGCGCGCTTTATGAATCCCTGAATTCCGGTGCGGTTGAAGGCGAGGTCTTCAACGAGGCCGATTGCGCATCACCGCTGCCACGTGCCTACCAGTGGGCTGATGGTTCCGCATATGTGAACCACGTTGAGCTGGTGCGTAAAGCACGCAACGCCGAAATGCCTGCCACTTTCTGGACCGATCCACTGATGTATCAGGGCGGCTCCGACACCTTCCTGGGCCCACGCGACAATATCGTAATGCCGCAGGACGAAGGCTTCGGTATCGATTTTGAGGCCGAGATCGCTGTAATCACTGATGATGTGCCGATGGGCGTGTCCGAGGCGGACGCGGCTGACCACATCAAACTGCTGATGCTGGTAAACGACGTGTCGCTGCGAGGCCTGATCCCGGGCGAGTTGGCGAAGGGCTTTGGTTTCTTCCAATCAAAGCCATCCAGCGCCTTCAGCCCTGTGTGCGTGACGCCCGATGAGCTTGACGGCGTATGGGAAGACACCAAGGTGAACCTGCCGCTGGTGTCCCAGTATAACGGTGAGATGTTCGGTAAGCCTGAAGCAGGCATCGACATGACGTTCAATTTCGCCAAGCTTGTGTCGCACGCCGCTAAAACCCGTCCGCTGGGCGCCGGCGCCATTATCGGTTCCGGCACTGTGTCGAACAAGATGGAAGGCGGCCCGGGCAAGCCTGTTTCCGAAGGCGGCGTGGGCTACAGCTGTATCGCCGAAATCCGCATGATCGAAACGATTGAGAACGGTGAGCCGTCCACGAGCTTTATGAAGTTCGGCGACTCGATTCGAATCGAGATGTTCGACCGTGACGGTGCCTCCATCTTCGGTGCGATCGATCAGGTTGTCACCAAAGGCTAAGGCGGAGAAAAACATGCGCATCCTTTACGGTTATTTCCGCTCTTCGGCAGCCTTTCGGGTGCGCATTGCCCTTGGGCTGAAGGGGCTTGATTTCGATCACCGCGCGATCAACCTGAAACCGGGGGTAAGCGAACAGAAGTCAGACGACTATCTGAAGCTGAACCCGCAGGGGCGCGTGCCCTACTTCATTGATGGCGGTGTGGCGCTAAGCCAGTCTCCTGCCATCCTTGAATATCTGGATGAAGCCTATCCGGATACGCCTTTGCTGCCGTCTGGTATGGCAGACCGTGCTTATGTACGGCAGCTTGCGAGCCTGATTGGCTGCGATATTCACCCGCTCAATAACCTGTCGGTGCTGATGCGGATCAAGAGCCAGCTGGGCGCCGATGAAGACGCCACCAATTCGTGGTATCATCATTGGATAACTGAAGGTTTTACGGCGCTTGAGGCCATGCTTTCCTCAAGTGACCACACAGGCCGTTTCTGCTTTGGCGATACGCCTGGCATGGCGGATGTCTATCTTGTGCCGCAGGTTTGGAACGCACGGCGTTTCGGTACGCCGCTTGAAGCATTCCCCACCATTCTGCGGATTGATGAAGCGTGCAGGGGCGTGCAGGCCTTTGTTGACGCGGCGCCAGAAAACCAGCCGGATGCGCCCCAGGCGTAACGGCTTTTGTTAGGAGGGACCCATGAAAATCAAAACACGCCTTGGTCGCGAAGTTGACGTGAACGAAGACTATACGGTGGACCAGAATTGGGAGCATTTCACCGACGAAGAGCATGACCGCTGGGACCGGCTTTATGCCCGCCAGGAAGGGATGCTGGAAGGTCGCGCGTGTGATGAATTCATGGAAGGTCTCCATTCGCTGAAGCTGTCTGATGGCGGTATCCCGCGCTTTGATGAGCTGTCCGCACGGCTCAAGGAAATCACAGGCTGGACAGTGGTTGCGGTGCCGGACTTGGTGCCGGACGATGTGTTCTTTGACCATCTGGCGAACCGCCGCTTCCCGGCCGGTAATTTTATCCGTCCAGAGGCCCAGCTTGATTATCTGCAGGAACCGGACGTGTTCCATGACGTGTTCGGGCATGTACCGCTGCTGGCGAACCCCACGTTTGCTGACTATATGGAAGCATATGGCAAGGGCGGCCAGCGCGCGGCTGGGCGCGGCGTGCTAACGAACCTGGCGCGGCTCTATTGGTACACGGTTGAGTTTGGCCTGATCAACACGCCTAAGGGCATGCGCATCTATGGTGCCGGTATTGTCAGCTCAAAGGCCGAGAGCATCTTCTGCCTCGAGGACCAGAGCCCGAACCGTATCCACTTTGACCTGATGCGTCTGATGAAGACAGACTACCGCATTGATGATTTCCAGCAGACCTATTGGGTGATCGACAGCTTCCAGGAGCTCCTGGAGGCCACCTATCAGGACTTTGGCCCGCTTTACGACGAGCTAGAGGCCAATACGACGGTCTATACGCCTGACACGGTGCTGGAGACAGACAAAGTACACAATCACGGCACGCAGGCCTATGCAAACGCGGGCGGCCGCCTAGCGAAGGTTGCGAGCTAAAGAGATGTCACTATAATAATAAATTGGGCTGGCCTGAGGGCCTAATTGAGGCTGTCGCTTGTGCGGCAGCTTTTTTTTGGTGCATTGCCGGGGCAGAGGGTAGGGGATAAGAAAAAGGCCCCCGCGTATGGCGGGAGCCTTCAGGAACTTTCTGGAGGAAAGTCTCAGTTTCTTATGGTTTATTCAGCGGCGGCTGCCAGCTTGGCTTCATTCGCGCGGCGAATGATGTCTTCAGCCATTTCGTTGGCAATCACACCCGTTGGGCGGCCTTCCTTGTCGCTGGCGTTGAAGATTTTCGTCAGCGTCTCGCCAATACGAAGCACCTTGGCTTCGCGTTCTGCAGCATTTGGCTTTTCCTTGTACACTTCGGATTCAACCGAAATGATGCCGCCTGCGTTGATCACATAGTCAGGCGCGTAAAGAATGCCGCGTTTACGCAGTTCTTCGTCTTCCTTGCCTTCGGTCTCAAGCTGGTTGTTGGACGCGCCCGCGATCACGGTGGCTTTGATATCGCCAAGGGACTTCGGGTTCAGCACGCCGCCAAGGGCACAAGGTGCGAATACGTCACACTCAACCGCGTGGATGGCGTCAGGGGCAACAACTTCCGCTTCGCCTTTCGCCAGAACAGCCTGGATGTTGGCGTCAACGATGTCAGTCACGATGATTTTGGCGCCGTCTGCACGCAGATGGTCAACCAGATACTGACCAACGTGTCCAAGGCCTTGAACGGCAACAGTAACACCGTCGAGGCTGGCTTTGCCAAGGCGGTGCATCACAGCAGCCTTGATGCCAGTGTATACGCCCAGCGCAGTGTGCGGCGATGGGTCACCCGTGCCGAAGTCACCGCCCTCAAGGCCACATACGAAATTAGTGGTCTCTGCGGCAGCGGCCAGCATATCGGGGCTGGTGCCAACGTCTTCCGCGGCATAGTAGCTACCACCCAGGCGGCCCACCATGCGGCCGAAGGCGCGCATCAGCTCAGGCGTGCCAAGCTCTTTCGGGTTGCCGATGATAACGGACTTGCCTCCACCAAGGCGCAGGCCAGCCATCGCGTTCTTGAAGGACATGCCGCGCGACAGGCGCAGTACGTCATAAACGGCATCCTGCTCGCCGCGGGTTTCGGCCACATCGATTGGCGCGGAACGACGGTGGTTTGCAGCATAGTCCCAGAAGCGCGTGCCGCCCGTGGCAGGGCCGAGGGCAGTGGAGTGCACAGCGATGATGGCCTTCAGGCCAGTGGCTTCGTCAGAACAGAATACGACCTGTTCGTGGTTCTTGAAGCTGCGTGAATCGAAAACGGGCATAGTCGAAATCCTTCCCAATAAATCCCGTGCCGGGTTTCCCCGGTTACTCGTCATACCCTGTCGTTACCATTGTGGGGTTTAGGGGCGTTCCCTTTTGGACGGCGTGCTTCTTTTCGGGGCAATGCCTGTCCGGTTGGTAACCACATCTTCCGCTTTCTGGTGAATACATCCCAAAAGCGAGATTTCTAATCTGGACGAATTATCGCACTAATTTTGGGAAATGAGCTTTCGAAGTTTTTTGAATTTCGCAATCTTAAGATAGCTTTTCAGGGCATTTTTGTAATTTGTGATCAAGCATAAGTAATTTTTGCCAAGTGCTTAATTTCCTATGCATTCCGTAGGGGGAACCTACGACTCAGATGCATGGCTTTGATGTCAAATGCAGCTCTAGCAGTTGCAGCATCTTCTCGCGGTGCCTCAAAAAGAAAAGCCGGGGTGGCTGCCCCGGCTTTTGCTTGTCTGTTTGGCATCTTCGCCTAGATATGCAGCGCGTGGCCTAGGGCCTTTAGGGCGGCTTCCTGGAAGCCTTCCGACTGCGTCGGGTGCGCATGGATCGTGCCGGCGATATCTTCAAGGCGTGCGCCCATTTCAAGTGCAAGCGAGAAAGCGGCTGAAAGCTCAGACACACCTTTACCCACAGCCTGAATGCCCAGCACCAGATGATTGTCCTTGCGGGCAACCACACGCACGAAACCGGTCTCCGCTTCCATGGTCATGGCGCGGCCGTTCGCCGCGAACGGGAACAGGCCGATCTGCGTCTCATAGCCCGCGTCCTTCGCCTCATCAGGCGACAGGCCTGCCGTGACGATTTCCGGGTCGGTGAAGCACACAGCCGGGATAGCAACCTTATTGAAGCTGCGGTTTTCGCCTGCGATGATTTCCGCGACCATTTCGCCTTGCGCCATGGCGCGGTGCGCCAGCATGGGCTCGCCCGTCAGGTCACCAATCGCGTACACGCCTGTCATGGACGTCTGGCATTTGTCATCAATCGCAACCACGCGACCATTCATCTTTAGGTCCAGGCCTTCAAGGCCCCAGCCTTCGGTTTTCGCGCGGCGACCCACAGTGACAAGGATCTTGTCTGCGGGCAGGGTTGCTTCCTTGCCGTCAGCCGTTTCAACGATCAGGCCGTCCTGCTTCTTGGTCGCGGCCTTGGCTTTGGTGTTCAGCATCACTTTAATGCCGAGGTCCTTCAGGCTTGCAGCTACTGGTTTCGTGAGCTCTGCGTCATACTGCGGCAGGATCGCGCCCATGGCTTCAACCACAGTCACCTTTGAGCCCATCTTGGCGTAGGCGGTGCCCAGCTCAAGCCCGATATAACCGCCGCCGATAACCACCAGCTTTTCAGGCACAGCGTCAAGCGACAGCGCTTCAGTAGAATGGATAACATTGCCGCCATAGGGCAGGCTTGGGATTTCCACAGGCACGGAACCGGTGGCCAGAATGACATTCTTGGCCTTGATGGTTACCTTGCCGTCAGCCGTTTCAACCTCACAGGTCTTGCCGTCCACCATGGTGCCCCAGCCTTCTACAGACTTGACCTTGGCTTTCTTCAAGAGGCCCGCAACGCCTGAATTCAGGCGTTTGACGATGCCGTCTTTCCAGGCAACTGTCTTCTTCAGGTCGATCTCAGGTTTCTGAACAGTGATGCCCAGGTTGTTCTCATAGGTATAGTGAACAGCCTTCTCATACTCTTCCGCCGCGTGAATGAGCGCTTTGGACGGGATACAGCCCACATTGAGGCACGTCCCGCCGGGGCGGTAGCCTTCCACGATGATGGTGTCGATACCAAGCTGGCCGGCGCGGATGGCAGCCACATAGCCGCCAGGACCTGCGCCCAGCACAAGCGTGTTGCAGTTCATGGTCGTCATTTAGTCCTCCATGAACAGGGTGGCTGGGTTTTCCATCAGCTCCCTGATTTTCTGGATGAATTCAGCAGCGTCCCAACCGTCGATGATGCGGTGATCGAAGGAGGACGAAAGGTTCATGATCTTGCGCGGTACAAAACCGCCGTCTTTCCAAACAGGGCGGATGGCAACCTTGTTCACGCCAACGATGGCAACCTCAGGGCTGTTAATCACCGGCGTGGACACAATACCGCCCATCCGGCCGAGGCTGGATAGCGTGATCGTGGAACCCGTGAGCTCTTCGCGAGTGATAGAGCCGTCGCGCGCAGCTTCCGCCAGGCGGCGGGTCTCAGCGGCGATGCCCCAGATATCCATGGCTTCCGCGTGCTTCAGCACAGGTACCATCAGACCGCCCGGGGTCTGCGCTGCCATGCCGATGTGCGCGGCACCGAACTGATGCACGACCCCGTCAGCGTCATAATAATGCGCGCTGCACTTTGGGTAGACTTTCAGCGCCTTGACCATGGCCAGCATGATGAACGGCAGGATCGTCAGCTTCGGCTGGTCCGCCTTCTTGGTAGCATTCATATGCTCGCGAAGGCTTTCAAGCTCGGTCACATCCACTTCTTCCACATACGTAATGTGGGGGATGCGGCTTTTGGCGTCCTGCATGCGCTCGCCGATCTTGCGGCGAAGTCCGATAACCTTGATCTCCTCGACGCTGGTGTCCGCACGGCGGCTGGAGCCACCGGCAGGCGCGCTGGCGCCAGAGATATAATCATCCAGGTCTTCGTGTGTGATGCGGCCAGCTGGGCCCGTGCCGTGAACATACTCAAGCTTGACGCCTGCATCCATGGCACGCTTGCGCACAGCAGGAGACGCGATCGGCTTTTCGCCTTCCGGGCGCGGGGCGCCGCTTGGGCCGGGCTTCGAAGGTGCTTTGGCTTTCGGTACCGAAGCTGCAAGCTTGGGCGCGGATGCACCGCTGGATGCTGGCGCAGCAGCCTTAGGTGCTTCGGCTTTCGGCTCTTCTTCGGCTTCAGGCTCAGCTACTGGTTCCGGCTCTGCCGCTGGGGCGTCCGGGATATTGTTGCCTTCGCCTTCAACCTCAAGTGCGATGATCACGCTGCCTACGGCTGTCATTACGCCGATTTCACCGAAAATCTCGGTCACAGTGCCATCAACAGGGGACGGGATCTCAACCGTCGCCTTGTCGGTCATGACGGCGGCGATGACATCGTCTTCCTTCACGACATCACCAACCTTGACGTTCCATTCAACGATTTCGGCTTCGGTAATCCCTTCGCCTACGTCGGGCATCTGGATCTTGTGAATACCCATTATACGGCCTCCATCATTGCTTTAAGCTCACGGCCAACGCGGGCCGGGCCAGGGAAATAGTCCCATTCCTGGGCGTGCGGGTAGGGCGTATCGAAGCCACAAACGCGCACAACAGGAGCTTCAAGGTGGTAGAAGCAGCGCTCCTGCACCTGGGCGGACAGCTCAGCACCAAAACCGGACGTCAGGGTTGCTTCATGCAGCACCATGCAGCGGCCTGTCTTTTTCACCGACTCTACAATTGTGTCCACGTCCAGCGGCATCAGGGTGCGGAGGTCAATGATCTCGGCGTCGATGCCGGTTTCTTTCTTGGCGGCTTCGGCCACGAACACCATGGTGCCGTATGTCAGGATGGTCACGTCCTTGCCTTCGGAGAAGACAGACGCCTTGCCGATCGGCACCGTATAGTGGCCTTCCGGTACATCACCCAGCGGATGCTTGGACCAGTTGGAAGCCGGGCGGTCGTGGTGGCCGTCAAACGGGCCGTTATAGAGGCGCTTGGGCTCGAAGAAGATCACCGGGTCATTGTCTTCAATGGAGGCGATCAGCAGGCCTTTGGCGTCATAAGGGTTTGACGGGATAACCGTTTTCACGCCGGAGACGTGCGTGAACAGGCTTTCCGGGCTCTGGCTGTGTGTCTGGCCACCGAAGATACCGCCGCCACAAGGTGTGCGAATGGTAATCGGCGCGGTGAAATCCTTGTTCGACCGGTATCTGAGGCGCGCGGCCTCTGACACAATCTGGTCGTATGCCGGATAGATATAGTCAGCGAACTGGATTTCGATACACGGGCGAAGGCCGTAAGCCCCCATGCCGATGGCCGTACCCACGATGCCGCTCTCGTTGATCGGGCTATCGAACACACGGTGCTTGCCGTATTTTTTCTGCAGGCCATGGGTACAGCGGAAAACACCGCCGAAATAGCCAACATCTTCGCCGTAAACGACAACATCGTCGTCCTGGCCCATTTTTACGTCCATCGCATCCCGGATGGCTTCAATCATAGACATCTGCGGCATGGATTATACTCCCAACTTCTGGCGTTGTTCGCGAAGGTGCGGCGGCATCACTTCATAAACATCGTCGAACATATCTTTCGGGCTCGCACCGGACCCCATCACACCATAGCTTTCGGCTTCCTTGGTTGCGGCGCGGATTTCGTCGTTATATTCCGCTTCGGTTTGCGTCTGGCGCTCCTCGGACCACAGATCGCGGCTGATCAGGTGATTCTTAAGGCGCAAGATCGGGTCACCGAGTGGCCATGCGGACGATTCTTCCTTCGGCCGATACTGCGACGGGTCATCTGAGGTGGAGTGAGGCGCTACGCGGTAGGTTACCCACTCAATGAGTGTCGGTCCAAAGCCGCGGCGCGCGCGCTCAACTGCCCACTTGGAGGCCGCGTAAACCGCGAGGAAGTCGTTGCCATCAACCCGCAGGGCAGGGAAGTCATATCCGAGTGCCCGCTCAGCGAAAGTGGCGTGGTCACCGCCCGCGATGCCGCGGAAGCTGGAGATAGCCCACTGGTTGTTAACGATATTCAGAACAACTGGCGGCTTGTAGACTGACGCGTTAACGAGGGCCGCGTGGAAATCGGTCTCAGCCGTGGAGCCATCACCAATCCAACCAGCTGCGATTTTCGTATCGCCCTTGATGGCGCTTGCCATGGCCCAGCCAACGGCCTGGATGAACTGTGTACCCAGGTTGCCCGAGATCGAGAAGAAACCGTGTTCCTTCGAAGAATACATAATCGGCAGTTGGCGGCCCTTCAGCGGATCGCGGGAGTTGGACAGGATCTGGCAGATCATGTCCACAATCGGATAATCGGTAGACAGCAAGAGGCCTTGCTGGCGGTAGGTCGGGAAGTTCATATCGCCTTGCTGCATAGCGGCCCGAAAGCCAACGGCGATTGCCTCTTCACCCGTACATTTCATGTAGAAGCTGGTCTTACCCTGGCGCTGCAGCGTCATCATCCGTTCGTCATAGGCGCGAACGCGGATCATGTTCTTCAGGCCTTGCACAAGGACATCGTCGTCCAGGCCTTCGGCCCAAGGACCGACTGCTTCACCATCCTTGTTGAGAACACGGACCATGGTGGATGCCAGTTCCTTCATGTCGGCGGCATCACAATCGATTTCCGGGCGGCGCACACTGCCTGCTTCGGGAATCACTACACCAGAAAAGTCGGGCTCGTCGCCAGGGCGTCCCGGAGGCTCCGGAACGTGGAATTTCAGCGGCTTGTACTCAGACATGGCTCTAGGACCTCAATCTATGGGGTGTCAAAATAACGTCAGCAATACTGACGTATTTTTGTCAAAAATCAATATATTTCTCTGATACTGTCCGGTGCGGACGATTGGTGCAGAATGTCCGCGCGGGCACTATAGCGGATTCCGGCAAAAGAATCACATGTGGGCAGGCATGCTTTATTTGACCGAACCAATTGAACCCGCCTGTTTCAGTCGCTAAACTACATAGGTATTTCAGGGGACATGTATGACCGAAGAATTCCTGCTGCCTAGACGCCGCTTCCTGCAAATCATGGCAGGCAGTTCCGCTGCCTTGGTGTTGGGCGGGTGTGGTGAAAGTTCCAGTAGCCTGAAAAGCCTCACGCCTTATCAATGGGATGGCAGCCTGCTTGGTGCTGAAACCAGCATGACGCTGTATCACGAGCACGACGCGGCTTCCATTGCAGCGATCAAAGAAGTCACAGCCGAAGTGAAGCGCCTGGCCGGTATTTTCACTGTCTATGTTTTCGGGTCCGAGTTGTCGCGCCTGAACGAGGTAGGGAAACTTGAGCCCGCCGCCCCTGAGATGCATGAGATACTGCAGGTCAGCCGCCGCATCTGGCGCGCCAGCGATGGCCTTTTTGACCCGACCATCCAGCCGCTTTGGGAGCTTTACTCAGGCTATTATGCAACGCCGCGGCCCGCGGGAGATCCGGGGCCGACGCAGGAGGCCATCGAAGCAGCCCGCGCAAAAATTGGCTTGGACAAGGTACTGGTCGACGGTGCCAATATCCGTTTTGCCGCTAAGGGCATGGCGCTCAGTTTCAACGGTATTGTACAGGGCTACCTGACAGACAGGACCTATGAGATTTTGCGCAAGCGTGGCTTTGAACACGCGCTGCTTAACATAGGCGAATACCGGGCCTTCGGCGGCCAGCCGCAGCCTGATGGCAGTATCAAGCCGTGGAGAATAAGCATTCCCGACGCGACAGCACCACAGCGGGTTTTCGACACGCTGGAGGTGACGGATGGGGCAGTATCGACATCGGCGCCAAGCGGGTCCGCCTTCAATACAGGCGGGACAGTGCACCATCTGTTCAACCCCAAGACGGGGCTGAGCGAAAACCGGTATCACAGCGTTACCGTCACTGCGCCTACGGCCACCATTGCTGACGGGTTGTCGACAGTCCTGACTGTTGTGTCGCCAGAACAGGCACGGGAAATCCTGTCGAACTTCGAAGGAGCCGCTGCCTTGCTCAGGCCTCTTGAGGGAGATCCGATCCGGATCGGATTATAGGTGATCGAGAAACCAGGTGTATTCACGCCTGCTACTTTCTAAAGCTGTTCCTTGGACCAATAAAAGCCATGACAGGGTGCCGTGCATTCTACCCGGTGTGCGCTAACGTGCGCCTATTAGCACCGAGCACTTTCATACTCTTCCATATCACTAGACGAATAGGCTTCTGAAATTAAAGGATTTTCTATTGCTGGTTTCAATCCAGCATACGGTGTCGCAACAGGTCCCATATTTGCCTGAATCTTTTTTTGTTCTTGAGAAGCATTATTAATTGCAATAACAATTTTCTTGAGTTAAAAGCACCTCCGTCACTCGGTGCAGGCTCCGCATCGGAACATAAGGCTAAAGTTATAATCGGCTTTTTGTTCTAACGGTCATGGAGCATGGAAAACCGCACTGAGGGCGAATGAATACTATCACCACGGAGTCCCTTATGCCTGAAATCAAATCCAGCTTGTTGATCGCTTTGCTGACGTCTACGGGTCTGTCCCCCTCGGTTTTGGCGGAAGAAACCGTTGAGGCGCTTGATGCATACGATGTAGCTGAAGAAATTGTCGTTACTGGTCGCGTGCTTTTCTCGGATCAGGTCAACTCGCTGAAGGCACCGACCCCGATCATCGACGTACCGCAGAGCTTGTCACTGTATACCGCTGGCGAGATTCTAGAGCGTGGCTTCACAAGTGTTGCCGCGATTGTTGATTACACACCGGGTGTCAGCAATACGCAGGGTGAGGGGCACCGTGATGCCCTTGTGTTCCGTGGTGTTCGCTCGACCGCTGACTTCTATATTGATGGCGCACGGGATGACGTTCAATACTACCGCCCCCTTTATAACCTTGAGCAGGTCGAAATTCTTCGCGGGCCGAATGCTTTGCTGTTTGGACGTGGTGGCACTGGCGGCGTCCTGAACCGGGTAACCAAAAAGGGCATGATTGGCGAAAGCTTCACTACCGCTCAAGCTTCATTAGATACCTTTGGCGCCTATGGCGTTCAGGTGGACAGCAATTTCGATGCAGGCGAAAACGCGGCCTTCCGCATCAACGCCATGTATGAGGGCCTGAATAATCACCGAGATTTCTTTGATGGCGAGCGTATTGGCTTCAACCCGACGGCGAAATTCCTGCTGGGCGAGGATACCATCGTAGATGTGTCCTACGAATATATCGACCATGAGCGTTTTATCGACCGGGGTATCCCGACAGGTGAAGATGGTCGTCCTGTGGAGGCCTTCAAGGATATCGTCTTTGGCGACCCTGAGGTGAACGTGACGACGCTTAAGGCGAACCTGTTCCGCGCTGCTGTTCAGCACCAGTTCTCTGATAACGTCAAAGGTAACGTCAGCGCTTTCTATGGAGACTATGACAAGTTCTATGGCAATTTCTATGCCTCCAGCTACGACGAGGCCAATACGCCCAATCAGGTCACGCTCGACGGCTATGAAGATCAGACCAACCGTGAAAACCTGATCCTGTCAGGCAATTTGGTTGCGGAAGGCAAGACGGGCCGCATTGGTCACACGCTGATCGGCGGTGTTGAATATATCGCAACGGCATCTGACCAGTACCGTTTCAATGCATTCTGGAACACGACGTCAGACGACAATGAAATCTTCGATATTGCCCGGCCGCTGAACCTTGTGAATGGGATCGGTGTGAACGCATCGGGTGTCGCAACGACCAACGATTTCTCCGTTGATCTGAATGACGATACCCGCGTGAATATTGATGCCTTCTCTGCCTATATTCAGGATCAGATTGAGTTGGCAGAGTGGGCTGACCTTGTCATTGGTGCCCGTTACGACAGCTTCGATATTGAAGTCTATAATGTGCCAGCCGATGAAATTCGGACCCGCAAGGACGACCGCGTGTCCCCGCGCTTCGGCGTGATCCTGAAGCCGCAGGAAAACACCTCCATTTACGCCAGCTACAGCGAGAGCTTTTTGCCGCGAAGCGGAGAACAGTTTGCCAACATCAACGGGGCAAACAACGAGCTGGACCCAGATACCTACAAAAACCTTGAGGCAGGCATCAAGTGGGACTTTTCCGACAAGCTGAGCCTGACGGCTGCCGTTTTTGAGATCGAGAAAAGCTCACCGCAGGTTGCTGACTCTGACCCTGAAACGCTGGACGTGATCGATAGCAAGATCAGTGGCTTTGAGTTCCAGGTGATCGGTAAGGTAACTGATCGCTGGTTCATCTCTGCCGGATACAGCTATCTGGACGGTGAACAGGTTAACCGATCTGGCGATACGGGGCTTCGCCCGCAGGAACTGCCAGAGCATATGCTGTCGATCTGGAACAATATTCGCCTTACCGATAATTTTGGTGTCGGCCTGGGCATGACGTATCAGGATGAAAGCTTCATCAATAACAGTAACACTGCAGTGCTGCCGTCCTTCACGCGCTTTGATGCGGCTGCATACTATGATGTGTCAGACAACGTACGCGTGCAGCTGAATGTTGAGAACCTTACAGACAAGACATACTTCCCAACGTCGCATTCAACCCATCAGGTGACGGTGGCACCACCGCTGAATGCCCGGCTTGCTGTGACTGTTAGCTTCTAGGGGGGGCGGGAAAAATAGAAAAGGGAGCCGGTGGCTCCCTTTTTTCGTTCTAGCATTTAGAAATTCTGCTTTGGACTTTCGTCCCCCAAAGTCAGTTGATTAGGCCGTTTCCTTGAACAGTTCGCGGCCGATCAGCATGCGGCGGATCTCCGATGTGCCCGCGCCAATCTCGTATAGTTTGGCGTCGCGCCACAGGCGGCCGGTCGGATATTCGTTGATATAGCCATTACCGCCCAATGTCTGGATCGCTTCGCCCGCCATCCAGGTTGCTTTCTCGGATGCATAGAGAATGCAGCCAGCGGCATCCTTGCGCGTGGTCTCGCCGCGGTCGCAGGCTTCAGCCACTGCGTAAACATAGGCACGGCAGGCCCCCCAGGTGCTGTACATGTCGGCAAGCTTGCCTTGCATCAGCTGGAATTCGCCGATGGCTTTGCCAAACTGGCTGCGCTCGTGAACGTATGGGATGACTGTATCAAGGCAGGCGCGCATGATACCGAGCGACCCGCCAGAGAGCACAACACGCTCATAATCCAGGCCGGACATCAGCACCTTCACGCCGTCGCCTTCTTCGCGCACGACATTCTCGAACGGCACGAGGCAGTCTTCAAACACCAGTTCGCAGGTGTTGGAGCCGCGCATGCCCAGCTTGTCCAATTTCTGGGCCGTTGAGAAGCCCTTCATGCCTTTCTCAACCAGGAACGCGGTGATGCCGCGCGGGCCGGCGTCTGGATCGGTTTTGGCGTAAACCATCAGCACATCGGCGTCTGGCCCGTTGGTGATCCACATCTTGTTACCGTTCAGCATATAGCCGTCGTTGCGCTTTTCCGCCTTCAGGCGCATCGACACAACGTCAGACCCCGCACCAGGCTCCGACATGGCAAGCGCGCCAACATGTTCGCCGGAGATCAGCTTTGGCAGATATTTGGCTTTTTGTTCTTCGTTGCAGTTCTTCGTGATCTGGTTGACGCACAGGTTCGAATGCGCACCGTAGCTCAGGCCCACACTGGCGGACGCCCGGCTGATTTCTTCCATCGCGATCACATGCGCCAGGTATCCCATGTCGGCGCCACCGAATTCCTCTGGCGCTGTCATGCCCAGGATGCCCAGCTCCCCCATTTTCTGCCAAAGGTCAGACGGGAAGGTGTTGGTTGCATCAATTTCTTCGGCCCGCGGCGTAATCTCATCACGGGCGAAGCGGGCTACTGTTTCGCGCAGCATCTCCAGGTCTTCGCCATGGCCGAATTTCAAATGGGGAAACTCAAACATTTTTTTGTCCCTTACTCGCTTATTTATTCGTCGTTGATCGTCAATAGCGTGGCGCCGTCCGCGACCTGATCGCCTGCCTTGAGGCTCAGGCCGGTAACAACGCCGTCCCGTGGGGCGCTGATCGTTTGTTCCATCTTCATGGCTTCCATCACCAGAAGCGGCTGGCCGCGTTCAACGGTTTCGCCATCCGCCACCTTTACATCCAGGATCTTGCCGGGCATGGGCGCCGTGATGGTGCCTGGGCCATCGGTTTCATCGTCCGCACCGCCATCGCGGGCGTGGCGCTTGATCGTCAGCGTACGGTCTTCCGTCACCAGCGTTACGTGAGCAGCGTCCACTTCCGCGAACAGTCGCGTGCGCACACCGTCGCGGCTGAAGGTTAGGATGCCGTCCACCAGATGAGCGCATTTAGCAGCAAAGGTCTTGTCGCCAATGGTCACAGATACATTCTGGCGGTCTTCCACCACATGGGCGGTGACAAGTTCGCCGTCCCCGGCGTCAAACCACAGAAGTTCTGTTGCAGGCAGGTTCAGCCGGAAATTGTCGCTGATCGACCAAGGATCATCGTCATGTGCGCGGGCACTCCTTGCGGCAACGATCGCGATGGCGGCCATGGCATAATCCTCAGCGCTGACCACGTGTTTCGCCAACAGCGTATCTTCATAAGCCTCGATAAAGCCTGTGTGGACATCACCCGCGCGAAAGTCTTGATGCTTGAGCGCGCGCAGCAGGAAATCCCGGTTGGTCGTCAGGCCCGAAACTGGCGTGTCGGAAACAAGATTAATGAGCGCGTCGATGGCTTGTTCGCGGTCCTCGCCCCAGGCGATCAGCTTGCCGATCATCGGGTCATAGTGGATGGAGACCTCATCGCCCGCCTGAACACCCGCGTCAATGCGGCCTGTGGGGCCAGTGTCAGCAAACGGGTCAAACATGCCGATACGTCCGATGGAGGGCGCGAAATTGTTGAAGGGGTCTTCCGCATAAAGCCGCACTTCAACCGCGTGGCCGTCTGCCAGCACTTCAATTTCGTCCTGACTCAGCGGCAGCGGCTTGCCTTCGGCGATGCGGATTTGCCATTCCACAAGGTCCTGGCCGGTGATCATTTCGGTTACCGGGTGTTCCACCTGCAGGCGCGTGTTCATTTCCATGAAATAGAAGGGCGCGTTCTCAAGCCCGTTCGCGACATCCACGATGAATTCCACCGTGCCTGCGCCTTGGTAGCCAATGGCTTCAGCGGCCGTGACGGCAGCCTGGCCCATCGCGCGGCGCATCTCAAGGCTCATGCCGGGGGCAGGGGCTTCCTCAACCACTTTCTGGTGACGGCGCTGAAGCGAACAGTCGCGTTCCAGAAGGTGAACGGCATGCCCGTCGCTGTCGCCAAACACTTGCACTTCAATGTGGCGTGGTTTCTGGATGTATTTTTCGATCAAGAGTTCCGGGTTGCCGAAACTGTTTTGGCCTTCCCGGGCCGCGGCTTCGATTGCTGCTGCAAGGTCCTTGGCGTCAAACACCTTGCGCATGCCCTTGCCGCCGCCGCCTGCAACGGCCTTGATCAGCACTGGGTAGCCGATTTTCTCAGCTTCCTGTGTAAGGGTTTCCAAAGACTGGTCGTCACCGTGATAGCCGGGGACAACAGGTACGCCCGCGTCTTCCATCAGCTTCTTGGCGGCACCTTTGAGCGCCATCGCCCGCATCGACGCGGCAGACGGGCCCACAAAGATGATACCGGCTTCCTTAAGGGCTTCGGCAAAGCCCGGGTTTTCAGACAGGAAGCCATAGCCCGGGTGCACCGCATCGGCGCCTGTTCGTTTGCAGGCATCGATAATCTTGTCGCCGACAAGATAGCTTTCGGATGCAGCAGCAGGGCCGATGAATACGGCTTCGTCGGCCATTTTGACATGCAGGGCATGAGCATCAGCGGCCGAATAGACGGCAACCGTTTTGATGCCCAACTGGCGGCAAGTGGCCATGACGCGGCAGGCAATCTCGCCCCGGTTGGCAATCAGAAGCTTTTTGATGCGGTTCGTCATGCGTCAATGCTCCATTCCGGTTTGCGCTTCTCAAGGAAGGCAGCCAAGCCTTCCTTGCCTTCAACGCTGGAGCGGCGGGTTGCAATACGCTCAGCTGTGTCGGTGCGCAGCTCCTCTGTGATTGGTTTGTTCTTGACTGCGGAGATCAACGCCTTGGCATCCCGCTGTGCGCCAGGTGCGCCGGCCAGGATGTTCTTCAGGAAGATATGCGCCTTTGAAAAGGCTTCCTGAAGGGACGGCGCGGTTTCATGCACCAGCCCGATACTGAGGGCTTCCGTCGCGTCAAACCGCTCTGCTGTCAGGAAATAGCGGCGCGCCTGGCGTTCGCCGATGGCGGCCACCACGTAAGGCGAGATGGTCGCGGGCGTCAGCCCAAGTCGCACTTCTGACAGCGAGAATTTGGCGTCATCCACCGCGATGGCGATATCGCAGCAGGAAACAAGCCCAACGCCGCCGCCGAAGGTGGCGCCGTTGACGATAGCGATTGTGGGCTTGGGGCAGCCGTTGAGCGTCGATAGCATGTTAGAAAGCGCGATGGCGTCGCGCTTGTTCTGCTCGTCAGTATACTCTGCCGCCGCTTTCATCCAGTTAAGGTCTGCGCCCGCGGAAAAGCTTTTGCCTGCGCCCGTCAGCACGATGGCGCGGACTTCAGGGTTTTCGCCCAGAGTTTTAAAAGCGTTCTTCAGTTCCCAAATCAGGTCGTCGTTGAACGCATTATGTACGTCTGCGCGGTTCAGCGTTACGGTTGCGACGCCGCGGTCGTCGATGCTGCAAAGAAGGGGTTTTACATCACACATGATAGTTACTCCTTACATGCGGAACACGCCGAAGCGCGTTTCTTCAGCCGGGGCATTCATGGACGCCGAAAGCGCAAGCCCAAGCACGCGGCGGGTATCTGCAGGGTCAATCACGCCGTCGTCCCAAAGGCGGGCGCTGGCGTAATAGGGGTGGCCCTGTTCTTCGTACATGTCGCGGATAGGCGCCTTGAAGCCCTCTTCGTCCTCTGCCGACCAGTCTTCACCGCGGGCTTCCATGCCGTCACGCTTGACTGTTGCGAGCACGCCTGCGGCCTGTTCCCCGCCCATCACGGAAATGCGGGCGTTCGGCCACATCCACAGGAAGCGTGGCTGATAGGCCCGGCCACACATGCCGTAGTTGCCGGCGCCGAAGCTGCCGCCAATCAGGATAGTGAATTTCGGCACATTGGCACAGGCCACGGCGGTTACCATTTTGGCACCGTCGCGGGCGATGCCGCCGTTCTCATACTTCTGGCCGACCATGAAGCCGGTGATGTTCTGCAGGAATACCAGCGGAATACCGCGCTGGGCGCAAAGTTCCACAAAGTGAGCACCCTTGAGCGCGCTTTCTGAGAAGAGCACGCCGTTATTGGCCACAATACCCACCGGGAAGCCGTGGATGTGGGCAAAGCCGCACACCAGCGTTTCGCCGTAAAGCTTTTTGAATTCGTCGAATTCGCTGCCGTCCACGATACGCGCGATAATTTCCCGGATATCATAAGGGTGACGGCTGTCCTTCGGGATTACGCCGTAAATCTCGCGTGGGTCATAAAGTGGGGCGCGTGTTTCACGCACTTTCACTGGAATGCGTTTTTCCCGGTTCAGGTTGGAGACAATCCGCCGCGCGATGCCAAGCGCGTGATAGTCATCCTTCGCCAGGTGATCCACCACGCCAGATGTGCGGGCATGAACGTCCCCGCCGCCAAGGTCTTCGGCTGATACCACTTCGCCTGTTGCGGCCTTCACCAAAGGCGGTCCGCCCAGGAAGATGGTGCCCTGGTTTTGGACAATGATGCTTTCGTCTGCCATCGCGGGAACATAAGCGCCGCCTGCTGTACAGCTGCCCATTACAACAGCGATCTGTGGGATGCCCTCAGCCGACATCTGCGCCTGGTTATAGAAGATGCGACCGAAATGGTCGCGGTCGGGGAAGACGTCGTCCTGGTTTGGCAGGTTGGCGCCGCCGCTATCCACCAGATAAATGCAGGGAAGCTTGTTTTCGCGCGCGATCTCTTGCGCCCGCAGGTGCTTTTTCACCGTCATCGGGTAATAGGTGCCGCCTTTGACTGTGGCGTCATTGCAAACGATCATGCATTCCGTGCCCTCAACGCGGCCAATGCCTGTGATGACGCCGCCCGCAGAGATATCAGCGTCATACATGCCGTAAGCCGCCAGTTGTGATAGCTCCAGGAACGCGGTGCCCGGGTCGATCAAGGTGTTTACCCGGTCACGTGGCAAAAGCTTCCCGCGAGACAGATGTTTTTCGCGTGCACGTTCTGGCCCACCCAGGGATATCTGGGCGATCTTCGATTTAAGGTCATCTACCTGGGCCTGCATATGGGCCGCGTTGGCTTCAAAATCAGCGCTCCCGGCCTGAATGCCGGAATGGATGATTGACATGTATGAGGTCTCCCGTCCGCACCCTTTCAGAGATCAGGGTCTGCTTTGGTTACGCGTGGCAGTTTACGGCAGATCGTGATATTGGTACAATCGAATGGAAAAATGGAAACCATAGACGGTGTCTATAATGGATTTGTATCTGCTGAAGTATTTTCTGGCGGTTGTGGAGACGGGTAGCTTTACCCGGGCGGCGGACCGTGTTTTCGTTACGCAGCCAACGCTTTCTGCCGGCATCAAGAAGCTTGAAGGCCAGCTTGGGCACACGCTGTTTGAGCGGTCAAACAGGCGGGTGTTCCTGACCGACGCCGGTACGCGTTTTCTGCCGCGCGCCAAGGCCATTCTGCACGAATGCAATATGGCTGTTCAGGTGCTGGAGGCCGACGTGGCAGCCCCTGTGGTCAGGCTTGGTATCCTGACAACCTTGTCGAACAGGGGCATGGGCGAAATGCTGGCCGCTTTCAAGCGGGCTGAGCCGCGCGCGACGATTGAAATTTTCGACGGCACCGAACAGGAACTGACAAACCGGTTGGATGACCGAAGCCTGGATTATGCGCTGTCGATCCACCGGGGGCAGAGCGAGGACGTTGCGCTACCGCTTTATGAGGAAAGCTACAGCTTCATTCTGGCAAAGGACCATCCGCTGTCCGCCCGCACACGTGTGTCTGCGGCTGATCTGGCGGAGGAATATATGATCGTCCGCAGCCGGTGTGAGGTCCTCTCAGAAACCAGTCGATATTTTACCGACCAGAATATCCGGCCGCGCCTTGTGTACCGCACGCCGAATGACAGCCGTGCGATTGCGATGGTTGCGGCGGGCCTGGGCGGAACGGTTGTGCCGGAAAGCTTGGTTGACGACAGGGTCGCTGCAGTTCACCTGCAAGGCTTTGATTACAAGCGGAAGATTGCGCTTTTTCGGCCAGGATACCAGCTTCCGGTTGGCGTTGCCGAGATTGGCGAACGATTTGAGCAGCATGTTGCGAATTATCTGGGTGCCTGACGCACAGGCCTTCGTAACTTCCGTTTATCGCAAAGCCTGAACAGGCTGACGCAATTTTGAATGATTGCAATTAATTTAGGGGCAGAAGGTCTCTCAATTATGGTGCTATAGTATTGCTATCTGTTTGAAGAACTTTACAAAAGCGTTGATGAGTTAATCTGGTTTTGGGTGCCGTTCGTAATGATATCCGAGCGGTTTCAGAAAATGAGGCATTTATGAATTCGGGTCGTTTGATATTGGGGGCTATCTTCTTGATTTTGGCAGGCGCTGCAGCTTGGCTGTTGATAGGGGATGGTGATGTGGCTGATCGCGGCAGAGGCCCACGGGCTGTCAGTGTCGTGACAACATCTGCGGACCTGCGCACCTTTACCGATATCGTTGAAGCTCTTGGCACTGCAAATGCCAGGGAATCCGTGACCCTGACACCGCGTGTATCCGATACTGTTCGTGCTGTGCATTTTGATGACGGTGATATCGTCACGGCCGGTCAGGTTCTGGTGGAACTTGAAGACATTGAAGAGAAAGCCCAGCTGCAGGAAGCCGAGGCCAATCTGCGTGAGGCCGAAAGGTCTTTCAGGCGGATCGAAAATCTGGTGAAACAGGGCAATGCCTCGCCCGCGGCACTTGATACCGAACGGCGTCGGCTGGACGAGGCGCGCTTCCGTGTGGAGGCCTCCGCTGCGCGGTTGGCCGACCAGCGTATCAAGGCGCCTTTTGACGGGCTTCTGGGCCTCAGGCAGGTTAGCGAAGGCTCGCTGATCACGCCAAATACACCAATCACAACCATCGATGCCATCGACACCATCAAGCTGGACTTTTCCGTACCAGAGCGGTTTATCGCCACGCTGAAGCCCGGCCAGGAAGTCGAGGCCAAGGTTTCCGCCTATCCGGACCGCCTGTTCAAAGGCGTGGTTACAACCATTGATAGCCGCGTCGATCCTGTAACCCGGTCCGTTATCGTTAGGGCGGAAATCCCTAATGATGACAATGCATTGCGCCCCGGTCTTCTGATGCGGGTTGAAGTTATTAACCGGTCCTGGCAAGCGATTGGCGTGCCTGAGGAGTCCGTTGTCCCAACCGGTGGCAAAACCTATGTCTTTGTGGTGAAGGGCGATGATGCTGAACGCCGTGAAGTAACACTTGGATTGCGCCGCCCGGGATATGTTGAGGTAACAAGTGGCCTTGAGGCGGGTGAGCGTGTCGTGACTGAAGGCACCATGCGCCTTGGCCGGGCTGGCATGAAAGTCATCGATATGGCAGCGGATAAAGCGGCTGGAGGCGCATCATGATCCTGACCGATGTTTCCGTTAAACGACCAGTTTTTGCGACGGTTATCAGCCTGCTGCTGATCGCCTTCGGCGTTCTCAGCTTCCAGCAGCTTTCCGTCCGTGAACTACCGGATGTTGACCCGCCAGTGGTGGGTATCCGCACCAATTATCCGGGCGCGAATGCGGCTGTTGTGGAAACCCGCGTTACCCAGATTATCGAAAGCGCGATCGCGGGCGTGCCAGGCATTAAGACGATTGAGAGCACATCAAGCGATGGCCGCTCCAACATTACCATCGAGTTTATGCTGAACCGGGAGATTGACGCCGCTGCCAATGACGTGCGCGACCGCGTGAGCCGGGTCCTCAATAACCTGCCGGAAGAAGTGGAGCCACCTGAAGTCTCCAAGGCAGACAGCGATACCCGCCCGATCATTTGGTTCAGCCTTACAAGCCCGGTGATGGATATCCTGCAACTGACAGATTATGCGGAGCGCAACATCGTTGACCGCCTATCGGTCGTGGACGGCGTGGCAGGTGTGCGCATCGGCGGGCAGAAGCGATATGCCATCCGTATCCACCTTGATCGTCAGGCCATGGCCGCGCGCGGCATTACGGTGCAAGACATCGAAAGCGTGATGCGCTCTGAGAACGTGGAATTACCTGCCGGCAAGATCCAGTCGATCAACCGCGATACCATTGTGCGCCTGAACCGCGAATATGCCCGCCCTGAAGACTTTCAGACCATGGTGATCAGGGAAGGGGCTGACGGCGGCTTTGTGCGGCTCGGCGATATTGCCCGTGTTGAACTGGGCGCAGAACGCGATGAGCGGACTTTCCGCGGCAACGGCATCCCGATCATTGGCCTTGGCGTCGTGAAGCAGTCCAAAGGCAACACGCTGGCGGTAGCCCAAGCCGCGAAAGCGGAAATGGACCGCATTCGCGAAACCCTCCCGGAAAGCATGGACCTTCTGGCGTCCTACGATAGCTCTGTCTTCATTGAAAAAGCCATCGACGAGGTTTATTTCACGCTGGCTGTTGCCATGGGCCTTGTTGTGCTGGTGCTGTATCTGTTCCTGGGGAACATAAAAACGGTGCTGGTACCGGCCGTGACAGTGCCTGTGTGTATTATCGCCAGCTTCTGGGTGCTGAATATTACCGGCGTATCGATCAACCTGATCACGCTGCTGGGCCTTGTGATGGCCATTGGCCTTGTAGTCGATGATGCCATTGTGGTGCTGGAGAATATTTATCGCCGCGTGGAAGAGGGTGAACCCGGCCTTCTGGCGGCATACCGCGGCGCGCGGCAGGTGTCTTTCGCAGTTATCGCAACCACGATGGTGCTGATTGGCGTGTTCGTGCCCATCATGTTCCTGACCGGGAACGTGGGTCGTCTGTTCGGTGAGCTCGCCATCACCATGACGGCGGCTGTGGCCTTCTCAAGCCTTGTGGCGCTGACACTGTCGCCCATGCTGTGCTCGAAGTTGGTGCGCCGCCGCAACAAGAAACCCGCCTTCGCCAAGATGCTGGACCGCGCTTTCAAGCGCCTGCAGGAAGGCTATGGCAACATCCTTAAGGTGTGCTTGGCGAACAAGGCTATCATTACCCTGTGTTTCCTGACCTGCTTTGGCCTGATTGCTGGCCTGCAGCAGCGCATTCCCGCCGAACTGGCGCCCATTGAGGACCGGGGCGGTCTTTTCATGGTGATCCGTGGGCCTGAGGGCGCGAGCCATGAGTTCATGGAAGAGCAGGTTTACAAGATCGAGGAACAGGTGCAGCCGCTTCTGGACAGCGGTGAGATGGTTCGCATTCTGTTACGCGTTGACGGCGGCGGCGGTTGGGGCTTCCTGATCCTGAGCCCATGGGACCAGCGCGAACGCAGCTCGACCGAAATTCTCAATGAACTGCGGCCAAAGCTGATCATGAATGTGCCAGGCGCCATGGCGATCCCGATTGAAACATCCGGCCTGACGCGGCGCGGCGGCGGGGAAGCCTTCGAGTTTGTTATCGGTGGCGACACCTATGACGACCTTGGCCGTTTCAAGCAGATCATGCTTGAGGAACTGCAGGATTACCCGGGCATTGTGGGGCTGGACGCCGATTACCGTGAAACCCAGCCGCAGTTCAAGGTGCGGATTGACCGGGCGAGGGCGGCTGACATGGGCGTTTCCATTCAGGCCATCGGTCGGACGCTTGAGACCATGATGGGCGGTAGGCGTGTGACTACCTTCGTGCAGGACGGCGAAGAATATGACGTGATTCTGCAGGCTGAAGAAGCCGATCGGCGCCAGCCGCTGGATATGGAAAACATCCATGTTGCGTCCGGCCGTACGGGCGAGCTGATCCCGCTGTCGAACCTTGTTAATGTGGATGAGGTCTCTGGCGCAGGCAGCCTGAGGCGGTACAACCGCGTGCGGGCGCTGACGCTGTCTGGCAGCCTGGGTGAAGGCTTTACGCTGGGCGAAGTGCTTGAGCATGTCGAAGGCATTGTGCGCGACCAGATCCCGGACGTGACCAAGATCGATTATAAGGGCGCCACCCGCGAATATAAGGAAGCGGGCAGCGACATTTACTTCATCTTTGTGCTGGCGCTTGTTGTGGTGTTCCTGATCCTTGCGGCTCAGTTCGAAAGCTTCGTCCACCCGTTCATTATCATGCTCACAGTGCCGCTTGCGGTGCTGGGCGGGCTTTTAGGCCTTTATGTGGCGGGTAGTACGCTCAATATCTATAGCCAACTGGGGCTCATCATGCTCATTGGTCTGGCTGCCAAGAACGGTATCCTGATCGTTGAGTTTGCCAACCAGCTGCGGGACGAGGGCGAAGACATCCGCGACGCTATCCTGGACGCCTCCAAAACCCGCCTGCGTCCCATCATGATGACGGGCCTTTCGACGGCCATGGGCGCCGTGCCGCTGATGATGGCGGCGGGCGCGGGCGCCAACAGCCGCATCACCATTGGTGTGACGGTATTCGGCGGCGTAATTGTGGCCACCTTCTTCACGCTCTTCATCATTCCTGTGTTCTATGACTATTTCGCGCGCTTCACCAAATCGCCCGGTCATGTGGCCAGTCAGCTGAAAGAGCATGAAGAGAAGGAAGCCAAAGGCATCCCGGCGGAGTAGGCTTGAAGAAAGCACTTGTCAAATGGCTAGCAAGGACGGTCGCGGTTACTGCGGCTGTCCTTGTTGCGTTTCTGGCCCTTTTCTATCGAGGCGGTACCGACGGACAATTACGGTCAGATGTTCTGGATGAGGTAAGGGGCTTCAGTGTTTTTTTACCTGCGGGGTATGAGGACGATCCTGTTCGCCGCTATCCTGTGGTTTATTCACTTGATGGTGAAAAGGTGAGGCATGGTGCCTTGATGGCCGCAAATGCGCGTATGCTTGCGGCCCTGACAGAAACCCCAAAAGTAATCCTTGTCGCGGTACATACCCATGGGAACCGAACCCGAGACTATGCTCCAAACAAGGGCGTTGCCGCCTTTACCGAGTATCTTGAATTTGAGCTTCGCGCCCATATCGATGCGCATTTTCGTACATCTGGGCGGAACATCATTTCCGGACATTCATATGGCGGCTTATATGCTTTGTATGCCTTTGCTGAACATCCCGGGCTGTTCGATGCTCATCTTGCCTATGTGCCGTCAGTTTTTCATTACGAGCCAATTGTGGATCGTGTTCAGCGACGCCTGACGCAGTCTCGTGCGCCTACCAGTCTGTTTCTGGTCAGCGGTATGGAAAGTCAGCAGAAATTCTGGGACGGATTTAATAGTGTCTTGGATGAACTGCAGGCGAAATCACAGCAGAATGTGAAATGGCAGGTGGCTCACTATCCGTTGCCGCATCCCCTGATCATGCTGCCGGGCCAAGTTAGCGCCATGCGTTTCCTTGGGCTTGCGAATGACAATTAGCGGTTTCTGATGCTTTTCCCTGCCATGAACTGCTTCAAAGCCATGTCATTGGCGAGCATGTCGCGAATGAAGGCTTTCTGGCATTCCTTGGCGACATCGATGGTGTTCATGTCTGAATTCCTGAGCCCGACGAGGTGTTGGAAAACTTGCCTGTGGTGGTTTTTGTGCGCCTCAGTGTCGGGGTAATTATGGAGCACCATCAGGTGTTCTTCTTTTTCGAAGTGGTTCATGAGTTCCGCTAGAAACATATCAAGGAATTCACGCTCAACATATTCGCTTGGTTCTTTGGTTGTGAGAAAGGTGTTGATCATCTCAAACAGATGGAGGTGGTCTTCATCTATTTCATCAATACCTGTCTTCCAGGCCTGCGGAAAGTCGCCAACAAAGCTCATGGGTTGCTCCATGTCCCCCAGAGAGCAACTATACACTGAATTACATCTATTATTAAGTGTATTTGTGAGAGAGCTACCTAAACCGTCTTGGCATAGTCCACCTTGAAGTCTGCTTCTTCAAGGGCGCGCACAAGCCTGAGCGCATGTTCCTGGTCTTTGGCTTCCACCACCAATTCCATCTCTGTTTGCTTCAGCGACAGCGCACCGAACTCGCGCTGGTGACGCATTTCAATGATGTTGGTCCCCACATTGGCGACAATATCGGTCACAAGCGCCAGCGCGCCGGGCTGGTCCATCATGGTGATCCGAAGGCGCGCCAGACGCCCATCGCGGGCCATGCCGCGCATAATGGCGTTCGCCAGCATCCGGCTGTCGATATTACCGCCAGACAGCACGATGCCAACCTTGTGACCCTGGAACAGTTCAGGGTGGGTCATGACGGCCGCCAGGCCAATGCCGCCCGCGCCTTCAACAACCACTTTTTCAATCTCCATAATGGTGATGATAGCGGCTTCAATAGCGCGTTCCGGAACTGTAACGATTTCATCCACCAGCTGGCGTACCACATTCTGGGTCCGTTCGCCCGGCTGGTTGACGGCAATGCCTTCGGCGATTGAGATATTGTCGCCAGCCAGCTGTGTGCCGTCCATCTTTTCCTTCATGGCGGGAAAGGCTTCTGTCTGAACGCCAACAATGCGGATTTTCGGCCGAAGGTGCTTGGCAATGGTTGCCACGCCGGAGATCAGCCCCCCGCCACCGATTGGCACGACAAGTGTGTCCAGGTCGGGCACGTCCTGCAGCATTTCAAGTCCCACGGTGCCTTGGCCCGCCATCACGAGAGGGTCGTCGAACGGATGGATGAAGGTCAGGTTTTCCTTGTCGGCCAACTCATAGGCCGCCTTGGTGGCTTCCTCAAAATCCTTGCCGGTCAGCACGACGCGTGCACCCAGTTCTTCGGTGCGCTTCACTTTGTTAAAGGGGGTGCCTTCCGGCATCACAATGGTCGCGGGAATGCCCAACCGGCCCGCATGATAGCTGATGCCTTGCGCATGGTTCCCGGCAGAGGCTGCGATAACGCCTTTGGTGTCTTCCGGCAGCGCCAGCAGACGGTTCAGGGCCCCGCGCTCTTTATAGGCTGCGGTAAACTGGAAAATTTCGAACTTCAGCCAGCATTCGGCGCCGGTAATTTCAGACAGCGTAACGGATTTTTCCATCGGTGTGCGCTTGACGGCACCCCGGATCGCTTCTTCAGCATCGTAAACATCTTGCGCGCTTATCGGCAATAATTGTTCACTCACGCGTCACTCCCTGAAATAAAAATACAAAAAGGCATGGCCGCAGCTTTGCCACAGACCGTATCCACTGTCCATAAAAAGGTGAAAAAATTACAGGAATCGCGCGACTAGATCGTCGATGGCTTTTATGCATTCAGGCTCGTTCATCAGGGGCACATGACCGATGCCGTCTACAGTCACGGGCACGAGGTCAGGGTGCTTCTCCGCCATGCGCTCAAGCGTCTCGGCGGAAAGGATATCCGAAAGGCTGCCCCGGAGCGCAACTACCGGAATGCTGTACATGGCCTGGAAAAAGGGCCACAGGTCGGGTGCGGCCTGGGTTTCGTCGCTATCGAAATTCTGGCTGATGGCAGGGTCATACATCAGTACCGGTTTGCCGTCTACGTCGTCATAGAGGTTGCCTGTATACCAGCGCCAGTCCTCTTCTGTGAAGTTCGGGTAAACGCCTGCATTGGCGCTTTTGACTGCATCAATCGCTTCTTGCCAAGTCTCGGGCGGTGTACCCTTGCCGACATAGCTTTTGATGCGGTCAATGCCCTTGGGGTCGATGTCCGGCCCGATATCGTTGATAACGGCGGCCATGAGTGTACCCGGATGCATGGCCTGGATCATGATCGTCATCAGGCCGCCCAGCGACGTGCCGATTGCGATCACATTACTCACGCCCAGGTGTTTCAGAAGCGCCATCATGTCGCCCACATAGGTAACAGGCCGGTAGCGGCTAGGCATCGGATCCCAGTCCGAGAAGCCGCGCCCACGCTGTTCGACGCAGATTACACGGCAGCGGTCACTCAGATGTTCGGCGATGGCTTCAAAATCGCGGGCGTTCCGGGTCAGGCCGGGCATGCACAAAACCACCGGCGCGCCTTCGCCAGCACTGTTATAGTCACGATAATGCTGCTTCAGTCCATCGGGGTTGGTGAAATATTCGTCTGTATATTCAGCCATATTTTTCGTGTCCATAGAGGTCGCGCAGGACCCGCGAATGAATGTTTTACCAGCCAGACAGAATCATGTCTTTCTTGCGCTCTACCATACAGAGATAACCCGCCTCGTCCAGCCTGCCAGCATTGAAATCCAGTAAAATTAGAGATTTACGAACGCTCAAGGCGTGAGCTACAAAAGAAGGGTCCAAAGGAAGGGAAGGCCTTGGTTAAAACCAATGAAAACCGGCAGGTTAAGCGCAAGGACAGAATTCTTGACGCCGCAGAGGCACTCTTTGCCAAACACGGCTTCGACGGTGTGTCCATGCGGATGGTTGCCGAGAGGGCTGAAGTGGATTTGGCGCTTGCCAGCTATCATTTTGGTAATAAGCGCGGCCTGTTTGATGCGATCCTGCTCAGGCGCGCAGGTGTGTTGAACCAGACCCGCCTTGAGGCCCTGGAGAAATGCCAGGAGGAGGCAGGCGAAAACAGCCCAACAGTCGAGGCAATTATCGATGCCTACCTGAAACCGCTTCTGGCGTTTGGCTATGAAGAGGATGAAGGCTGGCGGCATTATTTTGAGCTGATCGCACAGGTGAACAACTCGCCGGAATGGGGCGGACAGCTCATGACCAAATATTTCGACCCTATGGCGCGCAGGTTCATGGATGCACTCAAGAAGGCTTTGCCAGGCTCCGAGCCCCAGAACCTCTACTGGGCCTATCATTTCCTGTCTGGCGCTTTGACGCTCACCTTCGCCAATACTGGTCGGATCGACAAATTGTCGGACGGCGTCGCGCAGTCAAAGGATATGGTGGCGGCCTATGAACGGATGGTGCCCTTCATTACGGCCGGTTTTTTGAAGATCTGCACCAAAGAATAAACAGATAATTGATTTGGGCCGTGGCGCTATCTTTGATAGTCGCGATGGGGGCGGTTTTATTAAGGGAGTTTGTGATGAAAAAAGCCTTTTTGTGCTCGGCTGCTGTGATGGCCGGGGTTTTATGGGCTGGGGCGGCAGTCGCAGATGCTGCGCAATTCACCAAAGGTCCGCTGATCAGCCAGTATGGTCCGGTGGTGTCTATCCCCGGCGCAGAGATGCTGCCAGCGGACAGCAAATTCATGGTGGCGTTCGACGTTGTGGACAAGGGAGAAGAGGGCAAAGTGAACCGCCGCCTTGAAAGCGCAGCCAGGTTTTTGAACATGCACGCAGCGGCAGGCGTGGACCCAAAGAATATCAAGCTTGCTGTGGTCATTCACGGGAAAGCTGTTTTCGATGTCACCAAAGACGCCAAATATGGCGGTGAAAACGCGAACGCTGACCTCATCAAAGTGCTGATGGAGCATGGGGTTATCTTCCATGTGTGTGGTCAGTCTGCGGCCTATCAGGACATAACATCGGAAGACCTGTTGCCGGGCGTAAAGATGGCCTTGTCGGCGATGACGGCTCATGCGCAGCTGCAGCAACAGGGCTATACGCTCAATCCTTAAAAGAACAAAATTCCGGCTGGTGGCTCAGCTTGGCTGCTGGACGTCGGGAACTAACGGGGACACATAATGAAAAATATTCTGACCAAAAGTGCCGCAATGCTGGTGTTTGGTGCTTTTGCTACTGGCACTGTATCTGCCGAAGAACTGACCATCGAGCGGCTGGTTGGCAGCCCAAGTATCAGCGGCCCAAGTGTGCAGGGGCTGGAAATGTCGCCGGACGGCCGACGCATTACTTTCCTGCGGGGGAAGGCTGAAAACCAGGCTCAACTGGACCTGTGGGAATATGATGTCGAAACCGGCGAAGCATCGCTTCTGGTGGACTCAAGTGTCCTGCTTGGCGGCAAGGAAGAAGAGCTGAGCGAGGAAGAAAAGGCGCGGCGGGAGCGCAACCGCTCGCTAACCGGTAAAAGCGGTATTGTCAGTTATGACTGGAGCGCGGACGGTAATGCGCTTTTGTTCCCGCTCGGGGGCGACGTTTTCGTTTTGCCCCTTGGTGGTGAGGTGAAGCAGCTGACAGCCACACCTGAATATGAAACTGATATCAAGTTCAGCCCGAAAGGGAGTTTTGTTTCCTTCATTCGCGACCGTGAGCTTTATGTGGTGAATGTGACGACCGGGGATGAAATCAAGCTGACATCAGGCGCGACAGCCACTGTTGCCAATGGTATGTCGGAGTTCGTCGCGCAGGAGGAGCTGGGCCGCTTTACGGGCTATTGGTGGTCGCCAAACGAGGCCTATGTTGCGTTCGAACAGTTCGATGAAAGTGCTGTTCCGGTCAAGGACCGCTATGAAGTTCAGCCTGACGGCAGTGTGATCACCACACTGCAGCGCTACCCGGAGGCCGGCAGCACCAATGTGGATGTGCGCCTTGGCGTGGCGTCGGTGGCAGACCAATCTGTACGTTGGATTGACCTGGGTGAAGACAAAGACATCTATCTGGCGCGTGTTGATTGGGAGCCAGACAGCAGTTCTGTTGTTGTTCAGCGCCTGAACCGTGCACAGACGCGGCTGGATATGCTCTGGGCTGAGGCAGATGGTTCGGATGTAGATGTTTTCCTGTCTGAGAAATCTGACATCTGGATCAATATGCATGACAGCCTTGAATTTACGGCTGATGGGTCCCTGATGATTTGGGCTAGTGAGCGTAGCGGTTTCAAGCACCTTTATGCCTACGATCTGGAAGGTGGCGGTGTAACAGCGCTGACTTCAGGCGAGTGGGCTATTAACGAGATTGAACATGTTGATGATAAAACGGGTACCGTCTATTTCACGGGGTATAAGGACAGCCCGCTTCAGCAACACCTCTATAGCGTGCCGTTGAATGGCGGTGAGATCAAACGCATCAGCCAAGAGACAGGGTGGCATCAGGTGACGGTTGGTGAGGATGTGTTTGTTGACAAGTTCTCAAGCCCCGATCAGCCGCCGCAGGTCATGGTTCGCAACCTGAAGGATGGCAGTACACGGTTCGCAATCCTTGAGAACAAGCTGGACGCAAGCCATCCCTTTGAGCCGTATCTGGACAGCCGGGTGAAAACAACGTTCGGGACCATCAAGGCTGATGATGGCACAGACCTTTACTACCGCATGTATCAGCCCGCCAACATGGAGGAGGGGCACAAATATCCGGCCGTGCTGGCTCCATATGGTGGGCCACATGGACAAAGGGTGCGTCTGGACTGGCGGCTGGACTTCAACCATATGCTTGCGCGGAACGGATTCGTCGTTCTGGTGCTGGATAACCGTGGCATGGCCAATCGCGGCCTGAAGTTTGAAAGCCATATCAAGAACGCCATGGGTGCGGTGGAAGTCGCAGACCAAGTGGCGGGGGCCAATTTCCTGAAAGGGTTCAATTATATCGATGGCGACAACATCGGCTTCTGGGGCTGGTCTTATGGCGGCTATATGACGCTTATGGCGCTGTTCCAGGCGCCAGAGACATTCAAGGCAGGTGTGTCCGTGGCGCCCGTGACCGACTGGCGGCTGTATGACACAGCCTATACAGAGCGTTATCTGGGGCACCCTGATGCGCCAGGGGATGTTTATGAAAACTCAAGCGTTTTCAAATATATTGATGGGTTCAAGGGCAAGCTTCTGCTGATACATGGTATGGCAGATGACAATGTGTTCTTCGACAATTCGGTAAAGCTGATGGCAGCGCTTCAGAACAAGGGCAAGCCGTTTGAGCTGATGACTTATCCAGGTAAGAAACACGGCATCAGGGGCGAAGCCACGCAGGCACACCTCTATAATCACGCGCTGGAATTTTTCAGGCGAACGCTTCAGGACAATTAATCAATGGAAAGGCCGGGATTCCCGGCCTTTTTTGTGCCTAAACAGTGGTGAACGGGTACCGCGCAACAAAAGTGGACTGATAAGTCTTGTAATTCTATTTTTCTGGACTATATAGTCCATTAAAGGCTTGGAGCTGATGCCGGAACCGTGAGACAGCGCCGGAAAAGCTATAGCCCACATAAACGCCTGCCGGTTGCTGGAGACTGGACTTCTTCCTTCCCACTCCCCATCCGTGATCCACTCGGCGGGCGTAAAAATTAAAAGGCCGGAACAGTAGATGCTGCGTCTGGCCTTTTTTTTTGTTTGTGGTAGCTGGCAGTTTCTTGGGTGCTTTAAGCAGCCTTATCCAATTCAAGCCCCTCTTCGCGGTGCTCTTCGCCACAATCCAGTGCTTCATGGATGATCTGGATCATGCGCTTGAATTTCTCTACATGGATCATGTGGTCGGCATCCGGTACGGCGATAAAACGCCCGTTCTTGAATGAGTTTGCGACAGCCATGTTGGCTTCAACCGGTACGAAATGATCATGCACGCCGGTGAAGATGGTGGCTTCAACGTCTGGCATGAGGCTCAGGTCGGTCCTGCCGTCACGAAGAATGCGCAGCGTATTATGCTTGAACTGCTCCTTGATGCCTGTTGTTGCATTGAGAAGGGCGTATTTGAGTTTATCGGCCGTCAGGCGGGCAATCCGATTGGTTTGGCGCAGATCAGGATTGGTCATCAGGTTGGTAAACCCTTCCGCGAAATCTTCAATACGGTCCCACTCAAGTTGGAACAGCAACAGATTGAAATCATATTCAAGTTCACGCGGCAGTTGGGCCATGGCTGAGGCAAGGATCAGTTTGTCGATGCCCAAATACTTCTGTGCGTATCGCATAGCGATGATGCTGCCATAACTGCACCCCATCAGGTTGATGCGGTCTACACCAATGGATTTGAGCGCGCTGTGGATCGCCTGGCAGATGAAATCGAAGCCGTATGTGTGGGGCAGGATGCCGGTATCGCCATTGCCTGGTGTATCGACGGTAATGACCCAGGATTTTTCAGCGATTGCATTGCTCAGTTTTTCAACCTGAGTGATGTTTTGAAAAGCGCCACCGATGAAAACAAGAGGGACTTCAGTAAGTCCTTTGGAATATTCCTTCATGTGAATGGGGAATCCCTCAAATGAAAGACGGTGATATTGGTGGTCGAAAGACAAACTGTGTAATTTAGACACTTCATTTTCCTCTAATAGGGTTTGAACAAAATTGTGTGCCTGATGAATATTTATTTACTTTTTGTTTGCCTGATACATGGGTAAGTGCCTGCTTAACCATGTGGGCGCGGCATACAGGGAATGATCTAAGGTTGCAAGACCTGTTGCGCGCGCATGTCAGTCACTTTGCAAAATTGTTGCATTTTTGCAGCATTTTTGGCGATGTCGGCGGGATTTACTCTTTCATTCCCTGTAGAAGTCGCTAGTGTGCCGTCGAATTTGAGCGGGACGCGCGCTTCTATGCGTGCAAGTTAGTTAAAATTTTATAAATTAGCGGCGACTCGCATAAAAGTGTGGCATTTCGCCGCAAGAAGGTTGGATGAACTTCATGTCTCTGGCAGATCAAATTGACAAGCGGCGGACGTTTGCGATCATCTCGCACCCTGACGCTGGTAAGACCACTTTGACGGAAAAACTGCTGTTGTTCGGCGGTGCTATTCAGGCGGCCGGTGAAGTGAAAGCGCGGGGCGAACGCCGCCGGGCACGGTCTGACTGGATGAAGGTGGAGCAGGAGCGCGGCATATCCGTTGCGTCGTCTGTCATGACCTTTGACTATCTGGACCGTACGTTCAACCTTCTGGATACACCAGGGCACGAAGACTTTTCGGAAGATACATATCGGACGCTTTCTGCCGTTGACAGCGCAGTGATGGTTCTGGACGCCGCAAAGGGTATCGAGACGCAGACGCGGAAGCTTTTTGAAGTCTGCCGCTTGCGTGACATGCCCATTGCCACCTTTATCAACAAGATGGACCGGGAGACGAAAGACCCGTTCGAGCTTCTGGATGAAGTGGAGCAGACGCTGGCGCTTGATGTGGCGCCAGCCAGTTGGCCGATCGGTATGGGGCGGGATTTCAAGGGCTGTTATGACCTGATCCATGACCAGTTGATCCTGTTTGATCGCGGCAAAGGTGACAGCCTTTCGGAAGGGATCAAGTGTCAGGGCCTTGACGACCCAAAGCTTGACGAGCTTCTGCCAGATTATGCTGTTGAAAAACTGCGCACAGATGTGGAAATGGTTCGGGAACTGTGCCCGCAGTTCAACCTCAAGGACTATCTTGAAGGCACGCTTACGCCAGTATTTTTCGGTTCTGCAATCAACAACTTCGGTGTGCAGGAACTGTTGTCGGGTCTTGCTGATTTCGCGCCGCGACCGCGCCCTGGCAAAGCGCTAGAACGCCAGGTCGCCCCAGATGAAAACAAGGTGACGGCCTTTGTCTTCAAGATTCAGGCGAACATGGATCCCAAGCACCGTGACCGCATCGCCTTCGTGCGTATTGTGTCAGGTCGGTTTAAAAAGGGCATCAAGATGAAGCATGTCCGCTCCGGCAAGACGCTGGCGATCCATAACGCGCAGCTTTTCCTGGCCCAGGATCGCGCAGTCGCCGAGGAAGCCTATCCGGGCGATATCATCGGCCTGCCGAACCACGGTAATTTGCGGATCGGCGACACGCTGACAGAGGGTGAAACCATCCGTTTCACTGGCGTGCCTTCCTTCGCGCCGGAGATTTTGCAGAAGGTGCGGCCGGAAGACCCGATGAAAGCCAAGCACCTTGGCCGTGCGCTCGAGCAACTCGCGGAAGAGGGCGCCGCGCGCGTCTTCAAGCCTGCGCTTGGCAGTGACTGGGTTGTCGGCGTTGTCGGGCCACTGCAGTTTGATGTACTCGCGGACCGAATTCGCACCGAATATGAGGTGCCTTGTCGCTTTGAGGCCACAAGCCTGATGACGGCGGAATGGGTTGAGGGTGAACCGCGGGAGGTCAAGAAGTTTTCCGACCAGAACCGGGCCTCGATGGCAATAGACCATGCAGGAGCGCCCGTGTACCTAGCGCGCAATAACTGGCACCTGGATAAGGCGAAGGACGACTTCCCAAGCCTCAAGTTCCTGAAAACAAAAGAAGAAGTCTATTAAGGCTTCTGGTCGCAGGATTGCCAAAATTGAACGGCCCGCTTTGACATCGGTCAAGGTGGGCCTTTTGTTTGAACTGCATTATACTGCCATCAGGACATTTGCGGTCAGGGAGGCTGTATGGGGCAGGAACTGGAACACAGTGAGTTTCGTGATGAGGATTATGAAGCTTTTGGAAAAAAGCTGAAGGCTGAGACCGATTTGGTGGAAAGCTGGGAGCGTGATGACGCCTTGTCTGACAGCCCGACTACTGCGGGATTTGAACTGGAGGCTTGGCTGGTGGGCGGTGACATGCGCCCTGTGCCGAAAAATGAAGCCTTTATCAAGGCCGTGGGGAGCCCGCTTGTGGTCCCCGAACTGTCTTGCTTCAATATCGAATTCAACTGCGAACCAGCAGAGCTAAAGGGCACGGCCCTGTCTGACCTTCATGCCGATTTGGCCAGGCTATGGGCACAGGCCAGTGACACTGCAAGCGAAATGGATCTCAAGCTTGCGATGATCGGCATCCTGCCAACCGTGCAGGACAGTGACCTATGCACAGAAAATATGTCCGCGTCCGAACGCTATAAGGCATTGAATAACCAGGTTTTCCGAATGAGGAAAGGCAAGCCCATCAAGCTTGATGTCGAAGGGCGGGAGCATCTGGTTAGCGAGCATATGGATGTTATGCTGGAGGCCGCGACAACATCCTTTCAGATTCACCTTAAGGTGCCTAAAGGCCGCGGCGTGGATTATTACAACGCCTCGAAGCTGGCGTCAGCGCCGCTGGTCGCCGTATCGGCCAACAGTCCCTATCTTTTTGGCAAGGATTTGTGGTCGGAAAGCCGTATCCCGCTGTTTGAACAGGCGGTCTCCGTGGGGGACTGGGACTATGCGGAGCGCGTTACCTTTGGTGTCCGATTTATTGAGGAAAGCCTGTCAGAAGTCTTTGTTGCCAACCGGCAGCGGTATCCGATTCTGCTGCCGCATGTTACCGGGCGGGAGACGGAAAAGCTGGATCACTTCCGGCTGCAAAATGGTACCATCTGGCGCTGGAACAGGCCGCTTGTCGGTTGGGATACGGACGGGACACCGCATTTGCGGCTTGAACAAAGGGTTGTCCCCGCGGGGCCTAGTATGTCGGATTCGATCGCTAACTCTGCTTTCTATTACGGGCTGGTGACTTATCTTGCGAACGCTGAAACAAGGCCTCACAAGCGGGCGCAGTTTTTCACCACACGGGACAATTTTTATACCGCAGCCAAGGATGGGCTTGGGTCTATCATCCGCTGGGACCATCAGGATGGTAAGCCGATGCGGCAACTGATCCAGGAGGTGTTCTTGCCGATGGCGGAAGAAGGCCTGAAAACCATGAATGTGGATGAGGCGGATATCAATCGGTACCTGGGGATCATCCGCAGCCGTACGGAAACAGCCCAGAATGGTGCTGCTTGGCAAAGGGCTTATGTGAAAGCGCATGGCGCCAGCATGGCCGAGATGCTTGAAGCCTATATGGCACGACAGCAAACGGATACGCCAGTGCACGAGTGGCCGCTTTAGGTATGCTTCAGACATATGACCAAATTCCGGATGAATTGCTGACCTGTAGCGCCAGGGACCTTGCAGGTATTCTGGGTGGGCCTGCGCTGTTTTATCTAGAGGGTCAGCGAAAGCCCCCGCTTTTTGTCACGGTATTGCAGCACGGCAATGAGCCCACCGGGTTTGACGCTGTGCAGGCTATATTGAAAAAGTACGGCGGCGGGCTGCTGCCGCGCGCCATGTGGCTTTTCATCGGCAATGTTGCAGCAGCTAAAACCGGGGAGCGGGTCTTGCCGGGCCAGTTGGACTATAACCGTGCCTGGCCGGGCACTGACATGACGAAGTGTGCCGAAACATCCTTGATGGAAGACGTGGTCTCGCGCGTCACGGCAGAACCGCTTTTTGCAAGCGTTGACCTGCATAACAACACAGGCTGCAATCCCCATTATGGCTGTGTGAATGTGCTGGACACCGCGTACCTGCAGTTGGCAGCGCTGTTCTCCCGCACTGTAGTGTATTTCACCCGGCCCCTTGGCGTACAATCGGCCGCGATGGCCCAGCATGTGCCTTCTGTCACGCTAGAGTGTGGTCAGGCCGGGCAGTACGCGGCACTCAATCACGCGATTGAGTATCTGGATGCCTGCCTGCACCTGCATCATATCCCGGATCATCCGGTGGCACCGCATGACATTCATCTGCTGAAAACCATGGCGACTGTGAAGGTTAAGGCTGGGCTCAGTTTTGATTTTTCTGCCAGCGGGAGTGATATTTGCTTTCGGGCAGATCTCGACCACTTCAATTTCGGCCTTCTGAAAAGGGGTGAGGCGGTCGCGCAGCTCCGCGAAGGGGTTGAAATGCCAGTTTTCGCGGTCGATGAAAGCGGTGCAGATATCACAAACGATCTGTTTGTTGTTTCAAGCGGCCTCTTGAAGGCGCGCAAGACGATGATTCCTTCAATGGCGACCACAAATGTTGATGTGGTTCGGCAAGACTGCCTGTTCTATGTTATGGAAGAAATCGCAATGGACGCATAGTCCAGTGTGATTGGCCTGAACGGAACAGGGGAGCGAATATGTCTGATGCCGAAGGTGTTATAACCGGGGTGGGCGGAGTTTTCTTCAAATGCAGTGACCGGGAGAAACTTGTTTCCTGGTATCAGGACAAGCTGGGCTTTCCGTTTGACGGAGCCGGAGCTTCTTTTGTGTTCCGCGAAGATGATGACCCGGAAAAGCTGGGCTATTTCGTATGGGGGCCCTTCAAGCGCGAGAGCGAATATTTTCGCCCCTCAGGCAAGGAATTCATGATCAACCTGCGGGTTCGAGGGATTGAGAAACTTTTGGAACGCCTCAAGAAAATGGGCGTCGAGCAAATCGGTGAAATTGAAGAATTTGAATACGGAAAGTTCGCCTGGATCATGGACCCGGAGGGCACCAAGATCGAGTTGTGGGAGCAATTGGGCGATCCACCGATGATGGATGAATAATATTGGGAAGCGCCGCCTGGGAGTGGGCTTATATAGGGGGATTCTGTGAGGAAATTTTTTATTCGTGGCGCGGCTGTTGTAGTGGCCCTTTTGCTATTGTTTATTCTGTGGCCAGCCAAGATTGATCCCATAGCCTATACGCCGCCTGAAGGCCCTGGTTTTGAAGGCGTTTATGCCACAAATGACGAGCTTCTTGGCGCGGAGACCATTCCACTTCAGGTCAGTCGCGGGCCCGAAGACGTTGCCGTCGACGGTGAAGGGCGCATCTACGGTGGCCTGCATGACGGGCAAATTATCCGCATCCTGCACGACGGCACGCAGGAAGTGTTTGCCACGATCGAAGGCGGCAGGCCGCTTGGGCTGCATTTCGATGCTGCGGGCAATCTGATTGTTGCAGACGCCTGGAAAGGCCTTCTGTCTTTCGGCAAGGACGGCAAGATGACTGTCCTCAGTACGGAAGAGGGCGGCGTGCCTTTTGCCTTTGCCGATGACCTGGATATCGCGAGCGACGGCAAGATCTATTTTTCGGACGCCAGCCACACTTATAGCCAGCCCGATTACCGGCTGGACCTTCTGGAAGCGCGCGGTAACGGGCGGCTTCTGGTGTTTGATCCTGAAACGGGAGAGACCACCAAGCTGCTTGGTGACCTCTATTTCGCCAACGGCATAGCCCTCTCGCAGAATGAGGATTTTGTTCTGGTCAATGAGACCGGGCGATACCGCGTGACCCGTTACTGGCTCAAGGGTGACAAAGCCGGCACTTCGGATATCTTCATCGACAACCTGCCAGGCTTTCCTGACGGCATTTCCGCGAACCGCAAGGGTACCTTCTGGCTCGCGATCCCGTCGCCGCGCAACCCGATGATGGATAATCTGCACCCCAAGCCGTGGGCCAAGGCCCTGGTATCAAAGCTGCCAACCTTCATGCAGCCTTCGGCCATTCATATGGGGATGGTGATTGCGCTTGATGAAGAGGGAAAAGTTATCCGCACTCTGCAGGACCCCGCGGGTAGCAATGTTTACATGATTACGTCCGCCGAACAGGTTGGCGACATGCTGTATCTTGGTAGCCTGGAAGCGCCCCAGGTTGCGCGCATAAGGGTGGGGGACTAATCCCCAACATCTATGTCCCGACCCCGGGCGGCGGGGCAGTGCCGAAGCTTTGTACCAGTGACCCGGCCACAAGATTCCAGCCGTCCACAAGCACGAAGAAGATCAGCTTGAAAGGCATGGCGATCATCACCGGTGGCAGCATCATCATGCCCATGGACATAAGGATCGAGGCTACGACCATGTCGATCACGACAAAGGGCACATAAAGCAGGAAACCAATCTCGAACGCACGCCGGAGCTCGGAAATCATGAAGGCCGGCACAAGAATGGTCAGTGAGACTTCCTCTGGTGTGTCAACCGGCTCAGATGGCGACAGGTTCATGAAAAGTTCCAGATCTTTTTCTCGCACCTGTGACAGCATGAAATTCCTGAGCGGTACGGAGGCGCGGTTGAAGGCTTCCTGTTCATCGATTTCTTCGTTCACCAGCGGTTGAATACCCTGATCCCAGGCGGCTGTCAGGGTAGGGGCCATGACATAGCCTGTCAGGAATAGAGCCAGCGAAATCAACACAATATTGGGGGGTGTTTGCTGCGTGCCCATCGCACTTCTCAGAAGCGAGAAGACAATGATCATGCGGGTGAAGCTGGTCATCATGATTAGGATGCTTGGTGCCAGGCTCAGTACCGACAGCAAGAGGATCATCTGTACCACGCGACCACTCAGTGAGCCGGATTCACCTAAATCAAGGCTCAGAGACTGTGCTGCTGCAGGTGTCGTCACCATCGCCAGCGCGGCCAGGCCCAACGGCAAAAGGAACAGGAAACTGCGGATGATCAGCTTGCGGTGAAACTTAATGGCTTTCACGATTGGTTTCCTCTGCTAGCGCCTGTTTGAAGCCCGACGGTGTGTTAGTGTCTTCCGGCCCGTCAAGCAAAGTGATGCCATGCTGGCCGGTTCCGAGAAAATAGTCGCGTCCGCGCCAGTTCACAACCACCAAACGGTTGCGAGCATCCAGCATCTGGCTGTCGACGACAGTAATCTCCCGTTTCTTGCCTGTCATGCGCGGCTGTCCCGGGATCAGACCGAAGCGTTTGACGGCCCATGCGGCCAGCCCTAGCAGGCCCAACATGATAATGAGGATGGAAAAGGCGCTTATGGCTTCACTTGTCATTGATCGGTTTCTTCCCCGTCGTCCTCTGCCGGCATTGGTTGCAGCAGCTCGGTGGTCTCTATTATGTCTGAAGCTGGCCCACGCGCGGCTTCCATTGCCTTGTTTTCTGCATAAACCCGTTCCAGTATAAGCGACACGGCATGCAGGGCCTCCAGTGGAATTGGGCTTTCAACCTCAAAGGCATCCAGAAGTTCCGTGAGGTCCTTGTCTTGCCGGACCTTCACACCCTCTGCAAAGGCGATATCCAGAATTTTTTCCGCGTTAAAGCCATGTCCCTTCGCGGTAATTCGGGGGGCAGCGTCATCGCTATCCCTCTTTACAGCAATGGCTTTTGTGTCAGGCACCGGCTTGGGCGCATCTGTTGGCTTCTGGTTTGACATGTCGATATTGAGCGATAAATCGGCCGGAAATGCAAGCGCTTGGCTAAGGGGTACAAGAAAAATATCGCGTGTTTGCAACTTGTTAACCGGTTCTGGTGCATGCTATGGTATGTTGAAATAGGTAATGCGCGCAAAAAGAGACTGTTGGAAACATGGATTTAACCAATATTCCCCTGATGGCTGCTCTGAAAAGCCGGATGAAATGGCTGAACAACAACCAGGTTGTTATCAGTGAAAATATTGGTCACGCCGATACGCCTGGTTATAAGGCTAAAGAGCTGACCGAGCAGAATTTTTCCGGTCTCGTGGACGGGTTGGTTTCCGGTCGGACGAACAGCACACAGATGCGTACGAAGGATGCTCGCCACCTGGATACAAGTGGTGCTTCTGCCTCTAGAGCGCGCAAGCAGGATATCAAGGACGCGGAGGAAACCCCAACGGGTAACTCTGTCGTTCTCGAAGAAGAAATGCTCAAGTTGGCTGACAACCAAATGAAATACGGCATGGTGGTCAACCTCTACAAAAAGAATATCGGGCTGTTGAATATTGCCCTAGGCAAAGGTGGCGGACGCTAGAACAGCGTCGTGACCTGCTTGAACCACTGTAAAGGAACAAGCGATGGATCTCGAAAAGGCTATGATGGCTTCGGCAGCCGGGCTGCGTGCGCAGTCAGTGCGTATGCGTGTCATCTCAGAAAACATCGCCAACCAGAATTCGGTCGCGTCGGAACCGGGTGCAGACCCATATCGTCGTAAGATCATCACCTTTCAAACCGAACTGGACCGCGCTTCGGGCGTGGAACTGGTAAAACCGGGCAAGGTGGAGTTCGACCAGAAGGAATTCGGCAAGAAGTATGATCCAGGTAACCCTGCGGCTGACGATGCGGGCTATATCAAGACGGCCAATGTGAACGGCATGATTGAGATGATGGACATGCGCCAGGCCCAGCGGACCTATCAGTCGAACATCAATGCGCTTGAGGCCAGCCGTCGGATGGCCACAATGACGCTTGATTTGCTGCGTTAGGGGATAGGCAATGAATGTAAAACAGCTTGATGCCGTAAACGCCTATTCACAGGCCACCAAGAAAATGCAGGAGACCGGCCTCGGTTCCCGGGACGGTATGGATGGTAGCAAGCCGAACAGTGCTTTCTCTGCTCTTGTCAATGATGCAGTTGGCGATGTCCAGCAGGCGTCATCCAATATGGAAATCACGTCCGCCAAGGCTTTGGTGAATGAGGCCGACATGGTGGATGTGGTGACAGCGGTCTCCAATGCCGAAATGGTGGTAAACACGGTCGTGACAGTGCGCGACAAGGTGATCGCCGCTTATAATGACATCCTGAAGATGCCAATCTAACTAAGCCGGGTGGGGGCCAGCAGATTATGGAAAGTGGTGACGTCATTGAGGTCGCGCGGGATGCGCTGTTGACCCTTCTGCTGATTGCAGGCCCCATTCTGGCGGTTGGTCTTGGGGTAGGCCTTATAATCGCTTTCTTCCAGGCTCTGACCCAACTGCAGGAAATGACCCTGACCTTTGTTCCGAAAATCATTGCTGTATTCGGGGCGTTGCTGGTCGCGATGCCCTTCATGGGGCAAAATATGTCAGCCCTGATGCTGCGGATTTCGGAACGCATCATCTCCGGCGGATAATCCATGCTGGGAGAAGTCCTTCCAGCGGAAGCATTCGGGTTTTTGCTTGTCGCCACGCGCCTTATTGCCCTTGTTTTGATGATGCCAGTGCTTGGCGATCAGTCGGTGCCAGGCCGTATCCGTGCCACGATGGGTTTCGTCATTGCCATTGTTATCTATCTTTCGGTCCGGGCAGAGCTGCCACCAATGCCGGACAACGCCATTATCCTTGGTGCTTTGCTTGTCCGTGAGGCCATGATAGGGGCGGTTCTGGGGCTGACCACGCGGATCATGTTGGCAGCAACCCATGTCGCAGGCACAGTGATTGCCTTCCTGACCGGGCTGGCCGCCGCTCAGTCTTTTGATCCCAGTCAGGGCAGCCAGGGTGTCCTTGTAGGGGCTTTCCTGACACTTGTCGCCATCACGCTTATCGTGGTTACCGATCTGCACCATCTTATGATTCTGGGAATGGCGCATAGCTATCTGAAATTTCCAGTAGCCCTTGGCTTGCCCTATACGGATTTCGCGATGGTCATTGTCGAATATACGTCGAGCGCTTTTTTGCTAGGATTTCATATTGCGGCCCCCTTTGTGGCCTATGGTATCATCTACAACGCAGGCTTGGGGCTGATTTCTCGTATGATACCGGCATTCCAGGTGTTTTTCATTGGCATGCCCATTAACCTATTTATGGGGTTCGCCCTGTTGATGATCCTTATGGGATCAATGATGGCACTGTTCATTGAACGGTTTGAAGAGCTTCTTGTAAGCTTTTTAGGATAGAGAATGGCAGAGCAGGACGACAGCCAGAAGACTGAGGAGCCAACCCCCAAACGCTTGCGTGAGGCGGAAGAGAAAGGTGACGTGGCCCAAAGTCAGGAGGTCAAAACCTTCTTTATGTTGTTCATTGCTGCCATCGTCATTGGAGCGGGCGGCGGCTTCATGGGAACGTCTGTCACCAACGTCCTTTTTGTGCATATGTCGACGCTACATCTGATGGATACCGATCAGGTGGGCGCGCTTGAGAGCTTGATGCCAGTCGTATGGCGCATTTTCCTGGTGCTTCTTGTGCCGTTTGGCGCGCTTGTGTTTGCGGCGATCGCCAGCAAAATGCTGCAGCATAAGACAACCATCACCTTTGAAAAGATCAAGCCCAGTTTCAAGAAGCTAAGCCCAGTATCAAATGCTAAGAAGTGGGCGCCTGACAAGCTGGGCGTGGAAGCGTTCAAGATTTCTGCCAAGCTGATCGCTGTGGCGGCTGTGATTTTCATCATCGTCTATCCGGAACGTGGCCGGATGGACACTTTGATGCTGCTGCCGGTTATCGATGTCGTCGCGCTGATCCATACAATGGTGATCAAGCTTCTGATTGGTGTGCTGATTGTGATGGCGATAGTGGCGGCCATTGATTTCTCCTACCAGTCTTACCAGCACATCAAGAAACTGCGCATGACCAAGCAGGAGGTTAAGGACGAGCACAAGCAAACCGATGGTGACCCCAAGGTCAAGGGCAGGTTGAGGCAAATCCGAATGGAGCGGTCGCGGCAGCGTATGATGGCGGCTGTGCCGGATGCAGATGTCGTGATTACCAACCCGACACACTATGCTGTAGCACTTGAATATAAGCACGGGCAAATGGATGTCCCGCGCGTGGTCGCCAAAGGGGTTGAAGGCGTGGCGCTGAAAATCCGCGAAGTTGCAACCGAACACAATGTGCCGATTGTCGAGAACCCGCCGTTGGCCAGGGCATTGTATGCAACTGTTGAGATCGACGAGGAAGTGCCGCCAGACCATTATAAAGCCGTGGCAGAGGTGATCAGCTATATCTTGAAGTTGAAAAGAGCAGGGTTCAAGCCGGCGCGTTAACGGGCTTGCCTTCTCGCCATGAGGGTGACTACTCTCTGAACTATAAGTGGGCAGAACAGGGACCAAAGGGGTAGGCATATATGGAAAGCCGGTTGCCGAGACCGTTTCAGGAAGCGCTGCATCAAAGCGAGGCGAAGTCCGGCGTTAAACTGCTGACAGTTGCCTTGGCAGGCCTTATTGGCACCATCGGCATTGCTGCGCTGGTGGCCGTAAGCTGGGGTGTTGCCGTCGCGTCTATTTTGGGCGGGCTCTTATTGATTGCGACTGCGCTGACCCTTCTTAGAGCACTCGGTGGATTGCAGCAGCCTCTTGAAAAGGCTGAATTCGCGGACAGGGAGCTAATCCAGACACTGGTATCTCTCGATCGGCGGGCTGTGGCGCTTAGCGATTTTCGGGGCGAGATTTCAGCGTCCAATGCCGCCTTTGATCGGCTTGCCATGGGGCGTGTGCGAACAATGATGGACCTGTTCCGCTCTGATGTAGTGAAAGAAGCCTTTGAGAAAACGCTGGTGCTAGCCGCGCAGACAGGACACGGTCGTGGTGTGTTTGCGAGCGACCGGGCGGATAGCGAAAAGCTGAAGCTAACAGGGCGCCGCACCGGCTATCACATATTATGGCGCGTTTCGCGCGTTGGAGACCGGGAGCGGCTCGACCACGAACGTAAGATGATCGGCGATTGGGGCGCGCCGCTCTTCGAGCGTCTCGGATGTGGTGTACTCTTGGAAGATGCGTCAGGCAAAATCCACTATATCAATGATACTCTCAGGGAATGGATGGGTCTGGCCGAGGGCGAAATGCCGCTCAAGATCCAGCTCAAGGCCGGGGAAACCCAGCTCCTGATCGGCAAGAAACAGCGGATGGACGTCGATGTCGTGGACATGCCGCTGCCATCGCGCGAGGACGATAGAAACCTCGGCCGCTACCGGTTCCTGCGTAAGCTGGACCAGATTCGCGGGCGCCTGGTGCCGGAAGACCGGGAGTTCCTGATAGACCCCATTTTTGATGCCGCGCCCATCGCTGTGGCGGTTGTTGCGCGGGATGGGGCCATCAAGGAATATAATCAGCCGCTCAAGCGCCATCCGGCAGGAAAGGCGATCAGTGTTGGCTCCAGCGTCCTTGATCTGGTCAAGGAAGATGACCGGGCTGACTTGATGGAGCTTATCGGGTTCGCCCATGACGGCAAGCCGGCTTCAACACCGCTGGACGTGGTCTATGACGGCCAGCCGGAACGGGTTGGTCAGATTTATTCGTCTTCCATCTCTCGCGGAGATGAGACCTACGCCATTCTGTATCTAATTGATACAACACAGGAAAAAAGCTTGGAGCGTCAGTTCGTACAGGCCCAGAAAATGCAGGCGGTTGGCCAGTTGGCCGGTGGTGTGGCGCACGATTTCAACAATCTGCTGACAGCCATTATCGGTTTCTGCGATCTCTTGCTGGTGCGGCATGACGCGGGCGACCAGTCCTTCTCTGATATCATTCAGATCAAACAGAATGCCAATCGCGCGGCCAATCTTGTACGCCAACTTCTGGCCTTTTCGCGCCAACAAACGCTGAGGCCGAAGGTCCTGATGATGACCGATGTGCTGGCGGAGCTTTCAAACCTCATTCGTCGTCTGATCGGTGAAAATATCGAGCTCAAGGTGGTGCATGGCCGTGATCTGCAGCCGGTGAAGGTGGACCAGGGGCAGCTTGAGCAGGTGATTATCAACCTCGCGGTGAACGCGCGCGATGCCATGCCGGGGGGCGGCAGGCTAGAGATCAAGACAAGCATGATTGGCCCGGATGACCCGCTCATTGAACGCTACGATGTGGTGGTGCCAGATGATTACGTGCTGGTGGAGGTAATCGACAGCGGGTGTGGTATCGCGCCTGACAATATGTCCAAAATCTTTGAACCTTTCTTCACCACGAAAGAGGTGGGGCAGGGCACGGGCCTTGGGCTCGCAACCGTTTACGGCATCGTCAAGCAAACCGGCGGTTTCGTGTTTGTCGAATCAGAACTCGGGCACGGTACCCGTTTCCTGCTGTTCTTCAAGGCCCACGCCGCAGAAGCCGAAGCCGAAAGCGCAGCGCAAAAGCCGGAGGCCCCAGCCCGCGACCTGACGGGCAAGGGCACCATTCTGATCGTGGAAGACGAAGACCCAGTGAGGATGTTCGCGTCCCGCGCGCTGGCCAACAAGGGATACAAGGTGCTGGAAGCCGCATCAGGCGAGGCTGGGCTTGAGATACTCAATACCCACCCGGAAACCATCGATCTTCTGATCTCTGACGTGATCATGCCGACGATGGACGGCCCCACGCTCGTCAAGGAAGCGCGCAAAAACATGCCGAACCTGCCGGTGATCTTTGTCTCCGGCTATGCGGAAGACGTGTTCCGGCAAAACCTGGAGGCGGAAGAGTTCCTTTTCCTGCCGAAACCCTTCTCTTTAAAAGATCTGGCGGAGAAGGTTAAATCCATCCTCGGCTAACGGGCACACTGAGCGCAAATGGGCACACAAAGGGCACAGGGGTAGTGCCCTTTTTTCCTTGGTGTTCCTGCATGAAGCAGGCGTGAGAACAAAACGCGAATATTTGTTCTTGCGAAGTGAGAACAAAAAGGGTACAAGATGGCAAGGGCAAGGATGACAAATCATCCATTGCAAGGGATATCAGCCTGTGGAATAAGGGAGCCCGATCATGGCAACAGCAGAACTACAGTTGGTAAAGGGAAACTCCATGGATAAGACAAAAGCGCTTGAAGCAGCGCTTGGCCAAATCGACCGGGCCTTCGGTAAAGGCTCCGTTATGAAGCTGGGGCAGCGGGAATCGGGCATCGAGATCGATACCATCTCCACAGGCTCGCTCAATCTCGACATCGCGCTTGGGATCGGCGGTTTCCCCAAAGGCCGGATCATCGAAATCTATGGGCCGGAAAGTTCCGGTAAAACCACGCTGGCACTGCACGCAGTGGCGGAAGCCCAGAAAGCCGGCGGCATCGCCGCGTTTGTGGATGCTGAGCACGCGCTTGATCCTGTCTATGCCCGCAAGCTGGGCGTGGACGTGAACGAACTGCTGGTGAGCCAGCCTGACACGGGCGAGCAGGCGCTTGAGATTGCCGATACGCTGGTGCGCTCTGGTGCAGTGGACATCCTGGTGGTCGATAGTGTTGCGGCGCTGACGCCGCGCGCTGAACTTGAAGGCGAGATGGGCGACAGCCATGTGGGCCTGCAGGCCCGGCTCATGAGCCAGGCGCTCCGGAAGCTGACAGCCTCCATTTCCAAATCCAACACGATCGTTATCTTCATCAACCAGATCCGGATGAAGATTGGTGTGATGTATGGCAGCCCGGAAACAACAACGGGCGGTAATGCGCTCAAATTCTATGCCTCCGTCCGCCTGGACATCCGCCGGGTTGGCGCGATCAAGGAAAAAGACGAGATTGTTGGCAACGCCACGCGGGTGAAAGTGGTGAAGAACAAGCTGGCGCCTCCGTTCAAGCAGGTTGAGTTTGACATCATGTATGGTGAAGGCGTTTCCAAGATGGGCGAGATCATCGATCTGGGCGTGAAGGCCGGTGTGGTTGAAAAGTCCGGCAGCTGGTATAGCTATTCCAGCCAGCGCATCGGGCAGGGCCGTGAAAACGCCAAGCGCTTCCTGCTTGAGAATTCGGATATTTCGAACGAGATCGAGAACATGATCCGTAAGAATGCGGGTCTTGTGAATGAAGCTATGTTGGTGGACCCAAAGGCTGAAGAAGCGGAAGATGACGGCAAGAAGTAACGCAGGCTACTGGGTGACTGCCGTTATAGATAGATACTAGGAAAGCGGCCTTCTGGGGCCGCTTTTTGTTTCACTATATTTTTCTTGCTCTGCTATTGTTCCCGTGTTTGCCTGAGTCAGGCATTTCTTTTTGGGGGAGTTGAGATGAAAGAGGCAAGCTGGTTTACGAGGCGCTCAAAGGTTATCGCCTTGGTAAGCGCCTTCTTTGGCCTTGGGTCGTTCGTCGTTTTGGTAAATGGATATAGCGCTCACCCGGAGCGTCATTTGGTTGTTGTTCTGGTTTGTGGAGGCATCTGTATGGCGGCGCATTTCCGGGGACGAGGGAACACTGATTAGTGAATTTCTGAATGAAGACATGGGCGGATAATGAAAGCCGCTTTATGGGGCCGTTTTCATCTCTTTAGGCAACTGCCTGACAGCGCGATTTTTAAGAAAACATTATCCTTTGGTGGCTAAAGTCTGCCTTTGATTGTGATGGGCGTTGTGGTTGTGGGGTCATATGATGCGTCGGGCTGCCATTTTCTTTGTCTTGTTAGCTTCTGTGTGTCAGGGGCTGATAGCTGCCGACAAGCCCACTATTCATTGGCTGAGCCCGGATTTTCCGCCCGTTTTTATCGCAAGTGGTGACGATAAGGGGAAAGGCTACGGCGACCAAGTCGTGCGCTACATTGCCGAAAAGCTGCCCGAATACAATCATGTGACAGTCACAGTTAACCTGAACCGCATCTACGTGCAGATGAAGAAGCTGGACGGCTTCTGTAGCGCCGCCCTTTTCGAAACACCTGAACGCACCGCCTTTGCCACCTTCAGCGACGATGTCTATCATGTCATGACAAACCGTGTGGTCGTGATGCAGCGGAACGCGGGACTTTTCACCCCCTTTCTCGACAAGAGGGGAGAAATAGACATCACAAAGCTGGTAGCGGCCGATCATCTATCGGTTGGTGTCGTACGGGAACGCTTCTACAGTCAGCTGATCAACGAAACCCTGGGCAAGCTCGGCGCAGCGGATCATATGGTTACCATACCGTTTGACCGCTATGGAGTGCTGCTATTGCATGGCCGTATCGATTATACCTTCGGTTTCCCCGCCGAGGCCAATCATCAGTTCCGCCAGCTTGGCAAACCGGACAGCTTTACGGCTTTCCCGATTGCAGGCGAAGAAAGCGTCCAGTCCGGTGGCTTCAGCTGCAGCGACATGCCCATTGGGCGAGAGCTGATCGGCAAGATCAACGCCATGATCGCCAAGGAAGACCTTAGCGGCGTCTATGACAGCTTCTATGAACAGTGGCTGGATGCGCGGTCGCTCAAGGACTACCGCAAGCTCCGCGCCGCCATGAAGCGGTAAGCCAGTCCTTGACATAGAAATTGAATGAAGAATGCGGATTCACTGAGGGCCGATTTTTGGTCTGGGTTTTGGTTGCAGAACCAGACCGATGCAGAAAAAACTAATGAGGCTACTATATATAGTACCTCCGAATGTTGCGATGCATATTTATCCGCCAAGTCAACACTTTTCTCATTAGGTGAGTTATACTGTCCCTACTAGTGATCATAAACGGTGGAGTATAGAAAAGCATGTATGAGGCATTTGAAGGGTTTATAGACGACGATTCCACTCATTGGAATTGGCATACTAATCATCCAAACGATGATGAACGATTTTATCTTCGGCTTAACAAGGCTTTGCAGATGCCGGATTTTTCGCCTGATGAAATGGGAGAACATTTTCGTCAGCGTCTACAACGCCATACTAACGAGCCAAATGAGTGTCTTTTGAACCGAATTGCGGAACTTGTTTCTAAGGCTTGGACAATTAAGGAATATCTGAAAGCAACAAATCAATCTTACTTATAAACGAGCATCGGACCGCAAGATGAAGAGCATTTGGGTTGTTTTCGGTACACTGGTCGGCTTTTTTTTTGGGTGTGCATTTTCGTACTTTATAACCTTTGGGCAGTTAGATGCGAAGAATTGGGGAACATATAGCGACTGGGCTAATTTCGCTGCACTGTTGGTTGTTGCTTGGGCTGGCTATACAATACCGCGGGTAATTAAGGAGAGAGAGCAGAAAAAAGGCCGAGAACAGCAGGCGACTGCTCTAATTCAAGAACTCGACGCATTAGCTTGGCAGGTTAGCAATGTCTGTAAAGGGGTTGAATGTGGCGTGGAATATGGTTCTGGTGTGTCTGTAGGACCCTTCTTCGTTTATGAACGACTAAAGGTAGAATTACATTCATTTTGGGGCGCCGACGCTGTTGACTTCGACAAGGCTTATGCTGCGATATCTAATTTCAACGATAAGCTTTCTGAGTTAGCGCGAAAACCTCTCTTGGAAAGCAAGGGTAATGTAGTACACGCTTCTCATCGTGTAATGCAGGCTTTCAACATCGTAGTAGGAAAATTTGAGGCCATTTCGACCTATAAAGTGAAAGGCCGCTTTTGAACGAAATCCCAACGCTTGCCTTACCCCCATACTCCCGCTAAAACGGCCATAAGAACCGGTGTCGTTACAATGGGGCTAACCCCTTTGCGGCACCTGAATTTTGTTTTCGAGGACTGAGGCCAATTTCATGACCGCACCTATCACTGGCGCTAACGATATCCGCAAGGCGTTTCTGGATTATTTCAAAGGGCAGGGGCACGAGGTGGTGCCGTCCGCGCCGCTGGTGCCGCACAACGACCCGACGCTGATGTTTGTCAACGCTGGCATGGTGCCGTTCAAGAATGTCTTCACGGGTGCTGAAACGCGGGACTATAACCGGGCTGTGTCTTCCCAGAAATGTGTGCGTGCCGGCGGCAAACACAATGACCTCGATAACGTGGGCTACACCGCGCGCCACCATACCTTCTTCGAGATGCTGGGGAACTTCTCCTTCGGTGATTATTTCAAGGAAGACGCGATCAGTCACGCCTGGAACCTGATTACACGCGAATATGGCCTGAACAAGGACAAGCTGACGGTCACAGTTTTCCATGAAGATGATGAAGGCTTTGACCTGTGGAAGAAGATCGCGATGCTGCCGGAAGAGCGCATCATCCGCATCGCCACATCAGACAACTTCTGGTCCATGGGCGATACGGGGCCTTGTGGGCCGTGCTCTGAAATCTTCTATGACCACGGCGATCATATCTGGGGCGGCCCTCCAGGCACGCCGGAAGAAGACGGCGACCGGTTTGTAGAAATCTGGAACCTCGTCTTCATGCAGTATGAGCAGTTGGCGTCAGGCGAGCGCATCAACCTGCCGAAGCCGTCGATTGATACCGGCATGGGGCTGGAGCGTATCTCCGCCGTGATGCAGGGCACCCACGACAACTATGAGATCGATACTTTCAAGGCCATCATCGCGGCATCCGTTAATGCCACGGGTGCGGCAGAGAACGACAAGACGCGCGCATCGCACCGGGTGATCGCAGACCACCTGCGTGCCTGCAGTTTCCTGATCGCGGACGGCGTGCTGCCGTCCAACGAAGGCCGCGGCTATGTGCTTCGCCGCATCATGCGCCGTGCCATGCGCCACGCACACATGCTGGGCGCGAAGGATCTGGTGATGTACCAGCTGGCGCCAACGCTGATCCGCGAAATGGGCCAGGCCTTCCCTGAACTGGGCCGGGCCGAGCGTCTGATCGAGGAAACCTTGAAGCTTGAAGAAGGCCGCTTCCGCCAGATGCTGGACAAGGGCCTCAAGCTCTTGGATGACGAGCTTGCCAAAATCGGCGACGGCACCGAGTTGCCGGGCGATGTGGCGTTCAAGCTTTATGACACATACGGCTTCCCGCTTGACCTGACACAGGATGCCCTGAGGGCACAGGACCGCACGGTTGACGTGGAAGGCTTCAATGCCGCCATGGAAGAACAGCGCGCCAAGGCCCGCGCCGCCTGGTCTGGCTCCGGCGATGCTGCGACTGAGAAAGTCTGGTTCGATATCAATGACGAGTTCGGCGCGACCGAATTTGTCGGCTATTCCACCGAACAGGCGGAAGGCAAGGTTGTGGCCCTTGTGAAAGACGGCGCGCGCACCGAGAGCGCGGGCGAGGGCGACGAGGTGCTGATTGTTACCAACCAGACGCCATTCTATGGCGAAAGCGGCGGCCAGATGGGCGATACCGGCACGCTGAAGACCGACGACGCAGATATCACTGTAACTGACACGCTCAAGATGGTAGGCGCCTTGCATGTGCATAAAGCCACCGTTTCAAAAGGCAGCCTGAAAGTTGGTGATACGGTTGAGATGCTGGTGGACGGTGAGCGTCGCTCCAAACTTCGGGCCAACCATTCGGCAACCCACGTGCTGCATGAAGTGCTGCGCCGTGAACTGGGCGATCATGTGACCCAAAAGGGGTCCCTTGTGGCGCCAGACCGCCTGCGTTTTGACATTTCGCACCCCAAGGCCATGACCGAAGATGAACTGGCCGCCGTTGAGCGCGAGGTGAACCGGGTGATCCGCGAGAACGCGGCCGTTGAAACCCGGCTCCTCAGCTATGACGACGCGATCGAGGCCGGTGCCATGGCGTTGTTCGGTGAGAAATACGGGGACGAGGTCCGCGTTGTGTCCATGGGCGACGAGGCAAGCGCTTCCAAACCGCATTATTCGGTTGAGCTGTGCGGCGGTACGCACGTCAAGCGCCTGGGCGACATTGCGCTCTTTACTATCCTTTCCGAGGGCGGCGTGTCCGCTGGTGTGCGCCGGATCGAGGCCCTGACGGGTGAAGCGGCGCTTGAACACCTCCTGGGCCAGCAACGGCTTTTGAAGGAGGCCTCCGCCCAGGTTAAATCCAGCCCGGCTGAGCTTTCAGACCGCATCGCGGCGCTGCAGGCTGAACGGAAAACGCTGGAGCGTGAGCTTTCGGAAGCCAAGAAGAAGGCGGCGCTTGGCGGCGGTTCTTCCGGCCCGGCGGCGAAGGAGATCGGCGGCGTGAAATTCCTGGGCCAGGTGCTGGACGGCGTGAGCCCGAAGGACCTGCGAGGCTTGGCGGATGACGCCAAGAAGTCCCTCGGCAGTGGGGCAGTGGCCTTTGTGGCCGTCAATGGCGGCAAGGCCGCGCTTCTTGTTGGCGTAACCGATGACCTGACAGCCAAGCTGAGCGCTGTTGACCTGGTGCGCGCGGGCGCTGAGGCCCTTGGCGGCAAGGGCGGCGGCGGGCGTCCTGACATGGCGCAGGCCGGTGGCCCTGACGGTGCGAACGCGGCCAAGGCGCTTGAAGCTATTGAGGCGGTTATCGCTGGCTAGAAGCAGCCCAGAAAGGCACAATCATGAACAAGCAGACAGTCCGCCAACGCACATATAGCTTCCTGGAGCTGGGAAGCTTTGCGGGGCGGAAAGCTGCTGTGTTCGAAGGCTTCATGATTGTGCTGATCCTCCTGAACGTGGCGGCGGTCGCGCTTGAGACAGTTGACAGCCTATGGCAGGCCTATGGCCCTATTTTCCAGGCGTTTGACGCCCTTTCTATCGGCATATTCACGGTCGAGTATCTGGCGCGGGTATGGGCCAGCGCGGAACGCGAGGCAGTGCCGGGAGACAGGGTCTGGGAGCGGCGTGTCCGCTATATTTTCTCGCCACTCGCGCTGATTGACCTGATCGCCATCATCCCATTCTATTTCGGCCACCTGACAGGACTTGACCTGCGCGTGCTCAGGATATTCCGGCTGCTCAGGCTTCTCAAGCTGGTGCGCTATTCGCCTGCGCTGTCATCGCTCGCGCGCGTGATCTATGCCGAACGGCAGGCGCTTCTGGCCGCCATGGTGATTATGGTGGGGCTTGAGGTGTTTGCCTCCACGCTCATGTATCTGGCGGAACATGAGGCACAGCCTGAAGCATTCGGCAGCATTCCTGCGGCACTCTGGTGGGCGCTTGCCACCTTCACGACCGTAGGGTACGGCGATGCGGTGCCGATCACGGATCTTGGTAAAGTCATTGGCGGTGTCGTGATGATGATGGGCTTCATCTTTTACGCTGTGCCGATTGGCATCATCGCCTCCGGCTTTTCAGATGAAGTTCACAGGCGCGAATTTGTCGTGCCCGTGGGTGTTGTCGATGATTTGCCGGCACTGAAAAAGTTGCCGAAAGACGTGGCCAAGGAACTGGCTTCGCGCGTGCGGTCAGTGACGCTCGTTCCCGGCACAGTACTGACGCGCCGAAGTGATGTGGATAACGGCATATATTTCATCCTTTCGGGCGAAATCACAGCCTTCTATCATCACCGGGCAATCTCACTCAGTGCGGGCGATTTCCTGGGCGAATGCTCGCTGATCAGTGACCATGGCCGTCAGCCCGCTTCTGTCGCACGCACCCGGTGTCGTGTCATGTGGCTGGACAGCACAGAATTGCAGATTCTGATGTCCATCTATCCAGCGCTTCTGAGCGAACTTAAGGAATATGCGTCCCAGCGCCTAATCGGCTTGGTGGAATGCGGACTTTTAAGTGGTGAAGAGCGCACGGAGATGATAGCGGATTATGACCATTGGGTTGCTGTCGCCAGATCCCCTCAGATGTGATAGTGTCCCGTCTCTTGGGGACGTCGAGCTAGTTTAAGGGAGCCTGGTTTGGTTCGGTGTTTTTCAGTTCTTCCGTTCGTTGCTGCTGTTATGGCGGGGCCGACTGCTTTTTCATCAGCAAAGGCTGACGACAGGCTTGTGTTTCAGGTTGAGCACCATCCCCCCTTTCTGGAAATAGAGGCAGGCCGTGTTTCCGGCATTTTTGGCGACATTGTCAACCAGGCTGCGGCCACAGTCGGCCTGACTATCGAGTGGCAGGAACGGGCCTTTAATCGCATCAAGCGGAATCTGGACGATGGCACGCAGCCATTTTGTGTTGCCGGCTATTGGAAGAAAAGTCCGGAGCAGGATGAGCAGTGGCATTTTTCGCCACCTATCGGCACGTTCGGCCGCTCGGGCCTGTTGGTGCGGGAAGACGACAAAGCAGCCTTTGAAGCACTGCCTTCCATAGAAGCGCTGTTCACCGACACGGATTTCATTGGTGGCTTCGTGACCGATGCTGTCTATTCCATCCCGCATCTGGAGCTTCTTAAAAAGAGCCACAATAAGCACCTTTTCATTGCTAGCAGTCATGACAAGCTCGCTGAGCTTCTGGCGCGCAAGCGGATCGATTTTGTCATCGAAAACGAATTGATGGCGCCGATCCACAAAGCACAGGTGGCAGGGGGCGATGCGCTCGCCTTCCTGAGCCTTGAAGGGATGCCTGCGGGCAGGGAGGCGCATGTGGTCTGTACCAAGGCGGTCCCTACCGCCATTCTCAGCAGGCTTGATGCGGGCCTGGAAGCCGTAAAAAAAGCCGCCCAAGAGTAGGGCGGCTTTTCAAATTCTTTAGCAGTTATTTGGGATTAGCCCAGTTCTGCCTTCAGGTTCTCGTCGATCTTGTCGAAGAACTGGCCTGTGGTCATCCAGGATTGGTTCGGACCGATGAGGAGCGCCAGGTCTTTGGTCATGTGGCCGGTTTCAACCGTGTTGACACATACCTTTTCAACCGCTTCAGCGAAGTTGACCACTTCCGGCGTGCCGTCCATTTTGCCGCGATACTTCAGGCCGCGCGTCCAGGCGAAGATGGAAGCGATCGGGTTTGTCGACGTTTCCTTGCCTTCCTGGTGCTGGCGGTAGTGACGGGTCACGGTGCCGTGTGCGGCTTCTGACTCAACGGTTTTCCCGTCTGGCGTCATCAGAACGGAGGTCATCAGGCCGAGGGAGCCGAAGCCTTGCGCCACGGTGTCTGACTGCACGTCGCCGTCATAGTTCTTACAAGCCCATACGAAGCCACCAGCCCATTTCATGGCGCATGCCACCATGTCATCGATCAGGCGGTGTTCATAGGTGATGCCAGCGTCCTTGAACTTGTCCTGGAATTCGTTTTCGAACACTTCCATGAACAGGTCCTTGAAGCGGCCGTCGTAGGCCTTGAGGATGGTGTTCTTGGTGGACAGGTAAACAGGCCACTGGCGGTTCAGGCCGTAGTTCATGCAGGCGCGGGCGAAATCGCGGATGCTGTCGTCCACGTTATACATGCCCATGGCAACGCCAGCTTCTTCGAACTGGTACACTTCGCGTTCGATGGCTTCGCCGCCGTCGGAAGGCTCGAACTTCATGGTCAGCTTACCAGCGCCAGGCACCAGGAAGTCAGTTGCGCGGTATTGGTCACCAAAGGCGTGACGGCCGATAACGATCGGCTTGGTCCAGCCTGGAACCAGACGCGGTACGTTCTTCATGATGATTGGCTCGCGGAATACGGTACCGCCCAGAATGTTCCGGATGGTGCCGTTCGGGCTGCGCCACATTTTCTTGAGGTCAAATTCCTCAACGCGCTGTTCATCAGGGGTGATGGTCGCGCATTTCACGCCCACACCATGTTCCTTGATGGCATTTGCCGCATCAATGGTGATCTGGTCGTCCGTTTCGTCACGCTTGGTGACGGACAGGTCATAGTAAAGAAGCTCAACATCGAGGTACGGCTGGATCAGGCGTTCGCGAATCCATTGCCAGATGATGCGAGTCATCTCGTCGCCGTCAATTTCCACGATTGGGTTTTTTACGGTAATCTTGCTCATAGTTCCCTCAAATTTATATTTTTCCCAAGGGGTAGTATCGCGCCGGGGAGAGGGCCGGTGCGGATTTTGCGCGCACCCTATCACCAGAATCTGCAGAGTTGAAGGCCCATCCGCAGGAAAAGTGTGACTTTTTGCGGATTTTACCCCTAAAGACCGGTTTTTCTGCCGTCAGCGTCCCTGACTTTGGCTTAGAAAAGCTCGCTCCTGGCTTCAGATGGGGCGGTTTCCATCGCTTTCAACTTCTCAATCGCCGCTTCGGCTGTGTCGACAATGGTAAGGAGTGATGCATTCTCGGCACTGGCGAAGCCGCCATCCACGACATTTTTCACAAGTTCGACCAACGGCGTCCAGTATTCCTCATGATTGATCAGGATAATCGGCTTCTTGTGAAGGCTGAGCTGCGCCCAGGTCATGATCTCGAATGTCTCGTCCAGCGTGCCAAGCCCGCCGGGCAATATGATAAAGGCATCAGACCGGTCGAACATCATGCGCTTGCGGTCATGCATATTCTGCGTGACGTGGAGCTCGGTCAGGCCGTCTTGCGTAATCTCAACCGCATCCAGGTGCTCGGGGATGATGCCGATCACGGGGGCGCCGCTGTCGCGCGCAGCGCGGGCCACGACCCCCATCAGGCCGATGCTGCCAGCGCCGTAAACAAGGCCCATGCCAGCGCTCGCAATGCGGCCCCCAAGGTCAGACGCCAGTGCTTCATAGGATGGTTTGTTGCCTAGCCTGGAGCCGCAATAGACACAAACATTCCTGATTGGTGTGGTGCTATGGGGTGTCGACTTCATACATTACCTCTTGCAGGAGGGCCATAAGCTGGCCAAATACTGGAAAAATGCGCTAAATCAGTGTCATAAGGTTTAGTTGTCAAAGTTTTGACATGTTTTTAATAAATTCATCTTTCATTATATAGGCCCGATTGTTAAGGCTTTGTTGAACAGGACGTATGGTGAGTTATGGGCCCACTGGAAAGCAAGAGCGATGATATGCGCCGGATTGCCATCGGTGCCGTGAGCGCGGCTATTGGTGTCGGCGCTATTCTTTATGTGCTTTTCTCAGACGAGCCCGCACCGCAAGCGCCTGCCACCCCCACTGAAGTATCAGAACAGCAGCCAGCAGCAGAACAGGCCGTAAAGCCGGTTCCCGAGTTTGACCTTGTGCGTATTTCGCGCGGCGGCACGGGCGTGATAGCGGGCCGGATGGCGCCGGGCGCAAAGATTGAGCTGTTTGCAAATGGCCGCAAGGTCTCTGAGGTCACAGCCGACGAGAACGGCGAGTGGGTCATGATTCTTGAGGAACCGCTAGATGCCGGTTCCGTTGAACTGAACCTAAAGGGCCGCGAGCGCGACGGTACGGAAGTTGCCGAAGCCGATAATGTGGTCGTGGTGTCCGTGCCTGAACGCGATAACCAGCGCTTCCTTGAGCGCGAACAGAACGGTGTTGTCGCTGTGTTGACGCCCAAGAGCGGGGAAGGGGCCTCCACGGTCCTTCAGAAGCCGGGCGTAGCCGCCTTTGGTGAAGTGGGTGAAAGCCTGAGTGTCGATACAATCGATTATGGTGACGGCGGCGACGCTGTTATCACCGGCCGGTCGCTGCCGCGCGTGGATGTTCGTGTGTATCTGGACGGAATTTTTATCGGCAACATGCGGGCGGGTGACGAAGGCCGCTGGCAGATTGCGCTTGCGCGCCAAGCGCTGACCCCGGGCAGCCATGTGATCAGGGTTGACCAGACCATTGGTGACGGACAGGTGCAGCTTCGGATCGAACAGCCGTTCGAGGCGGGTGAGGCCATTGACCCAGCCGTTGCCGAAGGCGGCGTGATCGTGCGCCCTGGTAATACGCTTTGGCAGATCGCCCGCCAGCTTTATGGCTCAGGCGTGCGCTATACGGTGATTTTCCGCGAAAACAGCGAACAGATCCGCGACCCGGATATGATCTATCCTGGCCAGATGTTCCGCCTGCCGCTCAAGGACGAAAAGTCCGAAGGCTAGGCTTAGTCGGTGTTGGGTTCTCGCTTGGACAGTGCCCAGGATATGAACCAGGCCATCAGTAATCCACCTACGATGCCTGAGATAGATACGCTGTCGGTTGCCAGATATTCAATCAAGCTAATCAGAATTACGAACAGGAAGGCCTTGGATATCCATTTCAGGATAGCCTTAAGTTCTGCAGTTTTCTGTTGGTAATAGGGGTCAGGCAATATCAAGCCTCGATGGGCTTTAGGTGAGACCGGAGCGCCCGCAGGTGGCTTTCAGATTCCAGAAGGATCAGCGTCAGCGCGCCCACAAGGTCATTGCCCTTGAGCTTCTGGCTGGTGGCGGTGACACTGTGGTAGGTCACGTCGCCCTTTTTACTGATGCTATAGGCACCGTCGATGCCACGGTTGGTGGAATAAACGCGTTCGATCGCCATGGTGCGTTCGGCGGCATTCTCAACGGTGAAATAGAGGCGGCCCAGCTTGGCATTCAGCTTGATCAGTCCGCCGCCGTTGGCGTCAGTATCTGCTGCAGCATGAAATTTTATGCCTTCCCAGTCGAACTCAAGCTGATCAAAGGCCGCTTCCTCCAGGCTTTCAAGATGCCCTTTGACCTTCTGCAGCGATTCGTGAAGTTTCATGGTGCCCCGTTTCCAATACGCCAGATTACTCGCCTGATATAAGCCTTGCTGCCCAAAAGGGCTTGGATTGTTCAAAGCTGTGGCTACAGCATCGCTGCGCCGCCTTAAACAACCGTTAAAAGGCCTGATATTTCTTTTGCTGTATCCTCCCACCAGGGACAAGATTTTTTTTGCGATCGTGCCATATTGCGTCACACGCACCCCGTCAGACTTGACGGGAGGGCTTCAAATCGCCAGTGTGTGCGAAATTTACCTACAAAAGAAAAAGGTTGCCGCCGATGAAGGCTATGGATGTAGTGATGACGCCAATCCACAAGGAAGGGCATTTGTTTGTGGCGATTTTCTTTGCCGTCTCCGTGGGGTTGTTTTTCCTTTCGGAACCCCTTGGCTGGGCCGGTTTGGTGCTGACGGCATGGTGCCTTTATTTCTTCCGCGACCCTGACCGCGTGATCCCAGACGAAAAAGGCGTTCTGGTTAGCCCTGCAGACGGCACTGTGTGCCTTGTAATGGAAGCCACGCCGCCGGCTGAGCTTGGCATGGGCGATGAGCCGCGCACGCGCATTTCCATTTTCCTTTCAGTGTTTAACGTGCACGTGAACCGCACACCTGCGGCGGGTGAAGTAACCGGCGTTGCTTATGTGCCGGGCAAGTTCCTGAATGCTGCAGCAGAAGAGGCCAGCGAGGAAAACGAACGCCAGCTGATTCGCATGACCACGGAAGACGGGCACGATATCGCTTATGCCCAGGTTGCCGGCCTTGTGGCGCGGCGTATCCTGTGTGACCTTGAAGTTGGGCAAACGGTGGAGCGCGGTGAGCGTTTCGGCCTGATCCGCTTCGGCAGCCGCACGGACATCTATCTGGACAAAGGCCAGAAGCCGACCGTAGCCGTGGGCCAGACCATGATCGGTGGCGAAACCATCATCGCCCGCAAGGCAGCCGGTCGCCGCAAAGCTGCCAGCACCAGCAAATAAAGCAAAGGGCGGAGCAGGGACCATGGGCGGCGAAAAACAGGCACTATTGTTCAAGAAGATTTCCATCCGGACGATTTTGCCGAATGTCGTGACGCTGATGGCCTTCATGTCGGGGCTGACGTCTATCAAGTTTGCGCTGGCAGGCAAGTGGGAACTGGCCGTGTTTGCCATTCTGCTAGCGGGCATTTTCGACGGGCTTGACGGGACAGTAGCCAGGCTACTCAAAAGCACCAGCCGTTTTGGCGCGGAGCTGGATTCGCTTTCGGACGTGGTGTCCTTTGGCGTGGCTCCGGCCGTAATCCTGTATCTGTGGGTGCTGGAAGGGTTGGACCGCCTTGGCTGGGCTGTTGCACTGATTTATGCCATCTCCATGGCGCTCCGTCTGGCGCGCTTCAATGCCAAGCTGGATGACGAGGATGAACCCCGCAAACGCCTTGGTTTCCTGACCGGTGTTCCGGCGCCTGCGGGCGCCACGCTCCTGCTGATGCCGCTGATTGTCGATTTCGCCCTCGAAGCTGTTGTGGTCCACAACTATGGGCTTGTGGTGGCGGCCTATGCCGTGGTCGTCGCGGTGCTGATGGTGTCCACTATCCCGACCATTTCGCTGAAGGCCTTCCGTGTGCCGAAGGCCTGGTTCGTTCCTGTGATGCTGATCATCGGCATTGTGATTGCGGGACTGTTCGTTCGCACGTGGCTGGTGCTTATTGTGATCGCAGCTGCCTATCTGTCCAGCATGCCTTTTTCCTATATGGCTTATGAACGCCGCCGCAAGCAAAAGCGCATCGGCTGACGCCGGGCCTGCATAGCCGCCATATCCGTGGTATCATTGCCCCGATAGGCTTTTATTGGCACTACCTTTGCATATTTAATAGCTGAGAAAGATTGCCACTTAAGGCATGGATGCAGCTTAGCCTTTGAAAATAAAGGCGAAAAGCAATGTGTAGAAAGGCGTGATCATGACACAGGGACTTAGCGCACCCGTAGTAATTCCCAGAAAAGGGGCAATTGTTGCCTGCCTGGCGCTGTTTACCAGCGCGTGTGGCGGTAGCGGTAACCTTTGGCAAGGCGAAGACGTTCTTGTTGAAGCGCGCCAGGTAACGCTGGAGCGCAGCGTAGAGGGCGTATCCGAAGACAATCGCGATCTCAAGGATCGCTTCAACGCCCTTGAGCGGCTATACGTGGACCTTGTGAAGCATGTTCGCAATCAGGACCAGGCCCTTGCAAGCATGGAACAGAAGCTGGCTGCATTCCAGAAAGACCCAGAGACAGAAGCAGCGCTTCGCCGTGTGCGTAACGACCTGTCTGGTGTGCGCACCGAGATCAAGTCGCTTGAGAACCGCTTGTTCTCTGTTGAGATGATCGACCGCAATGCAGCCTACCAGACAAAGGCGCCAGCCAAGCAGCAGCAACAGCAATCCTCGCAGCCGCAAGCAGCGTCTCAGCCAGCAGTGGACAATACGCAGACCGCGCCAACGGGTACATCGCAGACCGGCGCAGATGTGCAAACAGGTGCGATCGACAGTGGCACACCCGCGACGAACGACGCGCAGGATGACAGCCGCACCTATTACGGCGCGCATTTGGCATCCTACCGGTCCAAAGACCAGGTGGATAGCGGCTGGTCAGCGCTCTATAGGGCGTTCTCTGGCCAGCTTGAAGGGCTGTCTCCACTCATTTACACCCAAAATCAGGAAGGCATTGGTACGTTCCTGCGCTTGATTGTGGGGCCGCTTGAGCGGGAAGAGGACGCAGAACTGCTGTGCGATAACATTCGCGCAGTGGGAGGCGAGCAATATTGCCGCGTGTCCGAATATCAGGGTGAGCCGCTGAGATAGCATCCTGAAAAATCAACTGTCGTTGAAATTAGCCGCCGTTTTCACGCCAAATGGCGGCTTTTTTATGTCTCCGGCAGAAAAAATTGCAATATTTGCATAAGCAACCTTGACAGCAACCGTCAAATCCTGTCGGATGCTGCTTCCTTCACCGATTTCAGATCGGGATTGATCCATCTGGGGAGGTACGATCAATCTTTTTGGCGCCCACGGATTAGGCAGCCACTGACGGAGAAGGCCCGGGCACACCTGGGGGTTCGCTCGGATTAGGCGCGGTGTTTCAGCCACATTGTGGTTTGTTCGCCGCGCCTCTTATTAAGTCACACTGAAAATCGTTTTTTTGGGAAGCCGCCTCGTGGAACATGCAGGCGGCTTTTTCTATGGATGACATGGCTTAGCGCTGGAAAAACAGCGGGTCAGGAATACGGGATTGCGGCTGTACGCGTGGGCGAGGGGTCTTTGGCAGCTTCTTGGAAAGAAAACGCCACATCACCGACGCACCGTCTTGCATCGCGGCCATGCCGAGCCCACCAATCAGGATAAACAGCAGAAGAATAAGCAGATGTTCAAAACCAGGCATTGTGTCCTCCGTTCTTATTTTGTTCTTTTATGATGGCGCGATGCGTGCGTCAAGAACAAAAATAGAACAAAGTCAATTTACAGGATTGGTTACATCTGAAATTTATTGCGCAGTCGCGCGGCCTGATGCTAAACATAAGGCAAGTGAGCAGCACGACTGGAAGTCCTTGAGGCGGTCGGCTGCGACAAAAAAGATAACAAGAGAAAAAGTATGTCGTTAGACCCACAGGCCCAAGGGGCCGGGGCAGGGCCAGGCACTCCGGAATCGGGAGGCCAGGCTGAGCACCAACAGAAGAATTCCGGCAGAAAACGCCGCCCCCGCCGCCGCAAGCGCGGTGCAAAAGGGCAAGACAAGGCGCAGGAAAGAACGCAGCGTTCCGCCGTGCAGCCGACTGCCCCCGCAAAACAACACAACTCAACATCGGCTAAAAGGCCTGTCCGCCAGCAGTCAGAACGCCCATTGCGCGGTGTATATAGTGCCATTGATCTTGGCACCAACAATTGCCGGCTGTTGATCGCGCGCCCAACACGGGGCGGTTTCCGCGTGATAGACGCCTTTTCCCGTATCGTTCGGCTCGGCGAGGGGGTGTCCTCCAACAACAAGCTGTCAGACGAAGCGATGGATCGCACGATTGAGGCCCTGAAGGTGTGCGCAGAGAAGATCGCGCGCCGGGGCGTCACCTGCATGCGGCATGTGGCAACGGAAGCCTGCCGCGTGGCTGAAAATTCCGATGAATTCATTGCCCGCGTCAAGCGTGAGACCGGCATCAACCTGGATGTAATCTCCGCGGGCGAAGAGGCGCGCCTGGCGGTTATGGGCTGTCAGTCGCTGATCGCGCCCGGCAATAGGAACGCCCTGGTGTTTGACATCGGCGGCGGATCGACCGAGCTTATCTGGGTGCGGGTGCATCCCGGCCAGCGTACTGAGATTTCAGGCTGGATGTCTATTCCCTGGGGGGTAGTGAACCTGTCGGAAAGCTTTGGTCGTCCAGGCGAAACCCTGCCGATCGAACATTACGACAAGATGGTCAAGCTGGTGGTGGATCACCTGCAGGCGTTTGAAGACGCGCACCAGGTCTCAAGCGTGGTCCGTAAACGCAAAACCCAGTTCCTGGGAACCTCAGGCACCGTAACAACGCTGGCCAGCCTGCATCTGAACTTGCCGCGCTATATCCGCGAAAAGGTAGACGGCGCCTGGATGAAATCGCAGGATATTCACGCGCTGTCGCGCCGGGTGGCGACCATGACGCACGATGAACGTGCGGCACAGGTGTGTATCGGCCCGGAAAGGGCTGACCTTGTTGTGGCCGGCTGTGCTATCCTTGAGGCCATCCTCGGGATGTGGAAAGTGCCAAGCCTGCGTGTCGCAGACCGCGGCATCCGCGAAGGCATTCTGCGCGGCCTGATGCAGATGGAACAGCCGCCAAGGCGGGCACGTCCCCTTTATCATAGCGGCGACAGGACACAGAAGAAGGTAGAGAAGAATGGCTAGCGGCTGGAACAAGCAATCAAACACCCGGAGCCGGGCGCGCGGCGCCAAGGTACGCGTGAAAACAGCGCGTGGCCGCAAGAACTCCTCCACCCGGTGGCTGCAGCGGCAGCTGAATGACCCCTATGTGGCTGAAGCACAGCGCCTTGGGTACCGGTCGCGCGCGGCCTTCAAAATCAAGGAACTGGCGGAGCGCTATAATCTGTTCAAGGGTGTCAAGCGCGTGATCGACCTTGGCTGTGCGCCTGGCGGCTGGACACAAGTACTGACCGAAGAGCTGACGGACGACGCGCAGATCATCGGCATCGACCTTCAGGAAGTGGAGCCCATCCAGGGTGCAGACATCTGGGTAATGGATTTCCTGGCCGAAGACGCAGAGAAGCGCCTGATGGATGCGCTTGAAGGTCCGGCTGATCTTGTGCTGTCGGACATGGCAAACTCGGCCACCGGGCACCGGCAGACGGATCAGATCCGCACCATGGCGCTTTGTGAAGCCGCGCTTGATTTTGCGGTCAAGGTCTTGGCGCCAGGCGGCACTTTTGTCGCCAAGGTGCTGCAGGGCGGCGCGGATAATGACCTGATGCAGGCGCTGAATAAGCATTTCACCAGCGTTAAGCACGCCAAGCCACCGTCAAGCCGTCAGGATTCAAAGGAATGGTTCGTGGTGGCGACGGGCTTCAAGGGCCGAAAAGAGGCGGAATCCGAATAGTTTCGGCTTAGTTTTACCTGCGACGAAGTTTAGCGTTGATTTTTGGGCGGCCTTCGGGGTATTGAACGGCGAATATCTTAATCCGCCGGGGCAGAAATCTGCCCCCAAAGCGCGCGAAAAGCGCCCACAGTGAAAGCAGGATCGCCCTAATGGATATTCGCCTCGGCCTTACTTTTGATGATGTTCTCCTTGTACCGGCAGCCAGTGATGTAATGCCCGCCCAGGTGGACGTTCGCACCAAGATCACCAAATCGATTGAACTCAACCTGCCGCTTCTGTCCGCGGCGATGGATACCGTAACCGAAGCCCCGATGGCGATTGCCATGGCGCAGGCGGGCGGTGTTGGTGTGCTGCACCGGAATATGACGGAAGAAGAGCAGGCCGAAATGGTCCGCCAGGTGAAGAAGTTCGAAAGCGGCATGGTGGTGAACCCGGTGACAATGCACCCGGATGAGACCCTGGCCGCAGCCATGGGCCTGATGACCCAGCATAAAATCAGCGGCATTCCTGTGGTTGAGCGCAATGGCTCTGTTGGCCCCAAGAAGCTGGTTGGTATTCTGACAAACCGGGATGTGCGCTTTGCGACCAACATGGATCAGCCGGTATCCGAGCTGATGACCCGCGACGTGGTGACGGTAAACGAAGGCGTATCCTTCGAGGAAGCCAAGCGCCTGTTCCACCAGCACCGGATCGAGAAGCTGATCGTGGTGGATGACGCTTACCGCTGTGTCGGCCTTATTACTGTGAAAGACCTTGAAAAGGCTGTCGCCAACCCGAACGCCGCCAAGGACAGCAAGGGCCGCCTGCGCGTGGCTGCTGCGACCACAGTTGGCGACAAGGGCTTTGAGCGTGCCGGCATGCTGGCAGACGCGGAATGCGACCTGATTGTGCTGGATACGGCCCACGGCCACTCATCCCGCGTGATCGAGCAGGTTGCCAAGATCAAGAAAGCTTTCGGTAACGTGCAGCTTGTGGCCGGTAACGTGGCGACCGCTGAGGCGGCAAAAGCGCTGATCGATGCGGGCGCTGACTGTATCAAGGTTGGTATCGGCCCAGGCTCCATCTGTACCACGCGGATCGTGGCCGGTGTGGGTGTGCCACAGCTAACAGCCGTATCCGACGTTGCCAAAGTGGCTTCCGCCCAAGGTATTCCGATTATCGCCGACGGCGGCCTGCGTACGTCTGGCGACGTTGCCAAGGCGATCGCCGCTGGCGCAAATGCCTGTATGGTTGGCTCACTGCTGGCCGGTACCGAAGAAGCGCCGGGCGAAGTGTTCCTTTATCAGGGCCGGTCCTACAAGGCTTACCGCGGTATGGGCAGCGTAGGCGCCATGGCGCGCGGCTCTGCCGACCGTTACTTCCAGGATGACGTGAAAGACACGCTGAAGCTTGTGCCAGAGGGCGTTGAAGGCCAGGTGCCTTATAAAGGCCCGTCCGCAGCCGTTCTGCACCAGCTGGTGGGTGGCCTTCGGGCTTCCATGGGCTATACCGGGTCGAAGACCATTCCGGAAATGCACGAAAAAGCGCAGTTCGTTCGCATCACCAACTCGGGGCTTAAGGAAAGCCACGTGCATGATGTGACCATCACGCGTGAATCCCCGAACTATCCGTCGAAATAAGCAGCATATCTGATGCAGCCCGCCGCGCGCCTTTCCGCCGCCATTGAGCTTCTTACTGATATTGAGGAGAAAATGGCGTCAAAAGGCACGCCGGCCGATGTGCTTGTCACCAAGTTTTTCCGGGCCCGGCGTTATGCGGGCTCGAAGGACAAGCGCGCGATCTCTGACTATGTCTATGGCATCCTGCGGGCGAGGGGGCTTTACCTGTGGGCGCTCAAGCTATTGGGCGCCGAACTGACAGGGCGCAACATGATGCTGGTGCATCTGGCGCGCCATGAGCCTGACAGCTTCCGCTATTTCGGGGAGGAGAATCCCTTCGCCCCCACACGGCTGCATGAAGAGGAAGAGGATTTCCTGCGCAAGCTGAAGCGACTGGATTGGCACGATGCGCCAGTTGAGGCCAGCTATAACCTGCCGGATTGGGCCTTGCCTGGGCTGGAGCGCAGGTTCGGCAAACAGTTGGCAATCGCAGGCGCCAGCCTCAATGAAACCGCGCCGCTGGACATTCGTGTCAACAGCCTGAAAGCCAGCGGTAAGAGTTTTGATCAAATTCTAAAGAACGAATCAGAACTATTTGAAAAAAATAAACTTTCCTGTCTTGGGTATCGCGCGGCTGGACCGATTAATCTGGGCGCAAACAAGGCCTTTTCTGATGGCTTGATCGAGATACAGGACGAGGCGGCACAGATTGCTTCAAGCCTTGTGGCGGCGGCGCCTGGCATGCAGGTGACGGACCTGTGCGCGGGGGCTGGCGGTAAAACGCTCGCCATGGCAGCTGAGATGGAAAACCGTGGCCAGATCCATGCTTTTGATATTTCGCCCAAACGGCTCTCAAGCCTCAAGAAGCGTATGCAGCGTGCTGGCGCACGCAATATCCAGGTGCATCTGATTGCGGCTGAGGGCGCGGGGCGTGAAATTGCATTCGGGCCAATGGAAGGCAAAATGGACCGGGTGGTGGTCGACGCGCCGTGCACCGGCACCGGCACCTGGCGCCGCAGCCCGGACCAACGCTGGCGCTTTGACGCCGACAGCCTCAAGGCTCAGACTGCGTTGCAGGGCAAATTGCTGGCAGAAGGCGCCAAGTTGGTGCGTGCTGGTGGCAGGCTTGTTTACATGACATGCTCTGTCCTCCCGGAAGAAAATGAGGATGTGGTGGCAGCCTTCATGAAAGTACAGCCCAAAGACGCCTGGAAAGTGGTTGATTACCACACCCAATGGGCCGAAAGCCTGCCGGGCGACGCGCCTGAAACACTGGCCATGACCCCTGAATTCCTGCAGCTTGCGCCGCATGCGCACGACACAGACGGCTTCTTTCTGGCCATTCTTGAGCGACAGGTTTAGGCCTTTACCAAATATTTGGGTTTGCGGGGTTAAACTGGCGTGGGTGTGCTCGCGACCTTTGCACGGTTTGGCGCGAGGCAAACACAGTTCATCTCTTGTTGCAAAAACTGTTTAAAAATGCGGTTATGGTGGCAAGAAGAACAAAAAGAGGCATGGTATGCGTAAATCCAATCTTCTCCTGGCAATAGGCCTTGGCGCCATGATGGCACTGCCGGCTGCAGCCCAGACAAGTGATAAACACCAATCCCTGTCGCGTGAACTTGTGGCCCAGGCCACTGTGGCACTGCGCGCGGATAAGGCAACTGATGCGCGACTGTTGTTCGAGCGCGCCCTGGTGGCAGACCCGGCCAATGTGGCTGCCCTTGTTGGCCTTGGCCAGGTGGCAGAGGCCCAGGGCCTGACGGGCCGGGGCCTGAAATACTATCGCCGGGCGCTTGAGGTTGAACCAAACCACAAGATGGCGCTTGAAGCCCAGGCACTAGCTTTCCTGAAGCGCGATATGGCCGACCGGGCAGAAAACAACCGTGAAAAGCTTGCGCGGCTCTGCATGAAGGGCTGTGACGCGCTTACAAGCGTGACCGCAGCCCTTGAGGACTATCACGCTAACCACGCAGATGCGTCTATGGCCCAAAAAGAGGGTTAGGTCTTTCTTGCGCTAGCAAGCGAAACGGGCGCCGTACGGCGCCCATTTTTGTGCTCAGCGGTTTCGTTGCTTCAATGTAAAGGTAAAAGCCGGCACACCGAACCCTATGTCAAGAAGCTGGGCGCCGCCGAACTCCTGATAGTCAAGGCTGACGGCCCTTTTGCTTGGGGCGAGGGCAAAGCCCTGGCGCCCGGCGTCACAAAGGGATGCACATTGGACAAGGTCTCCTGCAGCATTCCTGAGCGGCAGCGTGAGGTATGTGGCTTCGATCCGGCCACCGCCTTCTACATGCATCTTGTCGCGCGCAAATCCGCCACAGGGGTGGCGGGCGATGGATTCGTTGAAGCGGATCATGGGGCGGGCGGCTGTTTCGCCGATAACATCGACAATGTTTTTGCCGCTCAGGTTCTGGCTGAAGTGGGCGTCCATTTCCGTGCCGCTCACTTTTACCAGCATGTCACCCGGTCCGGTAAATTCAAATATAGTCAGCGAAGAAGCCAGCCGCCCCAGCTTTGACATGCTGAGGTCGCGCCGGAAGGGGATGTCTGTGCCGCCTGTGCCGCGCAGGTCCTGCCAGACGCTATAGAAAGCCTGAAGTTTGTCGCTCAGCTGTGGCCAGTCAGACGGTGGCGTGTGCATATATCTCCCCGTATCAAAGGTTGGATATAGGCACAGGCTAGCAATAAATAGAGGGCGCGTATAGCAAAAGGAGCGACCGGTGGGCCGCTCCTTTGATGCTGCGATAGTCGCTGCTTAGCGGAAGTCGCCGGGCCATTCTGCTGCGATATAGGCGAAGACCACCCACGCAGCCAGATTTTGCTTCAACGCCGCCGGGTCAACCTTGTCGAGTGTATCGTCCGCCGTGTGGTGCAGGTCAAAATAATCCGTGCCGTCCTGCATCAGGTCCATCCCTGGCATGCCCAGCTTTACCATCTGGCCCACGTCAGGCCCGCCACCGGCCTTGCGGCCGTGGCGCACAACCCCGAGCGGCTGCATCAGTTGCGCCATGGTGTCCACAACATGCAGGGAATCGGTGCTGACGTTGGAAGCCAGCGCCCACACAGGGCCTGCGCCAAAGTCTGATTCTGCCCCAATCGCATGGTTTGCCACGTCATCCTTGTGGGCGTCGGCATATTGTTTGGCGCCGATGAGGCCGAGTTCTTCGGAAGCGAACAGCACAACACGCAGCGTGCGGCGCGGGCGCTCTTTCGTCAGGTTCTGGATCATATCAGCGGCAGCCACGGTGATGGCCACGCCGGCCCCGTCGTCAATCGCGCCGGTGCCAAGGTCCCAGCTGTCCAGGTGGCTGCCCATCAGGACAACCTCATCCGGCTTTTCCCGGCCTGTAATCTCGCCGATCACATTGTGCATGGTCACGTCGCCATGCTCTTTGGTTTGCACATCCAGGTGGATGCTGATTGGCTTGCCGCGCTCAAGCATACGCTCCAGCAGGTCTGCGTCCGGGTTTGAAAGGGCCGCTGCTGCAATCCTTGGCGCGTCCGCGTCATAGTTTACGCCGCCGGTGTGCGGCAGACGGTGGCTGTCTGTGCCGATGGAGCGGATAATGATGGCCTTGGCGCCCTTGCGCGCGGCTTCAGAGGCGCCTTTGCCCCGCGCCTGCACTGCAGGGCCATAGCCAGCGCCGGTCTTGAAGCGTTCCATGCGGTTCGAGATAAAGACGATCTTGCCTTCGATGTCCGCTGCGTCAGCTTCCAGAAGGGCTTCATAGGTCGGGATATGGACGATTTCAGCCGTGACGCCGCCCTCTGGCGTGGCGGCGGATTTGCCAAGCGCCGTGATGTGCAGCGGCTGGGTGTAGGGCGCCACCACAGAGGCGCTTTCAGAAAGGCGCTCCCATTTGGCGACGGTCACCGGCTCCATATAGACCTTGTCGAACCCAAGCGCCTTCAGCTTGGCAACAGCCCAGCGCGCGGCCTCAGCCTCCTTTTCGCTGCCGCCCAGACGGGGGCCAACTTCGGTGGTCAGGCTCTCTAGGATCGTGTAGGCCTTGTCGCTCTCAAGTGCCTTGTCGCGCAGCATGGCTGCTGTCGCGCGCGTATCGTCCGACACCGGGATGGTTTCGGCCTTCAGTGCGGTTGATGCGGATAAAAGAAAGGCCACCCCTGTGGCGGCCTTCAGAAACATATGCTTGTTCATCGCTGCCCCTTAAAACTGGTTTTGTTGCGGGGCGCAGAGTGGGGCGAAAACGCCCCACGGTCAAGTTAGCAGAGTTCACTTATCCATGAGGTCAGCTCATCCAGTGCGCGGCGGCTCATGGCCGGTTTGCGTTCTTTCCTGTGAACCCGTCCTTCAAGTGGCGGGAACAGGCCGAAGTTTACATTCATCGGCTGGAAGGTCTTGGCGTCAGCGCCGCCTGTGATGTGGCTGATCAGCGCGCCAAAGGCTGTGGTGGCTGGTGGCGGCGTTGGCGTGCCGCCTTTGCGCTCTGTTGCGGCCATGCGGCCTGCCATCAGGCCCATCGCTGCCGATTCCACATAGCCTTCCACGCCGGTAATCTGGCCCGCGAATCTGAGGCGTGTATCCGCTTTCATGCGCATCAGGCCGTCCAGCACCTTTGGGCTGTTGAGGAAGGTGTTCCTGTGCAGGCCGCCAAGGCGAGCGAACTGGGCGTTCTCAAGCCCCGGTATCTTCTTGAAGATGCGCGTCTGCTCGGCATATTTCAGCTTCGTCTGGAAACCCACCATATTGTAGAGCGTCCCCAGCTTGTTGTCCTGCCGCAGTTGAACGACGGCATAGGGTTTCTCGTCCCAGTGCGGGCAGGTCAGCCCCACAGGCTTCATCGGGCCAAAGCGAAGGGTTTCGGGGCCGCGCTCGGCCATCACCTCAATCGGCATGCAGCCTTCAAAGTAGGGCGTGTCTTTTTCCCATTCCTTGAAATCGGTCTTTTCGCCGGTATTCAGGTCATGGACGAACTCTTCATATTGGGCCTTGGTCATCGGCAGGTTGATATAGTCCGCGCCGTCGCCCTTGTCGTAGCGGCTTTGGAACCAGGCGGTGCCGAAATCAATGCTTTCCTTGTAGATGATCGGCGCGATGGCGTCGAAGAAGGCGAGGGCATCTTCACCGCACAGCTCCAGCACCGCCTTAGAGAGCGCTGGGCTTGTCAGCGGGCCGGTAGCAACGATCACATTATCCCACTCCTGGGGCGGCAGGCCTTCGATCTCACCGCGCTCGATGGTGATCAGCGGGTGCGCCTCAAGCGTTTTGGTGACTTCCTCGGAAAAGCCGTCGCGGTCAACCGCAAGGGCGGAACCCGCCGGTACCTTGTGTTTCGCCGCGGCCTGCATGATCAGGCTGTCCATGCGGCGCATTTCTTCGTGCAGCAGGCCAACGGCGTTATTTTCATAGTCGTCCGACCGGAAGCTGTTTGAGCACACAAGTTCCGCCAGATGATCGGTGTGGTGGGCGTCTGTTTTTCGGACCGGGCGCATTTCATGCAGCACCACGGGCACGCCTTGCTGGGCTGCCTGCCATGCGGCTTCAGAGCCCGCAAGCCCGCCGCCTACAATGTGGATTTCCTTAAACTCGTTTGCCATCACACCCTACCTTTTAATGGGCGGCCCTGTTTTGCTGCCGCGCCTGTGTCTTCACTTGCGGGCTTATTTACTGGACTTGGCCCCATTTTGTAAGGGAAAAAGGTGGCACGAGATATCATTTCAGGGGGACAAGGGTGCTGAAAGCGCGCGAGATTTTTGAAAAACTGAGCGAATGGCCGCACCGGGGCTGTGGCAGCGAAGACGAGATGGAAGCACGCGAGGCACTGATAGCCGAGCTGACCGGCGAATATGGCGTGGATATCACGGATGAAGGCTTCAAGTGCCCGCGCAGCTATCTACCCTTTTTCTGGATGATTGCCATAGGGCAGGCTGTTGTGGTGCTTTTGTCGCCCTGGGCGCCTGCCTTCATGCTGGCAGCGGGCATCCTGTTTTTCCTCAGCCACCTTCTGTATTTCGACTGGCGGGTGAGCCCACTGATATGGTGGGGCGCGCGGACCGTCACGGCCAACGTCTCAGCCTCCAGAGGAGCGGGGAACAGGCTTGTCATCCTGATGGCGCATCTCGATAGCGCACCGTCTTCTTATGCCTACAGACCGGAGCAGGTGAGGCATTTCAAGCTGTCGGTCTATATGGGGACCTTTATCGTTGGGCTTGGGGCGCTGATCCCGGCGATGGGCACACAGGATGTCACGTTGCCCAATTGGGCCGGGTGGATTGTCGCACTGCTGCTCCTTGGGCAGGCGGTTGTGGCCAGTATCGATTTTTGGCGCTTTGGCTATACGCCTGGCGCCAACGACAACCTGACCGGCGTTGCCGCCGCGACGGAAGTGGCTTCGCGCCTCTGGAAGACCATGCCGCCGGACACAGAGGTTCGGCTGGTGGTAACAAGCGGCGAGGAAGCTGGCATGCTGGGCGCGCAACACTATTGGCGGCAACACAGGGATGAGCTAAAACAGCGCGAAACCCATGTGCTGAATTTCGATACTGTGGGCTATGGGAACCTTTCCTATGTCACTCAAAGTGGCGGCTTCACGCCGGTTTATTATGACGGCCCGCTTGCCCGCGCGGCTGCAGCCGTAACCAAGATTGACAAGCGGTACGGCCATGTGAGGGCGGCCAAGCATCATGTGGGCGATTTTGACAGCGTCTGGTTCGCGCGCGACGGCATATCCAGCCTGACGGTGGCCGCCTATGACGACGAGGGCCTGATGCCCCACATCCATACGCAGGAAGACAAGGCCGATCATGTGGATATGGCGATTGTCGAGGATGCCGTGCGCTTTGGCGAAGCCGTGATCCGCACGCTTCCGAAGCGGTGACGACAAGGGAAAAGACCGATGCGCGCAGAGGATATCCTGTATTTCTGGTTCACAGAGGCTGGCGAAGCAGCCTGGTGGAAAAAGTCCAAAGAATTTGACGAAATAGTCCGCCGCCGGTTCCTGGACACCTTTGAAAAGGCGGCGCTGGGGGAATTTGCCCATTGGCGGGACCGCCCGCGCGGACGTCTTGCGGAAATCATCCTTCTGGACCAGTTCCCGCGCAACATGTTCCGTGACACTCCGCGCGCCTTCGCAACCGACGGCATGGCGCTGGCGTTAAGCCAGGAAGCGGTGAGGGCGGGCGCTGGTCAGGGATTGAGCGGGGACGAGCGTGCTTTCCTCTATATGCCGCACATGCATAGCGAAAGCCTGCATGTGCACCATGAAGCCGTGCGCCTGTTTTCAGAACCTGGCCTTGAGGAACAGCTGGATTTTGAGCGCCGCCATAAGGCGATCATTAAGCGTTTTGGCCGCTATCCGCACAGGAACGCCATCCTTGGGCGCGTCAGCACAGAGGAAGAAGAAGAGTTCCTGAAAGAGCCTGGCAGCAGCTTCTGAACGCTAATGTGGAAGGTCGCCGTCGCGATCGTTCATGACCGCCAGGCTTTGCCGGTAACCGTTCCAGATTTCAGCATAGGTGCCGTCCGCACGCAGGCGCCTTAGCCCCAGGTTGAACGCGTCGCAGATTTTCTGGTCATGGAACCGGGCGACATAAAGCGACGGTTTCATGATCGGGTGGCGTTTCAGCTCAAGATACTCGCCGGTTTCCGTGAAATGGCTTTTTTGGGCCAGCGCGAGAATCCACCTGTCACCAACGACGGTGTCAAAACGGCCCTTGTACAGAAGCTGGATATGTTTGCTCTGGTCGCCTGACTCGGTATAGCGCTTGGTTTGGGTGACGGCTTCCTGGAATTCAGGCCCCAGATACCGGGTTGCCCCGGAAAAGGAAAGGACAGACAGGCCTTTAAGGTCATCGAGGCCTTCGATTGTAAGGTTCCTGGAGGCCAGGGTCAGCGCCACATTCTGGTGGGCGATGTACCAATCGGTGGAGCATCCAATGTCTGAGGCCAGCACATGCTGTGTCAGGATGCCGTTCATCTGGCCGCTTTCAAAGGCAGTGATCATCCTGACCCGCGGTTGCTGGATAAAGACGGGCTCATAGTCGCTATAGTCGAAAATAGCCCTTACCAGATCAATCTCAATACCATGCGCTGCACCACCCACCACATAGGGCGGGAGATTTTCGCGTGTGGCGATCTCAATCAGCTTTGGATGGAGGGATGGGGATTGCGCTGTCACAGAGGGGGGCAGGCAAATAGCGGCAAACAGAACCCAAAGGGCATGGATGGTCGGGGAGGCACGCATCACAAAACCTTGTAGCACATAATCATGACATTTTGATTATCTAGTGCATTTGGATGTAAAATACCACCTTCAGGAGGTAAACATGGGCGTATATTTGCTATGCGCCCGTATCCAAAAGATTTTATTTTTACGGGCAGACCGCTATTCGGCTGCCTGACGCTTCAAAACGGGGGCAAGATACTGGCCTGTGTAACTGCGGCCCACGCCCGCCACGTCTTCTGGCGTGCCGGTGGCGATAATTTCACCGCCGCCGTCGCCGCCTTCAGGGCCGAGGTCAATGATCCAGTCGGCGGTTTTGATAACCTCCAGGTTATGCTCAATCACCACCACCGTGTTGCCTTGGTCCACCAGTGCCTGCAGGACTTCCATCAGCTTCCTGACGTCCTCAAAATGCAGGCCCGTTGTGGGCTCGTCCAGGATATAGAGCGTTTTGCCGGTTGAGCGCTTCGACAGCTCTTTCGCGAGCTTGACCCGCTGGGCTTCCCCGCCCGAAAGGGTCGTGGCCTGCTGGCCAACCTTGATATAGCCAAGGCCAACGCGGTCCAGCATTTCAAGCTTGTTGCGGATCGCGGGAACCGCCTTGAAAAACTCAACGCCATCTTCAACCGTCATATTAAGAACATCAGATATCGATTTGTCTTTAAACTTGATTTCCAAAGTTTCACGGTTGTAGCGATGGCCCTTGCACTGGTCACATTGCACATAAACATCCGGCAGGAAATGCATCTCGATCTTGATCATGCCGTCGCCTTTGCAGGCCTCGCAGCGACCGCCCTTGACGTTGAAACTGAAGCGACCGGGCTTGTAGCCGCGCGCGCCCGCTTCCGGCAGCCCCGCGAACCAGTCGCGGATGGGGCCGAAGGCACCGGTATAGGTGGCCGGGTTTGACCGCGGCGTCCGGCCAATTGGGGACTGATCGATATCAACGATCTTGTCCAGATGCTCCAGCCCTTCGATGGCAGCGTGCGCGCCAGGTATGGTGCGCGAGCCGTTCAAATGCTTCGCAACGGCTTTATAAAGCGTCTCAATGGTGAAGGTAGACTTACCAGAGCCCGACACACCTGTGATGCAGGTGAGCGTCCCTAAGGGGATGGAGCCCTCCACGCCCTTGAGGTTGTTGGCGCTGGCACCCTTGACCGTCAGATACTTGCCCTTGTGGCCGGGGCGGCGCATGGCCGGAATGGGCACCGCCCGTTTGCCGGTCAGATATTGGCCGGTGAGGCTCTTTTCAGACGCCATAACCTCGTCAGGCGTGCCTTCAGCCACGATAGCGCCGCCGTGTTCGCCTGCGCCTGGGCCCATGTCGATCACATAATCGGCGGTACGAATGGCGTCTTCGTCGTGTTCCACCACCAGTACCGTATTTCCGATATCGCGCAGGTTCTTCAGCGTTTCCAAGAGGCGGTCATTATCGCGCTGATGCAGGCCGATGGAGGGTTCATCCAGCACATACAGAACGCCCGTCAGGCCGGAGCCGATCTGGCTTGCCAGGCGGATACGCTGGCTTTCCCCGCCAGACAGTGTGCCAGATGATCGGCTGAGCGTCAGATACTGCAAGCCCACGTTATTGAGGAAACCAAGGCGTTCCTGAATTTCCTTCAGCACCTTTTCGGCGATGGCATTCTGTTTGTCGGTGAGCTTTTCAGGTAGGGCCATGAACCAGTCATGCGCGCCGCGCACAGACAGTTCCGTCACGTCACCAATCGTGCAGCTTGCGATCTTGACCGCCAGGGCTTCGGGCTTCAGCCGCTTGCCTTCGCAGCTTGTGCAGGTGGTGGAGGCCTGATATTTCGACAGTTCCTCACGCATCCAGTTGCTGTCTGTCTCGCGCCAGCGGCGCTCGATGTTGTTGATCACGCCCTCAAACGGCTTGTTGACCTCAAAGCGTCGCTTGCCGTCGGCATAGACAATGGTCACAGACTGTTTGCCGGTGCCATAGAGGAACGCCTGGCGGGCGTCTTCAGGCACATTGGACCAGGGCGTGTCGATGGAGATGCCATAGTGCCGGGCCACTGCGTCCAGCGCCTGGAAATAGAAGGGCGAGGGGTTGTTGGCCTTGTTGGCCCAAGGGGCCAGTGCGCCGTCCCGGATGGTTTTGCTATGGTCCGGCACCACCAGTTCGGGGTCGAAATAAAGCTTCTGGCCCAGTCCGTCACAGCTTGGGCAGGCGCCGAACGGGTTGTTGAAGGAAAACAGCCGTGGTTCGATCTCTTCAATGGTGAAGCCGCTTTCAGGGCAGGCAAACTTGGCCGACATCAGCTGGCGGCTGGCGTCTTCACCCTCGCGCGCAGCGATCTCAACGGCCAGCAGGTCATCCGAAAGCTCAAGCGCTGTCTCGACACTGTCAGCCAGGCGCTGTTCCAGCCCTTCCTTCAGCACAAGGCGGTCCACCACCACATCAATGTCGTGCTTGTATTTCTTGTCGAGCGTAGGGGCCTCTTCGATCAGATAGAACTCACCGTCCACCTTCACGCGCTGGAAGCCGCGCTTTTGAAGTTCGCCGAATTCCTTTTTGTATTCACCCTTGCGGCCGCGCACGATAGGCGCCAGCAGGTACAGCCGGGTGCCTTCGCCCATGGCCATGATGCGGTCCACCATCTGGGAAACCGTCTGGCTTTCAATGGGCAGGCCGGTGGCAGGCGAGTAGGGCACGCCCACGCGCGCCCACAGAAGGCGCATATAGTCGTAAATCTCGGTCACGGTGCCGACAGTGGAGCGCGGGTTCTTGGATGTTGTCTTCTGCTCGATCGAGATCGCAGGCGACAGGCCTTCGATATGGTCCACATCCGGCTTCTGCATCAGCTCAAGGAACTGGCGCGCATAGGCCGACAGGCTTTCCACATAGCGGCGCTGGCCCTCAGCATAAATGGTGTCGAACGCAAGAGATGATTTGCCTGAACCCGACAGCCCGGTGATCACCACCAGTTTGTCGCGTGGGATGTCTACATCCACGGATTTCAGGTTATGTTCTCTGGCCCCGCGGACGGAAATCTCTGTGAGCATGCTGGTCTCTTGAATCTGAACTGGTGTTTGTGCGCTTGTTTACGCCATCAAATGGCCTTTGGATGCCTGTGCTGTCAAGCCGCCTGACAATAATATGATGGTGTGAACAAAGAAAGAACATAATCCAGCCTGCTGTCAGAAACTGTCAGGATATCCGCGCCAATTCCGTGGCAATCGGAAAAGGTGAAGCATAGCAGGGCATTATCAGTCTTGACATCTGTTGTGGAATTAGAACAAAAAAAGAACAAATAAGCGAGGAGACAATCATGAGCCCGAAAACTGACTTGCGAACCGGCGGTTGCCTGTGCGGCGCTGTGCGCTATGAAATCAACCTGGATGGCAGTGAAACCAACAATTGCCATTGCAGGGACTGCCAGAAGAACTCCGGTGGGGCCTTCATGCCGTTCACAAGTGTTGACCGAGGCCAGTTCCGATGGATTTCCGCGCCAAAAGGCGAAGGCAAGGCCAGTGAGATTGCGGTTCGCCGCTTCTGTGCGGACTGCGGCACGCCCATGACGTGGGAAGGGCAGGACTATCCGGACAGGATTTCCATCAGCACCGGCACGCTGGATGACACAAGCGGGATCGAGATCAGCGTTGAGATTTTCACCCGCAGCCGCTGGCAGGCCATTCCGCCAGTGCCGGGTGCGCGGCAATATGAGGCTGAGGACTAGGACCAGTCTTTGGGGTCGATCCCCAGGGCGGCCATGCGCTGGTGCCACTGGCGGCGGGCGAAGGCCTGCATGTCTTCGACCGTGTCAAGCTCGTCCGTGATTTCAAGGCCCATCATGGTTTCAATCACGTCCTCAAGCGTCACAAGGCCTTCGGCGGTGCCATATTCATCCACGATCAGCATGATGTGGCCGCGCTGGTGCATCAGTTGGTTGAAGGCGTGCGAGGCTTTCAGGGTGTCGGGCATCATCGGCAGGTCGCGGCGGAAATCCTCAAGCGTTTTATCGCTTTCGCCCTTGGCGCTTGCCATGAACAGATCCTGCTTGAGGACATAGCCGCAGATATCGTCTGTATGGTCGCGGTAGACTGGAATGCGTGAGAAGGGGTTTTCGGCGTGGTTTGCCAGAAACTGTTTCACCGTCTGGCCCGCCGGCTGGCTGAACATCACCGCGCGCGGCGACATGATGTCTTTGACCGACAGTTTATGAAGCCGCATCAGGTTGGCGACGATCTTTTGCTCTTTCTTGTCCAGCAAGCCTTCTTCATGGCCGATCTGCGCCATGGCGGCGATCTCATCGCGGCTGAAGGTGGTGGCCAGTTCGTCCTTGCGGGCGATGGCACGGGTCAGCTTCTCAGACAGCCAGACAAGCGGCAGCAAAAGCCGCGTCAGCCACACAAGGCAGAAGGCCGTTGTGGGCGCCAGGCTTTGCCAATAGGTGGCGCCCAGCGTTTTCGGGATGATTTCAGACAGCACAAGGATCAGCAGCGTCAGTACCGCACTTGTGACTGCGATATAGCTGTTTCCGAACACCACAGCGGCCTGTGCGCCCACGCCGGCCGCGCCCACCGTGTGGGCGATGGTGTTCAGGATCAGGATAGCCGCCAGCGGCTTGTCCAGGTTGGCCTGCAGGGTCGTCAGGTCCTCCGCGCCACGTTTGCCGCCTTTCCTGAGTGCCGCGACATAAGCAGGCCGCACAGACAGCAGCACTGCTTCCGCAACGGAGCAGAGGAATGAGACGCAGATCGCCAACACGAGATAAAAAATAAGTAGAGCCATATCCGGTTCAGCTTATACGAAAAAATCCCGTGATTGCCTAGAGATAGCTGAGCCACCAGTCTTTGCGCCGTGCCTTGAGGGCCGCGAACCATTTGCAGGCTGGGTAGAGAGCCGCCACGACACCCACCCACACAAGCCAGACCACGCCGATGGAAAAGCCGTATCCTTGCGGCATGTTCCACATGGCGGTCGCCATGGCGCGCCAGCCAAGGCCCTGCATTTCTGCGGCGAAAAGCGCGAGCAGGTGCGCCAGGTAAATGTGCGCGAGATAGTAGAAGAAGGGCACCCGGCCGAATGTGACCATCCAGCCCACGAACTTGCCCCGCCAGCGTTCGGCATATGCCAGGATGATAAGCCCCGGGCCGATCGTCATCAGAAGGAACGCCAGCGAGGGCGGATATTTGGTGGTGTTGAGGAAGGACCACAGCGTGAAAATGCCGGTATCCTGCGCCGACCAGGGTGACGGGTTGCCGTACCCGTTCAGAAGCCGGAGGGCTATGAAAGCGAGGGTGAGGGCGAGGCCGAGCTGCAGCAGGAAGCGCTGGCGCACCTCCGGGTCCAGCTTATAGGCCCTGGCAAGGGCATAGCCAAGGGGCATCAGGCCAATCCAGGGCAGAAGCGGATACATGCGTGCCACGGGCAAGCCAGCCACCAGGCTGAAGCCCTGATTATGCAGGATGTGCCAGAAGGGCGTTGGCTTGGTCCAGTCGCTTGCCGGGAACAGGGCGTAATCAAGGGCGTTATGGCCAAGAACAACCACGGCGCCGAAGCCAATGATCGCCCAGAAGGGCAGCCAGACGAGGGCGGCCATCACCAGCATCGAAGCCCCGATGACCCAGATCACCTGAAGGCCGAAGGTGAAGCTTGAAAGATTGAACTGCCAGCCAAAGCTGACAAGCGTGATCTCGATGGCGATCAACCAGAGCCCGCGGATGGCAAGAAAGCGGCTGAGTTCAGCCGTGGATTTGCGTTCATGCATCAGTCCGGCACTGATGCCGGACAGCAGCACAAAGGTGGGGGCGCAAAAATGCGTGATCCAGCGGGTGAAGAATAGCGCGCTGTCTGTCTGGCTGAGGTCTGCCGGGTCAAAGCGGGCTTCCGTGAAAAAGTCCCTGACATGGTCGAGCGCCATGATCACCATCACCAGCCCGCGCAGAAAATCGATCGAATCCAGGCGGTACACACGCTTGGCAGCAGCCATATATCTCTCCCCACATTATCGCAATGCGGGTATTATTCGCCTTTTTCTAGGCGCGCGTAAAGCCCATCGAACCAAACGGCCCATTCTTTTTTCTCTGGGTTATATTGTTCGAAGAACTGCCGCACCGTTCCGTCGTCCAGTTTGGTCCAGCTGCCGCGGAACGGAAAGGTCTTGCCGTTTGTATAATAGAAGATCTCGCCTTCAAGCTTGATGGAGCCGTCCTCAAGGCCGCCTTCATAATCAATTAGATAGCCGCCACCACCGGCGGACACCCAGACCTGGCGCCATTTCTTGGTGTTTGGATTATAGTAATTCAGGCTTTGCCCCGTGCCGCCGTTCGTGCTGGTCCATTCCTCGCGGAAGGCACAGCCGTTTTCCACCGGCGTGATCTTGTTGGTGCCCTGGAACGCGCCGTTTGCGCGGGCCGTCACCGACCACTCGCCTTCCCAGAAGCTCCACTGCTGGAAAGCTGGGTCGGTCTCGCAGGTGTTGGCAGGCGGTGCCTGGTTCTGGGCAGATGCCGTTAAGGATGCGCCCAGAATGGCGGCGACAGTGAAGGCCTTCTTGATTGTCATAATAATCCCCTATGTCCTTTTATCCCCGACAGTAGCCTGATGCCGTTTCCTCATGCAAAAATAGAGGCTTGCGACGAACCGAGCCTGAAGAGGGGCGGGGCGCGGCAAACCTGGCGCTTGACCCGCGCTGGCTGCTGCATTAGGGTGAGAACAAATATAGAACAAATTTCTTTTTTGGCGAAGGGCCATGTTTCTCTTTGAAGCGTTGGCTGGCTTGTTCTATTGTCGCTGCCACACGGGTGCTAGAGGCACTCAAGAATGACGAATAAGGGGGCTCTGATGGCCGGTAGTGTAAATAAAGTAATTTTGGTTGGTAACCTTGGGCGCGACCCGGAAGTGCGCACGATGAATGACGGTTCACCTGTTGTGAATCTCTCC